>PJTS01000955.1_pt1 | contig 12792 bp, 9 predicted proteins | sample 1512251 | NCBI WGS metagenome assembly PJTS01 (sample SAMN08177686, study PRJNA422409) | Soil metagenome, whole genome shotgun sequencing project. | isolation source: Soil (2) enriched on wood chips: alkali lignin treatment | place: USA: Madison | collected 2015-01-15 | reverse complement strand
TACCTTCATCGGCCTGTTCTTCATTGGCTGGAAGCGCCTGAGCCCGGACAAGCACCTCACCGTCACCTGGCTGATGGCGCTGGGCACCAACATGTCGGCGGTGTGGATCCTGATCGCCAACGGCTGGATGCAGAACCCGACCGGTGCGGTGTTCAACCCGGACACGATGCGCATGGAAGTGGTGGATTTCGCCGCCGTGCTGCTCAATCCGGTGGCACAGGCCAAGTTCGTGCACACCGTCAGTGCCGGCTACGTGACCGGCGCCATCTTCGTGATGTCCATCAGCGCCCTGTACCTGCTGCGCAACAAGCACAAGGACATGGCCCGCCGTTCGTTCGCGGTGGCCGCCGCCTTCGGCCTGCTGTCCTCGCTGTCGGTGGTGGTGCTGGGTGACGAGAGCGGTTATGCCGCCAGCGAGCACCAGAAGATGAAGCTGGCCGCGATCGAAGCGATGTGGGAAACCGAGCGCGCGCCGGCCGACTTCACCGCCTTCGGCATTCCCAACCAGGCCACCCACCAGAACGACTACGCCATCAAGATCCCGTACCTGATGGGCCTGATCGCCACCCGTTCGCTGGACCAGCCGATTCCCGGCATCCTGGAACTGGTGGAGCGCGCCGAGCACCGCATCCGCGGTGGCCAGATCGCCTATGGCGCGCTGGAGCGGATCAAAAAGGACAAGACCGACCTGCAGGCGCGCGAGATGTTCGACCGCCACTGGCAGGACCTGGGCCACGGCCTGCTGCTCAAGCGCTACCGCGAGGACATCCTCAACGCCACCCCGGAGGAAATCTCCAAGGCGGCGATGGATACCGTGCCGCGCGTGGCACCGCTGTTCTGGACCTTCCGCATCATGGCGGGCCTGGGCTTCTACCTGATCGCCTTCTTCGCCCTGGCGTTCTACTACTCGTGCCGCAACAACTTCCAGGACAAGCGCTGGTTCCTGAGGCTGGCCGTGTGGAGCCTGCCGGCGCCGTGGATCGCGATCGAATGCGGCTGGTTCGTGGCCGAGTACGGCCGCCAGCCGTGGGCGGTGGATGGCGTGCTGCCCACCTTCTACGCGGCATCGGGCCTGGCCCTGCATGAAATCCTGACCACGCTGGCGGTGTTCACCGCGCTCTATACGGTGCTGCTGATCATCGAGATCAAGCTGATGCTGAAGGCGATCCGCACCGGCCCGGACGACATCCTGCCGACGCTGCAGGCTGACATCCGGCCTGTTTCCCCCACTGCAGCCGCTGCCGGACAGGCCTGAGGCAGGAGAATCCAGATGGAATTCATTGCACTTGATTACACCACGCTCCGCGTGATCTGGTGGCTGCTGCTCGGCATCCTGCTGATCGGCTGGGCGGTGATGGACGGCTTCGACCTCGGCGTTGGCACCCTGCTGCCGTTCGTGGCGAAAACCGATGAAGAACGCCGGCTGGTGATCAACACCGTCGGCCCGGTCTGGGAAGGCAACCAGGTCTGGCTGGTGCTGGGAGGCGGCGCGATCTTCGCCGCCTGGCCGCCGCTGTATGCGGTCAGCTTCTCCGGCTTCTACCTGGCGGTGTTTGCCATGCTGTTCGGCCTGATCCTGCGGCCGGTCGGCTTCAAGTACCGCAGCAAGATGCCGTCCAAGCGCTGGCGCGACAACTGGGACCGCGTGCTGTTCGTGGGTGGCCTGCTGCCGGGCCTGATTGCGGGCGTGGCGGTGGGCAACGTGCTGCTGGGCGTGCCGTTCCACTTCGATGACACCCTGCGCGTGACCTACACCGGTTCGTTCTTCGGCCTGCTCACGCCGTTCGCGCTCATCGCCGGCCTGGTCAGCGTGGCCATGCTGGTGTCGCACGGTGCGGCCATGCTGGTCATCAAGACCGACGGCCCGGTGGCCGAACGTGCCGCGCGCTACGGCAGCATCGCCGCGCTCATCAGCTTCGTGCTGTTTGCCGTGGCGGGCGTCTGGGTGGCCTTCGGCCTGCCCGGCTACCAGATCACCTCGCAGGTGGTGACCGATGGCCCGACCAACCCGCTGCTGAAGACCGCAGCGATCGGCACCGCTGCCGGCGGCTGGCTGCGCAACTACAGCAGCATGCCGGCCACGATCGTGTTCCCGGTGCTGGGCCTGCTGGGGGCGCTGGCCAGTGCGGTGCTGCTGCGTGCACGCCGCGGCGGCCTGGCCTTCATCGCCTCGGGCGCCTCCATCGCCGGCATCATCCTCACCGTCGGCTTCGCCATCTTCCCCTTCCTGCTGCCGTCCTCCAGCCAGCCCACCTCCAGCCTGACCGTCTGGGACAGCTCGTCCAGCCACCTCACGCTGTGGATCATGCTGCTGGCCACGGCCATCTTCCTGCCGATCATCCTCGCCTACACCACCTGGGTGTACCGCGTGCTGAAGGGCAAGACGACGGTTGAAGAGATGGGCGACAACCCGAACGCGTATTGATGGATTGCCTATGTGCCGACCAACGGTCGGCACCTACCGAGTAATGCGCCGGCCTGCGGTCGGTGCCTCCCCCGAATGAAGGAGTGTGAGCATGTGGTATTTCGCCTGGATCCTCGGCACTGGCCTGGCCTCCACCGTGGCCATCCTCAACGGCATGTGGTTCGAATCGCGCGAGCGGAACCGCCTTGAGAAAGAAAACAGTCGCTGAGCTGTAAAAAAGCCTTGCCGCCTTGGCCTTCACACGGTATCTTAGGCGGCTCCTTCGGGGTGTAGCTCAGTCTGGTAGAGCGCTACGTTCGGGACGTAGAGGTCGCAGGTTCGAATCCTGTCTCCCCGACCACTTCGGTGGTCGCATTGAAGCCTGGTGAAGTCTTCCAGGCTTTTTTGTTCCCTGAAGGGTTCCATTGCCCCGGCAATGTGAAGAAACACCATTTACCCCTTGCCGCCATCGGGGTGAATGGATAGAATAGGCGGCTCCCTTCGGGGTGTAGCTCAGTCTGGTAGAGCGCTACGTTCGGGACGTAGAGGTCGCAGGTTCGAATCCTGTCTCCCCGACCACTTCAGTGGTCACCAAGAAGCCTGGAAGACGACAGTCCTCCGGGTTTTTTTGTGCCTGTCGCCCGGGCCTGCAACGGGGCAAGGCAGCCGCCCTGCCCCGCCACGTTCCTTCAGCAGGGCCGCACGTTCAGGCTGGCATACATGGCCAGCGCCCGGCAGGCCTGCATCAGGCCCTCCACGATGCGCTCGCCCACATCCTGGTCCGGCCCGCCATCCTGCCGCGCCCGCTCAGCGGCCAGCAGGATGTCATGCACGGTGCGCAGCCCCACCAGCGCACAATCCAGATCGGCCAGTGCGATGCGCCGGCCTGGGGCCAGCTGCCGCTCTGGCCAGGGGCGGCCATCGGATGCGCCGCCGCTGTCGATGCCACGCAACTGCGCGACGAAGGTGATGGGCTCGCCAGCGGTATCGGCATTGGCCGACGCGTGACCGGTGGGCGGGAAGGAAGTATCAGACGTCTTCATGGGCATTCTCCATGCAAGGAACACGGTGATGCCGCCGGACAAAGGCGGCGGGCGATACGTGGCTGCAAAAACCCGGCTTCAGCGTTCGGGCGGATGTGCTTGCGCACACCCCCACGCACCGCCCGCCATGGAACGCGGACGGATTGCCAGCCGGCGCCGCGCGAAGCGACGCCGGCTGGCAAGCGTAAAACACGCTGAAGCTCGGGTTTGCAGTCCCGGCCACCCTTTTCCGGTGGCATGCGAAGGTGTAAACGCCAACGCACGATGTGCCAATGGGCAAACGCGCCACTGCAACAATTCGTACGATTCGCGACATTGTTGCACAGCGTCTGCGGGCGTCCAGAACCTAGGGGCGCAAAGGCTTGGCAGTGTTAAGCCGCAAGCGCCGTTGTGCCGCGCGGCAGGATGGGGGTCGTGCGGATTACGTCACCCTGCGCGCGGTGGCGACGCTTCGCGCGAGGGTCAGGACTGGCCGTGGTTGTGCTCAGCCCTTGAAGTGAGGATCGGTGACCGGCAACAGGTCGCGGCAGGCCAGATCCTTTTCGACGCGGTGAACTCGCTCTACCTGCGCGTCATCGCAGGGATCAAATACGCCTGGAACCGAGACGATGGCCGTACCCAAGCCATCGACCGGGTGGACGGCATGTGCGTCGCGGATCTGCGCGTGGGTGATCTGCGCGGGGACGAAACCCATCCAGCCGAAGAACTGACGGTGTTGATACAGGCGCCGGTCTATTTGATATGAAACAAGCCCCTTCTCGCGCGTTCTGGACTTCACATCAACGCACGCGGACGAGGGCCTTACTACTTTCACCAGCTCGACCAATGCCTTCAACATGAGATCAGGAGCATTCACTCCAAATGGCTCGATCCCATCAAGACGAAACTTGTTGAATCCCGTTGTTGGATCCAAACCGAACACGACCAGGCCAGGCTTACGCCAGTCTCGGTCGTTGTTCACGTTTGCCAAGGTCAATGAAGCCCCAAGGCCTTCAAAATCGCCGAAGCGTCGACGCGCTTCATCTACATCCCGCCCCATCTGCTCGATGAGCGTGCCCGTTTCATTGAGAGACACATACCTGCCTTTGCGGCTCGACGGCAGCGCAAACCAATTCTTGAGCGATGGATGGAGTGGGTCCAGGGCCCTCGCCGCCATCACAGCCAATCGCAGCACTTCCTCAGCGGACCTGCCAACGGGCGTCGTTCGCAGATTGGCTTGAACACTAATAATCAAGCGAATTCCCCAGCATAAGGTACGTGCTTGGCGCGCCGGTCAGGCTGACCGTGGTCGTGCTCGGCCCTTGAAGTGAGGACGCGCCACAGGCTTGCCCTCGATGTCGGTCGCAGGCGAACCGGTAATCACCCGGCCACCGCCGCTGGTCGCATCCCCCACCACAATCAACGTCCTTGCCACCCCACCATCCTTCCGTATTGGATTCGGCCCGAACCTAGCAATGGCGCAAACAGCCTGCACTTGAGCGCAGCGCGGGATACCCTGCCGTTGGCTGGGCGTGCGCCAGGCAAACGCTGGAAACACAACGGATTCGCTGGAACAGAGCGAATTTCCGGCGCGCTGCGACAACGGACATCAGGATGTGCGGATCGCGACAGTCAGCGCCACGTACAATGGACACCTTTCCCCCACCCACCTCACCGGCACTGTCCGGTGCGGCGCTGCACGCCCACGTTGCGGCGTGCGCCACCTGCAAGGACCCCCGCATGACGTCCCCCACTTCGCCCTCACCCTCGCTGCTGCATGGCCGCCTGCTGGCCTTCGTTGCCATCCTGCTGGCGGCGGTCAACCTGCGTACGGCGGTCACCTCCATCACCCCGCTGCTGGACGTGCTGGGCCAGCAGTTCGGCTTCGGCACCACCATGACCGGCGTGCTGGGCATGCTGCCCACGGCCTCGTTCGCGCTGTTCGGCGTGGCGACCCCGGCCGTGGCCCGGCGCCTGGGCCTGGAGCGCACCACGCTGCTGGCGATGACCCTGGCCATGGCCGGCCTGCTGCTGCGCTCCAGTGCCGGCAACGTCGGCACCCTGCTGCTCGGTTCGGTGATCGCGCTGGCCGGCATGGGCATCGGCAACGTGGTGGTGCCGCCGCTGGTGAAGCGCTACTTCGCCAACAAGGTGGGCACGATGAGCACGCTGTACATCAGCGTGCTGCAGCTGGGCACGATGACCCCGGCGCTGCTGGCGGTGCCGGTGGCCAATGCCGCTGGCTGGCGCGTGTCGCTGGGCATGTGGGCGCTGCTGGCCCTGGCCGCCGCCCTGCCCTGGCTGCTGCTGGCCAAGCGTGCGCCCAGGCCGGTGCAGGACAGCAGCGACCCCAGCGCGCAGCCGCACGGCAAGGTCTGGCGCACGTCGCTGGGCTGGAGCATGACGCTGATGTTTGGCATGACCTCGCTGATGACCTATTCGATGTTCACCTGGCTGCCGCGCATCGTGGTCGAGGCCGGTGCCACGCCTGCGTTCGGTGGCGTGATGGTGGCGGTGTTCTCGGCGTTGGGCCTGCTGCCGTCGCTGGTCATCCCCTCGCTGGCGGTGCGCCTGCCGAACCCGTTCCCGCTGGTGCTGATCGGCTTCTTCGCGTTCGTCATCGCGTTCACCGGACTGCTGCTGGCACCACTGAAGGCGCCGCTGCTGTGGGCGGCGCTGCTGGGCGTGGGGCCGTCCACCTTCCCGCTGGCGCTGACCCTGATCAACCTGCGCACGCGTACGCCCACCGGTTCGGCGGCGCTGTCCGGCTTCATGCAGGGCGTGGGTTACAGCTTCAGCTGCCTGGGGCCGTTCCTGGTGGGCTGGCTGCATACGGTCAGCAATGGCTGGGGGCTGCCGTTCGGCTTCCTGTTCGGCTGCGCGGCGCTGATGCTGGGCGCATCGTGGGTGGCGTGCAAGCCGCGCAAGCTGGAAGACCTCTGGTAAACCACCGCCGGGGTAGAGTCGAGCTTGCTCGACTGTTCCGGCAAAACGCAGTCGAGCAAGCTCGACTCTACACATCGCTTCGGCACCTGCTGACGTAGGGTGTCCAATCATGACGCGGAGGGGCTGCCGTTCTGGGCGGCTCCAGACCCCGGGTCAGGGCGCGGCGGCGCCCGGTGGGCGCCTTGGGCGCCGCTGAAAGACCTGAAAAAGTGTTTGGTTGTCAGGGAGTTGCGATGAGCTTGACCGGTCTGGCGGGACTATTGCGTCTTAGCTGTAAAGGCAGGCTCTGGCCACCTTGGGAGACGGCCAGGCACAGTTGGCATGTGATGTGCGTCACACTTTCAGCACATCGTTGAAGTAGGGATGCTAAGGGGGTTTCATGATTGTCCACCGTCCGCTGGCGCTCTGCGTCGGCCTGGCCTGCGCCGCGCTGGCGTTCGGGGCCCATGCCGCTTCGCCGCCACCCGCGGCCAGCCGCGCTGACCGGCTGGCTGAAATCGGCCACTACCGTGACCAGGCCCGCTGGGTCGATGCCCTGGCCGCCATCGAGCGCTCGCAGCTGCAGGAGCCCAACGATCCGCTGCTGTACAAGCTGCAGGTTCTGACCCTGGGTGATATCGGCAACGCCGACCGCGCCTGGCGCCTGTACCAGGCGCGGCCGGACCTGTTCGATGCCGACCAGAAGGCGCGCCTGGAGGCGAACTACATCGCCAAGCGGGTGAACTGGAGCCTGGCCTACGGCCAGAGCGAGGACAGCCGCCTGGACGAAGCCGAAGCATCGCTGGCGGAAATGGAGCAGTACGTGCAGCGCGATGGCACGCCGCTGGCGCAGGCGCCCCTGCGCCTCCGCATGGACCGCCTGATCCTGCTCAACCGCCTGTCCCGCCATGCCCAGGTGCGCGACGAAGCGCGGGCCCTGCAGCAGGAAGGCCATGCCCTGCCCGACTACGTGCTGCCGGCAGTGGGCGATTCGATGATGGCCACCCAGCACCCGGACGAGGCGATTCCGCTGCTGGAAGCGGCCGTGAAGAACGATCCTTCGCGCTTCGAGTCCCGTTCCGAGCTGGCCTACGCCTACCTCGAGACCGAGCAGGCCGAGAAGGCCATCGGCTACCTGGGGGCGTGGCAGAAGGATGAGCCGGCATGGCGCTGGGGCGGCGGCAAGAGCCCCTATGCCAACTGGGCGCGCTACGAGGCCGACCTCAACCTGTCGATGATCCGCGCCTACAGCGGCGATCTGCCCACCGCACAGCGCGAGCTGGAAGCCCTGGTCGATGTCGGGCCCGGCAACGGTGGCCTGCAGACCGCGCTGGGCAGCGTCTACCAGATGCGCGGCTGGCCGCGTCGAGCGCTGGAGCGCCACCAGATGGCCTACACGCTGGACCCGCGCGATGTGTCGCCGCGGATCGGCATGTACGAATCCTACGTGCAACTGCAGCGCGACGACCTCGCCCGGCCGCTGCATGACGATCTGCTCGAGCGTTACCCCAACCAGCCCTCGGTGCAGCGCATGGACCGCGACTGGCGCGCGCACCGCGGCTGGCAGCTGCAGGCCACGGTGGAAGGCGGCCGCAGTTCCGGCGGCGGCGGCAGTTCGCCGCTGGGCAACGACGATCTGCATTACGGCACCGAAGTCGCCTCGCCGATCCTCGACGACCGCTGGCGCCTGTTCGCCTTCGCCGACCGTCGTTCGGTGACTTTCCAGGACCAGAAGATCAACCCGCTGTGGATGGGCGCGGGTGCACGCTACCGCTTCGGCCGCGTCGATGCCGAGGCCGCCGTGCTGCGACCCAACGACAGCATCGGCGACACCGGCCTGCGCGGCGGCTTCGGCTGGCAGTTCAACGACCAGTGGCACGCTGGCGTGACCGCCGCGCGCAACGATCCGGAAGCCTCGATGCAGGCGCGCGTGTCGGGCATCACCGCCGACAGCGTGGCAGTGGCGGTTGACTACACCCGCAACGAGCGCACGCACTGGAGCCTGGGTGGCAGCCAGTTCCGCTACGACGACGGCAACCGCCGCGACACCCTGAACACCGCCATCGAGCAGCGCCTGCTGACCCGCCCGCGCGTGGTGGTCGACGGCCTCGGCAGCCTCTACACCAGCCGCGGCTCGCTCGACGACGCGCCCTATTTCAATCCCTCGCGTGACCGCTCGGTGGAAATCGGCCTGCGCATCGACCAGCAGCTGTGGCGCCACTACGAGCGCCACTTCCGGCACCGCCTGACGGTGTCGCTGGGCGACTACTGGCAGGAAGGGTTCGGCAGTTCGCTCATCCCCACGGTGGCCTATCGCCACGAGTGGCAGTTCGGCCAGGGCAGGATCCTGGAGTACGGCGTGAGCTGGTCGCGGCCGGTCTACGACGGCCAACGTGAACGTCACATCGGCTTCGATGCCGCGCTGCGCTGGGGAGAGTGAGATGGAACGGATGCTTCGAAACCTGATGACCGTGCTGCTGCTGGGGCTGGTGCTGCTGGCCCTGCCGGCCGCTGCCCAGGAGCGCGACCTTGATTCGGCCGACAACGGCCTGCTGGTGCTGAGCTACCACGACATCCGCGACGATGTGCGTGAGAAGGGCGATGCCGATGCCTACGCGGTCAGCACGCAGAACTTCGCTGCGCACCTGGACTGGCTCAGCGCGCACGGCTACCACCCGATCTCGCTGTCGCAGCTGATCAAGGCCTCGCGCGGCGAAGCCCAGCTGCCGCCGCGGCCGGTCCTGCTGACCTTCGATGATGGCCTGCGCAGCGTCTACAGCCGCGTCTACCCGCTGCTGCGCGCCTACAACTACCCCGCGCTGGTGGCGGTGATCACCGATTACGTCGACATGGCCCCGGGCCGCACCATCGACTACGGCTACCGCCCGTTCGGCCACGATGATTTCCTGACCTGGGACCAGCTGCGGGAAATGCAGGCCAGTGGGCTGATCGAACTGGCCAGCCATACCGACAACCAGCACCACGGCGTGCAGTCCAACCCGCAGGGCAACCAGACCCCGGCGGTGATCACCCGCACCTACGACCCGCAGACGCAGCGCTACGAGACCACGCAGCAGTACGAGAAGCGCCTGCGCGACGACCTCGCGCTGAGCGTCAAGCGCATCCAGAAGGAACTGGGCGTCACCCCGAAGGCCATCGTGTGGCCGTATGCGGCCTACAACCAGCTGAGCAACGACATCGCCGAACAACTGGGCATGCCGGTGTCGTTCGACCTGGAGGGCCGCAGCACGCCGGTCACTTCCGACCTGCATGGCCTGGCCCGCCTGCTGGTGACCAACAACCCGAACGTCAGCTCGCTCGCCTTCGAACTGCGCCGCAATGTCAGCCTGGATGGCACCCGTGCCCTGCAGATCGACCTGGATGCGGTCTACGACCCGGACCCGGCACAGCTGGCACGCAACCTCGACAAGCTGATCGACCGCGTCAAGACGGTGGGCCCGACCCACGTCTACCTGCAGGCCTTTGCGGACCCCGATGGCAACAACACCGCCGACGCGCTGTATTTCCCCAACCGCCACATGCCGATGCGCGCGGACCTGTTCAACCGCGTGGCATGGCAGCTGAAGACCCGCGCCGGGGTGAAGGTCTACGCCTGGCTGCCGGTGCTGGGCTACGAGCTGCCCGATGCGGCGCAGCGCACCGCGCTGGGCATCGCCAGCCCGGAACGCGACGGCATGTACCGCCTGGACTTCACCAAGCCGCAGGCGCGGCAGATCATCAAGGACATCTACGAAGACCTGGCGATCAACTCGTACTTCGAAGGCCTGCTGTTCCATGACGATGCCTATGTGCGCGACACCGAACTGGCGCAGCTGCCGCAGGAAGGCACCGATGGCGGCCGCACCCAGGCGCTGATCGACTTCACCCTGGAGCTGCGCGATACCGCCCAGCGCTGGCGGCCGAAGCTGGGCACCGTGCGCAACCTGTACGCGCAGCCGGTACTGGAACCGCAGAGCGCCAGCTGGTTCGCCCAGCGCCTGGACCTGTTCAACCACGCCTATGACCGCACCGCGCTGATGGCGATGCCGTGGATGGAAGGCAGCAAGCACCCCGAGCGCTGGCTGGACCGCCTGGTCGCCGCCGTGCGCGCGCACGACCCCGAGCTGAAGCACACGCTGTTCGAGCTGCAGACCGTGGACTGGCGCACGCAGACGCCGATCAGCGGCCAGCGCCTGCGCGCGCAGGTACGCCGCCTGCAGGCGCAGGGCGTGCGCCATTTCGCGTGGTACCCGGACGATTTCATCGCCGACAAGCCGTCGACCACGGACGCGCGCGCCGCGATGTCCGCGCGCAACTTCCCGTACCCGGAGAAGTGACATGGACATGAGCCCCTGGCTGTATGCCCTGTTCCAGTTCGCCTTCTTCTACCCGATGGTGATGGCGTTCTTCTGGATGTCAGGCGGCCTTTACTACTTCTTCCGGCGCGAGCGGAAGTCGCGACCGCGCAATGATCCGCCACCGATGGACAGCTATCCGTTCGCCACGCTGCTGATTCCCTGCCACAACGAATCGGACAACCTGGACGACACCATCGGCGCAGCACTGGCGCAGCGCTATCCGGATTTCGAAGTGATCGCCATCAACGATGGCAGCAGCGACGATACCGGCGCCCGCCTGGACGCACTGGCCGCCCTGCACCCGCGCCTGCGGGTGGTGCACCTGGACCGCAACCTGGGCAAGGCCAATGCACTGCGCATGGGCGCCCTGGCCTCGCGTTCGGAGTACCTGGTCTGCATCGATGGCGATGCGATGCTGGAAGAGTACGCCATGCATTGGATGGTCTGGCACCTGACCAGCGGCCCACGCGTGGGCGCGGTGACCGGCAACCCGCGCATCCGCAACCGCTCCACGCTGCTGGGCCGCCTGCAGGTGGCCGAGTTCTCCTCGATCATCGGCATGATCAAGCGCGCGCAGCGCGTGTACGGTCGCATCTTCACCGTGTCCGGGGTGATTGCCGCGTTCCGTCGCACGGCCCTGCACCGCATCGGCTACTGGGCCGACGACATGGTCACCGAGGACATCGACATCAGCTGGCGCCTGCAGCTGGACCACTGGGACATCCGCTACGAACCCAATGCGCTGTGCTTCATCCTGATGCCGGAGACACTGAAGGGCCTGTGGCGCCAGCGCCTGCGCTGGGCGCAGGGCGGCGTGGAAGTGCTGCTGCGGCACGGCGCATCGTTGTTCAGCTGGCGCAAGCGGCGCATGTGGGGCGTGCTGCTGGAGTACATCCTCAGCGTGTTCTGGGCGTACACCATGCTGCTGATCGTGGTGCTGTGGTGGCTGGGCAAGTTCATCCCGCTGCCGGCCCCGCTGTACATCGACACGCTGCTGCCGCAATGGCACGGCGTGATCCTGGCACTGGTCTGCCTGCTGCAGTTCGCCAGCAGCCTGATCATCGATCGTCGTTACGAAACACACATTGGACGCAACTACTTCTGGGTCATCTGGTACCCGATGGCGTACTGGCTGATCAGCCTCTTCACCACCCTGGTGGCGTTGCCGAAGACGTTGTTCAAGCGCCGCGGCAAGCGTGCTACCTGGGTCAGCCCTGACCGGGGGATCCGATGAGCACCGTCCGCGGCACCACCAAGACAAAATCGTCCAACCGCTTCGATTCGCGGTTGATCCAGAAGTCGCGCCAGCAGCCGCGCCTGCAGCGCACGGCCTGGGGCTTCGTCACCCTGGCGTTCTGGGGCTTCTACTTCTACCTGTGGGCACCGCTGGTGACCCTGGTTTCATGGCTGCTGGGCGGGCACCTGGCCTACGTGCAGCTGTACCAGCACAGCCAGCACGTGGATCCGTTCGTGATGATCGCGCTGCCGGTGATCCTGGTCTGCTGCTCTCTGTTGCTGATCGCCTGGGCCGAGTACAACCGTTTCCGGTTTGGTGGCAAGGAACGGCGTGCACCGCGCGAGGATTCCAGCCGCCAGGACATCGCACGCGCACTGGGTGCGAGCGATGCGCTGGCCGAGCAGCTGATGCATGCGAAGGCGGTGACGCTGCACATGGATGACAACGCACGGCCGGTGGGACTGACGCGGCAGCCGATATTGTAAGGGGTGGGTGTTTTTTTGCAGGGCTTGCAGCCCTGCACCTGCTTTGAATCAACTTCAACGTCAGAAGCCAGAGCGGCATTCCGTGGGTTGGCGGGGCGGTGTGGGTGGGCAGGACACGCCGTAAACCCATCCATGGGGGCTCGATGGCGCCATCCATGGCGCCAACGGTCCTGCCCACCCACACCGCCCCACCTCTGACAGTTGGCCGGTGGCTGTTGGTGGGTGCCGACCGTTGGTTGGCACATCTGTCAGATATCGAATGAATCATCCACGCATGGCGTGGATCTACTGGCAACGGCCGCTGTTGGTGGGTGCCGACCGTTGGTCGGCACATCTGTCAGAAATCGAATGAATCATCCAC
>PJTS01000953.1_pt1 | contig 12808 bp, 8 predicted proteins | sample 1512251 | NCBI WGS metagenome assembly PJTS01 (sample SAMN08177686, study PRJNA422409) | Soil metagenome, whole genome shotgun sequencing project. | isolation source: Soil (2) enriched on wood chips: alkali lignin treatment | place: USA: Madison | collected 2015-01-15 | reverse complement strand
CCAGGCGGTGCACGCCGGTTTCGGTCTTCAGCCAGCCATAGGCGTAATCGCCTTCCACACGCAGCGTGGCCGACTTGATGCCCGCGACGTCGCCGCCGGACACTTCCATCAGCTCGGTCTTCCAACCGCGTGATTCGCACCAGCGCAGGTACATGCGCAGCAGGATTTCGGCCCAGTCCTGGGCTTCGGTACCACCGGCACCGGCCTGGATGTCGACGAAGGCCGCCGCATTGTCCATCTCGCCAGAGAACATGCGCTGGAATTCCAGCTTCTCCACGTGTGCCTGGTGCTTGTCCAGATCGGCGACCACGGCCAGGGCGGTGTCTTCGTCCTGCTCGGATTCGGCCAGTTCCAGCAGCTCGGTCGCATCGGTCAGGCCGTCCAGCACCGAGGCGATGCCGCCCACGGTCTTTTCCAGGCTGGAGCGTTCACGGCCCAGGTTCTGCGCGTACTCGGCGTTGTTCCAGACGTCGGGGCTTTCCAGCTCCCGCGATACTTCTTCAAGACGCTCTTTCTTGGCGTCGTAGTCAAAGATACCCCCTGAGCGACACCACACGATCGGTCAGATCGGCGATGCGCTGGCGGACAGGATTCAGTTCGATCATGTCGGCGGTTATGCACTAAATAGATGACTGCCTATGATACCGCAGCCCGGGGGCCCCGGCATGAGGCCCGCTCCCCCGCCCGCTCGCGCCGGCGCCGGGGCCGACCCGGGTCTTGGTAGAGTCGACTGTCAGTCGACTGCTCTCCGTTCAGGTTGTGAAGGAGCCCGCGCTGCGCGCGACAGTCGACTGACAATCGACGCTACCCCCCGTGCGAAGCGCCCAGCGCCTGCCGCAGCAGCGGCAACTGCCGTCGGCTGCACGGCACCCTGGCCCCGTCTGCCATGTGCAGCAGCGCTTCGCCGCCGTCCAGCGGCTCGATCGAGCGCAGCTGGTCGCGGTGGATCAGCCAGCTTCGGTGCGGCCGCAGGAACACGGCCGGGTCCAGCCGCTGCTCCAGCGCCGCCATGGTGATCCGCAACGGGTAGTCATGCCCGCGCACCCGCAGGTTCACATAGTTGCCGGCCGCCTGGGCGTATTCCACATCCACCGTGGCCACCAGGAACTCCTTGCCCAGCTTGCGCACCAGGAAGTGCTGCGGGCGCTCGACCGGCTCCACCGGCGGGCCTTCGTCGGGCGGCGCCAGCAGGTGTGCCTCGCCCTGCCGTTGGCGGCCGAACCAGGCCACGGCATGCACGGCGATCACCAGCAGGCTGTAGGTCTGCACGTCCTTGAAGAACTCGTAGAACCACTGTGCCGGCCAGTCGCCATAGACGTAGCGCTGGCCGACCACGGCGAAGGCCACCTTGCGCAGCAGCACCATGGCGCTGACATGCAGCAGCCACCAGGCAACGCCGCCCAGCACATAGAAGCCGATCCGGCGCCGCCAGGTATCGGCATGCAGCGGCCACCGGCGGGCTGCCGCCTGCAGCAGCATCAGCAGCCCCAGCGTTGCCAGCGCGCTGCTGAACTCCTCGATGGAGGTGCCGAGCCCGGCAAAGGGCTGCGCGTCACGCACCGCCCGCATCCACTGCGCCAGCACATTGCCCGCGGCGGTGCAGAGGAACAGCAGCGACCAGAACATCACGTCCTTGCCGGGTCTATACGCCACCTGGGCGGTTGCAGCGGCACGTGCCGCCGGATCTCCATTTTCCATGCCGCCATTGTTGCCCATCCGCCCCCGCGCGCATCGGCCATTGGTCCCTGCAGCCCCGCCATTGGACCCAGAACGCCCGCCACTGCGCCCTTTCAGCTGGTGCGGTGATGGTTGGCGAGCGAAGTTGCAGCGTCCCCCTGATGCCCATCGCCATGCACCGACGCCACGATCTGGACACCCTGCGCATCGCCGCCTTTGCCCTGCTGATCCTCTACCACGCCGCCATGGCCTACGTGGCCGGCTGGGATTTCCACCTGAAGAGCGCCTACACCGCGCAATGGCTGCAATGGCCGATGATCGCCCTCAATCGCTGGCGGATGCCGCTGCTGTTTGCCATCAGCGGCATCGCCCTGGGCCTGTCCCTGCCCGACCGGGGCCGCCTGCCGCATACCCTGCGCCGCTGCTGGCGCCTGCTGCTACCGCTGCTGTTCGGCATCGTGGCGGTGGTCTCGCTGCAGGCGTACTGCGAGGCGCTGGACAAGGGCGATGTGGCGCCGGGGCTGGGACGGTTCCTGTGGCGCTACTGGCAGTTCCGGCCATGGCCAGGCGCGCACTTCAGCGGTTCCCAGTACGGCTTCACCTGGAACCACCTGTGGTACCTGGCCTACCTGCTGCCCTACACCGTGCTGGCCGTGGTGCTGGCCAGCCTGCTGCGGCCGGTGGCCAAGGCGCTGCCGACGCTGCAAGTGGGTGACCGTCTGTTGGGAGCCGCGCTGCTGGTGCTGCCGGTGGTCTGGCTGGCCTGGGCGCTGTTGGTACTGATGCCGCGCTGGCCGCCAACCCATGCGTTGCTGGACGACGTCTACGTGCACGCCGAGTCGCTGCCGCTGTTCCTGGGCGGCTTCCTGGCCGCACGCTGGCAGCGCGGCTGGGACCTGCTGGTGCGCGGCCGCCGGCTGACCCTTGGCCTGGCCGTGCTCGGGCTGTGCCTGGAGCTGGGGATCCGCACGCTGGCCCGACTGCCGGACGTGGGCAACGTTGATCCGTGGATTCTGGCGCTGCCTTGGGCGCAGACCGAGCGTGTCGGTCGCGCGCTCTACGCCTGGTGCATGCTGCTGGCGCTGTTCGGCTGGGCCCGGGTGCTGTTGGCGCGCCCGTGGCCGGGCCTGGCCTACTGCCGGGAGGCGGTGTTCAGCTGGTACATCCTGCACCAGACCGTGTTGATCGTGCTGCTGTATGCGCTGCGACCGCTGCAGCTGGGCCCGTGGCTGGAACCGGCGCTGCTGGTGGCCGGCACCGTGGGCGGCTGCCTGTTGATCCACGAACTGTTGATCCGCCGCGTGCGTTGGCTGCGCCCCCTGTTCGGATTGCGCGTCCATCCGCTATCGTCGGCCACTGCACGCGTCGTACCGGCGCATTGAGGACAATGGATGTTCCAGACGCAGTGGCACCTGTGGTTGCAGAACACCTTCGACGCCAACTGGATGCTGGCGATGATGCAGTTCATCAGCCTGCTCGGCTACGAGTTGGGCTATACCGCGCTGGTCCTGGTGTGCGCGTTCGGCGCGCGACTGCGCGCGGGCCTCTGCGTGATGCTGGCGGTGCTGCTGATGGCCTGCGCCACGCACGCTATCAAACAGAGCGCTGCCCTGCCCCGTCCCTCTGACGTGGATGCGGCAGTGCTGGACAAGGGCCAGCCCTCGCACCCGTTCGTGGTCGATGGTGGTGCCCACACGTTCTGGTCGCTGCCCGATGCGCAGGCCACGGCGATGCTGCGCGCGCAGCCGCACGCCGACTATGGTTTCAACAGCGGGCACGTGGGCATCACCACCGCCGCCTGCGTCAGCCTCCTGCTGGCGTTCGGCATCCGGCGGCGATGGCTGCGCTGGGTGCTGGTGCTGGGTTGGCCGTTGCTGATGGCGCTTTCGCGCATGTACCTGGGGCGGCATTTCCTGGCCGACGTGGTGGCTGGGTGGCTGATCGGGATCGGAGTGGCCGTGCTGGCCTGGCAGCTGATGCCGGGCCTGCGCGGGGCGCGGCGATGGCAGTTGCCGGCGCTGCTGGGGGTGGGCGTGGCATTGGCGTGGGCATCTTTGTGGACCCCCTTGGTGCCGCTGGGCGAAGCCTCGCGCCTGCTGGCACTGGCCCTGCTGGTGGCGTGGCTGCAGTGGCGCGGCTGGCCGGCGGATCCGCAAGGCATCGTGCAACGTGTGCTGCGGGTACTGGGTGTGGTGGTGATCTACCTGCTGGCGCGGCCGTTGATTGACTGGGTGGCGACCCGCATTCCGCTGCCCGATGAACCGATGACCGAATTGCTCTGGCATACCGTCGGCACCCTGCTGATCCTCGGCGGTGGCGTGGCGCTGGCGCGGTGGATTCCGCGCCAGCGGTAGATCCACGCCATGCGTGGATCGGTAGCGCCGGGCCATGCCCGGCGGGTGCGGTCGATTCCCTGCAGCCACGCATGGCGTGGCGCTACTTCACTTCGAATTCGCCTACCAGGATGGTCTCCGAGCGGTCCATCAGGCGCAGCGTGACCATCTGGTCCTGCTGCTTCGGCGTGCCCCAATGGGTGGTCAGGCGCAGCATGAGGGTCGTCGCCCCGGTCACCAGTTGCTGCCGGCTGCCGAAGTAGTTGGCCTCCACCTTGTACTTTCCGGGCTTGGCATCACGCAGCGAGAACTGCTCGGGACCATAGCCGCCGGTGAAGTCCTGCGACATCTGCCCGCCCTGCCAGGTCAGGCGGTTGCCGTAGTACGCGCGCTCGCCGTTGGGGTCGGTTACCCACAGGTCCATGTCACTGTTGTCGGCATCCCAGGCCAGCACCACGCGCAGGTCCATTGGCATGTCCTGCAGCAGTCGCGGGTCGATGCCACGGGTATCCAGCCGCGGCCGGCTGCGTGATACCAGGTTGGTCAGCTCGTCCAGCGCGATCAGCGCAATGCCCTCGAACCGTTGATCCCACGGGCGCACCACCACCTGGTACAGCGGCTCCAGTGCCTGCTGCGGCTTCCCGGCCGCCACCAACGCCAGACCCAGGTCGCGGAAGCTCTGCGGCTCTTCCTGGCCCATCGCCAACACCTGCTCGAACACCGGCACGGCCAGCGCAGGGGCATCGGCCTGCATCAGGCGATAGCCGAGCACGCGCAGCAGGTGCCGGTTGTCCAGGTCCATCTCGGCCAGGTTGGACAACACACGCAGTGCCAGTTCGCGCTGCCCCTGTTCCAGCAACAGGTCGGCTACGTCAAGGAAGAACGCACTGCTGCCCGCGTGGGCATCGCGCTCGGCCAGGTAGCGGTCGTACAGCTGCGCAGGCGGGCCGTGCCGCAGGCGCCGGGCGATTGCCGAGTCTGGCTGCCATGCAGCCAGCTGGATCCCGAGCTCGCCCGCATTGGCGGCAGCGGGCGCACCGGCACGGCTGCGGGTGACCTCGATCGCATCCAACGCGCTGGCCTGTGCGGAGGCTGGGCGACGGGCGCGCGCGCTGCTGGCCTGCACGCGCTGTTCGGCTGCCACCGCCATCGGTGCAGGCGCCGGCGGAGCGGGTGGCGCGGGGACCGCCAGCATCGCCATCGGCGCGGCGTCGGCCACCGAGTCGGCCGATGCCACCTCCATCGCAGTGACACCCGCCAGCGGCGGTGTGCCCTTGGGCCAGCTGCGGCTCCACCACTGATGCCGCTCCTTCCAACGGCTGGCGACCTGATCCAGGCGCTCGCGGTCGGCGGCCGCGCGATCAGCCACCTGCCGTGTGAAGCGGGCGTCATACTCGGCACGCAGCGCGCCCAACGGGCGGATGGCATAGCGCAGGTAGTCGTCCAGCGTTTCCAGCACGATCAGCGAGGTGTCCGGCCCGACCAGGCCGAACTGCTGCGACAGGCGCTGCATCGCCTCGCGATTGCTGCGGCGGTCCAGTGCCAGCTGCTGCAGACGCGCCTGCGCCCACAGTCCCGCCAGCAGCGCACCGTCACCGCTGCGGGTGGTTGCCGGCAGCGCCTGCCAGGGGCCGCCATCGATGCGCACCCGCATCGGCACGGCGCCGGCAGCCAGACGAGCGTGCAGCCACAGCCAGCCCTGCGCTTCGCTGCGGCGATCGATCACCACGTCCTGCACGCCGCGACCGGCATCGATCTGCACATCCAGCGGCGCCGACAGCAGTTCGCGCGCGGCGGCGTCCACGTCCGTTCCCAGCGCGACGAAACGACCGCCATGGGATTGGCTCCAACCGCGCAGTCGCGGGCTGTCGGTGCGGGCGCCGGCACTGCTGATCGCGAACAATCGCTGGCCCTGGGCCAGTGCAGGCAAGGCTTCCGGCCCATAGGTCAGCAGTCCGTCACTGACCAGCAGATACTCCTGCACGCCTGGCTGCGGCCGCCAGTTGGCCAGCGCGCTGGCGCCGTCGGGCCGTACCTCCTGCAAAGCCTGCCGCAGCGCACTCCAATCGCCGTGGCGGATGCGGAAGCGGCGTTCGGCCTCGGGGCGGTCGCGCAGCACCGTCAGCACCACCGTGCCCTCGCCCATCGCGGCGAAGTAGCGGCCCAGCAGTGCGAACTCGCGCGTGCGATCACGCTGGCCCGCCGAACCCGAGCCGTCCCACAGCAAACCAATCTGGCGGGGCAGCGTGCGTGGCGCGTGGCTGGCGGCCACCGGCAACTGCGCCAGCAGGTAATGGCCATCCTGCCCGTTCGCCACCTGCACCTGCGCCTGGCGCGCGGCCGGCAACGTCCACTGCAACTGCGCCGGCAGCTGTGCGCCGCGGCCCTGCCAGTGCAACTGGCCCGCTTCAATGCGGAACGGTGCCGCGCCCGCCGTCGCCTGTCCCGGTGCCTGCAGCCTCAGCTCAACCGATGCCGCGCCGGCGGCGAACTGCAGCGGCAGCGCCCATTGCCAGCCATTGCCGGTGAACGCCAGCGGCTCGCGCACGACCAGTTGTACGCGGCGGCTACCGCCGGCCGGCAGCGGAAAGATGCGCAGGCGGAACTGGTTGCCAGCGGTCTGTTCCAGCAGACCCGGATCGACGCCGCGCCGGGCAATCGCCTCGAAGACCTGGCGGCCGCGGTCCTTCGGCACCGGCACCGCGTCACGCATCTCGCCGTTGATATCCAACGCGAAGCCGCTGATCTGCTGGCCGTCCCCCAAGGGGAACTGCAGTTCGCCCTCCAGCACGCGGCTGTTCGGGTTGTGGAATTCCAGGGTGATGCGGGTCTGCGCGATGCCGGCCTGGACATCGCCTTCGATGCGCGCCTGTCGCAGCTGCACCGGTCGTTCGGCGGCCGGGGCGACCAGCACGGGCACGGCAACCGCAGCGGGCAGCTTCGGGGGCGGCAAGCGGCGGGCGTGCTGGGCCTGCACCGGCAGGCTGGCCAGCATCAGCAATGCAACAGTGCATCGAAGGGCAAGGGTCATGGCGGCATTCCCGTGGGATTGTGCAGGCATCAACGCACCAGCAGGACGAACGGGGTTGACGCCGGATCGACACGCTGCCCCTGCAACCGTCACCATGGGCGCCCTCCCGTCACGCAAGGAAGCACCATGCGCCCATTTATCGCCTTCGCCCTGCTGGCCCTGGCCGGCACCGCCGCCGCTGACAGCGCGAAAGGGGTGCGCTTCGATCACCATGACTGGATGCTGGCCTGCGACAACACCCGGACCTGCCGCGCAGCCGGCTACCAGGACGATGAGGGTGACAACCTGCACGTGTCGGTGCTGCTGACCCGCAAGGGCGGGCCCGGGCAGGCGGTCAGCGCCGAACTGATGCTGGGCCACTACGACGAGGTGAAGCTGCCGTCACGGCTGTCGCTGCAGATCAACGGCAAGGATCTGGGTGCACTTCCGTTGACCGGCGGCACGGCGGTGCTGTCCACGGCGCAGACGGCGGCCCTGCTGGCGTCGCTGGCGCGCAGCAGCCGCATCGTGGCGGTCGGTAACGATGGACAGCGCTGGACGCTGTCCGACCGTGGCGCGTCGGCCGTACTGCTGAAGATGGACGAATTCCAGGGCCGCCTGGAGACCCCCGGCGCACTGATGCGCAAGGGCTCGCGCGCCGAAGCGTCGGTACCGCCCGCGCTTCCGGTGCCGACGCTGGTTCTGGCGCCACTGGTGGCTGCACGTACGACCGATGCCGCACTGGAACACTCACCTGCACTGCGCGCGGCGCTGTCCGATGCTGACCCGGACGGCGATTGCGACGCACTGACCCCCGCGGGCCTGCCGATGGTGGACGGCCCACAGGCGCTGCACGTAAGCCGGCTCGGCAGGAATGCCCTGCTGGTGTCGACGCTGTGCTTGCGCGGCGCCTACAACGAGGGCTTCGGCTACTGGGTAGTGAACGATGCCCCGCCCTTCAAGGCCACGCTGGTGACTACATCGGGCGGCGATGACGATGGCCGGGTAATCAGTTCAGCCCACAAGGGGCGCGGGCTGGGCGATTGCTGGTCGACCGCGCGGTGGGGCTGGGACGGGCGCCGCTTCGTGCAGACCCATGAAGCCACCAGCGGCCTGTGCCGACTGGTTGCGGCCGGCGGTGCGTGGCAGATGCCAACCCTGGTGACCGAGGTGAAGCCCTGAGCGTGGCCGGTTGACCGCATCCACGCCATGCGCGGATGCACCATGCCACACCGCCCGGTGCGCCCGCATGCGCACCGGCGCTCAAGCCGGCAGGCAGTGCTCCACGATCAACTGGATCGCGGTGCCGCCGCGGTAGTCATCGCAGGCTAGCCGGTAGGCCAGATGCACGTGGCGGCCGGGCGCATTGCCATGCCATCCGCCAAAATGGATGGCATTGATCGTGCCGGCAACGCCAGGCAGGCGCAGCTCCAGCTTCAGATGCCGCTCTTTCAGCACGCGCCAGTTGGCCACTTCGAAGTGGCCGTCGAACAGCGGCTCGGGGAAGCCCTGCCCCCACGGTCCGGCCAGGCGCAGCGCATCGGCATGGCGATGGTCCAGTTCGTGGGGCGCCAGTTCACCATCGCTCAGCACCTGCTGTTGCAGCGCCGCGGGGTCCAGCGTTTCCTGCACGACGGCCACGAAGGCGGCTTCGAAGTCCGCCAGGCGGTCCAGGCGCAGGCTCAGCCCGGCCGCCATGGCGTGGCCGCCGAAGCGCTCGATCAGGGCCGGATCGCGCGCATCGACCAGCGCCAGCACATCACGGATATGCAGGCCCGGGATGGACCGTGCGGACCCGCGCAGCGTATCTGCCCCCGGCTCGGCCGGCGCGAAGGCGATCACCGGCCGATGCAGGCGATCCTTCATCTTCGACGCCACCAGGCCGACCACGCCCGGATGCCACTCGGCGTCGAACAGACACGCCGCCACAGGCCGCTGCCCATGCTCATGCAGCACCACCCGCGACACTGCCTGCTCGGCGTCATCGGTCATCGACTGCTGCACCGCGCGCCGCTCGGCATTGATCTGTTCCAGGGTCTGGGCAATGTCGCGCGCCTGCCGCGGGTCTTCGGTCAGCAGCAAGGCAATGCCCAGCGCCATGTCCTCCAGCCGCCCGGCCGCGTTCAGGCGCGGGCCCAAGGCGAAGCCGATATCGGTGGACGTCAGGCGTGCGGCGTCGCGACCGCTGGCTTCGATCAGCGCCTTCAGGCCCACGCAGCCCTGCCCGGCACGCAAGCGGCGCAGGCCTGCGCTGACCAGTGCACGGTTGTTGGCATCCAGCGCGACCAGATCGGCAACGGTACCCACGGCCACCAGGTCCAGCAGCGTGGTCAGGTCCGGGCCCTTGCCATCGGCGAACACGCTGGCCTCGCGCATGCGACGGCGCAGGGCCATCAGCACATAGAAGATGACACCAACCCCGGCCAGCGACTTGCTGGGGAAATCGTCGCCGTCAAGATTCGGATCGACGATGACATCAGCCGGCGGCAACTGCGGCCCCGGCAGGTGATGATCGGTGACCAGCACCTGCCAGCCGCGCGCCTTTGCGGCGTTGACACCGGCATGGCAGGCAATACCGTGGTCCACCGTGACCAGCAGGTCCGGCTGCAGCGCCGCCAGTTCGTCCACCAGCGACGGCGACAGGCCGTAACCATGCACCATGCGGTTGGGCACCGCGTGGAAGACGTGCTGCGCGCCCAGCATGCGCAGGCCGCGCACACCTACCGCACAGGCGGTGGCACCGTCGCAGTCGAAATCGCCGACGACCAGAATGCGCTTGTCGTTGGCAATGGCATCGACCAGCAGGTCGACCGCAGCATCGATGCCGGTCAGCAGTTCGGGCGCATGCAGGCTGCCCAGCCGTGGCAGCGCCAGCTCGGGCGTCAATGCACCGCGATTGGCGTACAGACGCGCCAGCAGCGGCAGGGTATCGTCCGGCCAGGCACCCGGCTGCACCTGCTCGCGGCGGCGGATCAGCGGGGTATCGGACACGGACAGCGCAGCATCGGCGGCAAGGGACATCGGCATCGCCGGGTTGCGGAAGACGTCACCATGATAGCGCGGGGTCAGAGCCCTCTGCCCGCAGAGGGCTCTGACCCCATCGGAAGCATTTGGAATCCCCGACCGTTTCTTCCATGCTTGCCGGCCCTGAAACGGATTTCTGCCCATGCGCCGCACTTTGTTCCTGGCCCTCGCCCTCGCCCCGGCCGCCCACGCCGCCACCCCCGAGCCGAAGGCCGGTGTCGAATTCCAGCACAACGACTGGTCGCTGGCCTGCGACAACACCCGTACCTGCCGCGCCGCGGGTTACAGCCCGGAAGAACCCGCCAACCTGCTGAGCCTGATGCTGGAACGCTCGGGCGGCCCCGACGCGCCGGTGATCGCGCGCCTGCGCAACGGCGAAGGCGATGACCCGTCGCCGACCGGTGCGCTGCGCCTGCGCCTGAATGGCAAGGATCTGGGCCCGGTGCAGGACACCGGAGAAGCGGAAAAGGTGCTGTTGAAGCAGGCGCAGACCGATGCTCTGCTCGTCGCCCTGCCCCGCAAGGCGCGCATCGAGATCATCGATGGCAAGGGCAAGGCGTGGCCGATTTCCGACAGCGGCGCCACGGCCGTGCTGCTGAAGATGGACGAAGCGCAGGGCCGCCTGGGTACGCCGGGCGCGCTGGTGCGCCGGGGCGACAAGGCCGAAGCGAGCGTGCCTGCGGCACTGCCGGTGCCGGTGATCGTGCGCGGCGAACTGGTGGCGCCGCGCGGTACCGATGCGGCGATGGCCAAGGTGCCGGCGTTGCGCAAGGCGATGATCGCCAGCCTGCCGAGCGCCGACGAGTGCACGCGCCTGAGCGAGGGCGAGAAGGATGACATCGAGATCCAGCGACTGGACGCCGGGCACGTTCTGGCCAGCACCAGCTGCTTCATGGGTGCCTACAACTTCAGCAGCGGTTACTGGGTCGTGCAGGACAAGGCGCCGTACCAGGCGAAGTTCGTGACCTCCGATGCGGAGGACTTCGATCGTGACGATGCCATGCTCCGCGGGCGCTTCCGAGGCCGCGGCATCGGCGACTGCTTCTCTGGCCACGACTGGGCCTGGGATGGCCAGCGCTTCGTGAAAACCAGCGCGTTCACCACGGGCCAGTGTCGTGGCGTGGCGGGTGGGCATTGGACGTTGCCGACGATTGTCAGCACGGTGAAGTAAGGCCGGCAGGGCTGCGCGCTGCGCGCCCCTGTAGAGTCGAGCCATGCTCGACTGATCCCAATGTGCCAACCAAGGTTGGCACCTACCGAGGCGTGGCGTGCCAACCAAGGTTGGCACCTACCGGAGCGTGGCGTGCCAACCAAGGTTGGCACCTACCGGGACAAAGGTGCCCCTGCGCTTGCAACGGGGGTCAGAGCCCGTTGCGCAGCAACGGGATCCGACCCCGCTCAGTCGTGCAGCTGGCGGGGTTTCTTCCAGAACTGCCAGCGCTGGCCGCGATCGAGGCGGAACTGCAGGCCGTCTTCGAAATCCAGCACGAGATGCTGCAGTTCGCCGCGACGCAGTGCCGCCAGCAGCGGAACAATCGCTTCGCTGCCCAGCTGCTGCAACGAACGCAGCTGCCGCAGGTCGACCAAGGCGTCCACGGCCTGTTCGCCATCCACCGCGACGCCGGCGGCCTGGGCCAGACCCTGCAGCAGCGCGTCGCGGCTGCGTACCTGGGCATGCGCGGTGGTCACTGAAACCGGCATGACGCCGCCACCCCAGAACCACAGCGAGTTGATCGGCTGTTGCCCCTGCGCGGCACGCTGCTGGTTCCAGGAATGGTTGTGCAGCAGCACCTGCGCCTCGGTCATCAACGCACGCCAGCGGCGACCGGACTGGCCTTCGGGCAGGTGCGAGAAAAGATCATCACCCAATACATCGTCGGGGCTGTCGAAGTCGGGCAGCTCGATGTCGATGGGCAGGCGCAGGTACCAGCGCGCCGGGTCCGGGGCATCCAGTACGAAACCGGCATCGGCGAACAACGGCTGCAGCACCGGCAGCAAGGCCAGGCTGTCGGCCAGGGTGGGCCGCAGCGTTTCGCCGTGGCCCATCATGCGCGCGCCATGCATGTCCGGCACCATGCATGCCGGGTCGGCCCGCAGCCAGCACGCGCCGGCGGCATCGCCCACATCACGCTGACGGGTCAGTGCGGCCACTGGCCAATGCGGCGCGGCCACGCTGAAATGGCGTTGCAGCTGGGCACGTTCGCCCGCGTCCAGCTGCACGGTGGTGGCGCGGCCCAGGGCACGCGCCACTTCGTCAGGCAATTCAGCCGCCGCAAAGCGGCTGCGCGCCGGCAACAACAGGGTCGCCGTTGCCACCCGGTCAGTCCAGATAGCTGACGCTGACGATTTCGTACTCGCGCTGGCCGGCCGGGGCGTCGATCACGATCGAATCGCCTTCCAGCTTGCCGATCATCGCGCGGGCCACCGGCGAAGAAATAGCGATCAGGCCCTGCTTGATGTCCGCTTCCAGGTCACCCACGATCTGGTACTTCTTCTCTTCGTCGGTTTCCACGTCGGCCAGGGTCACGCTGGCACCGAACACCACCTTCGAGCCAGCGTTGAGCTTGCTGACGTCGATGATCTCGGCGTGCGACAGCTCACCTTCCAGCTGCTTGATGCGGCCTTCAATGAAACCCTGTTCCTCGCGCGCGGCGTGGTACTCGGCGTTTTCCTTCAGGTCGCCGTGCTCGCGCGCTTCGGCGATCGCGGCGATCACCTTCGGGCGCTTGACCGACTTGAGGTGGTCCAGTTCGTCGCGCAGCTT
>PJTS01000951.1_pt1 | contig 12855 bp, 8 predicted proteins | sample 1512251 | NCBI WGS metagenome assembly PJTS01 (sample SAMN08177686, study PRJNA422409) | Soil metagenome, whole genome shotgun sequencing project. | isolation source: Soil (2) enriched on wood chips: alkali lignin treatment | place: USA: Madison | collected 2015-01-15 | reverse complement strand
TTTTTCGCTTCGTCAACACCTTTTTTCAAGGCCGTCTCACCGGAGTGGACGTTGTTGCCGATGCCGCTTCGTCGTTGGGCCCGAGGGCCTTTCGTCGTTGCGAGCCGCCTATTATGCCGGACTTTTCCAGTCCGTCAACACCTTCGTTCGATCATCTCGTTCGGCGGTGGTGGCGTTGCTGGTCGCGGGCCGTTTCCGAAGAAGTGGCGCGCTGCAGCAAGGGAGCGAATTCTAGAGATCCTGCAGAATTCGTCAACTCTTTTTTTCAGCATGATGACAGCAGCGTTGTTGCATTGCGTACACCTTGCCACTGGCGCTATGTATGCAGGGATGGATACCGAACACAGCACGCTGGCTACGCCACCGCACGCGCCCTGGTGGCGCGACCTCTCCTTCCCTGCCGTGGTGGCAGGCTTCATTACGGTGTTGGTGGGGTTTGCCAGCTCTGCGGTGATCGTGTTCCAGGCCGCGCAGGCCGTGGGCGCCGACCAGGCGCAGATCGCCTCGTGGATGTGGGCACTGGGACTGGGCATGGGCGTGACCTGCATCGGCCTGTCGCTGCGCTACCGGGTGCCGGTGGTGACCGCATGGTCCACCCCAGGTGCGGCAATGCTGGTGGTGGGCGCTGGCGGCGCCTCACTGTCCGAGGCGACCGGTGCCTTCCTGCTGGCCGCTGTGCTGGGCATGGTCGCGGGATTCTCCGGCGTGTTCGCCCGCTTGATGCAGCGGGTGCCGATGGCGCTGGCAGCCGGCATGCTTGCCGGTGTGCTGCTGCGCTTCGGGCTGGATGTGTTCGTGGCGATGAATACCCAGGTGGTGCTGGCCCTGGCCATGTTCGCCACCTGGCTGGCCGGGCGGCGGCTGTTCCCTCGCTATGCGGTGATCGCCACGCTGCTGGTGGGCATTGCCGTGGCCGCCAGCCGCGGACTGCTGCAGGCGCAGTCGGTACACCTGCAGTTGGCCACCCCACAGTGGGTCACGCCTTCCCTGTCCTGGTCGGCGGTGGCCGGCATCGCCCTGCCCTTGTTCATGGTCACCATGGCATCGCAGAACATCCCGGGCGTGGCGGTGATGCGCGCCTCGGGCTACCAGGCACCGGTGTCCCCGCTGATCGGCTGGATCGGGGTGGTCAACACGCTGCTGGCCCCCTTCGGTGCCTATGCACTGAACCTGGCCGCCATCACTGCGGCCATCTGCATGGGCCGCGATGCGCACGAGAACCCGGCCCGGCGCTATACCGCAGCCATGGCGGCCGGTGCGTTCTACATCGTGATCGGCCTGTTCGGCGCGACGGTGGCCGCCCTGTTTGCCGCCTTCCCCCGCGAACTGGTGGCCTGTGTGGCCGGTATCGCGCTGTTCGGCACGATCGGCAACAGCCTGGCCAGTGCGCTGGCGGTGGAGCGCGACCGCGAAGCCGCGCTGGTGACCTTCCTGGTGACGGCCTCGGGCGTCACCCTGGCCGGCATCGGTTCGGCGTTCTGGGGGCTGGTGGCCGGTGCGCTGTGCCTGCTGGTACTGCGCCCGCGCCGCACCCCTTGATGGGGATCAGCCGGCGCCGAACAGCCCCAGCGCCAGAGTGAACAGCAACCAGAGCGCTCCCAGGGTGAGCACCGTGGTCGGCACCTGGGTGTCGCCACGACGGGCCAGTTCGCGGCGAAGGGCGGGCTCGTCGTCCGGGTACAGCGCCTTGGCACGCGCCAGTTCCTTCGTGCACCGGTCCAAGTACAGCCGGTAGCCCCAGCCGCCCATGATGGCCACCACCAGAGTGGCCCCCAGGGTCAGCAGGCCGCGGGTCTGCAGCCATGAGTCGATGCAGAGGCCCGCGACCAGCAGGCCGAGACTGATGCCCAGTTGCAGGTACAGCCGGCGGTAGGCGAACCACGCCGCGCCCAGGAAAAAACCGGGCCAATGCCAGGTACCCGCAGCAGTCGGCGCGCCCTGCTCCAGCCGCCAGCGGTACCGATAGATGGGAAAGTTGCCACCCACGACCGCCGCATAGCGGCCCAGATCCCCTTCCAGCGCATCACCCAGCGGCAGGATGGCCGGGGTGTGGCCCGACGGCGGCGCGTCGTAGGGGTTGTCGGCAAGGGGCTCTGCCACTTCGGCAACCGGCGGCGGCGCCGACAGCGGCGGTTCGGCCACCACGTCCACAGCGGGCAGGGCCGCATGCAGCGGTTTCCAGCCGTGCATGCCATCGCACCACACCAGCGTGCTGGCGCCCACCACGCCCTCGCTGCGCAGGCGTTGCAGTTCTTCGCTGGCCACCGGGCCAAGGCGCTGGCGATCGATGGCGTAGTACCAGGCCGCATCCTGCATGGTCGAGCTCCTGTTCAACGAACGATGGGTCGGCGCTTACAGCGGCGACACGGACAACGTCTGCACCAGCACATGGCGCCCCCTGGGCGCCACGGTCACCACGTCCGGGCCGGCGTTGGCGGCTTCCAGGCACACGTACTGGCGCCAGCCCTCGCCCACGTCGGCCATCTTCGCGGCCGCTTCGGCACCGGGATTCCACGCCACCAGCGAGCGGCTGCCCTCGGTCTGCAGCTGGATGCGGCGCTTCAATACAGGGTCGCGCAGTACATAACGCCCGCCGGCCGGGCTGTAGATGCGGTCGCTGCGGCCGGGATCGCGCGGATCACGCAGCGACCATGGGCCTTGCTGGCGGCGGGTCTGGGCATAGTTCTCGAACTTGTCCTGGTAGTCCACGCCATCCACGCCATCCACCTCCACGCGCGTGGCATCGCCCACGCGGAAGTAGTTGTGCAGTGCCTGGGTGAAGCTGACCGGCGTGCTGCCGGTATTTTCGGTCACCAGCTGCTGGCGCAGCTCGCGCCCCAGGCGCACGGTCATGGACAGCCGCAGGCCCAGATCCTGCAGCGCCGGCGGCGCCAGGCTCAGTTCGATGCTGCCATCGTCCAGGCGCCGCGCCTGCTGCAGTTCCCACGGCAGGGTGCGCACGAAGCCGTGCGCGGGCACCTCGCTGCCCTGCCCCTGGCGGCCGAAGTACGGCCAGCACACCGGGCTGCCACCGCGGATGGGCGTCGGCAGGGCCGCACGCTGCGGCGACAGCCACATCACGTCGGTCTGGCCCTTCGGTATGAACGACAGCAGCTGGCCGCCGAACACACTGATGGCGGCCGTGGCGAAGGGGGTTTCCACCAGCCAGGCATCGAGTCCCTGGAACTGGCCACTGCTGACACCCTGGATCTGTTGCACGCTGGAACGACTCCGCAGGGCCGGCGACTGCGCGGCGCTGTAGTTGGGGGGAAGGCTGAACCGGGTGGGCACTGTCGGGGTGCGCGGCTCGCCCTGCAGGGCACGCAGGATACGCTGGCCGGCGCGACCATCGGCCGTGGCCCAGCCCAGCCGGCGCTGCTCGCTCTGGATCGCGCGGCGGCTGGCGGTACCGATCATGCCATCGGCGCTGCCGATGTCGTGGCCGCGTGCCAGCAGCAGCGTCTGCAGCTGGCGGCGCTCGTCACGGCCCAGGCCGGGATCGTCGGTGGGCCACGCGGTGGCCAGGCCGGTGCCGCCACGCAGGCGATCAGCCAGGGTGGCGATCGCCAGCGCATAGCTTTCAGCGGCGTTGTAGCTGTAGATCGCATCGTAGTTGCGGAACACCAGCAGCGCCGGACCCTTCACCCCGGCCGGCAGCAGCAGGGCCGCGCGCGCATCGGCGGGCAGGCCGGCGGGGGCCAGCGTCGTGCCGTCCAGGGCCGTGACCCCGGCCGCGCGCCAGTCCGCCAGCGGGCGGCGCTGGGTCCGACCGGCCTGGGCCGCCTTGAAGCCCTCGGGGATGCGGACCTCCACGCCCCATGGTTCGCCTGTGCGCCAGCCGGCGCGCTGCAGGTAGTTGGCGGTGGATGCCAGCGCATCGGGGATGCTGCCGACCAGATCGCGGCGGCCGTCGCCATCGCCATCCACGGCAATGCGCGCATAGGTGCTGGGCATGAACTGGGTGTGGCCGAACGCCCCGGCCCACGAACCGGTGAGGCCCTGGCCCTGTAGATCGCCCTGGTCGATAAGTTTCAGCAGCGCCAGCAGTTCACCGCGGAAGAACGACTGGCGGCGGCCGGCGCAGGACAGGGTTGCCAGCGACTGCAGCAGCGGACGCTTGCCGAACACGCGGCCATAATCACTTTCTACGCCCCAGACGGCGACGATCGTGGCGGCATCCACGCCGTACTGCGTCGAAACCTGCTGTAGCAGATCACGGTGCTGCTGCAGGCGGGCACGCCCGTCGTCCACGCGCTGGCGATCGACCAGCGCGGCCAGATAGTCCCAGATGGGCGTGGTGAACTCCGGTTGCGCATCCAGCAGCGGCAGCACGCTGGGGTCCGGTTGCAGGCCAGCCGTGAGCGCGGCGAAGCGGTCGGCCGTGATGCCCTGGCGCCCTGCGCTGGCCTGCAGCTGCTGCATGCAGGCGCTGAACGCCGGATCCGTGGCCGGCGCAGCGGGCAGCGGCGCGGGCGCGGCCAGGGCGGCGGCCAGGCCGAGCGTGGTCATCAAGGGCATGGCGTCCTCCGTGTTGCCGTTGCTGCGGCCATGTTAGCGCGGACGGGGGAAGTGCCGCCGGGCATGGCCCGGCGCTACCGCTCACGGGACAGCGGCGCGCAACAGGCGCAGGCCGTACGCAGGGTCGGACGCATTCCAGTGGGCGACGGCTTCCAGGCCAGCCTGCCGCAGCAAGTGGTCGAAACTGTCATCGGTGTACTTGTGGCTGTACTCGACCCGGATGGGTTCGCCGGCCGCGAAGTGGAACGTGCGGCCATCCAGATGCACATCCTGCTCGCGCTGGCTGACCAGATCGGTTTCGATGCGCAGCCGCGCGGTGCTGTAGCGCGCCTGGTGGCGGAAGCCCTGCAGATCGAAGTCACTGCCGACTTCGCGGTTCAGGCGGGCCAGCAGGTTCAGGGTGAAGGCCGCGGTGATGCCTTCGGCGTCGTTGTAGGCGGCCTCGATCAACGCCGGGTCCTTGTGCAGATCGATGCCGATCAGGGCGAGGCCCTGGGTTCCCATGGTCTGGCGCATGGCCCGCAGCAACGCGACCGCGTCATCGGCGGCGAAGTTTCCCAGGGTCGAGCCGGGGAAGAACACCAGCCGACGTGCCGCGGCACGCGCGGGCGCCGGCACCTGCACCGGACGGGTGAAATCGGCGCAGACCGGCAGCATTTCCACCTCCGGCAGCGCCGGGGCGAGCAGATCGATGCTGGACAGCAAGGCCGCGCGCGAGATCTCGATGGGGGTGTACGCCACCGGTTCGCGCAGTGCGCCCAGCAGGCGTGCGGTCTTGCGGCCGCTGCCACTGCCCAGTTCCACCACGTGCGCGCGCGGGCCCACCCGCTGCGCGATGTCGGGCAGTACCCGGTCCAGCAGCGCAAGTTCGGTACGGGTGGGGTAGTACTCGGGGGTGTGGGTGATGCGTTCGAACAGGCGCGAACCGTGCGCGTCGTAGAAATACTTGGAGGGCAGCTGCCGCGCCGAGCGCGAGAGCCCGGCCACGGCATCGGCCAGCAGCTGCTGGCGGCCGGGGGTGAGATCGGTCAGCGCCTGCAGCGCGTCCTGTACGGTACTCATGGAAGGTCCTTGGCCAGGCGCATGCCGGAAAACTGCCAGCGCGCCGGTGGATTGAAGAAGTTGCGGTAGCTGGCCCGCACATGACCCCGTGGGGTGGCGCAGCTGCCGCCGCGCAGTACCCACTGCCCGCACATGAACTTGCCGTTGTATTCACCAAGGTTGCCGCCGAACGGGCGGAAGCCGGGATAGGCGCCATAGGCGCTGCGGGTCCATTCCCACACATCGCCGAACAGTTGGCGCAGCCCGCTGCCCTGCCCCGCATGTGGATGCAGGTGGTCATCGTCGGCGAAGTGGCCGACCGGCGGCTGCGACGCCGCCGCGGCTTCCCATTCAAATTCAGTAGGCAGGCGAGCGTCGTACCAGCGCGCACAGGCATCGGCTTCGTAATAGCTGAGATGGCAGACGGGCGCATGCGGGTCGAGCGTGCGCCAGCCACCCAGGGTGTACTCGCACTGCAGATCGTCGTGCCAGTACAGCGGATGCTGCCAGCCTTCACTTTCGCACAGCGACCAGCCTTCGCTCAGCCACAGCTGCGGTTGCCGATAGCCGCCGGCCTCGATGAAGGCGCGGAATTCGGCGTTGCTGAGTGGGCGCTCGGCCAGCGCATGCGCGGGCAGCAGCACGCGGTGCGGCGGCGATTCGTTGTCGTAGGCAAACGCGGCGTGCTGCGGCCAGGGCGCTGCGCCGATGCCCACGATGCCTTCCTCGTGTTCGATCCAGCCCTGCGCTGTTTCAACGCTGGCCACCGGCACCAGGGACTCGCGATAGGGCGGCTGCAATGGATTGCACCAGAGCGCGTGCTTGATGTCGGTCAGCAGCAGCTCCTGGTGCTGCTGCTCGTGCTGCAGGCCCAGCTGCAGGTGCTGCAGGGCGTGCTCGCCCAGATCGCCGTCGAGCAGGCGCGCCAGAACCTGTTCGTCCACGTGCTGGCGGTAGTCCCGCACCTGCTGCAGCGAGGGCCGCGACAACAGCCCGCGGCGGGGACGCGCGTGGGCGGGGCCCAGACTTTTGTAGTAGCTGTTGAACAGGAAGTCCCAGGCCGGGTCCCAGCATTGGTAGCCCGGCAGGCTGACCAGCACGAAGCGCTCGAAGAACCAGGTGGTGTGGGCCAGGTGCCATTTGCTGGGGCTTGCATCGTCCATGCTCTGCAGCATTGCGTCTTCGGCGCTGAGCGGAGCGACCAGTTGCAGGCTTCGCCCGCGGATATGGGCGAACTGGCGGGCAAGATCACGCTGCGCGGCAGCGACGGTGGCAGGTGCGCTGTGCATGGCGCCAGCTTCGGCCGCCATGGGTGAGCGCGATGTCATGGCCCGACAGCACCGCTTTCACATCCTGCGTATTCAAGAAGCGCACGGCAACGCCGCTAACGGCTTTGCCGCGGCCGCTTCGTGACCGCGCGGGAACCACGCTTGTCCGATCATCCGCTCCGCCAGCCTGCGCATTACCTGTTCGTGCTGCCCGCTCTGCTGGTTGCACTGGTGCTGTGGGCCACCCTGGGCGATGAGGATGTGGCCCGAGCTGGGCAGCGCGTGCTGCCGTGGTTGCTGGCCTGCCTGGGCGCCGGTCTGGCGCTGATGTACAACCAGGTGCGGACGCTGTGCCTGTTGCTGGTGGTTGCCGCCGTGTTCAGCGTGCTGCACCCGGACGTGGCCCATTACCTGCGGCAGGGCCGGGTGAGCGCGCTGACACCGCTGCGCTTCCACGCCATTTCGGCGTGGCTGCCGCTGCTGTTCGCCACCCACGCCCTGTGGCCCGAACGCGGGCGACGCCGCCAGGACCTGCTGCTGCGCGCCATCGCCAGCGGCGCCGCACTTGCCATCTTCATCCTGCTGGCGGCGCAGCAGCCGCAGGGCATGCATGATCTGCTGTCCAACCGCCACCTGGACTGGGTGCCGCGCGACTGGAACGCACTGGCGCAGATTCCCGCACTGCTGTTCCTGCTGGCCACCGCAGCGCTGGGCTGGCAGGCATGGCAGCGGCCGCGCCCGCTGCATACGGCCATGCTGCTGGGGCTGCTGTGCCTGTGGTGGATGCTGCCGCGCATCTTCCTGCAACCAGCGCTGCTGCCAGCGCTTAGCGTGGCGGCGTTGCTGTTGTTGCTGGGCGCAACCCTGCAGGAATCCTTCCACATGGCGTTCCGCGACGAGCTGACCGGGCTGCCCGGGCGGCGCGCGTTCAACGAAACGCTGGTGCGCGCCAGCGGCACCTACAGCATCGCCATGGTCGATGTGGATCACTTCAAGAAGTTCAACGATACCCACGGCCATGACACCGGTGACGACGTACTGAAGCTGGTGGCTTCGCGGCTGGCCCGGGTGGGCGATGGCGGGCGTGCGTTCCGCTATGGCGGCGAGGAGTTCGCGGTGGTGTTCCTGGACCGGCCTGCACAGGCCTGCGTGGATGCGGTGGAAGCACTGCGGCAGAGCATCCAGGACAGCCGCATGCAGCTGCGCGACCGCCGCACCCGCAGCCGCGACGACACCGCCGGGCAGCAGCAGCGCGGGCGCGGCGGTGCCGGTGCGGTGGTGCAGGTGACGGTGAGCATCGGCCTGGCCGACAGCCGGGTGGACCCGCGCCCGGCCGGGGTGGTGAAGGCGGCCGACCAGGCTCTGTATGCGGCCAAGGAGGAAGGCCGCAACCGGGTCTGCGCGCATGGTGGCCAGCGCGTGCTGGCGGTACGCGCGGGCTGAGGGTCAGACCGCGTCGAGGTAGTACCAGCGTCCGTCGATGCGCTGGAAGCGGCTGTGCTCGGTCATTTTCACCGCGCTGCCGCCGCCGATGCGGTATCGGGCGGTGAAACGCACTTCGGCGGTATCGGCGCCGGTGACGGTGTGTTCGTGCACGGTCAGGCCCAGCCAGTGGGTGCGCTGGCCTGGTGCATCGTCCAGCGACAGCTCGGCCGGGCGGGTAGCGGGGTGCCAGGTCTGGCGCAGGTACTCGGCCTGCTGGCGCACGTAGGCGCTGTAGCGCGAGCGCATCAGACGCTCGGCATCGGGCGCCGCTTCCCCGGCGTGATAGCGGCCACAGCACTCGGCGTAGCGGGCGGCAAGGCCGCAGGGACAGGTTTCGGCGGGGCTGGGTTTCATGGCGCCATTGTCGCGCGGGCCGGCGCAGGCTTCCATGGGCAATGGGCGTATGCTGTCGCGTCCTGCTGCTGCGATCGATACCCGTGCTGGAGCTGATTCCCCCCGAACTGTGGTGGCTGGTGCTGATCGCCTTCATTGCCGGCCTGGTGGATGCGGCGGTGGGCGGAGGCGGGCTGGTGCAGCTGCCGGGCCTGTTCACGGTGCTGCCGCAGCAGACCCCGGCCATGTTGTTTGGCACCAACAAGTTCAGCTCGATGTTCGGCACGGGCGCGGCGGCCTGGCGCTATGCGCGCAATGTGCGCTTCCCCTGGAAGCCGGTGCTGTTCGCGGCGGCCACGGCCTTCGTGTTCTCCTTTGCCGGCGCCACCGCGGTCAGCCTGCTGCCCAAGGACGCGGTGCGCCCGCTGGTGCTGGTGCTGCTGGTGGCGATGCTGGGCTACACCCTGTGGAAAAAGGACTTCGGCGCCCTGCACCGGCCGCAGGAGATCGGTCGCCGCGAGCTGGCGATCGCGCTGGCGATCGGCGCGGCCATCGGCTTCTATGACGGCTTCTTCGGGCCGGGCACGGGCAGCTTCCTGATCTTCCTGTTCGTGCGCTTCTTCGGCCTGGACTTCCTGCGCGCCTCGGCCGCGTCGAAGGTGGTGAACCTGGCCACCAACGTGGCCGCGATCTCATTCTTCATTCCCACCGGCAACATCCTGTGGCTGTTCGCGCTGCCGATGGCGGCGGCCAACATCGTCGGTTCGGTGGTGGGCACGCGGCTGGCGCTGAAGGGCGGCACGCCCTTCATCCGCAAGCTGTTCGTGGGCCTGGTGGTGGTGTTGATCGCGCGGATGGCCTGGGACACGTTCCGCGGCGCGTGAGCACGACGCCATGACCCGGTAGGTGCCAACCTTGGTTGGCACGCTGTTTCCGCGGTAGAGAGCCGCCGGGCATGGCCCGGCGCTACCCATCAGGCGTCGGCTTCTTCCGGTTCGCTGGCCTGCTGGCGGCTGCGCTCGGGCAGCTTCAGGCGCTTGCCTTCTTCGTCGTACTCGATCAGCAGCACGCCCGAATCGTGGCGGCCACTGATCTCGACGAAGCACGCACCCCCGATGAACGGTTCCAGGGTCATCACCGATTTCAGCGGGGTGGCCACCACCATCTGGAAGCCGAAGTTGTCGAAGATGTTCATGGCCAGGGCGGTGAACTCGTTGTCGGCCTTGTCGAAGGCTTCATCGAGCACCACGGCGGCATAGCTGGGCAGCTGACTGTCGGCGCCGCCCAGCTGGTAGCGCAGCGCTGCCGCCAGGCAGGTGGTGGCAAGCTTCTGCCGCTGGCCGCCGGATTTGCCGGCACCACTGCGATAGATTTCGACCTGCTGGCGGGTTTCGGCATCCAGTTCCACACCGATGAACTCCACGTGCATGCGCACGTCCAGCACCAGCTCGCGCCAGCGCTTGTCCTCGCCTTCCTGCGATCCCAGCCGGTTCACCAGCTGGCGCAGCACGGTGAACTGCGATTCGGCCACTTCGCGCTGTTCGGTCTGCTGTTGCGACAGGACCTCACGCAGCTGCTGGTGGAACTCGCCTACTTCCGGCAGCCGGCGGTCATTCAACTCGATGGTCAGCAGGGTGCCGCGGTTGAACGGCACCTGTTCCAGGCTGGCGTTGACTTCGTCCAGGCGCTGGCCGATCGACTTGCGGGCCTCGGCGCTGTGGCGCTGCAGGGCCAGCAGGTTATTCTTGCTCTGGTTCTGCAGCAGGTCGAAGAAGCGCTCTTCGTGCTGCGGCAGGCCGTCGCGCTCCAGGCGTTCCAGCCGGGCCAGGAAGTCGTCAGCCGAAGCCACCGAGACGGTGAAGTCGCCCGATTCCTCCGGCCACTGCTGGATGAAGCGGCGGAAGCAGCCCAGCAGCAGGTTCTCGACGCGGTTGACGTCCTGCTGCGAGGACGACAGCTGCTCGTTCAGTGCGTTGCTGACCTGGCGCATGTGCGCTTCCAGGGTTTCCAGGCTGAGCGGTCCCTGTTCCTGCAGGCGTTCGGCCAGCCCGGCCTCCTGTTCCTGGGCCAGTGCCGGCAGCACCAGCGCACGGCTCTGCTGGCGCGCGCGGTCCAGGCGGTCGCGCTCGCGCACCAGCTGGCCACGCTCCACGCGGGTGTCTTCGTAGGTGCGGCGGGCCTGTTCGATATCGGCGCGCACCGCATCGATCTGCTGCGCCAGGCGGGCCAGGTCGGCATTGCCTTCGCGCAGGGCACGCAGGCTGGCTTCGATGTCGGCGACGCGCTGCTGCGGGGCCGCGATATCGATCTCGTTCCAGCTGATGCCCACCAGTTCGTGGCAGGCCAGGCGCCGTTCGTTGTCGCGGTCGCGCTGGCCGCGCAGGCGCGCGATGTCGGTCTCGCAACCGGCGATTCGCTTGGCCAGTTCCTGCGCTTCTTTTTCGAACGCGCCCACCTTGTCGTGGTTGTTGAAGCCGAGGATCCAGCGACGGCGGTCGCCGACGGCGCTGCGGTCATCTTTCTCGAAGCGGTCGCCGGGGTGCTTGACCTGGCCTTCGCGGGTGATGCCGCGATCGACGTTGCGCAGCTGCTTGGCGTCCACGCATTCGTAGTCGAAGCGCTTGCCCAGCTCACGGCGCAGCCAGCTTTCGAACACGTGGTCGCGCAGTTCCAGCTTGTGCAGCAGCGAACGGCCCGACGGTTCGCGGGCGAAGGCCTCGTCGTTGCGGCGCACGCGGTAGTAGGTGAAGCGCATGCCCAGGTGGGTACGGTTCACCCATTCGGCCACGTCGTTGTAATGCTTGTCATCGACCAGCAGCGACAGCGCGAAGCCGCCCAGCACGCGTTCGATCGCGCCCTGCCAGGCCTGCTCGTCCGAACGCACCTGGATCAGCTCGCCCACGAACGGCAGTGCCGCTTCGGAGATGCCGGTCTCTTCGGCCAGGCGCGCGCGCAGCTTCTGCATGGGCGCGGGAATATTGGAGGGGGTGCGCTGCATCGCCTCCAGTTCGCCCCGCACTTCGCTGAAGCGGCGCTCATCATCACGCTTGCCGCCGAGGCGGTCGCTGATCGCATCGTCCAGCGCGCTGGAGGCACGTTGGCGATCCTGCAGTTCGGCCTGCGCCTGCGCGACCAGCTCGGCAAAGCCGTGCGCATCGTCGGGCAGCTCGGCCTGCAGCTTCTGGGCCGCTTCACGTGCCTGACCGTGCTTGGCCAGGCGGCGGTCGCGCTCGGCTTCGGCGCGGCCCTGTTCGCGTTCCAGTTCTTCGATGCGCTCACCGCCCTGCTGGCGGCGCTGCAGCTCCAGTTCGGCCAGCCGTTCGGTGTGATTGTCCAGCGCGGCACGGCGCTGCGACTCCTCGCCCAGCAGGCCGCGGTCGCGCACGTCCATCTCGCGCAGGCGCGCTTCGATCAGCAGCTGGCGGCGGCTTTCGCGGAAACTGTCGATGCCCAGCTTGAGGGCTTCGTCGTCGCCGCGCTGGCGCGACATCTCCTTCAGATCGTTGTAGTGCGCGCGTGCCGGCAGCAGCGTTTCCACCTGGCGGCGCGCGGTGACCACGGCCTGGTGTGCGCCATCCAGTTCGGCGAAATCGCTGACCAGGCGCTCGGCGGCATCGAAGGTGCGCGGCGTGTCGAGCATGAAATCACGCAGGAACACGTTCAGGTCACCCAGGTTCTTCGCCGACTGGGTCTTGTGCAGCAGGCGCAGCGCCATCTCGTTGTCGATGCCGAGCAGGTCGCGGAAGCGCTCTGCATAGCCGGAGAACGTGTCGAAATGGTGGATGTCGGCCAGCTTCTGCTTCAGCTTGCGCAGGTCCAGGTCGAAGCCGCCCAGGTCCTTGGCGATGTCGAACGGGCGCTCGGCGATCATGTAGTGCTTGCGCACATCGCCGGCCGAGGTGCCATTGCCGGAGATCCACAGCAGGCGCACCAGGCTGACCACGCGGCCGTCGCCGGCGCGGTATTCCAGCACCAAGGCGGTCCAGGTGGCGCCCTTGCGCAGGTACTGGGTCGCGATCTCGCCGGTACCGCTGTCCTGCTGGTCGGCCCAGGCGCCACGCACGTAGGAGACCAGGTTACGGTCACGACCGCTGCGTTCGGCTTCGCGTGCGGCCGCGTTGAAGTCGACGATGGCCGGCGGCGTCAGCAGCGCGGACATGGCATCGAGCAGGGTCGACTTGCCCGAGCCGGAACGGCCGACGAACAGGAA
>PJTS01000937.1_pt1 | contig 13023 bp, 9 predicted proteins | sample 1512251 | NCBI WGS metagenome assembly PJTS01 (sample SAMN08177686, study PRJNA422409) | Soil metagenome, whole genome shotgun sequencing project. | isolation source: Soil (2) enriched on wood chips: alkali lignin treatment | place: USA: Madison | collected 2015-01-15 | reverse complement strand
CTGGTGGATGTGCATGGCGCTGCCCGGCTCGTTCTCCATCGGCTTGGCCAGGAAGGTGGCGTACACGCCGTGGCGCATCGCCCCTCGCGCATGGTGCGCTTGAACAGGAACACCTGGTCGGCCAGGTCCATGGCATCGGCATGGGTGAAATTGACTTCCAGCTGCGCGGCACCGGATTCGTGGATCAAGGTGTCCACGTCCAGCTTCATCGCATCGGCGTAGTCGTACATCAGGTCGAGGATGGGATCGAATTCGTTCACCGCATCGATGGAGTACGACTGCCGCGCCGTTTCCGGGCGCCCGGAGCGGCCAGCCGGCGGCAGCAGCGGGAAATCCGGGTCGGTGTTCTTCTGCACCAGGAAGAATTCCAGTTCCGGTGCCACCACCGGGCGCAGACCCAGCTCGGCGTAGGCGGCCAGCACGCGACGCAGCACGTTGCGCGGGGCCAGCTCGTGCGGCTCTCCGCTCTTGGTGTAGCAGTCATGGATGACCTGTGCGGTGGCATCGGCCGCCCACGGCACCATGCGCACGGTGTCCGGGTCCGGGCGCAGCATCATGTCCGAATCCGAGGGCGAGGTCAGGTCGTAGTAGTCATCGGGGAACTCACCGGTGACGGTGGTGGCGAAGATGCCCTCAGGCAGGCGCGTGCCGTAGTCGTGCGAGAACTTGTCGGCGGGAATGATCTTGCCGCGCGCGTTGCCGGTGATATCCGGCACCAGGCATTCCACTTCGGTAATGCGCCGTTCCTTCAGCCAGCGCAGCAGGCTGCTTTCCTGCGGCTCGGGGGGCGTGGCCGTCTTGCGCGGGCGCGGTCGGGAACTCATCGGGCATCCAGTCGATTCTGTTGGTACTGACGGCAAGCTTGGCCGAAAGCACGGAAAATAGCGTGATAGAACGGCGTCTGCGTGACACGCCACTCCGGGTGCCACTGTACGCCCAGCACGAAGCGGTGGTGGCCACTGCGTGCGGCTTCGACCAGGCCGTCGTTGGCGGTGGCCTCGACCTGCAACGCGGGCGCCAGCCGTGCGATGCCCTGGCCGTGCACGGAATTGACCTGCGCGGTGTCGTCGCCGTGCCACTGCCAGAGCCAGCCGCCGGCGACCAGTTGCACGCTGTGCGCCGGCCCGTACTGCACCTCGACCGCGGCCTGCGGATCTTCGCGATGATCGGCCAGGCCCGGCACGGCATGTACCTGCGGGTGCAGGCTGCCCCCCAGGCTGACATTCAGTTCCTGGAAGCCGCGGCAAATCGCCAGCACCGGCAGGTCCAGCGCCAGGGCGGCCTGCAGCAGCGCGAACGCGCTGGCGTCGCGCGCCGGATCATGCGGATTTCCCGCCCAGGTGCGTCCGCCTTCGTAGTGCTGCGGCTCGATGTTGCTGACCGCGCCGGTCAGCAGCAGCCCGTCCAGATCCTGCAGCCAGTCTGCGGCAGGCAGTGGCGGTTGCAGGCTGGGCAGCAGCCACGGCGTCACTTCGGCGGCGTCCACCAGCGCGCGGACATATTTCTCGCCGGCCATCGCGAAACGGTGATGGCCCATCACGGTGCTGTCGGTGGGCAGGCCCACCGCGGGCAGGCGGCGCATGCGGGACTCCTTGGCGTGCCTGCACGGTACCTGTGTGCCGGCACGGGCGGCAAGTCGCCACCATCACGCCGCTGGGCGCGTCGCTGGGCGAAACTACCCGCGTGACGACCGCCTGCCCTGCCCCTTCCCAACCGCCGCCACCGCACCTGCGAGGACGCGCGTGAGTGCCGCGTTCCCGCCCAGCTGGTACGCAGCCAGCCTGCCAGAACCGCCGCCGTTGCCGCCCCTGCAGGGCCAGGTACAGGCGGACGTGGCGGTGCTTGGCGCCGGCTACACCGGGCTGACCGCCGCGCTGGAACTGGCCGCGCGCGGCTACCGCGTGGTGGTGCTGGAAGCGCAGCGGATCGGCTGGGGGGCGTCGGGCCGCAACGGCGGCCAGGCCCTGGTGGGCTACGGCTGCGAAGTGGACACGCTGGAGCGCGAGATTGGCCGTGCCGATGCGCGCCTGCTGTTTGACTGGTCACGCGATGCGGTGCAGGCCATGCGCGGGCGCATCGAGCGCCACGCCATCGCGTGCCACTGGGTGGAAGGCCACGCCAGCGTGGCCATCCGCGCGCGCCACGAGCGCGACCTGCAGTGGCACTGCGACCACCTGCAGCGCCACTACGACTACCCCATGCAGTGGTGGGACCGCGCTGCCCTGGCCGCCCAGCTGGACAGCCCGCGCTACCGCGCCGCCATGTTCGACCCGCTCAGCGCACACCTGCACCCGCTGGCCTACGCGCGCGGCCTGGCCGACGCAGCGCGCGCGGCCGGGGTGGTCATCCACGAACAGTCCGCCGTGGTGCGCGTGCAGCGCGGTCCGGCGCCGGCCCTGCATACCGCCACCGGCAGCGTGCACGCCGGCCATCTGGTGGTGGCCGGAAACGCGCTGCTGCAGCGCCTGCTGCCCGAGCTGGAGCGGCGCATCATGCCGGTCGGCACCTACGTGGGCGCCAGCGCGCCACTGGGCGCCGAGCGCGCGCGGGCGCTGATCGCCAACAACATGGCCGTGGCCGATACCGCCTGGGCACTGGACTATTTCCGCCTGAGCCATGACCACCGCCTGCTGTTTGGCGGGCGCGCCAGCTATTCGGCGCTGCCGCCGCCGGGCCTGCGCGGGGTGATGCAGCGGCGCATGCACCAGGTCTTCCCGCAGTTGGCCGATGTGCCCCTGGAACAGGTCTGGGGCGGCTTCGTCGACATCACCCGCAACCGCGCCCCGCATTGGGGACGGCTGGACCCCAACCTGTACTTCGCGCAGGGCTTTTCCGGCCACGGGGTCGCCGCCGCGGGCCTGGCCGGCGAGGTGATCGCCGCCGCGATCGCCGGCCAGAGCGAGCGCCTGGACGTGTACCAGCGCCTGCACCATGCCCCGTTCCCGGGCGGCCGCCTGCTGCGCACGCCACTGCTGGTGGCGGCCATGTCCTGGTACAAGCTGCGCGACGCGCTGTGGTGACCCCCGCCGTGAAAGTGTGAACCCGGTCGGAGGCTGCACGCGCCGGTTGGCAGGGGCGGCGTGGCATGACGGTTGCAGGCAATTGCAAGCGTCCGCCGCAGCCGATACTGTCGCCGATTGGGGCCAGGCGCGATGCCTGGAGTGCGCTGGCGCGCAGCGGCAAGGGAGACTTGCGATTGAACTGGTGGACGAATGGAATTCGCCTTGATGTACGTATCCGACCGGCTGGGCTGGCTCTGGCGGCGCTGTATGCGCTTGCCTGCTGGGCCACCCGGCAGATTTCGCTGGACCAGTTCTACCTGCCGGCCGGCATCCGCGTGGCCGCGCTGCTGCTGTGCCCGCCGCGGCTGTGGGGCTATCTGATCCTGGGCGAGTACGCCTACTTCGCGCAGATGCGCTACCCGATGATCGACCGCTACGGGCTGCCGTGGGTGGTGTTGGCATCGGCCTGCCTGATACCGGCCGTGGCCCTGGTGGTGGGTCTGCACCGCCGGCGCCTGGCCACCTCCGGTGAAGCCTGGCTCCTGTCCATTGCCGCGTGGGCGGCGCTGGCCACCGCGGTCCTGAAGCTGGCCCTGGCCCATCTGCTTTGGCCCACCCCGCCCTCCGATCCGGTGCTGGGCAGCGCCATCCGTTACCTGCTGGGCGACTACATCGCCATCATCACGGTGGTCCCGCTGGCCCTGTTGTGGTCGCAGCGCGGCGCAGGCCATGACTGGTCCAGCTGGCGGCAATGGCCGACCGTGGCCTCGCTGGCGGCCCTGCTGCTGCTGGGTGGCGCAGCGATCTGGGCCGGCGCCAGTTCCGATCCGGCCAAGACCAGCCTGCAGCTACTGATGGCCCTGCCCGCGGTGGCGCTGACCTGCATGCATGGCTGGCGCGGCGCGGCCGTGGCGGTGCCGCTGCTGAACATGCTGATCAGCGTGGGCACGCCCAGCAGCGGCCTGCCCGGCTCGTTCGATGAGCGCACCTTCATGACCCTGCAGATCGTAGCCGTGGCCGGCACCGCCCTGCTGGCGCTGGGCTCGCGGATCAGCCAGCACTACCACCAGTACGCGCACCATGACCAGGCGGGTCGACAGGCCGCCGATTTTTCCCGCAATGCGCATATCGCCAATGAAATGGACCTGCGCCAGCGTGCATTGGCCCTGCGGCGTATTGCCGATGACATCGAAGCCTCGCTGGGCGAGACCGCCGAACTGCTGAAGCTGCATGGCCACCATGAGCCCGCACGGCAGTTGCTGGGCACCGCGACGAGCCATTCACGCCAGTTCCGCGAGCTGACCAGCATGGTCTACCCGGCCGAGCTGGAACAGCTGGGCCTGTATCTGGCCCTCCAGGCCAGCGGCATCCACCAGGCCTGGGACGCGACAGATCGGCTGGGCCGTCACCAGCTGCAGGGCGATCCGTGCCAGTTGAACCTGGGGCTGCAGCTGGCCACCTACCGCACGCTGGCCGAAGCGGTGTCGCTGCTGCTGAATGGCGAACGCGGGCAGATCCAAGTGCGCGCACGCTGCGGCCGCCGCGGACCGCAACGTGGCATCGTGGTGACGGTGGGCCTGCTGGACCGCCACCGCGTATTGTCTGCCGAAACCATGGCACTGGCACGGCGCCGTTTGAGTGCGCGGGCCATCGCCTACGGCGGCCGCGTGGACTGCCGTGGCAATCGTATCCGCATGCTGCTGCTCGATTCACCGGCGCAGGTCGAACAGGACATCGCGCTGCCGGCACGGCTGGCCCCGCACGGCCTGCGCTGAGCACAACCACGACCGGCCCCGCGCGCAACAGGGCCGGTCGTGCAGCGCTGTTACTGGCCTTCGCCCGGCAGTTCCACCGACCAGATCGCGTCGGCGCCCTTGCCGTACACCACCAGCGAGAATTCGGCGCGGCGGTACACCACCTGGCGCGACGCATTGGCCGGAATGACCAGGCGCTGCGAGGGCAGCGAGGTCTTGGCCGGCGACTTGCCTGCCGGCAGGGTCCAGAACACGTTGTCGAGCGTACCGACGATCAGCTTGACCTGACCGGTCAGGTCATTCACCTGGAAATAGGTGATGCCATCGCGCTGGAAGCCATACACCTGCCAGGACGGGTCCTGGCTCAGGTTCAGTGCGGCGGGCAGCGCCTCGCCCAGGCCACTCTTGGCCAGCTGGATGCCGTTGCCGTCGCTGGGGCAGCAAGCGGCGGCGGCGATCATCGGCATGGACAGCAGCGCAGCTGCTGCAATGGCAGTACGCATATGGGAAAAACGCACGGGCAACCCCCTTGTGGAATGAATGTTGATGAGCGGCCAGGCACTGCCGCATTCGCCTGGCACCGCCACTGTGCATCGGCGCGGGCACCGGTGGTGCCCGTGAACTCCGAGCGCCCCCGGCCAGCATGGCTGGGTAGCGGCACCGAGCATACCGGTCCCGGGCCACCGCAGCATGTGCCGCCCCCACGCTGACGGCCACGATGCACTAAAGTTTCGGCTGCAACGGCCGCTACCCCGGCCAAACCCTCCCACGTGAGCCACCGCACCATGCCCGTCCTGCCGCAGGTCGTTGTCGATGGCGACCTGGCCGATCCCCTGCCGCAGCGGATCCTGCTGGTGGAAAATTCACGCGCGTTCACCGGCATGCTGCGCGAAGCAATCGAACAGCGGCTCGAGCTGCCTGTGGTCGTAGCATCCACGCTGGCCGAAGCGGGTCGGCTGCTGAGTGAAGAACACGGCTGGTTCCTGGTGCTGACCGGACTGGTCCTGGCCGATGGCGATCGCGATGCCGTGGTCGAGTTCTTCCTGAAGCGCGATCTGCCCACCGTGGTGGTCAGTGGCGTGTATGACGAAGACCTGCGCAAGCGCGTGCTGCAGCAGCAGATCATCGACTACGTGCTGAAGAACACCCCGGGCAGCATCGATTACCTGGTCTGGCTGGTACAGCGGCTGGAACGCAACCGGCGCATCGCGGCGCTGGTGGTGGACGATTCACCGTCGGCGCGTGGCTACGCGGCGGCGTTGCTGCGCATGTATGGCCATGAGGTGTACGAAGCGGCCGATGGCAGCGAGGGCCTGGCGGCGATCGAGGCGCACCCCGCCATCCGCCTGGCGGTGGTGGACCAGGAAATGCCGGGCATGCAGGGCGTGGAATTCACCCGTCGCCTGCGCACCCTGCGCTCGCGCGACAAGGTGGCGGTGATCGGCATCTCCGGCAATACCGATGCCTCGCTGATCCCCCGCTTCCTGAAAAACGGTGCCAATGACTTCCTGCGCAAACCCTTTTCGCGCGAAGAATTCTTCTGCCGCGTCTCGCAGAACGTGGACCAGCTGGAACTGATCGGCACCCTGCAGGATCTGGCCACCCGCGATTTCCTCACCGGCCTGCCCAACCGCCGTTGTTTCCTGGAACAGAGCCAGCGCCAGTTGCCGCAGCTGCACGTGCAGGGCCAGACCGTGGCGGTGGCGATGATCGACATCGACCACTTCAAGCACATCAACGACACCTACGGCCACGAAGCCGGCGACGATGCCCTGCGCGCCGTCGCCCGCGCGGTGGGCGACCACGCACGCAGCCAGGACCTGATCGCGCGCTTCGGCGGCGAGGAATTCTGCCTGCTGGTGCCGGACATGGGGCAGGACGAGGCGCTGCAGTACTTCGAAGACCTGCGCCAGCGCATCGGCGCGCTGGAGGTGGACATCGGCACGGCTACCCTGCGCATGACGGTCAGCATTGGCCTGTGCTGCCTGCAGCCGCAGCGCGATTCGCTGCACCGGCTGATTTCCGAAGCGGATCGGCAGCTGTACCTGGCCAAGGCCGACGGCCGCAACCGGGTCAGCAGCACCACCGTGGCCGCGCCGCAGCGCGCGCGTGAGCCTGCTTTATCCTGACAGGCACGCTTTGATCCAGATCAACGCCGCGTGCCGGGCGCGCGCCTACAGTCGCACCCGACATCAGCATGAAGGGGCGCCGGGATGGCACTACTGCTCTGGCAGGACGATCTGAACACGGGCATCGATGTGATCGACCAGCAGCATCGTCGCATCGTGGAAATGCTCAACCACCTGCACGTGGCACAGTCCAGCCTGCAGCGCGTGGCGGTGGCCGAGGTGATCGACGAAGTGGTGGACTACACCATGTCGCACTTCGCGTTCGAAGAGGAATTGATGGAGGAAGCGGGCTATCCGTTCTGCGCGGCGCACAAGCGCGTGCATGAAATCTTCATCAAGCGCGTGGCCGAGTACCGGCTGCGCTTCCAGGCCGGCGAGGATGTCAGCGACGAGCTGCGCACCATGCTGTCACGCTGGCTGTTCAACCACATCCGTGGCGACGACCAGGCCTATGCCGAGCAGGTGAAGGCGCACTTGAACCAGTTCGCCCGCGAGCACCAGAGCGGCGGCTGGCTGGGCCGAACGCTCAAGCGCATCTTCGGCTGACGGCGGTCACCCACCGCGCCGGTGCAGTGCCACCAGCGCGCACAGGGTGGCCACCGCGGTCAGGCACAGGTAGTAGCCGACCGCCACCAGGCCGAAGCGTTCGGCCAGCCAGGTGGCCAGGTACGGCGCCGGTGCGGCACCGAGGATGCCGGCCAGGTTGAACGACAGCGAGGCGCCGGTATAGCGCACCTCCACCGGGTAGATTTCGGCCAGGAAGGTGCCACAGGGGCCGTAGGTCAGGCCCATCAGGAACAGGCCCAGGCACAGGAAGACCAGCACCAGCCACGGGCTGTTGGCCTGGAACAGCGGCGCGAAGAGTACGCCGAAGCCGAGGATCAGCACGCTGGCGATGATCATCGTGCGCCGCGTGCCCCAACGGTCGCCGTAGCGTGCCGACAACGGAATGCCAACGGCGAAGAACAGCATCGCCACCATCTGCATCAGCAGGAACTGCTCGCGGCTGTAGCCCAGCACCGCGGTGCCATGGCCCAAGCTGAACACCGTCATCAGGTAGAACAGCACGAAGGTGGCGAAGGCGCCCAGCGTGCCCAGCAGCATGGGCAGCGCGTGGTGGCGCAGCACCGTCCACATCGGCAGGCGCACCGGCGCCTTGCAGTCCAGCGCTTTCTGGAAATCCGGTGTTTCGTGGATGTTCAAGCGCACCCACAGGCCGAGGGTGACCAGCAGCGCACTGGCCACGAACGGAATGCGCCAGCCCCACTGCAGGAAATCCTGCTGGCTGAGCCAGCGGCCGAGCAGCAGGAAGATGCCGGCCGACAACAGGAAGCCCAAGGGTGCCCCCAGCTGCGGGAACATGCCGTACCAGGCGCGCTTGCCCGGCGGTGCGTTCTCAGTAGCCAGCAGCACCGCCCCACCCCATTCGCCGCCCAGCCCCAGCCCTTGTCCGAAACGGCACAGGGCCAGCAGCGCCGGCGCCCACAGGCCGATCTGCGCATGGGTCGGCAGCAGGCCGATCGCGACAGTGGACAGGCCCATGGTGAGCAGGGCCGCCACCAGCGTGGCCTTGCGACCGATGCGGTCACCGAAGTGGCCGAACACCGCCGAGCCCACCGGGCGCGCGATGAAGGCCACCGCGAAAGTCGCCAGGGATTGCAGCAGGGCCGCCTGGTCGCTGCTTTCCGGGAAGAACAGGTGCGGGAAGACCAGCACCGCCGCGGTGGCGTAGATGTAGAAGTCGAAGAATTCGATGGTGGTGCCGATCAGGCTGGCCAGCAGCACACGACGGGGCGAATTCACGGGGGCAGCGGCAGCGGAGAGCGTGGACATCGGCGAGGCGTGGAAGGTGGATCGACCGATTCTGCCACGCGCGGACGGCCTGACGGGACGATGGTTTCAGGCGAGACCAAGACAACGGAATTTTTCTGCCCGGGCGTTACGCTGCGCCACCGGTTACTGCATGGATGCGCTGCCGATGGCCCCTGTTGTGGTGTTGCGCTGGTCCGATTCGCCACAGCTGTCGCGCGGCGTGGCCTGCCTGCTGGTGGTGCTGCTGCATGCGCTGCTGGGTTCTTGGCTGTGGCGCAGCGGCCGCATCGCCCCGCCCCCAGCCAATGAAGCACGCATCAGTCTGCGCTGGCTGCCAGCGGCGCCGGCATTGCCACCGCCCGTGTCGCTGCGGGCTGAACCCGCTGCGGCATCCACGGCGCGGCCTGCCAGGCCGCAGCGTCTGCCCTCCGCAGCGCCGCGCGTTGTCGCCATGGAGCGCGACGAGGCGCCAACGACGGCACCGCTGTCGCTGGGCCTGCCAGCCGGCGGCATCGAGGGAGGTGATGGCATCACTGCCGCCGGGGTAGCCCCCAGGCTGCTGGGTCGCCGCGAGGTACACGCGGCATTCGCCCCGCGCCGGAACTATTTCCACATGCGCCCGCAGATGTCGCCCGAGCAGATCGTGCAGGGCGTCGCGCAACTGCTTGGTTTGTGGCCGCCGGGCTACATGATCGATCCATGCGAACTGGGAAAGCAGGACATGGCCTATTTCCAGGGCGCAGTGAAGGACGTGGACCGCCAGGCACTGCGTGACGCGGTGGCCGTGGTCAGTGCGCGTTGCCCGTAGCGTCGAGCCAGCGCGACGGCCCAGCTGTTGTAGAGTCGAGCTTGCTCGACTGCTTTGCCGTTGTAGAGTCGAGCTTGCTCGACTGCTTTGCCGTTGTAGAGTCGAGCTTGCTCGACTGCTTTGCCGTTGTAGAGTCGAGCTTGCTCGACTGCCGTTCGCGAAGAGCAGTCGAGCAAGCTCGACTCTACAGAAGGCGAAGAGCAGTCGAGCAAGCTCGACTCTACAACTGGATCCAGGTGGCCTTGATCTCGCTGTACTTGTCGAAGGCATGCAGCGATTTGTCGCGGCCATTGCCCGATTGCTTGTAGCCACCAAACGGGGCGGTCATGTCGCCGCCATCCCAGCCGTTCACCCACACGCTGCCCGCGCGCAACTGGCGGGCCACGCGGTGGGCGCGGCCCAGATCGCGCGTCCACAGTCCGGCGGCCAATCCATAGCGACTGTCATTGGCCAGGCGAACGGCCTCGGCTTCGCCGTCGAAACCCAACACTGCCAGCACCGGCCCGAACACTTCTTCGCGGGCCAGCGCCTGTTCCGGCCGCACCTGGTCGAACACGGTGGGCTGCACGTAGCATCCGCCCGCCTCGACCTGCGCGCGTTGCCCACCCAGCAGCAGGCGCGCACCGTCGGCCTCGGCGCGGGCAATATCGGCCAGCACGTTGTCCACGTGTGCCGCATCCACCAGCGCGCCCATCGGCGCGTCCGGCTCCAGCGGGTGCCGCGGCTGCATGTGCCGCGCGTACGCCAGCACCTGGTGCACGAAATCGTCACGGATCGAGCGCTCCACCAACAGGCGCGAGCCCGCCGTGCAGACCTCACCCTGATTGAAGAAGATGCCCTGCGCCACGCCCTTGGCCGCAGCATCCAGATCCGGTGCATCGGCAAAGACCAGGTGCGGGCTCTTGCCACCGCACTCCAGCCAGACCCGCTTCAGATTGGAACGACCGGCGTACTGCAGCAGCCGGGCGCCGGTGGCGGTGGAACCGGTGAAGGCGAGCACGTCCACGTCCATGTGCAGGGCCAGCGGTTCGCCCACGCGTTCGCCATGGCCCGGCAGCACGTTCAGCACACCGTCCGGCAGCCCGGCTTCGGCGGCCAGCGCGGCCAGCCGCAGCGCGCTCAACGGCGAGCGCTCGGACGGCTTCAGCACCACCGAATTGCCCATCGCCAGTGCCGGCGCGATCTTCCAGCAGGCCATCAGCAGCGGGAAATTCCACGGCACGATGGCACCCACCACACCGGCAGGCTCGCGACTGACCAGGCCCAGCTCATGTGGCCCGGTCGGCGCGATGCCGCCGTACAGTTTGTCCACCGCCTCCGCGGTCCAGGCCAGGCAGCGCACCACCCCAGGCAGGTCGATGCGCCGCGCATCGCGCACCGGCTTGCCCATGTCCAGCGTTTCCAGCAGCGCCAGTTCGTCGGCATGGTGTTCCACCAGCGCGGCAAGCGCCTGCAGCACGCGCTTGCGATGGGACGGGCTGGCCTGCGACCAGTGGCCCGCATCGAACGCGCGGCGCGCGGCCAGTACGGTGCGATCCACGTCGTGTGCATCGCAGTCGGCCACCTGGCCCAGCACGCGCCCATCGATGGGGCTGATGCAGTCGAAGCGGGCGCCGCTGGCCGCATCCACGTAGCGGCCGTCGATGAAGGCCTGCGATGGCAGGGTCAGCTGGCCGGCCAGTGCCTGCCAGTGGCTGCGATCAGGGAAGTCGGCCATGTCGGGTTCCGGGCGAAGATCTGCCCCGGTTATACCGCCACGCCCGCATTGCGGCCGTGAGCGGGCATCACGCCCATCGGCTGCGCTACAGTCAGCGCAACGGACCCGACGGAGGCGGCATGAAGAATCCCGCGATCGACCCGCACGCGCTGGCCACCCAGCGCCCCGAATCGCTCGATGCGTACTGGATGCCGTTCACCGCCAACCGCCAATACAAGGGTGCGCCACGCATGCTGGTGCGCGCGGCCGGCATGCACTACGAAGATGTCGACGGCCGCAGCATCCTCGATGGCACCGCCGGGCTTTGGTGCTGCAATGCCGGCCACGCCCGCCCCGGCATCATCAAGGCCATCGCCGACCAGGCCGCCACGCTGGACTACGCGCCCGGCTTCCAGATGGGGTCACCGCCGGCCTTCGCCCTGGCCCAGCGCCTGGCCGCACTGGCCCCAGCCAGCCTGAACCATGTGTTCCTGACCAGTTCCGGCTCGGAAGCGGTGGATACCGCGATGAAGATCGTGCTGGCCCACCATCGCCTGCGCGGCGATGGCCAGCGCACCCGCTTCATCAGCCGCGAGAAGGGCTACCACGGTGTAGGCTTCGGCGGCATGGCGCTGGGCGGGCTGCCCAACAACCGCAAGCAGTTCGGCCTGCAACTGGGCGGCGTGGACTACCTGCGGCACACCCTGGACCTGGAGCGCAACGCCTTCAGCAAGGGCCTGCCGCGGCAGGGGGCCGAGCTGGCCGATGACCTGGAACGGCTGGTCGCCCTGCACGACCCGTCCACCATTGCCGCGGTGTTCGTCGAACCGGTGGCCGGCTCGGCCGGGGTGATCCTGCCCGCCCCCGGCTACCTGCAGCGGCTGCGCGAGATCTGCGACCAGCACGGCATCCTGCTGGTGTTCGACGAAGTCATCACCGGCTTTGGGCGGGTCGGCATGCCCTTCGCGGCACAGCGCTTCGGGGTCACCCCGGACCTGCTGACCTTCGCCAAGGGTGCCAGCAACGGCGCCGTGCCGCTGGGCGGGGTGCTGGTCAGCGACAGCGTGCATGCCAGCTTCATGCAGGGCCCGGCGCAGGCCATCGAACTGTTCCATGGCTATACGTATTCGGGCCATCCGCTGGCCTGCGCCGCGGCCGTGGCCACACTGGACATCTACGCCGAAGAACGGCTGTTCGAGCGCGCCATCGAGCTGGGCGAGTACTGGCAGGAGCGCCTGCATGCACTGCAGGGCCTGCCCAACGTGGTCGACATCCGCAACTTCGGGCTGGTTGGTGCGGTGGAACTGGCGCCGCGCCGCGATGCTCCCGGCAGCCGCGGCTACGAGGTGTTCCGGCGCTGCTTCCACGACGGCCGGCTGCTGGTGCGCTGCACCGGCGACACCATCGCGCTGTCGCCGCCGCTGATCGTGGACACGCCGCAGATCGACCAGATCACCACCATCCTGGGCGAGATGATCCGGGCCACCGCCTGAGCCGGGGCCGGACCGGGCGAGCGGGTACAATGGTCGGTTCCGCTCCTGCCTTTTGCCGTGCCCATGGATATCGTCGTCAAAGAAGAATTGAAGGCCTACATCGACCCGCTGACCGCCGACGAGCATGACGCGCTGGAGCGCAGCATCCTGGCCGAAGGCTGCCGCGATGCGCTGGTGCTGTGGGGCGATGTGCTGGTGGACGGCCACAACCGCTTTGGCATCTGCCAGAAACACGGCCTGCCGTTCAACACCGTGCAGAACACCCGCTTCCAGAGCATGGAAGACGTACACCTGTGGATGATCGAGCAGCACCTGGGCCGCCGCAGCGT
>PJTS01000931.1_pt1 | contig 13120 bp, 12 predicted proteins | sample 1512251 | NCBI WGS metagenome assembly PJTS01 (sample SAMN08177686, study PRJNA422409) | Soil metagenome, whole genome shotgun sequencing project. | isolation source: Soil (2) enriched on wood chips: alkali lignin treatment | place: USA: Madison | collected 2015-01-15 | reverse complement strand
CCGGGGCCGAACCCTTCGGCCCGCCCCCTGCTCTGGAGAAGCCATGTACTGCAAGACCCACTACGCCACCCATCCCGACGCCATCAAGGGCGCCAGCAACGACCAGCTGCGCGAGCTGTATCTGCTCGACGGCCTGTTCCACGCCGGCCAGATCACCCTGAAGTACACCCACTACGAGCGCTTCGTGCTGGGCGGTGCCGCCCCGGTGGATGCCCCGCTGGCGCTGCCGGCGCAGACCGAACCGGCCTCGGCCGCCGGCCATCCGTTCCTGGAGCGCCGCGAGCTGGGCGTGATCAACGTGGGCAGCGGCACCGGCACGGTGACCGTCGATGGCACCGTGTACACGCTGGGCCCGAAGGATGGCCTGTACGTGGCCATGGGCAGCAAGGACGTGGTGTTCGCCTCGCAGGACGCCGCCAACCCGGCGCAGTTCTACCTGGCCTCGACCCCGGCCCACGCCCGTTTTGAAACCAAGCAGCTGTCGATCAAGGACGCGGTGGCGCTGGACCGCGGCGCGCTGGAAACCAGCAACGAACGCACCATCTACCAGTACATCGTGCCGGCCACCTGCCAGTCCTCGCAGCTGCTGCTGGGCCTGACCGTGCTGAAGCCGGGCAGTGTCTGGAACACCATGCCGCCGCACCTGCACGACCGCCGCAGCGAGGTCTACTTCTACTTCGACCTGGGCCAGAACGACCGCGTCTACCACTTCATGGGCGAACCGGACGCGCAGCGCCACATCGTCATGCAGAACAACGAAGCGGTGGTGTCGCCGCCGTGGTCCATCCACATGGGGGCCGGCACAAGCAACTACGCCTTTATCTGGGCGATGGGCGGCGAGAACCTGGATTACACCGACATGCACGTGCTGGACATCTGCCAGCTCAAGTAAGCCCTGCCCTGCCACCGCGCACCCGGTGCCGGTGGCCTTCGGCCTGCATCACGCAGGCCCCTACCAAGGAACGCACACGCAATGGCTAATCCCTTCAGCCTGGAAGGCAAGGTCGCTCTGGTCACCGGTGGCAACACCGGCCTGGGCCAGGGCATCGCAGTGGCGCTGGCCGCCGCTGGCGCTGACGTCGCCGTGGCCGGCATCGCCTCGCCCACCGAGACCATCGAGAAGATCACCGCGCTGGGTCGCCGCTGCCTGGCCATCGAAGCCAACCTGATCAGCATCGAGCCGGTGGAACGCGTGGTGCGCGAAACCATCGAGGGCCTGGGTGGCCTGGATATCCTGGTCAACAACGCCGGCCTGATCCGTCGCGCCGATGCGGTGGACTTCAGCGAGCAGGACTGGGACGACGTGATGAACGTCAACATCAAGTCGGCGTTCTTCATCTCGCAGGCGGCCGGTCGCCACTTCATCGAACAGGGCCGCGGCAAGATCATCAACATCGCCTCCATGCTGTCCTTCCAGGGCGGCATCCGCGTGCCGTCGTACACCGCCAGCAAGAGCGGCATCGCCGGCATCACCCGCCTGCTGGCCAACGAGTGGGCGGGCAAGGGCGTAAACATCAACGCCATCGCGCCGGGCTACATGGCCACCGACAACACCGCCCAGCTGCGTGCCGACGAAGCGCGCAACCAGTCGATCCTGGACCGCATTCCGGCCGGTCGCTGGGGCACGCCGGATGACTTGGCTGGTGCGGCGGTGTTCCTGGCGTCGTCGGCGTCGGACTACGTGAACGGCGCCGTGCTGCCGGTCGATGGTGGCTGGTTGGCGCGGTAACCCGGCAACGCAACGAACGGTGGGTGCGGACCCTGGTCCGCACCGCTTCCGCAAAGCAGCCGAGCATTGCTCGGCTCTACAAGGGCCGGGCCATGCGCACCCTGTTGCTGTTGTTGTTGTTGCTGACATGCACCGCCGTGCAGGCGGCACCGGTACGCGTGTTCATTGCCGGCGATTCCACCGCCGCCGAGTACGGGCCCGAGCGCGCACCGCAGGCCGGCTGGGGCCAAGCGCTGCAGAGCTACCTGGACCCCACGCGCTTCGAAGTGCACAACCACGCCAAGGGCGGGCGCAGCACGCGCAGCTTCATCGATGAAGGACGTCTGGATGCGATCGCTGCCGAGCTGCGGCGCGGCGATGTGCTGCTGATCCAGTTCGGCCACAACGACGCGAAGCTTGAAGACCCCAGCCGCTACACCGACCCGGACGGCGACTACCCGCGGCTGCTGATGCGCTATGTGCAGGTGGCGCGCGAGCGCGGCGCTACGCCGGTGCTGATCACTCCGGTGGCGCGTCTGCTGTATGACTTCGGATCGCTGCTGGACACACACGGCCGCTATACGCAGTCGATGAAGGCCCTGGCGGCGCGCGAGCAGATCGCGTTGATCGATCTGAACGACCGTAGCACGCGCTGGATCCGCGCGCTGGGCGAGCAGGGCGCACGGCCGTACTTCCTTTTCGTGCCCGAGCAGGGCAAGGCCGACGGAACCCATTTCAGCGTGGCCGGCGCAAACGCCGTGGCCTGCCTGGTGCTGCGTGAGGCCATGCCGTTGCTCGCCGATCTGAAACCGGCGCTGCGGCGCGACATCGACTGCGATGTGATGGCGCCGGCGCAGGGCGGCGATGCGGCGCGCGGCTCGCAGGTGGTGCACGAAGACGCGGTGAAGCGCACCCAGCCAGGCCCGCATGGCGGCGCCGGGCCGACCACCGCGTATCCGTTCTTCGCCGAAGCAGCGGATCTGCCGTTCGTGCTGCGCAAGCGGGTGCTGCACAAGGGCGCCGGCATCGGCCTGCACCCGCAGCACAAGGACGAGATCTATTACATCGTGAGCGGGCAGGGCAGCTACGTGCTCGATGGCAGGCAGTACGACGTGCGTGCCGGCCATGCGCTGCTGACCCGCACCGGCAGCAGCCACGCGCTGCAGCAGGTGGGCGACGAGGATCTGGTGGTGCTGTTGGCGTACCCGCGCTGAACCGTAGAGTCGAGCTTGCCCGACTGCCCTTCCATGTCAGTCGAGCAAGCTCGACTCTACCGGGGTATGGATCATCGTTGTTCAACCGGCTCCGGGCCGAAGTGCCTCAAGCCCAGCCGGGCCAGGTCTTCGGGGCGCTCGAAATAGGCTTCGTCGAACGCATGCAGCGCCTCCTGTTCCTGTTCGGTCATTGCGCCATACAGGTCGGTCAGTTGCTCGATCGCCGGGTCATCTTCCAGCCGGTCAAGCAGCCCGCGCATGCCGGCCAGGATCGCGTGGGTCTGCACCGCACCCATTGCCTGCAGCGCACGCAGTGCCAACTGGCAGGTAGGGTCGCCCCAGTTGCACAGGAACTGCATGAAGCCGCCGTTGTTGATGTCCGCTTCCATGCGCCACAGCGCCACCAGCTGCTGGTCTTCATCCGGCAGCGCATCCAGCCTCCATGCCGCTGCCTTCAGCCGCGCCAGTGCCGCCTCGTAGCGGTCGTCCCAGACCTGGTTGGGGATATCGACCACGCCGTCCTCGCGCGGCGGCAACAGCGCAGGCCAGTTCACCCCCAGGCCATTGGGCGTGGCAACCCACTGCGCGCGCTGTTCGGGCGTGGCCTCGAACAGCGCAGGCGCCCAGCGCAGCGGCTGGCGGGTGCGGCGGCCATCGGCCAGGGTCAGCAGGATGAAGTCGTCGTTGAAGGCGACGTCGGTAACGCGCAGCGAGGCAAATACGTCAGACATGCCGTGCAGGATAGCGGACGCTACGGGATGACCGTCATAACCTTCAAAAGCGGTAGAGGCTTTTGAAGGTCAGCCGGCGGTGCTCGGGGTCAGAGCCCTTTCGTGCGAAAGGGATCTGACCCCAATGGGCAGGCGGGGGCCTCAGACATCCCCGCCGTCTGCCCAGCCCTCGCCGGTACCCGCCTGGAATACGCGGTCGTCGGCCTGCACATCGCCGGCGGGCAGATGTGCCTGCTCGGCCAGCGCGGCGTAGATCGGGGTGAAGTCCGGCGAGGTCGCCTGCATCAGCTGTTCGAAGCTGTCGATGACGAAGTAGGTCTTCTGGAAGGTGTCGATGCGGTAGCGGGTGCGCATGATCCGCTGCAGGTCGAAGCCGATGCGGTTGGGTGCGGCCGATTCCAGTGAGTACAGCGATTCACCCTTGGACGAGACGATGCCGGCGCCGTAGATGCGCAGGCCCTCGGGCGTGTCGATCAGGCCGAACTCCACGGTGTACCAGTACAGCCGGGTGAGGTTCTGCAGCGCCTCCGGGCCGATGGCGTGGGCCTTCACGCCGCCACGGCCGTAGGCCTCCATGTAGTCGGCAAACACCGGGTTCATCAGCAGCGGCACATGGCCGAACAGGTCGTGGAACAGGTCCGGTTCGGCGATGTAGTCGATCTGGTCCGGGCGGCGGATCCACCAGGTCACCGGGAAACGCCGGTTGGCCAGATGGTCGAAGAAATCCAGTTCCGGCAACAGGCCTTCCACGCCGACCAGGGTCCAGCCGGTGGCGGCGCCCAGCACTTCGTTCAGCTGGTCGAAGCGCGGAATCATGTGCGCGTTCATGCCCATCTCGTCCTGCGCGTCCAGGAATTCCTGGCAGGCGCGGCCCACCAGCAGCTCGCGCTGGCGCTGGTACAGCGTGCTCCAGGTGGCGTGGTCGTCGGCGCTGTAGGTGTCCCACGGCTGCTCGACCAGCGCGGTGGTGTACACCGGCACGTAGCCCTTGTCGGTCTGCTGGTGTTCGACGCGGCGGGGCTGGGCGAGGTCCATGGGTTACTCCTTGAAGGGATACTGGTGATGCTAGGGCAGGGGGCGCGCAACAGGGTTGCAAAAGTTGCGCCGATTGGCCTTGTTGGCGCAATATCATTGCGTACTCACCGTGTTGCGGAGCAGCAATGGCCGGAGAAGTCCAGTTCGATCGCACGGATATACGGTTGTTGGCCGAGATCCAGCGTGATGGCCGCGCCACCAACGCCGAGCTGGCGGCGCGGGTGAACCTTTCCCCGTCTGCCTGCCTGCGCCGCCTGCAGCGGCTGGAAAGCGAGGGCGTGATCGTGGGCTATGGCGCACGGCTGGAGCCGCGCCAGCTGCGCCTGGGCCTGCAGGCCTTCGTGCGGGTGCAGCTGGAAAAGCACGACCAGGCCGCGATCGGCCATTTCGTGGACAGCGTGCAGGGCTGGGATGAAGTGGTGGCCTGCCACGCCCTGACCGGTGACATGGACTACCTGCTGCACGTCTACGTGCGCGATCTGGAGCACTTCTCGCGCTTCCTGCTGGACAAGCTGCTGAACGCCGGCGGCGTGGCCGATGCCAATTCCAGCTTCGTGCTGCGCACGGTGAAGGGCTTCCAGGCACTGCCGCTGTCGCAGCTGGAATGAACGGCCGCTGCGATTTGACGGCGCCGGGCGGGTAGCCGAGCATCACCGCCCTGCGCCCGCCGCAGCGTTCCTTTCCGGTAACAGGCATGTCCGATATCCAGCCCCCGGTGCTTGCCACCACCTTCCTGCCGCTGCAGCGCAAATCGCTGGCACGCTTCATCGCCCACGGCACGCCGCCGCAGACCGCGCTGGAGCAGGCCGGCCTGATGGCCGCGCAACTGTGCCGCGCACGCCTGCACGCACCGGCGGAGATCGAGCGGCTGCTGCACGATGCCTGCACCCTGTTCGCTACCGACGGTGCCGCCGCAGCCACGCAGCTGGCGGGGCAGGGCGGCGGTGCGCAGCCGGAACTGGATGCCTGGCTGTCCGCACTGGCCGCGCACGGCGTGTTGCTGGTACCGGCGGAGATCCTGCAGGACTTCATCGAGCAGTCGCCACGCGGCTATCCCGGCCTGGCCCTGCAGCAGGCCTGCCAGCAGACGCTGGCCGAACATGCCATCCGTTTTCCTGCCACCTTCGCCAGCGATGTCGACGACGACGATGCTGCACAGGACGATGCCGGCGCCGAAGACACGCGCGCGGTCGAACACCACGGCCTGTACACCAGCGAACAGGCGCGCGTGCTGCGAGCCATCGCGGCCAATCCCGATGAACTGATCGATCTGGACGGCTACGCGGGCACCGGCAAGGGTCATCTGGTGCTGGCACTGATGGGTGCGCGCCCCGGCCGCTACACCTACGTGGCGCCGTCGCGTGCGCAGGTGGAAGCATTCCGCAGCCGCGTGCCGGGTAGCACCGCGGCGCGCCTTCTGACCCAGATCGAATTCGCCAACCGCCTGGCCCAGCATGCCGCGCGCAGCGGCCTGAGCAACGGCTTCGTGGCCAGCTACCGGCGCAGCACGCGTACCCCGCGCGAGATTGCCGGGCGCATCGGCCTGCAGGGCATCGGTGCGCGCACGCCGGAGCAGGTGCTGATGACCGCCTTCGAGGCGATCAACCGCTGGTGCGCTTCTACGGCCCCGCGCATGGCGTTCCAGCATTTCGACCGCTCGGTGCCGGCGGCCATGCTGGACGTGGGGCCTTATCTGCAGGCGGCCGAACATGTCTGGCGCTGCATGTTCGACGCCGAGCTGCAGCGCGGCACGCTGTTGAGCCTGAGCCCGCTGCACATCGGCAAGTGGCTGGCTCTGCGCGGGGTGCGTCCGCCGTTGGAGCTGGGCATGCTGCTGATCGATGAGGCGCACGATCTCAGCCCGTCGTGGAAGCAGCTGCTTGCCACCCACGCGCCGGGCGTGGTCAGCCTGGGCGACCCGCACCAGTGCCTGACCGGCACCGTGCCGCGCTGGACCGCATCGAAGGTGCTGGAAATGCACCAGTCGGTGCGGCAGGGCAACCAGGTGGACGACCTGGTGAACCAGACTCTGGCGCTGGACGGGCTGGGCCTGGACAGCGGGCCCTTCGTCGGCGCCACCGACCGTGCCACGGGCGTGCTGCCGTACCGCGACTGGATGCAGGTGCCGATCGCCGGCCTGCGCATCCACGGCAGCGCGGCCCCGCTGGCCCAGGACGCCGCCCAGCTGCAGCTGCGCGGCGTGAGGCCCTACCTGCACCCGGCATCACTGCGCGTGCTGCGCAGCGAGCTGCAGCGCCCGCTCGACGCCTGGCGTCGGCGCGGCGACAACGGGTCCAGCCAGGAGTGGCAGCGCGTGCTGGCGGCGCTGGCCGACGACGGGCAGGGCGCACTGGTGGAACTGCTGGCATCCAACGATCAGGTGCAGGCGCTGCTGCAGGTGCTGGACGCGCAGGAAGCCGCCAGCGATGGCGGCGTGGTGCTGTGCCTGGCCGAGCACGCGAAGAACCTGCAGTTCGACGTGGTTGCACTGTCGCCCAGCTGCTTCAGTGCAGGGCAGGGCAGCCGCATCTGGCACAACCCGGTGCGCGCGGCCTATCTGGCCATGACCCGCGCGCGGCGCCAGCTGCATGTGCCTGCCGATGGCATGGAACACCTGCAGCACACGGCCGCTCTGCAGGAACAGGCCCGGCAGGCGCGCAAGCGCGAGCGGCAGCACGCCAGCGGCTACCGGCCCGTGCGCTGATACCCGCGCGGATGGGCCACCGGGACGGTGGTTCGCGCTGTGACCGGGGCCGCACACCCAGGCCATGACCACGCCGCGCCTTCATGGCGCGACGTATGCTGGGCCGTGTCTACCGCAAGGATTGCAATGCATCTGCTGAAGTTGCCCGTGGCTGGCCTGTTGATCACGCTGCTGCTGGGGGCGTGCGCGCAGGCTGAAACGCCGCGCAATATGTCGCCGACGCAGACCAACGAGGAAGGCTGCACGCGCAAGCGCAGCCTGGGTCCGCAGAACGCTTACGCCGATCCTGCTCCCATCAAGCAGGCCTGCGTGGGCCCGTACCAGCTGGAGCTGCCGCAGAATTATTTCAGCAACCAGATGGGCACCGAGCACGATGGCAGCTTCTCGCTGGCACTGGAGTATCCAGCGCTGCAGCCGTTCAAGCCCGGCGAGCGGATGAACCTGAGTGCGGATGTCTCCATTCGCACCGTCAGAATCGACTATACCTACATTGATCGCGTCAACCTGTGGGACGTAATGCGCAAGAGCTACACGCGCAAGGAATACCAGCAAGGCGATCCGTCCGAGACCCTGGAAGAGCGCATCAAAGGTGATCCAGTGCATGGCCTGGTGCCTTACTACGTCGACGTGGCAAAGGTTCAGGAGTTCTACCGGAAGCAGGGCTTCGATGAACGCGCACCGATCATCCAGCACATTTACTTGCAGTACGACTGGTTCGTTTCCCGAAATGCAGCGGACCAGATCGACCAGGTGATCAAGTGCACCACCCGGGATGTCGCGGAATCGGGCGTCATGTACCGTGATGGAAAGATGGTGAAGAAGCCGGTCTTTGGCTTTGCCGAGTGCAACCAGCGGTTTGTCATCGAGGAACTGAGTGTCATTGCCGAAGTGCACTATCCGCGGGAAGGCATTGCGGACTGGAAGACGATCAGGGAGCGCACCCGTGCGCTGCTGATCGACAACAGTGCTGCGGAAAGAACCCAGTAGTCATGTGGATATCGCCCTGGGGACGAACAAGCGGACTACCAACGATGGTCGAAACATAAACGAACGGCAGACGTGTCGTCGTATGCTTGCCCGTGTCTCATCGCAAGGATCGCAATGCAACCGTTGAAGTCGCCCATGGCTGGCCTGTTGATCACGCTCTTGCTGGGTGCGTGCGCGCAGGCCGAAACGCCGCGTAAACCGCCGCGCCTTCTGACGAATGAGCAGGGGTGTTCGATCACAATCGACAACCAGCCGATCAATCCCTACCAGGTTCCCTCACCCATCGAGCGTGCCTGCGTGGGGCCCTATCAGCTGGAGTTGCCGCAGAATTACTTCAGCACACAGATGGGGCCCGAGCACGATGGAAGCTTCTCACTCGCATTGGAGTACCCATCGCTGCAGCCGTTCAAGCCCGGCGAGCGGATGAACCTCACGGTCGATGTATCCATCCGCACGGTAAGGCTCAGTTACATGTACATCGGCCAGGCAGACGTCTGGGACGTGATGCAGCGCAGATACACCCCCCGACCAAGCCGGATTGATGACCCAGCTGCATCACTGGACGGGCGGATCCAGGGTGACGCGCTCCATGGCTTGGTTCCCTACTACATAGACATGGACAGCGTGCGTGCTTACCACCGCGCGAGAGGATTGCCCGAAACAGCACCGGTCATGAAGCCGGACTATCACTACGACTGGTACGTATCGCGGGACGACGTGGGACGCGTCGACCAGCTGGTTCGCTGTACGCCGCGCGAGATCACCGAGTCGGGCGTGGAGTACCGTGATGGAAAGATGGTGAAGAAGCGCGTTATCGGCTTCGCCGAATGCCAGCAGACGTTCGTAATCGAGGAACTGAACACCATCGTTGACATCAAGTATCCACGCGAGGGACTGCCGCAATGGAAGCAGATCGCAACGCGCGCGCGCGCGTTGCTGATTGACAACATCACGAAGGAGCGCAAATGAATACTGGAAAGGACGGACTGAGCAGGCAGGACCTCGATATTCTTGAGGCCTACGCAGAGGCGGGCAACCGCGAGCTGTACTTCAATTACCTCGCGCACAAGCAGGGTAATGACGGCTACGGCCTGCTGGCACTCGGTGTCGTGCGCAACGACAACAACCCCGGTGCCACGGCGAACAGCTTCGCGGACCGGCAGGCGCGCGTCGATGGCGTTCATTTCAATGAAGGTCAGTGGCAGGAGTTCGGAGTCGAGCTGATCCAGCGCGACTTCGCGCTGCGCGCAGCACAGTTTGAAGCGGGCAGGTCGGATCTTGCGTTGAACCTCCCAGTCGATGACATCCAGCAAGCGCATGATGACGCATTCAACGCACGCGGCATTGATCCCTCCGCTTGGACCCCCTACACGCTGCTGATGGCCGCACGCGCCCATGGTGGTCGTGCAGAAGCCGAAGCCGTCTGGACCATGCTGCTGGACAACAACAATCGCGGCCTGGATCGCGCGGCCGAGACAACGAACCTGGTGCTCGGCAAGTACCGGAACCTGATCGACGATCCGGCCGGCTATCTGAAGAACATGGCCGAGGCACGCGGACCGCATGGCCTGCAGCCGGTGTCCAATCTCGACCCGGATCGGATTGCCTACCACGGTGCAATGTATGTGCATGACGATGCCCAGGGACAGTGGCGCCGCGAAGTCTCGGTGCCGGTGAATGCCCCGGTGCTGCCGCTGCCCATCGGTTCGGTGCCGGTCGGCAGCGTGCGCGAGACCGATCCGGCCACGCTGCGGTACCTGGACGATGCACGCGATGTGCGCCAGTTGCGCGAGACGCTGCGCGGGCAGTTCCATGCCGAGGATGAGAACAAGCACCGGCCGATCATGGCCAGCCCGTTCGTGCTGAGTGATGCCACCCCGCTGCAGATGCAGCCGGAACGGCAGAGCGCCGGTATCGATCCGCGCGAGCCCGGGCATGCACGCCACGCGCTCTACCAGCAGTGCGCGGCGGGCGTGCGCAATCTCGAGGCGGGACTGGGCAAGCCGTGGGATGCGCAGAGCGAGTGCGTAAGCGCCAACCTCACCACGCTGGCGGCCGGTGCCGACCTGCAGCGGGTGGACCACGTGCTGATGGGACGCGGGGCGGCCGCCGGGCAGGAAGGGCCGAACCTGTTCGTGGTGCAGGGCGACCCGGCCGACCCGGCGCATCTGCGCGCGCAGATGCCGGTGGCACAGGCGCTGGCGACTTCGGTGGAGCAGTCCTTCCAGCAGTTGGCGGTGAACTATCAGCGGCACGCGCAGGAACAGGCGCTGCAGCGTGAGCAGGATCAGCAGCTGCAGCAGGCCCGCAGCGCGCCGGTCATGGCCTGACCGGCCCCGGCGCATCGTCGTAGGCGGTAGGCGCGGCCTGCGTGCCACGCCCACCGGTCCCGTCAGCTCAGCACTTTTCCTTGCGGCCCATCAGCTTGCCCAGGCGCGACGGTTCTTCGCACTTGGGTGCCACGACCGGGGTCGGTGCCAGCGCCGCGCCGCGTGCCTTCTGCATCTGCTGAAGCTTGGCGCGGATCTGCGGCATGGCCGCCATGGCGGCCTTCTCACCTTCCAGGATGGCGGTGCCGCGCTGGCTGAAATCGGCCGCGCCGATATCCAGCACCTTCGGTCGGATCACGATGTCGGCGCGGGCCAGTTCCTGCTCGCCCAGGCGCTGGCCCATGATCGCGATCGACTGGTTGACGATGCCCAGCATGCCGGTCGGCGCTTTGCCGCTGGCCTTGCTGGAAATATCCACGGCGATCACGAACTCGGCGCCGAGCTGGCGCGCGGCATCCACCGGCACCGGGCTGACCACGCCGCCGTCGATGTAGTTGCGGCCGCCGATCTTCACCGGCTCGAAGACACCGGGAATGCTGCTGGACGCGCGTACCGCCTGGCCGACATTGCCGCGCACGAAGATCGAACGCTCGCCGGTTTCCAGTTGGGTGGCGACGGCGGCAAAGGGCTTCTTCAGCTTCTCGGCGGGGCGGTTGGCCACCTGTTCGTTGACGTAGTCCTGCAGCTTCTGGCCCTGCACCAGGCCGCCGGAGAACAGGCGCACGTCGCGGATGCTGGCTTCGTCCAGCGCCACCGCCTTGCTCTGCATCTGGAATGCGTCCATGCCGCTGGCATACAACGCACCGACCACGCTGCCGGCGCTGGTGCCGGACACCACCACAGGTTCAAAGCCGTTGGCTTCCAGCATCTTGATCACGCCGATATGGGCAAACCCCTTGGCCGCGCCGCCGCCCAGGGCGATGCCGATCTTCACCGGCTTGGCCTGCGGCACCACGGTTGGCGGCGGGGGCGGGGTGGGCCGCACCTCTTCGCCACCGCAACCGGCCAGCAGGCCGAGCAGGGCGACGGAGAGCAGCACGCGGGGGCGGAACACGGTCATCGGCAGTGGCGCACGGGGCGCGGGTTCAGGAAAGGGCGCCAGCATACCGAAGCTGCAATTTGCGTGGGTAGCGCCGGGCGGTGCCGGGCGGATGGTTCAGCTGCCGCTGTGCGCGCCGGGCGTGGCCCGGCGCGACCGTGCAGGGTCAGAACCGGTTGTCGCCGTCCAGCATGCGGCCCAGCCCACCCAGCACCGAGCCTTCGCCGCGGTTCTTGCCACCGCCCTGCGGCGCGGCCATCCACATGCGCCCGGCCAGGCGCGAGAACGGCAGCGACTGCAGCCAGACCTTGCCCGGCCCGGTGAGCGTGGCCAGGAACACGCCCTCGCCACCGAACAGCATGCTCTTGATGCCGCTCACCCGGCGCACGTCCATGTCCACCGTGGGGTGGTAGGCCACCACGCAGCCGGTATCCACATCCAGGCGCTCGCCGGCGGCCAGCTCGCGCTCGACCACGCAGCCGCCGGCATGGATGAACACCCAGCCATCGCCTTCCAGCTTCTGCATGATGAAGCCCTCGCCGCCGAACAGGCCGGTCATGATCCGGCGCTGGAACTGCACGCCGATCTGCACCCCTCGGGCGCCGGCCAGGAAGCTGTCCTTCTGGCAGATCAGGCGGCCGCCATGCTGGTCCAGCTTCATCGGCAGCACGGTGCCGGGGTAGGGCGCGGCGAAGGCCACGGTGCCGCGCCCGCTGCCGGTCTGGGTGTAGACCGTGGCGAACAGGCTTTCGCCAGTGACCACCCGGCGGCCGGCGGCCATCACCTTGCCCATGAAGCCGCTGCTGGCCTGCGAACCGTCGCCGAACACGGTGTCCATCTGCACCGAGGCGTCCTTGAACATCAGCGCGCCGGCCTCGGCAATCGCGCTCTCGCCAGGGTCCAGGCCGATTTCCACGAACTGCATCTCATGACCCACGATGCGGAAATCGATCGGGTCGCCCTGTCCGCCGCTGTTGCTGACGTGGGGTACCACGCTGTGGCGGGCGGCCGGGGGCGCGGCGGCACTGGCGGGCGCTGTGCGCGGCGGCCCGCCGGTCTGGCGCAGCGCGGGGATGTCGGACACGGCTGTCCACCCGGACATGCCCTGGCACCAGGCCAGTGCGTGCGGATGGGCCTGCGCATGGGCGCGCGCAGCGTCTTCGTCGAGCGGGCCGATACGATCGGCCTGGCCGGCGGCATGGAAGTACCAGTGGGTCATGGCAGCAGGTCCGTTGCGGGAACAAGCCACGAGTCTAGCCGCAGCACACGGGGGCGAATGGTAGTGCCATGAACGATCGGCATTTGCGGCGCGGGTGCTGTATTGCAACAATTATCTGGTAGCGCCGTTTTACCACCCCTCCAAACACAGCCT
>PJTS01000930.1_pt1 | contig 13123 bp, 10 predicted proteins | sample 1512251 | NCBI WGS metagenome assembly PJTS01 (sample SAMN08177686, study PRJNA422409) | Soil metagenome, whole genome shotgun sequencing project. | isolation source: Soil (2) enriched on wood chips: alkali lignin treatment | place: USA: Madison | collected 2015-01-15 | reverse complement strand
CGAGTGCTTTGGTAAATAGATTTTTCTTTTGAGGTTTTCCATGATTATTTTTCAATAACATCGCTGCAAGTACTGGCGTGAGTGTAAGTGCTACGACGGCCGATATCACAATGGAACTCGCCATGGTAATTGAAAACTGACGGTAAAACGTCCCGACAGGGCCTGTCATAAACGAAATCGGGATAAACACGGCAACCATGACCGCCGTAATAGCGATGATCGCGCCGGCGATTTCAGCCATCACTTCCTTGACGGCATTGTAAGGCGAGATTGCGCTCTCCTCCATCTTGGCGTGCACAGCTTCGATCACGACAATGGCATTGTCCACCACAATACCAATGGCCAGGACGAGTGCAAAAAGTGTAACCAAGTTGATCGACATTCCGAACCACTGAATGACAAAGAATGTACCTATTAGCGATACGGGAACCGCAATGATCGGGATCAGCGTAGAGCGCCAGTCGCCCAGGAAAATAAATACAACGATAGCCACCAGGATAAAGGCATCACGCAAGGTATGCATTACCTGTTCGATCGAGGCATCCAAAAATTGCGAGACGTCATAGCTGATCTTATAGTCCACACCCGGCGGGAAATTTCCTTTCATCTCTGCCAGCTTCGCTTTTACATCCTTAATAACATCATTGGCATTGCTACCATAATTCTGCTTGAGTACAATGGAAGCCGAGGGATGTCCATCCAGATTCGAGTAAATATCAAAAAACTCACTGCCCAATTCGACTTTGGCAACATCTTTCAACTTGATATTTTCACCTTCGCCATTTGCCCGAACGATGATATTTTCATATTCCTCGGGTTTATTGTACTGGCCTTTATAGGTCAACACATACTCCAGCGACTGGGCAGCAATACCTGAACTCTGCCCCAATCGTCCCGGTCTACCAATAATACTTTGCTCACCGATAGCCTTCATCACCTCATCGACAGATAAGCTATAGGCACGCATACGGTCGGGATTTAACCAGATCCGCATGGCATAACGTCTGCTCCCCAAGATCTGGGATTTGGCAATACCATGGATCCGGTTGATTTCGGGAATAATGTTTACGGTCGCATAGTTGTACAGGAATTTTTCATCCATACTTTTACTGGTACTGTACAGGTTCACGTACATCAACATACTGGGCTGAATCGGATTGACGATCACACCTTCCTTTTGCACCAGCTCGGGCAACAGCGGCATCACCTGATCCACTCTCGTTTTGACCAGTACGACCGCATCATTGGGGTCTGTCCCCGGGTCAAAGACCACGTTTACCGTAGCCTCACCGGCACTGGTCGCATCTGTTGCGATATAACGCATGCCCTGTACCCCATTAATGGCATTCTCTAAGGTAATGAGTGAAGATTTTACAAGCACATCTGCACTTGCCCCTGGATAGGCGATTGAAACCGCCACTGTGGTGGGGGCGATCTTCGGAAATTGTTCGGTAGGAAGCTGCTTGATAGCCAGACCACCGATAAATAAGATGACAACCGATATGACAATAGCAAATACCGGCCGATGTATTACTTTTTTAAACATAATGCTGCTTTTTAATTACTCTGCATATAAATCTAGGTTTGACATGACTTTCTCCGGGGTCTGGTACTTTGATTCAATGGTCTGATTTTCCTGTACCATGCGAAGTCCATTCAGTAAAATCTTTTCGTCTTTACTCAAGCCCGAAGAGACAACATAGATATGTGGCAGTTCAGCAGCAACCTTTATTTCTCTTGCTTTAACTTTATTATCTTTTGTGATGACATAGACATATTTCTTTTCGAGCTCCTCAAATGTCGCTTTCTGCGGGATCATCAAAGCATTCGTATACGGCGAGGTGATCACAATATTGCCGGTCTCCCCGAAACGCAATAAACCTTTTGGATTTGGGAAGGTCGCCCTGTAGGCAATATTTCCCGTTTCGTTATTAAAGTCCGATTCGATTGTTTCGACAATTCCCTCCTGGCCAAATTCCTTTCCGTTGGCCAGGTTCAACCGGACATGCATTGGACTGTTATCCTTTTTAGCCTCCATCTGATTGAGGTATTCTACTTCGGGCACATTGAAATAAACCCACATTTTGCTATTGTCAGATAGCTCCGTAATCAGCTCCCCTTCATCCACCAGACTACCTTTACGTAGATGCAGTTTACCGACAATACCGGAGAATGGTGCTACGATGTCCGTAAATTTGAGGTGCGTATTCATGGATGCCAGTTCGGCTTTGGCCTTTTCATATTTTGCTTTGGCCATTTCGGTTTCCTGAGGGGCAACAATATCCTTTTCGGAGAGATTTTTGGTGTTCTGATATTCGATTTCCGCGTATTTTACCTCTGCTTTTGCGCGATTGACATCGGACTCATAAAGGTTGGGCATAATTTTAAAGAGTGGCTGCCCTTTTTGTACAAACTGCCCCTCGTCCACAAAAATAGATTGAATATAACCTTTTTCTTGGGCGCGTAGCTCGATATGATTGATCGAACGGATCTGGGCAACATAATCTTTATTGACGAGTGTATCTTTCACCAACGGAGTGGTCACGTTGAAAACTGCTGCTTCTTTTTTTTCCTTTTTCTCGGACTGGCAGCTTGTAGATAGCATAATAAGGCACAGGTTGATATACATGAAATTTTTCATGACCATGATCATAGATTTTTATAATAATTTTCGAAAAATTGAACAATAGTGTGACAGGCATCCAAATTACCTTGAAAGCCATTTTTGATATTTTCTAAAAAAAATTACTTAAAAATCACAGCCTGAAAACACTGTAATGGATATAAAGGGCATTTTTTAGTGGGGTAAGATGCTGTGTGTTGGCAAGCGATATCGCTGTGCAGGTATTGTGAAACTCCGGATGGATGTAAGCGGTCAGATTTCCAAGATCATTTTTGGAAAGTGCAATTAAATTTGGCGAGTCAGTGTCGCTTCCGGTATCATCATTTTCACCGTCTTTTTCAGCAAAATAAGCCCTGAGTTTTTCGTGGCGCCGATGTTTACTTTTACGGATGATATCGTTATCCTGTTGCGCGCCCTTTACCTGTCGATTGAAGTGTTCGACAGCATGCCGGTTGATTGCTGCGGTAGATTCTGCTGTTGCTGCATAATGCCAGCCTAAACTGACAAGTATTGCGCACCATACGCCGAACAGATATTGACGGAATCTTCCTTGCATCGTTAAAGCAAATGTAATTAAACTTTAAAAAGGATGCAAGCAATTTAGATATGGAAGTGTTAAAGATTAAATACTATTGTTACAAAGTATTTAAAATTAAACCTTTAAAGTTTAAATAATCATATTAACAGAAATTTATGCAAACACTTTAATTTGACAGCCGCTCTAGTGTTGTAAGGCAGAAACATCGCAATGCAAGTTTAACGCTAACGCAGGACGAGGCATTCCGACTTTTGCCAGAATGCCTCGTCCACATGCATCAGTTTAATTTCTTTTGTAGGATTTATTTTGATTCCTTCTTCCTACACAGTTTTTTGGCCTGCCACGCTGCCTTTATATCGAAAGATTGAGGTCCGCGATGTCCCCCAACACCTGAGCATCATTTAGATCAACACTTTTTGCTGTACGCGCCACCTGATACAGACCCGCAATTGGTAAAACTGCGGTAAAATCTTTTGGGCTCCCGTGCTTAAAGTTGAGCACGCCAGATATGCTGATGAGAACACCTTTTAGATCATCAATCTTTGCCCCTTTCTTTACGACCTTAAAACGGACAGATACATTTTTGGGTGCAGCAGCCCCCTCCAATGAAACCAGCAAAATATGTTCGAGATTGACATCCAAAGCTGAATGTAAAGGTTTTACCTTTTTTATGACAACATTTTTCAATGTATCGTTTGTACGCTCGGCATTGAAAATAAAGACGCCACTTTTTGCATTTCGATCGCCGCTATATTGTCCCGGGTGTTCCTGAACCATATAATCGACCGCAATCTTGACATTTTCATTAAACCGTTGTGCTAATTGTTTTTTTCTCCAAAAAAATGCTCCCAAAAAAATGAATAGAATAACTAGAATGCCTGTAACCATAATAACATGTATTTAATAATATAACATAGATAGATGGCTCAAAAGTAGCGGTTTTTCACTTCTTAAAAAACTCAGATACAGCTATTAACCAGATTTATACAACAAAAAATCAGAATTGTAATTTATCAACTACAACTTACTGGCAAAATAATGCATTTCAAAAAAAAGTTGCTATAAAAAGGCAGATATCAGCAACCTTCCCCCAGCGATTAAATCAAAATGCCCATCGAATTATGTAGCGCAAATATCACCTCAAGCAAAACGAATTGTAAACAAAGTCTCACGGATATAAATAGATAAAAAAACACTCGGTCTGAATGCCCATATTTGCATCCATACAAAAATCAAAACTGATCTGCATGAAAAAATATATTATCGTTTTTAGTCTCTCCATACTCGCGCTTACTGCGGCTGCTCAGAAGAAAAAGAAAGCAAAATTTCCAGAACCTAAGCGAGTAGAGTTGATCCCTGTGATCGAAGCAACCCCGGTTACAGAAGGCTCTACTGAGCCTGCCGTCTTTGCTGCGCCAATGCCTACCACGAGTACCCCTACTATTCATGCTACAACAACCGGCGGAAAGGAAATACACTTCCAGGGTATCGAAGAATTTAAAAATGCAGATCTATCGACCTTGAAAGAATTATCTTTTAGTACCATGGTCTCGGGAAAAACGATTGAAAGCAGTCTTCTACAGAAGATTGTGAACGAAGGCACACAATTGGAAGTTTTGACAATCAACAATTTCGTACTGGAAGCTTTTCCGGAAATCAAAACGCCTAATCATCGATTGAAAAAGCTGTCATTAACGCACAATCAGTTAACAACACTTCCGGCCAGTATTTCCAATCTTACCGTGCTTGAAGGTTTCGATTGCAACAACCCGTTGACAGCATTACCGGCATCATTTGCACAGCTCAAAAATCTACAGCACCTTGGACTGAACAGCTACATGTTTACGGTCTTTCCAAAGGAAATCTTTAGCCTCAATAAACTGTCCGTGTTATATCTATCGCGCAATTACAAAAGTAAACCGGAACAAACGGAGCTTCCTGATCTGTTTCAGCAGCTACCTGAACTGAAAGAGCTCGGTATAGAAAATGCGGGACTATCTGCCCTACCAAAATCTATTGCTACACTTAAAAAATTGGAAAAAGCGAATTTTTCCTATAACAAATTTACTTCCTTTCCCGAAGTACTGGCATCAAATCCCAAACTGATCCATATCCCCTTTACCAATAATCCCCTGCAATGGGAGCCGTTTTTGGCTTCCGTCAAAAAAATAAAATTCGGTGGGCTGTTTTTCTTGGAGGAAACAGGTCTGACAAAAAAACAATACGAACAGATTCAGGATATCCTGACCAAGACAGATGTCTATTATGACGGCATGAATGACTAAAATTGATAAGATCCGCCAACGATATATTTAGGCAGTCTGGTCAAAAGCTAGACTGCCACCATTCTGATACGATTCAAATAGATGAATAAGCACAACGAGAGTTACCTGCTTTTTATCTATGCATATGTACTTGAGCAGATCAAAAAAGCAAAGGGTACAGCGCATCATAAGATCAAGCCAATTTAATCAAACCGTATCCTAACCGCACAAGGAATACAAGTTGAAACAGGAAGGTTTAAGATTGTATAAATTTGTATTTTTTTACCAATTAAATTATCTGCAACAGCTTTTAACAGCTCCATATTTTGATTCGTATTTTTCATATCATCGATATCAGATTTTACGATCTGTCCATTTTGCGAAATTGTAAGGCGATAAAATAAACTAATTGTTCCATAAGGATTATCAAATACATAGTCTAAATCTTTATATTTTATGCTCATATTACAACTATATTTCTGACCTTTTAAATGTTTAGTATCAAATACAATTTGATTCTTATTGAAGTCAACGACCTTGTTTTCTAGCTGACGAGACAATATCATAGAAAAATCCTCATTGGAAATTTGTTCAACTTTTGGACCTAACCCGGCATCTTTCATCATTTCTCCCATTGAAAAATATCCCTTTATATCGTTTTTAGGGCTTTCTTTATTTTTCCTGGCAATAGTCCACATTGGATAAGCTTGTCCTCCAATATAACTTATTTTCGGATTATACGGATCTTTCTGATAATCTCGCCAATCCATAAAAATGGTATCATTACTTTTTTGGCCAAAGAATTTCACGATATGAACACTGTCCATTAGACCTATCTTATATAAATAAATTGCATTTGATTCTTGAACGACTGCAACAAGAAATGAGCTATCTGGCTTCCTCAAGTAGATTCCATTTGCAGGAACCTTATGCAAGATTCTAGCAGTTGACTGCTGTCGCTTAGTTTCAGCGCTACAACCAAAAAGAATAAAAATAACCCAAAACGCTACTTTTATAGATGACTTATTTGTATTTAATGCTCTCATTCCAAAAAAACAAAGTAAATAGTTTATTATCAGACGGAGTTGTCATGTGGTCTCCACTACTATGATGCAAAAATTAATAAAATTCATACGAAGTCTCTTAAAAAAAATATTGATGTTCCCGATTGATTCCAACACGACTGTCTACGCCTAATTTTCTCCCGATTCAAAAGTTTAGCATATTTTCCTATATTTATGCCATGCTCAAAGAGCTCCTATTATGTCAATTGCTTAATACATCTTAAATCACTTGGAAAATTTGCAGACATCTCTACCTCATGATATTGAATCGCTTTTTCAACGGTATTACAAACAGCTCTGTCTGTTTGCAAACAATATACTGCATGACGAAGCGTTGGCTGAAGATATTGTCCAGAGCTTTTTCGCTGGACTCTGTGAGGGGCGGAATACCTTGCCCGAAGATGAGGGTGCACGCAAGGGCTATCTTTTTATTGCCGTCCGAAACAACTGCCTCAAACAGATCCGAAGCGAAAAAGTAAAAAGCAAGTACTTCGATCAGCTCGATAAGGACATGATCGAAGAACAGACGATCATGGATGCTATGATGCAGGCCGAAGTGATCAACCAACTGATGGAAGCGATCAACCAATTGCCACAAGGCTGTAAGCAGGTGCTGCATATGGCCATTTTTGAAAAGCTCTCCAACGATGAAATTGCCAATAACCTGACCATTTCCATTAATACCGTCAAAAGCCAGAAAAAAAGAGCGATACAGCTTTTACGCACGCGTCTGGATAGCCGGATGCTAGCACTCCTATTATTTTTACTACCTGATTAACAATACCTTATACTTTTTCTTCATTTTTCCTTCCATCCTTTTACATCCCTTGTGGCTCTTTTAATCAAACAACCGATTGAAGAACATGAAGGATCAGCAATTTATACTAGTAGATTACTTAGTAAAGCACTTTAGTGGAACACTGAGTCAGACAGATATCCAGTCCCTTCAAAAGATCTTTGAAGATAATCCTACCCTGCGCGATCAATGGGAGAAATATACCAGTCAAGGTGTCAAGTCCAGCGATGCCCAGTTTTGGAATAGTCTTGACCTCGATCAGGCAAGAGCTAAAATAGTAACCTACGAACCTGCCAAAACCGCAATCCGACCAGTCGGCATTCGCAGCATCCGAAACCTAAAAATCTACGTGGGTATAGCTGCCAGTCTGCTCGTCATTATTGGCGCCGCGCTGCTCCTGAATACGACACATCAGGACAAGCAGATTGTTGCCGATCAGGTGTATCATTATAAAAATGATGTTTTACCCGGAGGGCAGAAAGCTACACTGACACTTTCCGATGGTAAAACCATCGCACTATCGCACGAACAAGCCACCCTGCAAGAAAAAAATGGTGAACAGCTCCAGATTAGCGATGGACAACTGCATTACAAATAAAACAGCGAGCTGGCAGAACTTGCTACCTTAAAAAATACCTTGACAGTGCCGGCATCCGGATTCTACCGGATGGTGCTGCCCGATGGTACCAAAGTCTGGGTCAATTCGGCTTCCGAGCTAAGCTACCCTTTGGCCTTCGGCAAATCGATCCGACAGGTAGAACTGCGTGGGGAAGCTTACTTTGAGGTGGCGCACGAAAAAAATCGACCATTTATTGTCCGTACTGCTCATGGTGACATCAAAGTTTTAGGCACCGCTTTCAATCTAACGGCTTACAACAGTAGCTCATCCAATGTCACACTGATCAATGGCAGTATTCAACTGACCAATAAAAACAAGACAACAAAACAGCTAATCCCTGGGCAAAAAGCTGAATTTGATGGCAGTGACATGCGCATTTCCCAAGCGAATATTGAAAAAGAAACCGCTTGGCAGCAGGGTTACTTCTATTTCGAGCATGACAAGATACAGGATATTATGGAGCAACTGGCGCGATGGTATGATATTAAAGTCATTTACCAGGGTCAGATCACCAAGAAAACCTTTGGCGGAAGCATCAGCCGAAGCGTCAGCCTGGCCGAAGCCCTGGAATTAATAAAACGTGGTGCCGGAGTTGAATTTGTTATTGACCAAAAAACCGTCACCGTAAAGAATAAGAATTAACAACACAAGCAATTACTAAAGGAGGACCAATCTATGATCTAAAGATTTACTTAACCAAACTTAGCGGTACCGCGTCAGTCGATGCTAACCGACGGTACCTGAGTACCTGAATTAAAACCAAAAAACCAACCCTATTGCTGAATATATGAATTACTTTATCAAATGTAAAGATTACTTGTTCGGGAGTCGAATGACCGAACCCAGCTTTACACCCCTCATTTCAAAAAAGGTCAAAGCCACCTTGTTTCTAGGATTACTATTTACCTATGGTGTATATGGTAAATCAGAAGCCCAGCAGGTCACCATGCATGTCAACAAAGGCGACCTGAAAACTATCTTTCTAGAAATCAAAAAACAAACAGGCTATCATTTCTTTTATGACGAAAGCCTCTTTAATGGCTTAAAGATGGTGAACCTCAATGCCAACAATCAAAAGCTGGAAACTGTCCTTAAGGAACTATCGGACGAACTACCAGTTGCGTTTGAGATCCACAAGAAACATATTGTCGTGCTGCCCAGCGCACTCAAAAATACTGTCCAGGTACAACAGCAACAGCAATATACCATTAAAGGCAGATTGACTGCCAGAAAAGACGGAGCACCTATTGAAAATGCAACGATAAGTTTAAATGGAACGACGACCAGAACATCTTCGGATAGCAAGGGAAACTTTTCACTTAAATCTTCATCCGCGGAAGGTACCCTGACTATTTCCCACCTTTCCTTCAAACCACAGACCATAAAATTCAACAGTACGACGGCAAGCGATTTAGCCATATCGTTAGAAGAAAACGACAGCGCACTGGAGGAAGTTGTGGTTGTCGGCTTCGGTACACAAAAGAAAGTCAATTTAACAGGGGCTATTTCACATGTCGGTAAGGAGGCTTTCGAAAATCGGCCGGTTGCCAATATCGGTCAGGCTTTACAGGGCCTTGTCCCCAACCTGAACATTACCTTTGGAAACGGTTCGCCAAACAGCACACCAGGATTTAACCTACGGGGTGGTACCTCCATGAATTATAATGCGAATACGCAGGTCTTTGAATCCGTTAATGGCGACCCTTTGATCATCATTGATGGGATTGAGAGCACCACAGGTGCCCTCAATCAGCTCAATCCAAATGATATCATGGATATGTCTTTTGTCAAAGATGCATCTGCCGCAGCGATCTATGGTACCAAAGCTGCCTATGGCGTCATCTTGGTCCGTACCAAACGAGGGGAATTCAATCAGAAAGGCAAGATTGCTTACAACTTCGATTCCAACTTTGATACGCCATCCGGGCTTCCCGATATCCTCAATGCCTATGAGATCCAAAAATCAGGCATGGACAGAACCCTATGGACAAATGGCAAGCCCGGCACTGCAGATGAAAAAAAACTGGAGATGATCCAAAAGTATATGGATAATCCTACGCCTGAAAATGCGTGGTATCAGGAGGGAAACAGCATCATTTGGGTAGCCAATGTCAATCCCTTTGAGGAAGCGGTCAAAAAATGGACACCGATGCAAAAACATACCCTCAATCTTAGTGGTGGTGCCGAATCCATTAACTACTATATTTCCGGCGGCTTACAGAATCAGTCGGGAATGTACAAGATCAACACCGACAAATTGAAACGCTACAATGCCCTGATGAATATCAATGCTAAGGTGAACAATTGGTTCAGTGTTTTTGGAAAGATCGGTTTTGACCAGACAAATTTCAATAGCCCCTATATCGTTGGTGGTAAAGGAAGTATATGGTCTGCCATGATGGGTGAGACGAACAAAAATATCAATATGCCCATCCAGACCGGGCCGAATGATCCTCTGCCAAATACCTATACCGATAATATCCTGGCCTGGCTGAGCTATGGGGCCAACAATCAGTCCACGGATAGAAGGGTATCGCTATTGATCTCGCCCGAATTTACATTGATACCGAATGCCCTGAAACTAAAGGCAGACCTCAGCTATCAGCCGCAGTCTTACAGCCTGAACCGCTACAGTCCCAAGTTTAACCAAGTCGTGGATTCCTGGCAATTAACCTCCCAACAGGCCGAAGCTGCGGAAAATAGAGCCTATTTTGACAACAATAACACTAATAAATACCTCATTAATATCTATGCTGATTATAAGAAGACCTGGGCCGGGAAACATAATTTTTCCACTGTAGTTGGTTACAATCAGGATCAGACAAAATTTAATCAGATCACCAATACCTTCCGAAAATTGATCTCTCCAGATATCCAGAACCCTGATGCTGCCGAGGATCCATCTTTACATACCGTATCCCGAAATGCATATACACTAGCTGGACGTGCCATATTCGGACGTGTGAACTACAACTTCGCCGAAAAGTATTTTTTTGAGAGCAATCTCCGCTATGATGGCAGTGCGAAGTTTACTGAAAAAGACCGATTTGTAACATTCCCTTCCTTCTCGGCAGGATGGCGGATATCGCAGGAGAATTTTATGGAAAGTACAAAAAGTTGGCTCAACGAACTTAAACTGCGCGGAAGCTGGGGAAAACTGGGCAATCAGCCCTCATCCATCTATCCGTATCAGGCAACAATGGCTACGGGAAAGGCTCCTTACCTAATCAATGGGCAACAGATCGTCTATATCAACCCGCCGGGACTGGTATCACCTTACCTGACCTTCGAGAAAGCCAGAACTTGGAATATCGGCTTGGATGGTACATTTCTCAAAAATCGCTTGGATGTTACCTTTGAATATTACAACCGGAAGACCACAGATATCCTGACCGATGGCAGCGCTTCATTTCCGACAACATTGGGGACTGCTGCACCTTTGGAAAATTCAGGGATACTCGAGACAAAAGGCTTCGAGCTTTCTTTCCTTTGGAAACAGACAATTAACAGCGACCTCCGCTATCGTGTAGGTCTTAACCTATCTGACTATCTGACCAAAGTACAGCATTATGCTGCCAATACCACGATGATGATTACCAATTCTTCGAACAGGGAGGTGATGTATGACGGTAAAACAATCGGTGAAATATGGGGATACCGTACCGGCGGCATACTGCAGGAAAGTGATTTTGCCGGACGAAACGAATCAAATGGCAACTGGATCTACAATGGAGCTAATCAGGGCAACGTTTTTCCGGGTTATATCTGGTATCAGGATCTTGGCGGCCCCGAAGGGATTCCAGACGGTAAAATAGATGCCGGATTGAATACCCTGGCCAACCCAGGTGACCGTGTTGTCATCGGAAATTCCACACCACGTTATCGGTTTGGTATCACCGGAAATGTCCAGTACAAAAATTTCGATCTTGATTTCTTGTTCCAGGGTGTACTCAAGCGTGATATCTGGGCCGGCTTATCATCCTACTGGGGCGGTGGTGCCGGGTCAAAATGGATGTACGAACGTTCCTGGACGCCTGAGCGTACAGATGCTGAGTTTCCGATGTATGGCTTATCTGTAAACTCTGTAAACGTGCAGGATCGGTACCTGATCAATGGCGCCTACCTCAGACTGAAACAGGCCGTATTGGGCTATACCTTACCCAATCAGTTGACCAAACGATTTGGCGTCGAGCGATTACGCTTCACACTTGCCGGTTACAATATCTTTGAAGTCACAAAAATACCGACAATTTTTGATGTCGATCAGATCTCTGCCGATTATCCACAAAAGCGGTCTATTGCTTTTGGTGCTCAAATTGTCTTCTAACTAAACTATTATGAAAAAGAACATATTCAGATTCATCGTCATGGCTGCCGCAACATCCCTGTTGTTGACCCAGTCCTGTAACGATAAATTTTTACAACTAAGTCCCGAAACCGATCTATCGCGGGACAACTCATTACGTACTGAGACGGAATTAACTTTATACCTGAATAACCTTTATGCCAGTTATATTCTAGGGCATGGTACGGGCTGGGCAGATGCCAAAGTCAATCCCAATGTTGTCGGCGGCAGCCATTTGCTGGCCAGCGATTTTATGACCGACAATATGGTCCGCTATGGCAATATCGACCGTATGTTGGACAACACCTTTATTCCACCAAATGCAGGCGCCTCGGTCGATTGGACATGGGAAAACCTGCGTTCGGTCAATTATTTTATCCAACACTATACAAACGCTTTGCCCGCGGTCAATAACGACATTACCCGGCTGAACAAATATCTTGGGGAAGCCTATTTCTTTAAATCCATGGATTATTACCGCAAACTTATGCTGTTTGGTGATGTGCCCTGGCTTTCCAGTGACCTCAATATCGACAGCAAGGAATTGTACAAACCCCGGGATAAGCGCACCGTGGTTGCCGACTCCCTGATGAAGACTATCGATATGGCCATAACTGGATTAGAAGGCATTAACGGTCGTCCAGATGGACGTATTAATCAGGACATGGCCTTGTTTTTAAAAGCGCGGATAGGTCTGTTCGAAGGCTCCTTCCGCACGTATCATAACGAATTGTCCTTACAAAGTACAGCAAAATCTTTCTTGGAAGCGTCTGTGGATGCCTGCGAAAAAATCATCGCCAGCGGACGTTATCAGCTCTATGCCACAGGTGACAGCCCCTATTGGAAAATGTTTACTTTCAAGAAAGACCCAACT
>PJTS01000907.1_pt1 | contig 13362 bp, 14 predicted proteins | sample 1512251 | NCBI WGS metagenome assembly PJTS01 (sample SAMN08177686, study PRJNA422409) | Soil metagenome, whole genome shotgun sequencing project. | isolation source: Soil (2) enriched on wood chips: alkali lignin treatment | place: USA: Madison | collected 2015-01-15 | reverse complement strand
CATCGACGAACGATGCGCTGTTGGTGACTTCTTCTTCCTTGACGCCAAGCTGTTCGACGACGATTTTCTTGACGCGTTCTTCGATGGTGCTCATGGGGTATCGCTCCAGATGGAGTAGTGGTTCAAAAGTGGTCGCCATCGGATGGCGATGGCCGTGGGATAGTGTAGTGGAAACCGGCGGGGCCTTGCATAGGTGCAAAAAACCCAGCAGATCAACCACTTGCGGCGCAATCCGTGCGCCCCTTGCTTACGGCATGTACATGCCGCCGTTCACATGGAGGGTTTCGCCGGTGATGTAGCCGGCCGCCGGGCTGGCCAGGAAGGCCACCGCATGGGCGATGTCTTCCGGCGAACCGAGGCGTTCGAGGGCGATGTCGTTGATCAGGGCGGTGCGGGCTTCTTCCGGCAGCGCCTTGGTCATGTCGGTGTCGATGAAGCCGGGGGCGACGACATTGACGGTGACGCCGCGCGAGCCGATTTCCTTGGCCAGCGACTTGCTGAAACCGATGATGCCGGCCTTGGCGGCGGCGTAGTTGGCCTGGCCGGCGTTGCCGGTCACGCCCACCACCGACGCGATGTTGATGATGCGGCCCTTGCGCGCCTTCATCATGCCGCGCATGACCGCCTTGCTGGTACGGAACACGCTGGTCAGGTTGGTGTCGATGATCGACGCCCAATCGTCTTCCTTCATGCGCATCAGCAGGTTGTCGCGGGTGATGCCAGCGTTGTTGACCAGGATCGAGATGGCGCCGAATTCCTTGGCGATGCCGTCCAGCACGCTTTCCAGGGCGGCAGCGTCGGTGACGTTCAGCGCGCGGCCGTGGCCGCCGTGGGCCGCCAGGCGCTCGCCGATCGCGGCAGCGCCGGATTCGGTGGTGGCGGTACCGATGACGGTGGCGCCCTGGGCGGCCAGCAGATCGGCGATGGCGGCACCAATGCCACGGCTGGCGCCAGTGACCAGTGCGATTTCACCCTGCAGGGGCTTGCTCATGATGTTGTCCTCAAACGTGGGCAGCGACCGCGCCCGTGCCGCTTGCAGCGGCCACCGGCACGGTCGGCAGGAACAGGGGGATCAGGCCGACCACGCCTCGCGGGCGCCTTCGAAGTCGCCCGGGGTCGCCAGGGAACGGCCGTCGATGGACTTGTCGATGCGCTTGATAAGGCCGGTCAGCACCTTGCCCGGGCCGCACTCGGCGATCTGGGTGATGCCACGGGCCGCCAGGGCCTGCACGCAACCGGTCCACTGCACCGGCTGGTACAGCTGCTGCACCAGCGCGGTACGGATGGCATCGACGCCGTCATGCACCTTGGCATCGACGTTCTGCACCACCGGCAGCTGCGGTGCCTGCCAGGACAGGCCGGCCATCACTTCGGCCAGACGGTTGGCGGCTTCGCGCATCAGCGGGGTGTGCGAGGGCACGCTGACGGCCAGCTTCACCGCCTTGCGCACGCCCTTTTCAGCCAGCAGCGCCAGCGCGCGGTCGACCGCGGCAGCGTCGCCACCGATGACGATCTGGCCCGGCGAGTTGAAGTTGGCCGGCACCACGATCTGGCTGCCCGCCGCTTCGGCGCAGACGTCCAGCACCAGCTGGTCCTCGGCACCGAGCACAGCGGCCATGGCACCAACGCCGGCCGGCGCGGCTTCCTGCATCAGCTGGCCGCGCAGGCGCACCAGGTGCGCACCGTCATGCAGGCTCAGTGCGCCGGCAGCGACCAGCGCGGTGTATTCGCCCAGGCTGTGGCCAGCCAGGACCGACGGGCGCGGACCGCCTGCGGCGTTCCAGGCGCGCCATGCGCCGATGCTTGCGGCCAGCAGGGCCGGCTGGGTGTATTCGGTACGGTTGAGCATTTCCTCCGGGCCACCCTGGGACAGCGCCCACAGGTCGACGCCGGCACCATCGGATGCTTCGGTGAAGGCTTCACGCACCTGCGGGTGCAGCTCGGCCAGCTCGGCCAGCATGCCCACGGACTGCGAGCCCTGACCGGGGAAGACAAATGCGAGGGTGGATACGGTCACGCGGTCATCCGCTTGTTGCAATCGAAGCGGGCCATGATAAGGGCGAATCCCCCGTGTCGTCTGTACGTGCGCGTATGCAGGGCGTATGGACCCCGCCGGGCATGGCCCGGCGGGATGCAATCAGCAGAACAGCTGCAGGACGTCCAGCTCGCCATCGGCGAACCAGTCCACGCACAGGCCCACCACCATGATCAGGCCCAGCGTGGTGGCGCCATGGGTGATGAAGATCGACTGCGCCAGCGCGCGGGCCGAGCGGCCCAGCTTCATGCAGACCCGGGCCAGGCCCTGCAGCCGGCCACTGACCGAATGCACGTGCGCGCGCACCGGCGCCTGCACGCCATTCATGGCCTCGGCCATCATCGCCTGCAGGTGCTGCGGCCGGTCGGCGTAGTACTTGGCCACGCCATAGCCAAACATCAGCCAGTCGCGCGCCTGGGCCTCGGCCAGGTCCATCACTTCCAGCGGGTCTTCCTCGAAATCGATGAAGCCCACGTTCTGCCCGTCCCAGGTGAGGTTGCGCGGCACCGGCTGGCCGAAATACGCGCCACGGCCATGGGCCTCGGCGAGGGCCTTCATGGCCGCCGCCACCAGCCGGTCACGACCGGCATCATCGGCTTCGCGCAGGCAGGTATTGAAGGATCCGCCGTTGTCACCGATCACCAGCGCGGCGTGGCCGCTGCCGATCACTTCGGGCACGTTGACGCCCTGCGCGTGCAGCTCGCCCAGGCGGCGCGCCTCGGTTTTGCACGCAGCATCTCCCCCGCGGTGCGGCGGCGGACGCAGGGCATCGAGGTGGAAGCGGCGGGCGATGAAATTGAGCAGGCCCAAGGCGAATGCGCGGCTTCCCTTGCCGTACTGCTTCAGCCAGGCGCGCTGCCCTTCGATGACGATGGGCTCAACCATGACGGATCTCCTGAAACGCGTTACGGCCCCAGAGGGGCCGTAACGACAGACTTCACGTTGTCGTAACTACGCTATCAATAGCGCAGCAGGGCCGAACCCCACGTGAAGCCGCCACCGAAGGCTTCCAGCAGCAGCAGCTGGCCGCGCTCGACCTTGCCCGAACGCACCGCGGCGTCCAGCGCCAGCGGCACCGAGCCGGAGGAGGTGTTGCCGTGGCGGTCGACGGTGACCACGACCTGGTCCATCGACATGTCCAGCCGCTTGGCGGTGGCTTCGATGATGCGCAGGTTGGCCTGGTGCGGGATCAGCCAATCCAGGTCGGACTTGCCCAGGCCATTGGCCTCCAGGGTTTCGTCCACGACCGAGTCCAGCGCCTTGACGGCGTACTTGAACACGTCGTTGCCCTTCATGTTGATGGTGCCGCCGCCGTTGCCGCTGCCATCCTTGAAACCGACCGACACGCCGACCGGGTTCCACAGCAGCTCTTTCTTGCTGCCATCGGAATGCAGGTGGGTGCTGAGGATGCCGGTTTCTTCGTCGGCCTTGAGCACGACCGCGCCGGCACCGTCGCCGAACAGCACGCAGGTGGTGCGGTCTTCCCAGTCGACGATGCGGGTCAGCGTTTCGGCGCCGATCACCAGCACATGGCGGGCGTCACCGGAACGGATGAACTTGTCGGCCACGCTGAGCGCGAACACGAAGCCCGAGCAGGCCGCGTTGACGTCGAAGGCGGGGCAGCCCGACGCACCGAGCTTGGCCTGAATCAGGCACGCGGTGGACGGGAAAATAAGGTCAGGGGTGGTCGTACCGACCACGATCATGTCGAGCTGCGAAGCGTCGATACCGGCCGCTTCAAGCGCACGCACCGCGGCGTGGTAACCGAGGTCGCTGGTGGTTTCGCCTTCGGCCGCGATGTGCCGTTCACGAATACCGGTGCGCGACTGGATCCACTCATCCGAGGTTTCGACCATTTTTTCCAGGTCGGCGTTGGTCAGGACTTTTTCCGGCAAATAGCTACCGGTGCCCGCGATCCTCGAGTAGATCCGCTTGCTCATCATGTTTCCTGTTGCGCAGGCTGCCGATCACCGGCATGCCCGGGGAAGAAGGCAAAGGCCGCTGCCCTGGGGCAGCGGCCTTCCGGCACATCAATCTTCTTCGACGGCCGAGGTCTTGGTCTGGATGACCTTCTTGCCGCGGTAGAAACCGTCAGCAGTGATGTGGTGACGCAGGTGCACTTCGCCGGTGGTCGGGTCGGTCGACAGCTGCTTGGCGCTCAGGGCGTCATGCGCACGGCGCATACCGCGGCGGGACGGGGTGACACGGGATTTCTGGACAGCCATGGGATTGCTCCAAACTCGGTTCGATTTGCTTCGTCGTATCGTCGCGCAGGACGCCAGCGCCCAGCACACTTTCGCTTTCGCCGCAGCCGCCGACGACAATCCGGCTGCTAATGCTTCTACTCTTTCTTCAGTGCCGCCAACGCCGCAAACGGGTTGGCCTGCTTTGTTTCTTCTTCGGTCGGTGCCCAGTCCTTGTTGACTGCCTCACCGTCCGGCGACAGCGGTACCACCGGTACCGCCAGCACCAATTCATCTTCGACCAGGTCCAGCGGACGCAGCTGCCCATCTTCCGGCACCAGCAACGCCTCGTACTCCTCGGGCAGGGACGATTCCTCGTCCTCGTCGCGGATCAGGCCAAGCCTCTGGGTCATCTTCACCGGCAACAGGAATCGCTGCATGCTGCGCTGACAGGTCAGCGGCAACGCGGTATCGATGGTCAGTTCCACATAGGATACCCGCAAGATGTCGTCGCGACCGAATTCAAGCGAGTAATTGCACTCACCGTCGGTATCGGCGACCAACCCTTGCAGGCGAGTCAAATCAGCCAAAGAGACCTGGCCGTCGAAGCGCCTTCGCGCTACGACCATCCGCCAAGCATCCAGCGTTTCGGGCACGTTCGCGGACATAAGCCGCTGAATACTAAGGATCGGGACCGCCGCTGTCAAATGCCCGCCATACAGGGGCTTGCTGGCAGCCTCGGTGCCGGGCCAGACTGCCGCGCCCTGCCCCGGAATTGTCGCATGCCTGCCCTGCTCCTGGCCTCCACGTCCCGCTACCGCCGCGAGCTGCTGCAGCGCCTCGGCCTGCCCTTCGACTGCGCACGCCCGGAGGTGGACGAGACCCCGCAGGCCGGCGAGGCGCCACTGGCCCTGGCCGGACGGTTGGCGGCCGCGAAGGCCGCCGAGGTCGCCGCACGGCACCCCGGCGCGTGGGTGATTGGCTCGGACCAGGTGGCGGACCTGAATGGACAGCCGCTGGGCAAGCCCGGCACGGTCGAGGCCGCCTGCGCGCAGCTGGCGGCGATGGCCGGGCAGACGGTGCGCTTCCATACGGCCATCAGTCTCACGCGCGATGGAGAATCGTTTGCGGCGATGGACCTGACCGAAGTGCGCTTCCGCCCGCTGCAGGCCGAGGAAATTGCCCGCTACGTGGCCGCCGAACAACCGCTGGACTGCGCCGGCAGCTTCAAGTGCGAAGGCCTGGGCATCAGCCTGTTCGAAGCGATCGACAACCGCGATCCCACCGCCCTGATCGGCCTGCCGCTGATTGCCCTGTGTGCACTGCTGCGCCGGGCCGGGTTCGCAGTGCCGTAAGGCTCCGGCTTTTGTAGAGCCGAGCCCATGCTCGGCTACCTCTCACAGCCAGCCGAGCATAGGCTCGGCTCTACAGGCTTACCGCCCCACCTCGAACGGCTGTTCCTGCCAGTCCTCCACGCTGCCATCGCGGCCGTGCAGGCGCAGGCCCAGCCAATGCCGGCCTGGTGACAGCCCCAGCGTCTCCACGCTGGCATCGAAGCCGGCATTCGGGTGCTGCGGGTCGTTGGACATCGGCCACATCGGCCGGATGTCGAGCTCGCGGCCGTACTGGGCATCGCCCACCGACTGCCCGTCCACCAGCACTTCCACGCGCGCCAGGCCGACGCCGTCCTTGAACGCCCACCCCTTCACCGCCAACGTGCCCGACACCGCTTCGCCATTGCCCGGCGAATCGAGATAGGCCACCGCCGGCGTCACGCACTCGCCCTCGGCACGCTGCGCAGGCAGGCGGAACAGCAGGAAGCGCTGGAAACCGTGATCGTTGCTGACCACCCGCGGCGGCGGCAGCGGCCCGACCTGCGCGCATACCGCGTGGTAGCGCGGCACCAGATCGCGGAAGCGCTGGTCGCTGGGCGACAGCACCAGCAGCATCGGCCCGCTGCGCTCGCCTTCGTGCACCTGGCCCCACTGCGCCAGCTGCGCGGTGCGCCCGTGCTTGTCGTTCAGCGGGTGCGGCAGCACCAGGATATCGGCGTCACCCAGCTGGAAGCCGAGCTCGGCACCCACCTTGAAGTTGCCGGCCAGCACGCGCGTGCCTTCCGGCATCTGTGCCAGTTCGTCGCGCACGGCGGCCGCCAGCGGCTCCCAGCCGGCGAAGTTGCGCGGGTAGTACTTGTCACCGGCCAGCTGCTCGCGCAGCGAGGGCGTGGATGCCATCAGGTAATAGCCGAAGGACAGCGCCATGCCGATGCCGGCCAGCCACCAGCCGGTACGACGCAGCCAGCGCGGCCAGCCGTTGAGCACCACCGGCACCGCCACCAGCAGCGCCAGGTAGCCGGGCAGCGGCCAGTGGAAGCTGATGCGCTCGACATCGGTGAAGAAGCCCAGCAGGAAGATGCCCAGGGTGGACACGCCACCGACCAGGCCGAAGTAGCGCCACTGCACGCGCGCGCCACCACCACTGCGCGTACCGGCCAGCGCCACCTTCCACATCGCGATGCACAGAATGGGCGTGACCAGCATCGGCTGGATGACCAGGAACCACAGGCCCCGCCACTCGAACGCCCAGGGATGGCGCTCGACCACCTGGAATTTCAGGCCGGCATCATGGTTGTCGGCATTCCAGGCCAGCAGCGGCAACCAGGCCAGCACGCCCACCGCCAGCGCCACCCACACGCGCGGGTCGGTCAGCATCCGCCGGCCCTGCGGCAGTGCCAGCAGCGCGATGAAGCCGACGCCGATCACGCCGATGAAGCGGTAATGGCTGAGCGCGCCGATCAGCAGGCCCAAGCCCAGCATGATGGCCGAGGACGCATCGACGTTGCGCAGCAGGCGCGCACCGGCATCCAGGCACAGGACCGCGGCCAGTGCCATCGGCACATCGGGCACGGCCAGCAGGCCCAGCGTGGCCGACAACGGCATCAGCAGGGTCAGGCTGCCCGCCTGCCAGCCAGCCACGTTGCCGAACCAGCGCGTGGCGATGCGCATGACCAGCAGTGGCAACAGGGCGCCGATTGCCAGGAACGGAAGACGCAGTGCCAGCACGTGATGGCCGCCGATCTCCACGCCCAGGCGCGCCAGCCACGCGGTCAGCCCGGGCAGGTCGGAGTACGCGGCGGCCAGGTGCTGGCCTTCCTGCCAGTAGAACGCTTCGTCCACGAACAAAGGCAGACGTGCGGCCACAAGCAGCTTGGCCGCTGTGACCAGCGTCCACAACCAGAGAAAAATCGTGCGTGCGCGTTGTTCGCCCTGCATTGCTCTATGGATAGAATCGAATGGTTCCCGAACGTGAGACGACCATGCCAGCTCCGTCCCCCATGCCCAGCATGCTAACCGATCAACTGCGCCAGGCCCTGCGGGAGGCACAGGATCAGGTCAATGCACTGGTGCTCGGCAAGGTGCCGGAAGTCAGGCTGGCTTTTGTCGCCCTGCTGTCCGGTGGCCATCTGCTCATCGAAGATCTGCCCGGCCTGGGCAAGACAACGCTGGCCCATGCACTGGCCAGCAGCCTGGGCTTGAGCTTCCAGCGCGTGCAGTTCACTTCAGACCTGCTGCCGGCCGATGTGCTGGGCGTATCGGTCTACGACGCCGGTACGCGCCAGTTCCAGTTCCACCCCGGCCCGGTGTTCTCGCACGTGCTGCTGGCCGACGAGATCAACCGCGCGCCGCCGCGCACGCAGAGCGCATTGCTGGAGGCGATGGCCGAACAGCAGGTGACCCTGGACGGGCAGACCCATCCGCTGCCCGATCCGTTCTTCGTGATCGCCACGCAGAATCCGGTCGATCTCTCCGGCACGTTCCCGCTGCCCGATTCGCAGCTGGACCGCTTCCTGCTGCGGCTGGCCATGGGCTACCCCAGCCCGCAGGCCGAGCGCGAACTGCTGCGCGGCACCGACCGCCGCGACCTGATCGCGCGTGCCGTGCCGCAGCTGGATGACAACCAGGTGCGCGAACTGCGTGCTGCAGTCAGCCAGATCCATGTCAGCGACGCCCTGGTGGATTACGTGCAGGCCCTGCTGACCCGCAGCCGCCAGCATGCCGGCGTGCGCGTGGGCCTGTCGCCACGTGCCGGCCTGGCCCTGCTGCGCGCCGCCAAGGCGCACGCGCTGCTGCTCGGCCGCGGCCACGTGGTGCCCGAAGACGTGCAGACCCTGTTCGTCGCCGTGGCCGGCCACCGCCTGGTCGGCGAGTCCGAGTCGAACACGGGGCCGGCGCTGGCGCGCGCGATCCTGCAGACCGTCGCGGTGGATTGAGGATGCCTGCACGCGGCTCACGCCTGCTGGGCCTGGCGCGCCCGCGCACGCCCGAAGCATTGCCGCAGCGGCTCCACCGCCGGCGCATCTATGTGCTGCCCACGCGCTTCGGGCTGTTCGTGGCTGTGTTGCTGTCGGCCATGCTGCTGGGCGCACTGAACTACAACAACAACCCGGCCCTGCTGCTGGCGTTGCTGTTGGCGGCAGCCGCCATCGCCAGCACCATCGCCGCCCACCTGCAGCTGTCGGGGGTGCAGGTCGATGCGATCTCGGCCGAACCGGTGCCTGCCGGCCAGCCACTGCGCCTGCGCGTGGACCTGTCGCTGCGCGATCCGCGGCCACGGCACGGCCTGGAACTGCAGGTCGGCGACAGCCAGGCCTGGACCGACCTTCCCGCACAGGGCCGGGGCGAAGTGGAACTGGACGTGCCCACCGAACGCCGTGGCTGGCTCGACCTGCCACGCATCCGCCTGTCCAGCACGCAGCCGCTGGGCCTGGTGCGCGCATGGTCCTGGGTGTGGCCGGAACAACCGCTGCTGGTGCACCCGGTGGCCGAAGCGGTGGCGCAGCCCCTGCCCGAACAGGGCAGCGACCCGCTGCACACCCGCGCCCATGCCAGCGGCGAAGAACTGCACCAGCTGCGCCCGTACCGCGCAGGCGATCCGCCGCGCAGCATTGCCTGGAAACACTCGGCACGGCGCGACACCCTGCTGGTGCGCGAATACGAGAAGCCGGTCGGCATCGAAGTGGTGCTGGACTGGCGTGCACTGGCCACGCTGCCGACCGAAGTGCGCATTTCGCGCCTGGCGCGCTGGGTCGACAGCGCCGAACGCGAGGGGCGCCGCTACACGCTGCTGCTGCCCGGCCAGCCCGCGCTCGGCCCCGGCCAGGGCGCGAGCCACCATCAAGCGTGCCTGCGCGCACTGGCACTGATGCCCCATGACTGAGCCCGCCCTCCTGCTGGATCGCAATGCACGTGGCTGGACACTGGCCAGCGCTGCGCTGGCACTGCTGCCCCTGCTGCTGCAGCTGCCCGGGCCGCTGGCGGCACTGATCGCCGTGGCGGGCGTGGCCACCGCTGCGCTGTCGCTGCGAGGCGTACTGCCCATACCGGTGCGCCTGCTGCTGGTGCTGGCCATGCTGGGTGCCATCGTCTGGCAGATGGGCGCGGTGCGCCCGGGGCGTGACACCGGCTGCGCATTGCTGGCAGCGATGCTGGCGATCAAATCCAGCGAGCTGCGCAGCGTACGCGATGCACGCAGCCTGCTCGGCTTCGCCCTGTTCGCGCCGTTTGCCGCCTTCCTGCTCGACCAGGGGCCGCTGACCACCCTGCTGGCCGCGCTGGCCGGCATCACCGCCCTGCTCGCCCTGCAGCGGCTGGCCCACAACGAAGGCCGCAGCGCGCCGCTGCCGCTCACTGGCCAGGTGCGCGGCGTCGGCCGCCTGGTGCTGATCGGCCTGCCGCTGGCACTGGCCTGCTTCTGGCTGTTTCCGCGGCTGACCTCGCCGCTGTGGGGCGTGCCCGAGCGCGCGGTCGGCACGCCGGGCCTGTCCGAATCGATGGAGCCGGACCAGTGGCTGGACCTGATGGCCGACGACACCCCGGCGCTGCGCGTGCAGTTCTTCGGTGCCGCGCCCCAACCCGAGCAGCGCTACTGGCGCGGACCGGTGCTGAGCCGGTTCGATGGCCACGTCTGGACGCGCGACCGCAACGCCGATTACCGGCCCATGCCGCAGGTGGCGCACGAAGGCCAGGGCTGGGACTACCAGATCGACTACGAGCCCACGGACCGCCGCCTGCTGGTTGCGCTGGACCTGCCCACGGCAGCGCCGGAAGGTGCGATGCTCAATGCCGAGATGAGCCTGGCCAGCCAGCGCACGCTGTCGGCGCTGAGCCGCTGGCGCCTGCACTCGGCACCCGCAGCACGCTTCGATGCCGACCTGCCGGACAACCAGCGGCGGGCGGCGCTGCAGCTGCCGGCCAACTTCAACCCGCGCACCGCGGCGCTGGCCCAGCAGTGGCGGCAGGAAGCCGGCACCGACGATGCCGCCGTGGTCCGCCGCGCGCTGGACTGGATCAAGGCTGATTTCTCCTACACGCTGGTGACGCCGCCGCCCGGGCGCGACCCGGTGGATGAGTTCCTGTTCGGCTACAAGGCCGGCTTCTGCCAGCACTTCAGTTCGGCCTTCGTGGTGCTGATGCGCAATGCCGGCGTTCCCGCGCGCGTGGTGACCGGCTTCGCCGGCGGCACCCGCAACCGGGTGGGTGACTACTGGGTGGTGCGGCGCATGGATGCCCATGCCTGGGCCGAGGTCTGGCTGCCCCAGCGTGGCTGGGTGCGGGTGGACCCGACCGCAGCGGTGGCGCCCGAGCGCATCCTCGATACGCTGGAAGACCGTCTTCCCGAAGGCGGCGACCTCAATCTGCAGCAGCGCTGGCTGCAGGCTGGCCAGCTCGGCGACTGGCTGCGCCGGGGCTGGAACGACCTGGTGCTGTCCTTCGACGCGCGCCGCCAGCAGCAGCTGCTGCAGCCGCTGGGCCTGGATGACCTTGGCCCGGGCCAGCTGCTGGCCGGGTTCGTGGCAGCCGCCGTGCTGGCGCTGGGCTGGATGGCCTGGCTGCTGGCCCGTGGCGAACGCGAGCGCGACCCCTTGCTGCGCGCCTGGCACCGGCTGGGCCGTCGCTACGCACGGCTGGGGCTGGCCCGCGAGGCGCACGAACCGGCCCTGGCCTGGGCCCAGCGGGTGCACGCCCAGCGCCCCGATCCGGGCCTCATCGCACTCAGCCAGCGTTTCGTCGAAGCGCGCTACGCTGGCACTCGAACCGAGCTCGCCCCATTATTGCGGGACCTGCGCAGGCATCGCCCGACTTCCGGAGCTACTTCATGAACACCAAGTTCCTTCTCACCGCCGTGGCCGCCCTGGCCCTGTCGGCCTGCGCCACGGCCCCCAAGCCGCTGCAGGGTCAGTTCAGCGTGGTTTCCCCGCGCGACTCGGTTGCCACCCAGCAGGTCGGCACCCCCGTTCGCTGGGGGGGCCGCATCATTGAAACCCAGCCCGGCCAGGGCGAAACCTGCTTCCAGATCATCTCGCGCCCGCTCAATGGCAGTGGCCGCCCGAACACCACCTCGTCCGACGCCAGCGACGGCCGCTTCATCGCCTGCCGCGCCGGCTTCTACGACCCGGCCGTCTTCGAGGAAGGCCGTGACGTGACCTTCATCGGCAAGATCGATGGTTACGCCAACACCCGCATCGGTGAGTACGACTACCGCCTGCCCAAGCTCTCGGCCGACGTCATCTACCTGTGGCCGGAACAGCGCCAGGTCGATGTGGTGCCCTACCCGTACAGCCCGTGGGGCCCGGGTCCGTGGGGCCCGTACTGGGGCGGCTACCGTGGCTGGGGCTGGTGGTAAGCCCGCGACGGTTGACGTGATGCAGAAGGCCGCCCTCGGGCGGCCTTTTTGTTGGCGCCATCCACGGTGGGTGCCAACCGTTGGTCGGCACGGAAGGTTGCCTCAACGCCCCGGGGTACCGAAATGGCCCAGCGGCGCACCGGCCAGCAGGTGCATGTGGATATGGAACACGGTCTGCCCAGCATCCTCGCGGCAGTTCATCACGATGCGGTAGCCCTCTTCGGCGAAGCCTTCGCTGCGCGCATACGCGGCGGCGGCCAGGGCCAGCTTGCCGATCAGGTGCGCCTGCGAGGGCTGCAGGTCGTCCAGGGTCGGGATGATCTCGTTCTTCGGAATGAACAGCACGTGCACCGGCGCCTGCGGCGCGATGTCCTTGAAGCCCAGCACCTCGTCATCCTCGTAGACGATGGTGGCCGGGATCTCGCGACGGATGATCTTGCTGAAGAGGGTTTCGGTGCTCATGGTCGGCCTCGGCGGGATGTCTTCCGCATTGTAGGCCGGCCACGCCACGCGCGGCCGCGGTCAATCGCGGAATTCGCTGCGCGTCCCGAACGCATGCGACAGCGTGCCGCGATCAACGTATTCCAGTTCGCCACCCAATGGCAGGCCCTGCGCCAGGCGGCTGGGCTGCACCTGGCGCGCACGCGCCAGCTGGGCGAGGTAATGCGCGGTGGCTTCGCCTTCAACGGTGGCGCTGGTGGCGATGATCAGTTCCTGCACTTCGCCCTGCGCCAGCCGCTGTTCCAGCTGCTCCAGGCCCAGCTCGCGCGGGCCGACGCCATCGAGTGGCGAGAGCCGGCCCTGCAGCACGAAGTAGACGCCGCGGAAGCCGGTGGCGTTCTCGATGGCCAGTCGATCTGCCGGTGATTCGACCACGCACAACTGGCTGCGTTCGCGACTGTTGTTGGCGCAGGTCGGGCACAGCTCGGTTTCGCTGAAATCGCGGCACTGCGCGCAATGGCCGATGCGTTCGACCGCCAGCGCCAGCGCATCGGCCAGGCGCTGCCCGCCTTCGCGTTCGCGCTCGAGCAGGTGGTAGGCCATGCGCTGCGCGGTCTTCTGGCCGACGCCAGGCAGCACCCGCAGTGCATCGATCAGTTGTTCAAGCAGGGGTGCGGACACGGCGACAGGCTTTGTAGAGTCGAGCCATGCTCGACTGATTTGCTTGGTCGATGGCACCCGCTTGCACGGGTGCCACGCTGAACATCAGAACGGCAGCTTCATGCCCGGCGGCAGCTGCATGCCGGCGGTGGCCGAACCCATCTTCGACTTCGATTCGGCGTCGATCTTGTTGGACGCATCGTTGAAGGCGGCGGCGATCAGGTCTTCCAGCATTTCCGGATCGCTGGCCAGCGACGGGTCGATGCGCACCTTGCGGCATTCCTTGGCGCCGGTCACGGACACGTGCACCATGCCGCCACCGGCGCTGCCGGTCACTTCGATCTGGGCGATTTCTTCTTG
>PJTS01000905.1_pt1 | contig 13401 bp, 14 predicted proteins | sample 1512251 | NCBI WGS metagenome assembly PJTS01 (sample SAMN08177686, study PRJNA422409) | Soil metagenome, whole genome shotgun sequencing project. | isolation source: Soil (2) enriched on wood chips: alkali lignin treatment | place: USA: Madison | collected 2015-01-15 | reverse complement strand
AGGATTTTAAGTCCTGCGTGTCTACCAGTTCCACCACCTAGGCAGGTGAGCGAAAAACGAGATTCGAACTCGCGACCCCAACCTTGGCAAGGTTGTGCTCTACCAGCTGAGCTATTTTCGCATGGAATTTTTATTTCAATTTTAAAAAGAACCTCGTGTTCCTTTTTGGTGATGCAAATATAGAGCGAAAATTTAATATTGCAAAATATTTGTTTACTTTATTTTGTTGTTTTTTATAACTCCTTTGAATTCAGTATAGAAAAAATTAAATCGCTTTCAAATCCCCTAGACAACGCAAATTGATAGACTTTGTTCCTAACGATGAAAGAATCTTTGCTGTTTATTTCCCGAATTTTTTTGTCAATAATATTTTCCAATATAGTCTCGTATTCGTCCAGGTCAATCTGCTTGAATGCAATTTTTATCAATTGCTCAGAAACCCGCTTTCCCTTTAGAGCCTGTTTGATTTTGATTTTGCCCCATCCTTTCATGCGAAGCTTCCCATTACAATAGGCTATCGCGAAGCGTTCTTCATTTAAAAAGTTTTCTGCGATTAAATTTGCTATAGTATTTTCGACATCCTCCTCATGCAGCCCCCAGCTGTAAAGTTTGTCCCGCACTTCTTGTTGGGATCTTTCCTGGTAAGCACAATAACTTTCAGCCTTTAATTGAGCCTGACGTGCTGTTAGTATCTTTTTGTTTCTTTTATCTTCTTCGAACATATTGTCAAAATTTCAAAAATAATATGAAATAACTAAAAAAATGTTCAGTTTTGATCCAATCAAAATATCAGGAGAATGTATAAAATATCGGAAATCGTCCAGATTTTACACCCTAATCGCACATTTATCACGGATCCCAATTCTTTAGTTCAGCATTTATTTTATGATAGTCGGAAGATTGTTCAGGCTGATAACGGTGTGTTTTTTGCACTTCAGAAGAGTAGGGATGGTCATCATTATATCAAAGAGGCCTATGATAAGGGCGTGAGAAACTTTGTTCTGCAGATAGATGAGGAACAGGAACTGTTATTTCCGGATGCAAATCTGATATGGGTTTCGGATAGCCTCGATGCTATGCAAGTATTGGCGGCTTTTCATAGGCAGAAGTTTAGTTTTCCGGTTATCGGCATCACTGGCAGCAATGGTAAGACAATAGTCAAGGAATGGTTATATCAGCTCATGTCTCCTGAATATAAGATTTACCGTAGTCCTAAAAGCTACAATTCACAATTGGGTGTTGCACTTTCGCTATGGGGCTTATCGGACCAGTATAACCTGGCGATTATCGAAGCTGGAATTTCTGAGAAGGGAGAAATGGTGAAGTTGGAAAATATGATCAAACCAACAATCGGCCTACTAACAAATATAGGCGTGGCCCATAAAGCTGGTTTTGAGTCAAAGAACGAAAAGATCTACGAAAAGATCAACTTGTTCAAGGATGTTGAAACCATGATCTTTCCCAGCCGTTATGTAGAGGATATTCAACTGCCCTATCGACCTCGAAAGTTTTCCTGGGGATTTGATGAAGGGCTTTCATTGGAGGTTTATTCTCTTAAGCAAGTGGATGATAAGTTCACGGTAGCCACACTTTTCTATGGCGGACGGACATTTGCCATCGAGGTACCTTTTGTTGATAAGGGAAATGTGGAAAACGCGATCAACTGCGTTGCCGTTATGTTGCGTTTTGGTTATGAAAAAGAGGTAATTGCATCGAGAATTAAGGAGCTACAACCAGTTGCGATGCGACTAGAGCTAAAAAAAGGGAAAAAGAATAGCTCGATTATTGATGATTCCTATAGTAATGATCTGGATGCCCTGCAGATCGCGCTTGAGTTTTTAAATCAACAGGGACAGCATCCCCGAAAAATATTGATCCTTTCCGATATACCGGGCGTAAATATAACGGATGAGAAAAGTTTGTCAAAATTGAAACGCTTACTTTCAGAATACCGGCTAGATAAACTGATCTTGATTGGGGAGATCTTGACACAGGTCGCTGATCAATTTGCTGTTCCATCGGTGTCTTATCCCAGTACAACAGCATTTTTGGAAGATATCAGGGCTATTCAATTGGAAGATTCTACTATTTTATTGAAAGGGGGACGGGAGTTTCACTTTGAACGAATCAGCCGGTTGTTGGTGGCTAAATCACATGATACTGTGCTTGAGATCAACCTGAATGCCATGGAGAATAACTTGAATGTCTATCGCCAGCTGTTGCCAAAACATGTAAAATTGATGTCGATGGTCAAAGCATTTTCTTATGGCAGTGGAAGCTTTGAGATTGCAAACCTTTTACAGTTCAATAGGGTGGATTACCTGACTGTTGCATTTGCCGACGAAGGGGTTGATCTGAGGGGAGCAGGCATCACATTGCCAATCGTTGTGATGAGCCCGGATGAAAATACGTTTGAATCCATCGTTCAGCATAATCTCGAACCTGAGATTTATAGCTTTCGAATTCTGTCTTCTTTCTTGAATTACTTAAAAGGGAAGGGGATCGCGTCCTTTCCGGTTCATATCAAAGTGGATACAGGAATGCATCGTCTTGGTTTCATGCCTTATGAGGTCGATAGACTCATTACGGAGCTAAAGGAAGGTTCTACACTTCAGGTAAAGTCGGCATTTTCCCATTTGGCCTCCGCTGGAAATAAGGAGGATAATGCTTTTACCCAACAACAGATTGATCTCTTGGATCAATTTACAAAGCGCCTTGAAGAAGGTCTCGGTTATTCATTCTTAAGACATATTGCAGCGACTTCGGGCATCGAACTATGGCCGCAGGCTTATTTTGATATGGTTCGGTTGGGAATTGGACTGTATGGGATCGATATTGAACGACATGATCTTCCGCTTAGAGAAGTGAGTAGCTTGAAGACCAATGTGACGCAAATAAAACATTTGGCTGCTGGAGAGACAGTAGGTTATAATCGGCATGGGGTATTGCACCGGGATAGCAAAACAGCAACCATAAAAATTGGTTATGCAGATGGGTATGACAGACGTTTTGGTAATGGTGTGGGTAAGATGATGGTCAATGGCTGTCTTGTACCAACGATCGGAGATATTTGCATGGACATGTGTATGCTTGACGTTACGGATATCGAAGTAGCCGAGGAAGACGAGGTAATCGTTTATCCCGATATTAAGCTTGCTGCGAAATCTATCGGAACTATTCCTTACGAACTGTTGACGAGTATCTCGCAACGGGTAAAAAGAGTATATTTTTATGAATAATAAAGGATATTCTGCATTTTTGTATAAATATATTTTGATTTTCTAACTCATGCTGGGCAAATTATTCAGGGGATTTATTAATTATCTAATTCGAGGTATTCTCGTTGTTGTACCATTGGCTGGTGCTGTCTTTCTGATCGTATGGATTTTTGCATCGATAGACTCTGCGCTGAATCTGACTGAACATTTTTTTCAGGATGAAAAAGGGCATCCGCTATATATTCCCGGAATCGGAATCTTGACAGTCATTCTTATCCTTGTTCTTGCGGGGGTGATATTTACGAATTTTGTGACTGATCCGATTAAAGTGTGGATCAATCATCAGATCAAAAGAATACCGCTTTTGAATACCTTGTACACCTCGATAAAGGATTTCACTGAAGCATTTGTGGGTGACGCGAAAAAATTCAATGAACCCGTGCTGGTGACTGTAAACGAGTTCGGACTAAAAAAGATCGGGTTCCTGACACAGCATGATCTGAAAAGTATTGGTTTAGAAAATGAGGTAATGGTTTATTTCCCCTATTCCTATTCCTTTGCCGGTCAGGTTGTTATTATCAGTGCGGATAAAGTTAAAAAGCTGGATATGTCACCTACCGATGCGATGAAACTTGTGGTTTCCGGTGGTGTCAGTGGGATAGCGCATTAGAACATTAACGGAGTAGGGCGTAACGAAAAAAGAATCTATACAGCAGGTAAACAACGATAGGATTTGTGGAGGGCGATGCTTCTACAATTGAAAATAGAAGCAAAGCGGTCGGGGTCGTTTATTGTACAAATTTCGAAGATATCCCTCTTTTTTTAACATAAAAATTTAAGGCCCGTCCAGCTTCCTTTGGCTGATCTGTACTCAAGATGTCTGCACCACGTTCAATAAAGCTAGCATACAACTGAAATCCTTTTTTGGCGGCTTGTCTGTCGAGGTTACCTTGGGTGCCCAGAATGCACATAATTCCATGATCATGCAATACTTTGGTCAGCTCAGGATCAGCTTCCCGTGTGCCCACGAAGGCTAGCAGCTTATTGTCAGGGATATCCTTCTCATTAAGGCGGGCGAGATCATCAAGGTTCTTCACAGAAGCGGATATCATTAGATCCCCAGCCAAGTTATGCACTTTGCCGGCTTGACCAGCACTATACGTGATGATAACAACACTGGATTCGGCACGTTGCTGACGGATGACATTGATCACCGATTCGTATGGTACATCATTTTTAATGTCCAGTGTAAAGATGACCTTTCCTTTTCCCCAAGCGAGTGCTTCGTCAAGTGTAGGGATCTTGTAAGGAGTTATTTTCTTGTTGTTGTCTAGCAAACGTAGTTTTTTGAGTTCGGCCAATGTACGTTCACTGACGGATCCTCGACCTGTCGTGGTGCGATTGAGCGTATTGTCATGCATAAGTACCAGCGCCGAATCTTTGCTCAAGCGAACATCACACTCCACAATAACAGGTTGTAGACCGGCATTGTAAGCGAAGGTCTCTAATGCATTTTCGGGATAACCAGAAGTAGGGCCGCCACGATGCAAGCTAACCAGCGGATAACGATTGTCATCGTAAGTCAGAAATTGATAGAGATCTTCTACGGTCGTCAGCTGAATACGCTTGCCCACAGGTAAGCCTTCGGTGTCGCCATTATGGCGAAAACAGCTGCTGAGAAGTAGTACACAGCTTAAGAATAAAAAAAAGAAGTGTGGGCGTATGCTCATTATTAGCTATTGTACGATTAAGTATTATGCTGATTGATCAGGGTAACTAAAGCCTCTACTGTTGTATTGAGCTGGTCTATTGTTAGATGGGCTTGGCTGTAGTAGGGCTCGCGTTCGGTTAATTTCTCTTCGATAAAGGCCCGTAATTCTTCCGGCGATTTGCCGATTAGAATAGGTCTTTTGTGTAATTTCGATTGTGACAGACGATCAAATAAGGCTTTGGGGCTCATTTGCAGATATACCGCATAACCATTGGCTTTGATCCAATCCATGTTGTCAAAAAAACATGGAGCGCCACCACCGGTAGATATGACGGCATAGTTGTCCGCAAATTTGCGGATCTGTTCACGCTCAAGTTCTCGAAAGGCTGCCTCACCATGTTCGCCGAAATATTCGGTAATGCTCATGCCAATCTGCTTTACGATCTCTTCGTCGGTGTCGATAAAAGGTAAATCTAATTTGTTGGCCAGCTTTTTCCCCAGTGTGGTCTTTCCACTGCCCATATAGCCAATCAAAAAAATAGGTTTAGGCATATTATTCTATTTGTCTTTACTTAAAAAATTGTCTTCAATCGTCTTTGCATCCGGGAAATTATTGTAATGCCATTTGCCCATTACATTTCCACCTTTTAACAAGATCACCCCCGGATTGGCTCTGACCATACTTTTCAATGGAATTAAATCAGCATAGTATATTTCAGCAATCAATTGCATCTTATCACTCAGGTATTGAGCATCTTTGGAGGCTGAGGCAGTCAGTAAGACAACCCGAAGACCATTGTAATCTTTGGTCATCTGTGTCACCGTCTGATTGATTTTCTGGAGCGCATCTATATTGGTAGACGAAAGATCCTTGGCGACGATGATAACATTATAATAGGGGTTGGCAATGATCTCCTGCGTATGATCAGCGCCATCTGAGTCCGTGATCAATAGGTCGGGGATAGGAATATCATATCCTTTTTTGACAAGCCTGCTTTCCGGCTCGCCAATGATCTCCCAAGACTCGTCCTCCCAGAGCTTATCCGCCATATAGACTTTGTCATTGACTTTCTTGGTCTCGCCTGTCTTTTTGTTTTTCATGGTATAGAGCTGCTCAAAGACATCCCCTTCTTTTCCCTCTGGAAGAACCATTAGTGAAGGGAGATTATTGCCAATTTTATAAGGTAAGAAATCTATAAAAGGAAGATAGTTGACCGTATATACGCCGATACCCAAGGAAACAACGGCTGTAATCAATGTGACAACAAATTGATTGCCGGAGCCTTTGATAATAGATCGGATCTGTTTGCGGTAAAAAAAGATGATCAGGATCAGGGCCAATAGTACCAGATCTTTGGAAAAGGATTGCCAAGGAGTCAATGGAATGGCATCACCAAAACATCCACAGGAGGTGACAACTTCGAAAAATGCGGAATAAAAGGTCAGAAAGGTGAAAAATAGGATCAATAACAGTAATCCCCAAGCCACCAAATTGGCATAGACACCAAACAACAATAGCGCACCTAAAAGAATTTCAAAACCACAGATCACCACAGCAATGGCCGTTGCATATTCATTGAAGGCTGTCAGGTGGAACACCTCAAAATATTCCTGCAGTTTATAGCCGAAACCTGTCGGGTCATTGGCTTTGATAAATCCAGAGAAAATAAAGAGAAGTCCAGTGAAAATGCGGCAAAATCCTAAAAGGTAATTTGTCTTTGTTGTCTGTTGTGCTGCTGTCATTATCCGATTATTGTTGTGCTAGTCCTAATTTAATTAACGCAAAAACTGCGTAGTTGAGCATATCCTGGTAATTGGCATGAATACCTTCGGAAACGATAGTCTGGCCATCATTGTCCTCAATCTGTTTGACCCGATGAATTTTCATTAGGATCAGATCTGTCATGGAAGAAACACGCATATCACGCCAGGCCTCACCGTAATCGTGGTTTTTGGCCAGCATGAGGTCTCTGGTTTCTGTTACTTTTTCGGTATATTTTTGATTGACAAAGCTGGGGTCAAGGTTTTCCTCGCCATCTTCACCCAGATCAATCTGGATCATAGCCATAATGCAATAATTGATAATACCGATGTATTCGTCCACGACACCCTCTCCAACCTTGGATACTTTTTTGACCTCGAGCGTACGTATGCGTTGTGCTTTGATATAAATCTGGTCGGTAATGGAAGACAGACGCATGATCCGCCAGGCCGTGCCATAATCTTTTGTTTTTTTTATAAATAAATCTTGACAGTGCTTGATAACACTGTTATATTCCTGAATAGTATCCATATCGCTTTTGAAAAGAACTTGATTAAACAAGTCGAGATTATAGGACAAATATAATTAGAAAATAGTACTTCTGATGGTCAAATGAATGTACAATTTGCGCTATTTTGCTAAAATTTAAATAAATATTTGAGATATTTCGACCATTAACGGTTTAAAAACTAACTTTATCTTAGTTTGATATTATGCGCGGAGTTGGTTGCCAACTTTGAATAGCAAGAAAATAGAAATTCATGAATTTTCAACAACCTATTATTCGCGAGGTAGAGATTACCCGATATGTTCAGCCATTTCGGGAAGGAGGATCTTTGCCGGCGCTGGTCGATGCTGATGATGGCTTTAGTTATGTCATCAAATTTAGAGGTGCAGGACAGGGCCGGAAGGCACTGATAGCGGAACTGATCGGCGGTGAGCTGGCCAGACTGTTAAAATTGAGAGTACCTGAAATCGTCTTTGCACATCTGGATGAATCTTTTGGACGCTCCGAACCGGATGAGGAAATACAGGATCTACTCAAATTCAGCGTGGGGAAAAACCTTGGGCTCCATTTTTTGAGTGGGGCAATTACTTTTGATGCCAATGTCGATGTGATCGGAGCAGAAGAAGCTTCAAAAATCGTATGGCTGGATGCCTTGTTGATGAATGTTGACCGCACAGTCCGGAATACCAATATGTTGATCTGGCACAAAGAACTGTGGTTGATCGACCATGGTGCATCCTTGTACTTCCATCACAGCTGGGACAATTGGGAAGAACAATCTGCCAAACCTTTTGTGCAGATTAAAGATCATGTGTTGTTAAAAAACGCGACCATTGTTGAAAAAATAGATGCTGAATTCAGTCCTCTTTTTACGGAGGATGTTTTTCGTAAGATATTGGCTGTTGTACCGGACGAATGGTTGGAGGATTCCGAACGTGAATTGTCAGCAGCGGATGCGAGAGAGGTGTACGTTTCATTCCTGAAACAACGTGTGGCGAGTTCGTCAATTTTTGTAAAACAGATAGAAGATGCCAGAAAGAACCTTATATGAATATGCTGTGGTACGACTGGTACCACGTGTAGAGCGTGAGGAATTTATCAATGTTGGTATTGCGCTCTACTGTCGTAAATATCGCTTTGCCAAGATGGTCTATGCCATCGACGAGCAGAAGGTGCGTGCGCTCTGTCCTAAAATTGAATTGGAACTAATCGAAAACCATCTGTCTTCCTTTCAACGGATCTGTAATGGCGATAAAGATGCCGGAAAACTAGCCGCGCTGGATATCACAGAGCGTTTCCGTTGGCTTACCGCCAAACGGAGCACGGTCATCCAATGTTCCGCTTCACATCCCGGGCTCTGTGAAGATCCCGAAGCAACACTGCAAAACTTGTTTGAGCGCCTGGTACTTTAATAGACATCGTCAGGCCACTAAATGGAGCTTGTGCCAAAAAGAGGAAGAAATGCTGGCTGCAACGATGCCCTAGGTAATAAATTTGGAGTGGGTTTGGGACTCAAATAGAAAGAAAAAAAATGATTTAATCGTAGCCTTATTGCTAATAAGGCTTAATCTATCAATATTGTATAGTATATTTGTTTTAATATTTACTTTTGAAGATGCATGATTTTTATCAACATATCTATGAGCAGCAATTAGCTGTTTTAGAAATGCCTTCCAATAAGAAGATCTGTGGCTGGGCAACCAAAATTTTGGATGTGCTTTTTCCGGAGCGAAATTCTGGCGAAATGAAATCGGTAGAAGATGTAAAACTTGCCTTTGAGCAATTTGAACTGGAGTTGGAACAGCTTCTGAGTAAGTCAAAAGCCTGTGGTCATTGCAATCATGCACAAGTGGCCCATCAGTTTTTTGAACGTATTCCGGCGTTGTACGAGCTGATGTGCTGGGATGCTGATGCATTGATGGATGGAGATCCAGCTGCGCAAAATAAGCGTGAGGTTGTACGCACCTATCCCGGTTTTTTTGCCATCTGTATTTTCAGAATGGCAAATGAGCTCCACCGTCTAGGTGTGCCCCTGATCCCAAGGATATTGACCGAACATGCACATTCCAAGACAGGTATTGATATTCATCCGGGGGCGACCATTGGTCATCACCTTCACATAGATCATGGTACAGGGTTAGTCATCGGAGAGACTTGTACAATAGGTAATTACGTTAAACTATACCAAGGTGTTACGTTGGGCGCCTTGAGTGTGGACAAGGTCTTTTCGAATGTCAAACGCCATCCGACGATCGAGGACCATGTTATCATCTATTCCGGGGCGACTATTTTGGGCGGTGAGACACGTATAGGTCATCATTCCGTTATCGGTGGGAATGTTTGGTTGACGAGCTCGGTCGAACCTTATACCACAGTATACCACCAGGCAACGGCTAAATTTATAGATTCAAAACCAATCATATAAATACATTATGGGAAATATTATAGATACCATCGGAAATACACCCTTGGTGGAGATCACCCAATTTCATGCGAATCCCAAGGTACGGATCTTTGCAAAGATGGAGGGGAATAATCCCGCCGGCTCAGTCAAAGATCGTGCGGCATTAAATATGATACGTTCAGCAATGGAGCGTGGTGAAATTTCGAAAGAAAGCAAACTGATTGAGGCAACAAGTGGTAATACAGGGATCGCCCTAGCCATGATTGCCGGGATATATGGTTTAAGCTTGGAACTGGTTATGCCCGCATCGTCTACCCGCGAACGGACGTTGACGATGGAGGCTTATGGCGCCAAGGTTACGCTCTTAGAATCTATGGAAATATGCCGTGACTATGCGGAAGAAAAAGCGTTGAAGGAAGGCTATTATATCTTAAACCAATTTGCCAATCCGGATAACTATAAAGCCCATATCAAAACAACCGGGCCAGAAATTTGGCGCGATACAGATGGGAAAATTACCCATTTTGTGAGTGCAATGGGGACGACGGGAACGATTATGGGGAATTCCATTTACCTTAAAGAGAAAAATCCGGAGATACAGATCGTCGGTTGTCAACCTACACCCGAGTCATCTATACCTGGAATCAGACGCTGGCCAGAAGCCTATCTACCAAAAATATTTGATCCAAGCCGTGTGGATCGAGTGATTGATATTTCACAGCAGGAAGCGACCGAACTGGCGCGTGAATTGGTGAAACGCGAAGGAGTATTTGCAGGTATGAGTACAGGGGGGGCATTTGCTGGCGCATTGAAAATTGCCAGCGAAATTGAGGAAGGTATCATTGTCTTTATCGCATGTGATAGGGGTGACCGTTATTTGAGTTCAGACCTATTTGGCTAGTCCTTTCCTGGTTAAACAGACCTGTTCTATAAAATATTAACCTGTCTTTATTATGGCAAAACCAAGCATAATAAAGACAGGTTTTTTTGTTTTTTCTTAGCGTGTCTAATCGTCTCAAGGGCTATTCCCCTTTTATTTGTCGTGTCGTTTTCCATTGGACAGGATATCTTCAATAAAGTGCTATCTGCTCAAGTCGCATGTCTCCGGTATAACAGTGGCCTCATTGCCAACGTCTGTTCCTCTAGTCAAACGTTTAGTGCTATTCACCCTGTCCGAACGTTAGCAAATTGCTATCTGGATCTAATATGGAAAATTCGCGCTGGCCCCAAGGTTTTGTCTCCAGTTTGCCATTCGGATGGATGGCAATGTTGCGTGCTAAAAAAGATTGATAAAGCTCATCAATATCATCCGTACGGATATAGATCATGCCATAATTTTCTTCGGGTGGCAGTTCCCTAAATTCAAAAAAATGAATCTCGATCTGATCTTTTTTGATCATCAAATATCCTTCATAATCTTCGGTGCCACAAGGTATGAAGCCCAGCTGACCTAAGTAAAAATCGCTTGTGACAGCTTTGTCGCGCATCGGTAATTTGGGGTGTATCGCAGTTAGTCTCATCGTTTACTTATTTTATTTGAATCTTATTGAAATATAGTGATTTATCTTGGATCTTCCACGTATACTTATTATTTTCCAAGTGGAATGCCAATACCGAAATATGGACTGTTATAAGTGTGATCTCATTGAACCCATGGATTTATCTTTATTGATCGTATTTGATCCTCATATTCTTCCAACAAATATCGATGCCGCATTTGATCTGGATGGCTGTGCAATCCACATTTACAGGTTGAACTCTTTTGAGATGTTTTTATGATATATAATGTATAGTTATGACTTATTAGTATTTGTAGTTTTATTGATAAATAAAAGTTATTCAATTTTGTGCCAGATCAAAACACAAAATCATGTACAAAAAAGTGACTCCCACCATGCGATACAAGCATATACTCAACAAAAAGATTACTATCCGGGAAATCATCTTTATCCTCTTGCTTATCTTATGTCTGACACCAGTCGTATCAGCTCCTCTGGCGCTACTGCTGGGGATTATTGTTGCCCAGTGGATCGGACATCCCTTTTTGGCTGTTAATCACAAAGCCACGCAAATCCTTTTACAACTTTCTGTTGTTGGTTTGGGTTTCGGTATGCAGATTGACTCCGCTATTCAGACAGGCAAAGACGGATTTTTACTGACTGTTATCTCTATTATCGGGACATTGTCCCTGGGCTATGTATTGGCTAAATTATTAAAACTGGAAAAGCTAACTGCCTATCTCATCACCGTAGGAACGGCAATCTGTGGCGGAAGTGCTATTGCTGCGGTTTCGCCCACTGTGAAAGCCAATGAAAAGCAGATCAGTGTCGCTTTGGGAACTATCTTTGTCTTGAATGCACTTGCTTTGTTTGTATTCCCGGTCATCGGTCGTGCCCTAGATCTCTCCCAGACACAATTTGGACTTTGGTGTGCGGTTGCAATACAGGATACGAGTTCGGTGGTCGGTGCGGCAAGTAAGTATGGAACAGAAGCTCTTCAGGTGGCAACGACGGTTAAATTGACGCGGGCGCTATGGATTATTCCGATTTCTTTGCTGAGTGCGCTTGCTTTTAATACCAAAGGGACGCGGATTAAAATTCCTTATTTTATCGGATTATTTGTATTGGCTATTATCTTGAATAGTTATATTCCATTTTTTCACGAGATAGGAACTTATGTAGTTCATATTTCCAAAGTCGGATTAACATTGACGCTCTTTTTAATCGGAGCCAGCCTGTCAAGAGATGTGTTACTGTCTGTAGGTTATAAAGCGATCCTACAGGGGCTTGTATTGTGGTTGAGCCTTGCCATCCCTGTGTTAATTTATATTTATTTCTGTCTATAGAAAAGGGTAGTATCAAATAGCAATCGGAACCTGCTGTTGCTAGGGGAGTTAGCGTTGATATTTCAATAAAATCATATCTCTTAACAATTGACCGTTTTCATAGATAGGTTGTTCGTAATTCTCTATAAAGAAATTCGCACGGACACTATATTGAACAAAACCATTACGTTCATAAAATCGGATCTGATCGAAACCACAATCGGCAGTGCCAACAATCAGGTTGGGGTATTGTGTACAATAAGTCTCTTGGATGTATTGTACTATTTTGCTCCCAAGTCCTTTGTTCTGATGTGAAGCAGCGACAGCAATATTTTTGATCTCCAGCGTCTCACTATCGATGGGGTATAAGCAAAATACTGCAATTGGCTGTTGCAGTTCCTGAAGAACAAAGACGGAGGAATCAAAAAGGTACTTATTGATTGCGGTGACAGTCTCGTCGGCTAGAAGCAACAAATCATAAGGATGGTCCTTATGATTTGTGATCTGTTTTATTTCGAATTCAGCTAACATGTAAATAGCCTATCTGAAGTTTTTAAAATGAATCCTATTCGGATTGATTTAATTGAAGTGGTATAAAAAGATAACATCCCCAACATAAGCAGGTTTGGCACTATCCTTAATTTTTAAAGTTGCTTCAATGGTTACTTTGATCACTCCCCTGAGATTGACAACCGATTTAACATGTGTATGTAATTGTACTTCGTTATCGACCAGGACCGGTTGTGCAAAACGTAGGTTTTCGATGCCATAATTGATCTCCATTTTGACATTCCTTACTTCTGCAATCTGTTTCCACAAATAAGGAATTAAGGATAGGGTCAGATAACCATGTGCAATGGTCGATTTAAATGGACTCTCTGTTTTTGCTTTTTCGCTATCGAGGTGGATCCATTGGTGGTCTAAGGTTGCATCGGCAAACAGGTTAATCTGTTTTTGATCGATTGTATGCCATT
>PJTS01000903.1_pt1 | contig 13422 bp, 11 predicted proteins | sample 1512251 | NCBI WGS metagenome assembly PJTS01 (sample SAMN08177686, study PRJNA422409) | Soil metagenome, whole genome shotgun sequencing project. | isolation source: Soil (2) enriched on wood chips: alkali lignin treatment | place: USA: Madison | collected 2015-01-15 | reverse complement strand
AGGCGGGGCACTGTGGGTTTGCGGGGTGTGAGCCGCATGGATGCGGCGACCAAGCCCCCATGGATGGGTTTACGGCGTCCCCGCAAACCCACAGTGCCCCGCCATCCCACGGAATGCCGCTTCTGCCTTTGACGTTGCATTGAGCAGGTGCAGGGCTGCAAGCCCTGCCGAAAACCCCCTTGGGCGTAGAATGCGGGCATGAGCGAATCCCTCGACAACCACCTGCTCCACGGCCGTCGCCAGCGCCCCGACGGGCCCTCGCCGATCGATGTCATCTCCGTCCAGTCGCAGCTCGTCTACGGCCATGCCGGCAACAGCGCCGCCGTGCCGCCGATGCGCGCCCTCGGCGTGCGCGTGGCGGAAATCCCGACCGTCCTGCTCAGCAATGCGCCGTTCTACGACACCACCCGCGGCCGCGTGCTGCCGGCCGACTGGTTCGCCGATCTGCTGCTCGGTACCCGCGAACGCGGCCTGCCGCAGCGCGCGAAGATGCTGGTCTCCGGCTACTTCGGCAGCGCCGCCAACGGTGCCGCCTTCGCCGACTGGCTGGACAAGATCCTGCCGGCCTGCCCGCAGCTGCGCTACTGCCTGGACCCGGTCATCGGTGACACCCATACCGGCCCCTACGTGGAACCCGGGCTGGAGGCGATCTTCGCCGAGCGCCTGCTGCCGCACGCCTGGCTGGTCACGCCCAATGCGTTCGAACTCAACCGCCTCACGGGCATGCCCGCCCTGGCCGAGGCCGATGCCATCGCCGCTGCGCGCACGCTGCTGGCCCGTGGCCCGCAGTGGGTGATCGCGCACAGCGTGGGCGGTACCCCCGGCGAGCTGGTGACCCTGGCCGTCGGCCGCGACGAGACCTGGCGCTGGACCTCGCCGCTGCTGCCGGTGGATGTGGCAGGCACCGGTGACGTGCTGATGTCGCTGGTGGTGTCCTTCCTGCTGCGTGGCGAGTCGATGCAGCAGGCCATCTCGCGCGCCATCGCCGGCACCCATGCCGCGCTGGAAGCCACCCTGGCCAACGGCTTCGAGGAGTTCGACGTGATCGCTGCCGCGCCTGCCGCGCTGGCAGAGTCCACGCGCTTCCATGCCGAACGCGTGGCATGAGCGATCTGCAGGCGCGTACGCCGCGCACGGTCGGCATCGTGGGCAGTGCCGGCGCCTATGGGCGCTGGCTGGCCCGGTTCTTCCAGCAGCACATGCAGCTGCAGGTGATCGGCCATGATCCGGCCGACCCGTCCTCGCACACGCCCGAACAGTTGTTGGCGCAGGCCGATGTGCTGGTGTTCTCGGCACCCATCCGGCATACCCCGGCGCTGATCGCCGGCTACGTGCAGCAGTCGGGCGGCCGCGAGCAGGGGCGCCTGTGGCTGGACGTGACCTCGGTGAAGGACGCCCCGGTGCAGGCGATGCTGGCTTCGCAGGCCGAAGTGGTCGGCCTGCATCCGATGACCGCGCCACCGAAAGCACCGACCCTGAAAGGGCGGGTGATGGTGGTCTGCGAGGCGCGCCTGCAGCACTGGCAGCCGTGGGTGGACAGCCTGTGCGCCGCCCTGCAGGCCGAGTGCGTGCGTGCCACCCCGCAGCACCACGACCAGATGATGGCGCTGGTGCAGGCGATGGTGCATGCCACGCACCTCGCGCAGGCCGGCGTACTGCGCGAGTACCAGCCGCAGCTGGGCGACCTGGCGGCGATGATGCCGTACCGCTCGGCCTCGTTCGAGCTGGATACGGCGATCATCTCGCGCATCCTCTCGTTGAACCCGGCCATCTACGAAGACATCCAGTTCGGCAACCCGTTTGTCGCGCCGATGCTGGACCGCCTGGTCGGCCAGCTGCAGGCACTGCAGGCTCAGGTCGGGCAGGGCGACGACGCGGCGCGTGGCTGGTTCCGCGAGCAGATGCTGGCCGCCAACCACGACGCCTTCGGCGAGCCCGCGCTGGCGGCGGGCAACTACACCTTCGAGCGCGTTGGCTACCTGCTGGCGGACCTGACCGAGCGCAATGCCTTGTCGGTGCACCTGCCGGAGGATCGGCCGGGTTCGCTGCGCGAGCTGCTGCATGTATTCGAGCAGCACAGCATCAGCCTGGCCTCGATCCACTCGTCGCGGACGCCGGGCGGCGAGGTCCATTTCCGTATCGGTTTCGTGGCGGGCAGCGATCCGCTGGCGATCGCGCGGGCGGCGGTGGAAGTCGACGCGAGTGGAATCGGCCGGGTGCTCGGCCAGGCCTAGTCATCCACAGGCGGTGTGGATGATTTCTGAGCAAACATGTGGATAACTACCGGCAGCCCTTGGCAGGCAACGCTGTCAAGATGGTTGGCGAAAAATTGACCACGCAATTTTTCTTGCCCGGGGGCGGAGCGTGTCGACCAAGGTCGACACCTACCAGAGCAGGGCGGTACGAAATCCGGTAGCGCCGGGCCATGCCCGGCGAACCTCAGATCGTCAACCGCAGTTCGCCGCCACTGGTGGTGAACTCGCGGCCATTACGGACCAGGTGACGGCCGTCATCCAGTTCGTAGCGTGGCGTGGTCTCCCGGTCATTGCTGCTGCCGGCGTCATCGGGCTTGAACTCGATGATGATGTGGCTTTCGCCATTGCTGTCGACTGCGGGGAACTGACGGAACGACATCGTGCACCTCCTTCAGCGGAACCTTCGGTTTCGCCGCCAGCTTGGGCCGGCCGGTGTTAGCCGGCCGTCAATCAATCGACGAACTGCAGTCGCGCCAGCTCCGCATACAGTCCACCTTCAGCCAACAGCTCCGCATGCGTGCCTTCGGCGACGATGCGGCCCTGGTCCATGACCACGATGCGGTCGGCCTTCAGCACGGTCGCCAGGCGATGGGCGATGACCACGGTGGTGCGCCCGGCCATCAGCCGTTCCAGGGCCTGCTGCACGCTGTGCTCGCTCTGTGCGTCCAGTGCACTGGTGGCCTCGTCCAGCAGCAGGATGGGCGAATCCTTCAGCAGGGCGCGGGCGATCGCCACGCGCTGCTGCTGGCCGCCGGACAGGGGCGCGCCGCGCTCGCCCAGCTCGCTGTCATAGCCCTGCGGCAGTGCGCGCAGGAAGGTGTCGGCTTCAGCCGCTTGTGCCGCGGCTTCCACCTCGGCATCGCTGGCCTGCAGGCGGCCGTAGCGGATGTTGTCGCGTGCACTGGCGGCGAACAGGGTCGGCTGCTGCGGCACCAGCGCGAGCTGGGCACGCAGGTCGGGCGGATCGACCTGGCGCACATCATGGCCGTCCACGCAGATGCGGCCGCTGGCCGGATCATGGAAGCGCAGCAGCAGCGACAGCACGGTGCTCTTGCCGGCACCGGACGGGCCGACCAGGGCCACGGTTTCGCCGGGGCGGACGTCCAGGCTGAAGTGATCGAGCGCCGGCTGGTCCGGCCGCTGCGGGTAATGGAACACCACATCGTCGAACTGGATCTGCCCCTGCAGCGGCTGCGGCAGCGCGTGCGGCTGTGCCGGTGCGCGGATCTCGATGTCTTCCTGCAGCAGCTCACCGATGCGGCCCATGCCGCCGGCCGCACGCTGCAGTTCGTTCCACACTTCGGCCAGCGCGCCCACCGAGCCGCCACCGATCAGTGCATACAGCACGAACTGGCCCAGGGTACCGGCGCTCAGGCGGCCGTCGATGACATCGTGCGCGCCCAGCCAGAGCACGCCAACGATGGCGCCGAATACCAGCAGGATGGCGCTGGCGGTGACCAGCGACTGCGCGCCGATGCGGCGGCGCGCGGCCTTGATGGCATCGCCCAGGGCATGGTCGAAGCGACCGCGCTCATAGGGCTCGCGGGCATGGGCCTGCACGGTGCGTACTGCCCCCAGCGTTTCGCTGGCCAGGCTGTTGGCATCGGCGATGCGGTCCTGGCTGTTGCGGGCGACCACGCGCAGCTTGCGCGCGCCGATGATGATCGGCAGCACCGCCAGCGGGATGCCCAGCAGCGACCATGCGGCCAGCCGTGGGCTGGTGACGAACAGCATCGCCAGGCTGCCGACCACCGTCACGCTGCTGCGCAGGGCCACCGACATGGTCGAACCGACCACGCTGCGCAGCAGTTCGGTATCGGCGGTCAGGCGCGACACCAGTTCGCCGCTGCGGCTGCGGTCATGGAAGCCGGCGCCGAGCTGGATCAGGTGTGCGTACAGCTGGCTGCGCAGGTCGGCCACGACCTTTTCGCCCAGCAGCGACACGAAGTAGAAGCGTGCGGCCGTGCCCAGCGCCATTACCACGGCCACCACCATCAGCAGCGCGAACGCGCGGTTGATCTGGCCGCCGCTGCTGAAGCCGTGGTCGATCATCTGCTTGACCGCTGGCGGCAGGCTCAGCGTGGCCGCCGAGGAGACCGCCAGGGCCAGCAGCCAGGCGGTGAACAACCCGCTGTGGCGGCGCACGAACGGCCACAGCGTACGCAGGCTGCCCAGGCGGCGCAGCGGCGGGGTTGAAGCGGACGTCTCGTCCTTGTCAGTCATCCTGGTGGTCATCTTCTATGCGGATACGGTCACGGGTGGCGTCGCGCAGGCGGATTTTCAATGCGTCGACCTGGTCGGCGGGCAATTCCACCCGCAGGCGCACACCGTTGGCATCGAACTGTTCATCGCGCTTTTCGGCGGCAAAGCCGGGCAGGGCGGCGTGCAGGGTGCCCAGATCCTCGAAGCCGGCCAGCAGCTGCAGGCGCGCCATTGCTACCAGCGGCAGGCGCGGCGCGGTGCGCAGGCATTCGGCGGCGGTGCCGCCGTAGGCACGGACCAGGCCACCGGCACCGAGCTTGATGCCGCCATACCAGCGGGTCACCACCACCACGACGCGGTCGAAGCCCTGGCCATCGATGGCGGCCAGGATTGGCCGCCCGGCGGTGCCTGCGGGCTCGCCATCATCGCTGGAACGGTAATCCTGGCCATGCCGGTAGGCCCAGCAGTTGTGGGTGGCATCGGCCACGGCCACCTGCTGCAGGAACGCCAGCGCACCGGCGCCGCTGTCGATGGGCGCGGCGTGGGCGGTGAAGCGGCTGTGCTTGACGTCCAGCGTATGGCTGACGGGCTGGGCGAGGATATCGGGCATTGCGACCATTCTACGGGGTCGCGGCGGGTCTGCCTCAGTCGTCCAGCAGCGGGCGCAGATCCTTTGGCAGGCGCGCTTCGGGATACGTCTGCAGGTAGCGCTCCAGGCTGGCACGGGCCAGATCGCGCTGGCCGTTGTCGCGGCGCTCGCGGATCTTCTGCAGCCACTGCCGGCGCGGTAGCTTGGCATCGGCTGCGACTTCCGAATGCACTGCATCGGCGCTGAGTGCGGCATCGCTGGAGCGGCGCAGCATCACGCCCGGCGCGCGGGTCGGCGCGGGCGCGGTATTGGCCTTGAAGGCGGTGGGTGCTGCACGGCGCTGGCTGCGGGCGGCGTCGGCGCTGGCCGCGGCTTCACCCTGGATCGCGTCCAGCTCGGCCGCAGCCGGGGCGGAATAGGCCACCGGTGCTGCGGGTGCCGCGGGCGCGGGCGGCGCCGGCGGTGCGGGTGCGAAGGCGGCCTCGGCAGCGGGTTCGGCTGGCAGGCTGCGCAGGGCGATGCGGGGCGCGGGTTCGGCCACCGCCGGGGCCGGGGCCGCCTGCGCCTCGGGCCTGCGGGCAACGGCGGGCTGCGCGGCCTGCTTGGCTGCAGCCTGCGGCGCGGGCAATGGCGGCGGCGGGGGCGCAACCTCTGCCGCAGCGGACATGGGCTGCGGTGCCTGGGCATCGGCCGCAGCGGCGGCATCTGCCTCGGCGGCGGGCGCGGTGGCGATCTGTGCTTCCTGTGCCGGCAGCACCGGCGGTTCCGGGCGCATCTGCCAGGCGATGCCGACGGCAAATACCATCGACGCGGCGATGCCGAACACGGCCGGCCAGCGCCGCTGCGGCCGGCGCGCGGTCGAGGTCGTGGTGGTGTTGTCGGCTGCTGTCGCTGTGTCCCCGGCAGTCGTGGACACCGATGCACGCGCGGCCGCCAGGATCGCCGCGTCCAGCGCAGCAGGCGGTGCCTGGTCGTGGCGGCGGCCGATCAGGCCGGCCAGCGCACGTTCTTCAGGCGACAGGGGATCGTCTCGATTCATGCCTTCAGTCCCGCACGCAGCTTGTCCATCGCATAGCGCAGCCGCGATTTCACTGTTTCCCGGCCGACGCCGGTGATCTGGCCGATCTCCTCCAGGCTCAGTTCCTGTTCCAGCCGCAACTGCAGCACTTCACGCTGCTCGGGCGGCAGGTCTTCCATCGCCAGCTGGATGCGCCGGCGCTGCTCGAATTCAGACAGTTCAGCTTCCGGGGTCTGCCCGTCTTCCAGCGCAGCCAGGCGCAGATCGGCGTCGGCCGGCGCGGCAGGGCGATGGCGGGCGGCACGCCAGTGGTCGTTCAGGCGGTTGTGCGCGATGCGGAACAACCACGTGCTGAATGCAGCATCGGGCTGCCAGCCGGCGCGGGCGCTGATCACCCGCTGCCAGACGTCCTGGAAGATCTCTTCGGCCAGCGCCGTGTCGCGCAGTTGCCGCAGCAGGAAGCCGAACAGGCGCTTGCGATGGCGCGCATACAGGCTTTCGAACGCCTGCAGGTCGCCACCGGCCCAGGCCAGCATCAGCGCTTCATCGGTTGGCAGGGCGGTCGCTTCCACGGCATACAGGGTAAGGCCTGCAGGCGGTGGCGCATAGCCGTTGGCGGGGGCGGGGAGGGCGCAGTTCACGGCGGTTCGCGGGCGGGTGTCGACAGGAACAACGTGCCGGCGCACGAAACGGGGTTGGCGGGCTTCCATTCCCCCCCCGGTGCCGCGTTATGCTCGCCCGCTCAGGGGAGGCGACGCTGTAGCGGCGCCAAGAGAACGTCATTTTGTCCACGCAAGCCGACCGTGTGTCATCGCTGTCACCTCACGAGGCCGTCTTGAGCACGGCGCTGGTGCGCGCGCTGCATGCGCTGCTGCCGGACGCCGCGATCGTGCGGGTGGGGTGGAACGACCCGCAGCTGGGCCGCGGCCGGGACAGCTGGCCGCAGGGCGCCAGCGATGGCGAGCTCGACGGGGACGCGGGGATATGGGAGCACGCTGCCTGGGAGCACGATGGCGCACAGCTGTCGCTGCGGGTGCGCGGCGCGTCGCCTTCGGAAGCCTGGTGGGGGGTGTCGCGGCAGGCGATGGAGCTGGCCCTGCAGCGTGGCCGCCAGGCCGGACAGATCCGTGCGCTGGAACAGGCTGAACGGCTTCAGCAGGCGTTGTTCCAGATTGCCGACCTGGCCGGTGCCGACCTGGAAATGGGCGAGATGCTGCGCCACGTGCACGGCGTGCTGGGCTCGCTGATGTACGCGGAGAACTGCTACATCGTCGAGTACGACGATGTGCGCGACCAGATGCGCTTCCTGTATTTCGCCGACCAGGTGGATGACTTCGTGGCCGACCCCACGATCAGCTACGACGCCGGGCAGATGCCGCGCAGCCTGACCGTGGCCCTGCTGCGGCACGGCAAGCCGCTCAGTGGCCCATCGCGCGAACTGCTGGCCGATGCCGAGGAAGAGCATGACCCCGAGCGCGGCCCGGAAAGCCTGGACTGGCTGGGCGTGCCGATGCTGCGCGATGGCCGCGTGTGCGGCGCCATCGTGGTGCAGAGTTACGAACAGGCTGCGCTGTATGGTGAAGCCGAGCGCGCGCTGCTCGGCTTTGTTGCCCAGCACGTGCAGACCGCGATGGACCGGCGCCAGGCACAGGTGCGGCTGGAGCAGCAGGTGGAGCGACGCACGCTGGAGCTGCAGCGTGCCAACCGCAGCCTGCAGGACGAAGTGGCCGAGCGCCGTCGTGGCGAACAACTGCAGACCGCGCTCTACAACATCGCCGAGATGGCCATGTCGGCCGACAGCCTGGCCCAGTTCTATGGGCAGGTGCATGGCGTGGTGGGCCGGCTGCTGGACGCGCGCAACTTCTACATCGCCCTGGTCAATGCGCGCAGTGACGGCCTGGATTTCGTCTATTCGGTGGATGAGCACAACAGCTCGCGCGCGCCGCGCGCCTTCAGCCGCGGCCTGACCGAATACGTGGTGCGCCACCGGCGCCCGCTGCTGGCATCGCGTGCGCAGATCGACGCGCTGCTGGCCACGGGCGAAGTGCGTGAGTCCGGCGCGCGTTCGCACTGCTGGCTGGGCGTGCCGCTGCTGCGCGACGACGAGGTGGTCGGCGCGATCGTGGTGCAGAGCTACACCGACCAGATCGCCTTCAGCGTGCACGACCAGCGGCTGCTGACCTTCGTGGCACAGAACATCGGTACCGGTCTGGCCCGCCAGCGCGACCAGCAGCGGTTGCGTTCGGCGCATGCCGAGCTGGAAAAGCGCGTGGAGGAACGAACGCGCGAACTGGCTGAAGTGAATGACAAGCTGCTGGGCCAGATTGCCGAGCGGCTGCGCGCCGAGCAGCGCCTGACCCACCAGGCCATGCACGATGCGCTGACCGGGCTGCCCAACCGCCTGCACCTGCTGGACCGCCTGCAGGATGCGCTGGCGCTGGCACGCCGCGAAGGCGGGCCGGTGTTCGCGATGCTGTTCCTGGACCTGGACCGCTTCAAGCTGGTCAACGACAGCATCGGCCACGCCGCTGGCGACCGCATGCTGGTGGAGGTGGCCAAGCGCATCGTGTCCATGGCCGGCGACGGCGATGTCGTGGCACGGCTGGGCGGCGATGAATTCGCCGTGCTGCTGCAGTGCCCGCAGGGCCTGGCCCAGGCGCTGGATTTCGGCCAGCGCCTGCTGCTGGCGCTGCAGGAATCGATGTGGATCGCCGGGCGCGAACTGTTCCCCTCCGGCAGCCTCGGCATCGCCCTGTGGAATCCGCATTACCGCACCGGCGAGGAACTGCTGCGCGATGCCGACGCGGCGATGTACCGGGCCAAGGCGCAGGGCCATGACCGCTGCGCCATCTTCGATGAGGACATGCGCGAGCAGGCCATGCGCAGCCTGGACCTGGAAGCGGACCTGCGGCGGGCGATCAACAACCGCGATTTCGTGCCGTTCTACCAGCCCATCGTGCGCCTGTCCGATGGCGAGGTGGTGGGCCACGAGGCGCTGCTGCGCTGGCAGCACGAGCGCCGCGGCCTGCTGCTGCCCGGCGCCTTTCTGGAGCTGGGCGAGGAAAGCGGCCTCATCGAGCAGGTCGACTGGCTCATCTACGAGCAGGTCATCGCCGGCCTGGCCGACGGTGGGCGTGGCTATGTCTCGGTGAACGTGTCACCGCGGCACTTCCGTTCGGCCGATTTCAGTGCGCGCCTGTTCGGCCTGCTGGAAGCCAATGATGCCGATCCGCAGCGGCTGCGCCTGGAGATCACCGAGGTGGCGTTGCTGGACGACGGCCCGCACACGCTGCGCATCCTCAAGGGGCTGCGCGAGCGGGGCATCCAGGTGCAGCTGGATGATTTCGGGACCGGCTTCTCGGCGCTGTCCTACCTGCACCGGTTCCCGATCAGCACGCTGAAGATCGACCAGAGCTTCATCGCCGGCCTGCACGGGCCGGAGGCACAGAGCACGCGCGCGCTGGTGGAAGGCGTGCTGTCGCTGGCGCGCACGCTGGGCATCGAGACCATCGGCGAGGGCATCGAGACCGAGGCCCAGCGGCAGAGCCTGTTCGAGCTGGGCTGTGACTACGGCCAGGGCTACCTGCTGGGGCGGCCGGCACCGTGGACGCGCGCGGTGGCCTGAACCACCGCGCAGGCCAGGCACGCTGGGCCACGCTCAACGCAGCGCGGCGCGTCGCTTCTCGTCGATCCACTTCGAGGCCTGGGCCGGCTCGTAGGCCTGCATCCAGGCCAGCATTTCATCGATGTCCGAGCCGTACCACAGGTCCTGGCGCTGTTCCGGGTGCAGGAAGCGCTCTTCCACCATGCGGTCGATCATGCCGATCAGCGGGGCATAGAAGCCGTCCACGTCCAGGAAGGCGCAGGGCTTGTTGCCGATGCCGAGCTGGCGCCAGGTGAGCATCTCGAAGATCTCTTCCATGGTGCCGAAGCCGCCGGGCAGGGCGACGAAGCCGTCGGACAGGTCGAACATGCGCGACTTGCGCTCATGCATCGAGCCGACGATTTCCAGTTCGGTCAGGCCGCGGTGGGCCACTTCCCAGTCGGCCAGCTGGCGCGGGATCACGCCGGTTACTTCACCGCCGGCGGCGAGCACGGCATTGGCGACGGTGCCCATCAGGCCGACGTTGCCGCCGCCATAGACCAGGCGCATGCCATCGCGGGCGATGCGGTCGCCCAGCGCCATGGCGCGTTCGGTGTAGACCGGCTTGCTGCCAGCGTTGGAGCCACAGTAGACGCAGAGGGACTTCATGGGGGATTCCTGTATCTTGGTGCGGAAACGAAAACGCCCCGCCGGCAACCGGGTCAGCGGTCGCGGGCGGGGTGTTGGTCGATTATGACGCGTTGGCGCGGATTACGCGGCGGCGGCCTGCTCGCGGCGCGGGCCTTCACGCAGGGCGCGGCCGACCAGGCCCACCAGCAGGTCCAGCTCGTCGCTGTCCATGCCGAAGTGCGGGGTGAAGCGCAGCGAGTTCTCGCCACCGTGGATCACGTTGATGCCGTGCTGGCGCAGCCATTCCTCGGTGGAACCGGCGCCATAGCACTTGAACTGCGGGGCCAGCTCGCAGGAGAACAGCAGGCCGGTGCCCTGCACCTTGGTGATCAGCCCGCCCAGCTCGCTCTTCAGCTGTTCCAGCTTGCGCACGGCCTCGGCGCCGCGTTCGGCGATGTTGGCGCGCACCTGCGGGGTGAGCTGGGCCAGGGTGGCGCAGGCCCCGTCCAGCGCACGCGGGTTGCGGGGCACGGTGTTGCCGTAGATGCCCTTGCGGTACAGCTGGGCGGCATGCTCGGTCACGGCCAGCACCGACAGCGGGTACTGCGCGGCATTGAGCGCCTTGGAGTAGGTTTCCATGTCCGGCGGATCCAGGCCTTCGAAGCCCGGGTAATCCACCACCGACAGCACGCCATGGGCGCGCAGGCCGGCCTGGATCGAATCGAGCAGCAGCAGGCTGCCGTGGGCGCGGGTCAGCTCGCGGGCCACCGCATAGAACGCCGGCGGCACCGAACGGCCCGGGTCGCCTTCACCCATCACCGGTTCCAGGAACACCGCTTCGATGAACCACTGGTTGCGCTCGGCATCCTCGAACACCTTGCGCAGGCCGGCCTCGTCGTACGGGGCGACCGTAATGACCGAATCCTCGCCACGGTAGCTGGCCAGGTGCTGCTGGTAGCTCTTGCGGCTGGAATCGGAATACAGCGCCGGTCGGTCGGTGCGGCCATGGAAGCTGCCCTTGATGACCACGCGCTTGATGGCGGCGCCCGCATGGCGCGCGCCCGGGTCGGTCTGCAGCTTGGCGTTGACGTCGGCGATGCGCGCGGCCAGGCCGACCGCTTCCGAGCCGGAGTTCAGGCACATGAAGCGGGCGAACGGGCAGCCGCCGCGGCGGTGGCCGATCTCCGCGCGCAGGGCGGCGATGAAGCGCTGCTGCGACAGGCTGGGGGTCATGATGTTGGCCATCACCTGCGGGCGCGACATCGCTTCGAGCACCGCATCAGGGGTGTGGCCGAAGCCGAGCATGCCGTAGCCGCCCGCGTCGTACAGCACCGCGCCCTTCAGGGTGACCACCCACGGGCCGCGCGCGGCCAGCGCCACGTACGGGGTCACCGCGTCGTCGGCATAGAAATTGACGAAGCCGTCCTGCATCGCGTCGATCTGCGCCTGCTCGTCCTGCGCCAGCAGCGGCCCCAGCTCCTGCTGCACGCGCCCGAACTCGTCGGCGGCCGCTTCCACGGCGGCAACCAGCTGCGGGTGGCGGGGCGACAGCGCGACCAGGGTGGCGTCGTCCAGGCCGGTGGTGATGCGGTTGCCGGGCTGGGCGCGGAGGGGGGCGAGGCGTTCGATGAAGCTCATTGCAGATCTCCTGAAACAATGGGTCGCACGGGCCTTCAAAAGCAAAACGCGCGTCATCACGCGCGCTTGGGGCGGACTCGTGCTGCGGACTTCCTTTCCGATGCTAGCACTAGTTTTTTTGCGCGATAACCCCGCAGAAACCTGCTGCATAGCAGCATATTGCCCGACGTTCGCCACGAAGCGCGCCGGCTCGCAGGCGCTGGACGTACAATGCGCGCCAATGTCGACCTGTTGCCGATCACTGCCTTGAAGAAGTCCGATTTCCACTACGACCTGCCGGCCGAACTGATCGCCCAGGCGCCGCTGGCCGAGCGTTCGGCCAGCCGCCTGATGCTGGTGCCGCCGGCGCCCGCCGCCTTCACCGACGTGCAGGTGCGCGACCTGCCGTCGCTGCTGCAGCCGGGCGACCTGATGGTGTTCAACGACACCCGGGTGATCCCGGCGCGGTTGTTCGGGCAGAAGGCCAGTGGCGGCCGCGTGGAGATCCTGATCGAGCGCCTGCTCGGCGGCCAGCAGGCGCGTGCCCAGGTGGGTGCCAGCAAGTCGCCCAAGGCCGGCAGCCGCATCGCCCTGGATGCCGGCGGCGAGGCCGAGGTGCTGGGCCGCGACGGCGAGTTCTACGTCCTGCAGTTCCACGTGCCTGAATCGCTGGAGCAGTGGCTGCTGCACGCCGGTCGCCTGCCGCTGCCGCCGTACATCCAGCGCGAACCAGGCATGGACGACCGCGAGCGCTACCAGACCGTGTTCGCCCGCGAAGTGGGCGCGGTGGCCGCGCCGACGGCCGGCCTGCATTTTGACGAGCCGCTGCTGGCGGCCTTGAAGGCCAAGGGCGTGGACTTCGGCCACGTCACCCTGCACGTGGGCGCAGGCACCTTCCAGCCGGTGCGCGCCGATGACCTGAAGGACCACGTGATGCACCGCGAGTGGCTGAACGTGGGCGCTGAACTGGTGCAGCAGGTGCGGCGCACCCGCGAGGCTGGCGGCCGGGTGATCGGCGTGGGCACCACCGTGGTGCGCGCGCTGGAAAGCGCGATGCGCGAGGGGGAACTGCTGCCGTTCGCCGGCGAGACGCAGATCTTCATCACCCCCGGCTACCGCATCCGCAGCGTGGACGCGATGGTGACCAACTTCCACCTGCCTGAAAGCACGCTGCTGATGATGATTTCCGCGTTTGCCGGCAAGGAGCGCGTGTTCGAGGCCTACCAGCACGCGATCGAACAGCGCTACCGCTTCTTCAGCTACGGCGACGCGATGCTGCTGTTCCCGCAGGCGGGGTAGGGGGGGCTGGCCTCTGCCTGATTGTGGTGGGTGCGCACCGTTGGTGCGCACTTCAGGGCCATGCCCGGCGCTACCGGAGCAGGGACGGCGGTTTTGGGAGACAATAGGCGACTATTTGCCTGAACGACCGCTCCATGTCCCGATTGCAGTTCCAGCTCCAGACCCGCGACGGCCGTGCCCGCCGTGGCCGCCTGACCTTCCCGCGTGGCACGGTGGAAACGCCGGCCTT
>PJTS01000897.1_pt1 | contig 13517 bp, 9 predicted proteins | sample 1512251 | NCBI WGS metagenome assembly PJTS01 (sample SAMN08177686, study PRJNA422409) | Soil metagenome, whole genome shotgun sequencing project. | isolation source: Soil (2) enriched on wood chips: alkali lignin treatment | place: USA: Madison | collected 2015-01-15 | reverse complement strand
CCGCCGAAGGCGATGGCGGTGGCCACGCCGGCGATGTTGCCGATGCCCATGCGGCCGGCCATGGACATGGCCAGGGCCTGGAACGAGGACACGCCGGCGTCGGACTTCTCGCCCTTCACCGTCAGGCGGCACATCTCGAAGAAGCCGCGCAGCTGCATGAAGCGCGTGCGCAGGCTGAAGTACAGGCCGGCGCCCAGGCACACCACGATCAGTGCCTTGCTCCAGATGATGCTGTTGATGAAATGTACGGTTGCTTCCACGCGCGCTCTCTCCAGTCGGCGGGTTGGGGGACGTCCCGTCGGCTGGAAGGGACGGCACCGATTCTCCCTGATCGCGGACCGGTGCGATAGCGCCGGAAGCAAGGGGTCGGATTCCTTGCGCAGGGCGCGAGGGCTCTGGCCCCGGTTCGCGGCCGTGGAATGGGGTCCGAGCCCTTTTCTGGCGAAAAGGGATCTGACCCCTGGCTGTTCAGGGCAGCTGGGTGCGCACCCGGGCGAAGCGGCGAAGGTCGTGCAGCTGGCCGCGCTTGTACACCGCGCAGCGGGCCGTGCCCTCTTCACTGAAGCCGTTGGCCAGCAGCACCCGGGCCGAGCCTTGGTTGAAATCCAGGACCTCGGCCTGCAGCCTGAACAGGCGCAGCTGATCCATCACCCAGGGCGCGAAAAGGCCTACAACGCGGGTCATCACGCCCTGCCCCCAATGCGCCCGGCCCAGCCAATAACCCAGTTCGGCGCTGTGCCCGCGCTCGGCGGTGCCCGGCTGGGCGCCGATGCTGCCGCAGGCGTGGCCGTCGATTTCAATGGCCAGGTTCAGCGTGCTGGCCGCCAGCACGCGGCCGGACAGGAAGGCCAGGCCGTCGTCGCGGGTGTACGGGTACGGGAAGCGATCGCGCAGGCCGCGCGATACCTCGGGGTCGTTGGCGTGCTGCAGCAGCGATTCGAGGTCGTCGGGGCGCCAAGGGCGAAGGATGAAGCCTTCGCCCTGCAGCCTGGGGGTCAGAGCCCTTTCCCGTTGGGAAAGGGATCCGACCCCGTCCGGCACCCCATTGGCGGGCGCATCAGGCATGGCCGCCGACCGAGGGCGATTCGGCTTCCTGCTTTTCCAGTTCGCGCTTCACCGCTTCGGGCGAACGGGTGTAGGGGGCCAGGCGCGCGTAGAAGGCCGGCACCACGAACAGCGACAGGAAAGTGGACAGGGTGACGCCGAAGATGATGACGATGCCGATGGTGCCACGGCTGGCCGAGCCGGGGCCACCGGCCACCACCAGCGGAATGGCACCGACCACCGTGGCGATCGAAGTCATCAGGATCGGGCGCAGGCGCACCATCGCCGATTCGATGATGGCTTCGCGCACGGTGCGCCCGTCATCGCGCAGCTGGTTGGCGAACTCCACGATCAGGATGCCGTTCTTGGCGGCCAGGCCGACCAGCATGACGATACCGATCTGACTGAACAGATTCACCGTTCCGCCACTCACCCACAGGCCGACCAGCGCGCCGAGCACGCCCAGTGGCACGGTCAGCATGATGGTGAGCGGATGGATGAAGCTTTCGAACTGCGCGGCCAACACCAGATAGACCACCAGCAGGGCCATGGCGAAGGTGAGCAGCACCGCGCCACCGGCGCTCTGGTACTCGCGCGATTCGCCCTTCCAGTTGATCTGCGCGTACTGCGGCAGTTCCTCGCGGCTGACCTGCTGCGCCCAGGCGATGGCTTCACCCAGCGGGTAGCCCGGCGCCAGGCCGGCGCTGATGGTGATCGAGCGCAGGCGGTTGAAGCGGTTCAACGTGCCCGCCTCGGCCACTTCGCTCAGCGTGACCAGGTTGGACAACGGCACCAGTTCGCCGGAGTTGGCGCGCACGCGGATCGCAGCCAGGTCGGCCGGGCTGGCGCGGCCCTCGCGGCCGGCCTGCACCAGCACGTCATACTCTTCGCCGTTGTCGACGAAGGTGGTGACGCGGCGCGAACCCATCATGGTTTCCAGCGCAGAGCCAATCGCGGTGACCGGCACGCCCAGGTCGGCCGCACGCTGGCGGTCGATGTTCACCCGCATCTGCGGGCGCGTTTCCTTGTAGTCCGAATCGGGGCCGACCAGGCCCGGGTTGTCGGCCATGCGCAGCAGGATGCGGTCGCGCCACTGGGCGATTTCCGCGTATTCCGGCCCGCCCAGCACGATCTGGAACGGCTGCCCGCCACTGCGCACCAGGCCACCACCGACCTGGGTGCGCACGCGCACGCCGCGCAGGGTGTTCAGTTCCTTCTGCAGTTCGTTGGCCACATCCACGGTGTTTTCGCTGCGCTGGCGCCACGGCTGCAGGAACACGCTCACCCGGCCGGTGTGCATTTCCTCGCTGGCACCGAAGCCGCCGGGCACGCGCGGGTTGGCACGGGCGATGGTCTTGTCGGCGCCCACGTGCGGGGCCAGCAGTGCTTCCACCTGCTGCACCTGCTGCACGGTGTAGTCATAGCCGGCGCCTTCGGGGCCATCGATCATGATCTGGAACGAACCGCGGTCTTCGGCCGGGGCCAGTTCGGAGGGCAGGATCTTCATCAGCCCCCAGGTGGCCAGCAGCGCAGCGGCCATCACCACCAGGTAGATCCAGGTGCGATCGACGTGATGGTCCAGCACGCGGCCGTAACCAGCCGCCAGGCGGTCCAGGTTGCGGTTGATGAAGCCATGCAGGCCGCGCGGTGCCTGCCCGGTATGCGGCTTCAGCAGTTTGGAGGCCATCATCGGGGTAAGCGTGAGCGCCACGAACGCCGACAGCGCCACCGCTGCGGCCAGCGCCACCGCCAGTTCGCGGAACAGGCGACCGGTATTGCCTTCCAGGAAACCGACCGGCAGGAACACCGCCACCAGCACCGCAGTGGTGGCGATCACCGCGAAGGCGACCTGGGTGGTGCCGCGCTTGGACGCGACCAGCGGCGGTTCGCCCAGATCGATGCGGCGCTGCACGTTTTCCACCACCACGATGGCATCGTCCACCACCAGGCCGATGCACAGCACCAGCGCCAGCAAGGTAAGCAGATTGATGGAGAAATCGAACGCGTACAGCGCGATGAACGCAGCCACCAGACACACCGGCACGGTGACCGCAGGAATCAATGCGGCGCGGAAACTGCCCAGGAACAGCCAGATGACCGCCAGCACCAGCAGCATCGCCTCCACCAGGGTGGCGTAGACGCGGTCCACCGCCGCTTCAATGAAGGTGGTGTTGTCGAAGGTGACCACGATCTGCGTGCCTTCGGGCAGCGTGGCGGCCACCTTTTCCGCTTCAGCGCGCGCGGCACGGGCCACGTCCAGCGAGTTGGCGGTGGAGGTCTTGACGATGCCCAGGCCCACGCCCGGTTCACCGTTGCTGCGGAAGTAGGCACGGCGTTCAGCCGAGGCCAGTTCGATCTTCGCCACGTCGCCCATGCGCACCACGTAGCCGTCGGCGCCCTTGCCCAGTGGAATGGTGGCGAAGTCTTCGGGTTTGACGTAGTTGCGCTCCACGCGCAGGGTGAAATCGCGGTCGGCCGATTCGATGCGGCCGGCCGGCAGTTCCACGTTCTCGTTGCGCAGGGCGGTTTCCACATCGCCGGTGGTCAGCCCGCGCGCGGCCAGCTGGTCGCGGTCCAGCCAGATGCGCATGGCGTAGCGCTGGCGGCCGCCGATGCGCACCTGGGCCACGCCATCCAGGCTGGAAAAGCGATCGACCACGTAGCGGTCGGCGTAATCGCTCAGTTCCAGCGTGTCCATGGTGGTGGAGGACATGTTGAACCAGATGATCGGGTCGGCATCGCTTTCCACCTTGGCGATTTCCGGCGGACGCGCCTCTTCGGGCATGCGGTCGGCCACGCGGCTGACGGCATCGCGCACATCGTTGGCGGCCGCTTCGATATCGCGGTTGGACGTGAATTCGATGCTGACCTGCGAACGCCCGTTGGTACTGCGCGCGTTGATGGTATCGATGCCTTCGATGCCGGCCAGCGCGTCTTCCAGCACCTGGGTGATGCGGCTTTCGATGACCGCCGCCGAGGCGCCGGTGTAATCCACCGACACCGAGACGATGGGCGGATCGATGGCCGGCAGTTCGCGCAGGGTCAGCCGGGTGAAGGACATGATGCCCAGCACCAGCAGCAGCAGGCTCATCACCACGGCAAACACCGGCCGCTGGATGGAGATGTCCGAAAGCTTCATCCGCCCTGGCCCTCGGCCGCGGCCGGGGTGGCTTCAGCCGGCGCGGGCGTTCCGTTGGCGGGGGCCGCATCGGTTGCCGCCACCTTCAAGCCGGGGCGCAGCTTGCCGGTACCATCAACCACGATGCGCTGCCCGGCCTGCAGGCCCTGGCGGATTTCCACCACGCCCGAGCGCCGCGCGCCGATCACCACATCGGCACGTTCCACCGTGTCGTCGTTCTTCAGCCGGTACACATACGAGTCGCGCCCGACCTGCACCACGGCAATTTCCGGCACCACCAGCGCTGGGCGCTCGGGACGGAACAAGCGCACGTCCAGCAACATGCCGGGGCGCAACGCGTGGTCGGCGTTGGCGAAGTCGGCGCGCACCGTCACCGCACGGGTGGCCGGATCGATGCGGGCATCGATGGTGCTCACCTCGCCTTCGAAGGTGCGGCCGGGCCAGGCCACGCTGGTGGCACTGACCTTGTCACCCGTGGACAACGCAGCCAGTTCCACTTCCGGCACCTGGAAATCGACGTGCATGCGCTCGATGTCATCCAGTGTGGCGATCACCGTGGTGGGGGTGACCAGCGAGCCGGGGCTGACCTGGCGGATGCCGAGCACGCCGGCGAACGGCGCGCGCACGCGACGATCGCCGATTTCCGACTGCATTTCCGCCACGCGCGCTTCAGCCGAATCGCGGATCGCTTTCTGCGTATCCAGCGTGGCGCTGGACACCAGGCGCTGGGTGGCCAGTTCGCGCTGGCGCTTGTACAGCTGGTCGGCTTCGGCAAACGTGGCCTGGGCCTGGCTGAGCGCAGCCTGCTGGGCCTGGCCGCGCAGGGTCACGATGGGGGCACCGGCGGCCACCTGCTGGCCGCTTTCGAAATGGACCCGGTCCACGATTTCGCTGACCTTGGCAGTCACACTGATCGATTCACGTGCCTTGGCCGTGCCCAACGCCTGCAGGGTGTCATTCCACTGCGTGGGCTGCACCACCTGCGCGGTGACCGGTACGGCTTCACCCTGCCGGCGTGCGGCAGCCTCCGGCTTGCCTGCACAGCCGGCCAGGAGGGCCAGGCCGAGGCCAAGGGCCAGCGGGGAAGCGATACGAGCCAACATGCACAGTCCTGATTGATCCACGGCCGCCGAGTGTAGGCACCACCCCATGAAATCGGTATGTGCCAAGCGTTTACCGCCGTGAAACCGCCACTGCGATAGCGCCGGGAACCCGTTCCATGCAAGGGTTGCCGCCGTGGTGTCGGCGTATGTCGGGATGTATCCAGCGCCCCCGCGCGCGCCGATGCCATCGTACAGTCAAACCTGCCTGGCTGAGGGCGCCAGGCAGGGGTCGGCCCTGGCGGGGTCCGACCCCGTTTTTTTACCCGGCGCATGGGTAGCGCCGGGCCATGCGCGGCGGATCAATACCGGTAGTTCACCTTCAGCCACAGGCTGCGCCCGGGCTCGTTGATGCGCACCGGATCGGCCGGGAAACCAAAGTCGGCGCTGCCGGCCAGGTTCAGGTGCTCGCTGTAGGCACGGTCGAACACGTTGTCAACGCCCGCGCTGACCTGCAGTTGTGGGCTGAATCGATAGGCCGCATTGAGCGCGAACGTGGCAAACCCTGCGCTGGGCCCAAGATCCTGCGCCACCACGTTGCCCTGCCCGGTGGCGACCCGGTGCTGGGCCGCCACTGCACGCAGCAACGCACCGGCACTCCAGCGCTGGCCCTGCCAGTCGGCGCTCAGGCGCGCTTCCAGCGGCGGCATCTGCGGCAACGGGCGGTGCGCATCGCGGTTCTCGCCCCAGGCATATGCAACGGTACTGCCCAGCGACCACTGCGGGTCCAGTTGCAGTTTCATCCCGGCTTCGGCGCCAGCGATGCGCGCGTCGATGTTGTCGGCCTGGCTGCTGCTGCCCATCATGCCGCCGCTTCGATAGGTGAACAGGATGTAGTCCTGGATCTGCCCGGCGTAGGCAGACACCCAGGCCTGCACCCGCGGCCCGTTGTACTGCACGCCTACGTCGAGCTGGGTGGTGCGTTCGGGCTGGATGCCGGCAAAAGCATTCACGCTGCCGGCCGGTCCGGCATCGGGCGAGAACAGTTCCCAGTAATCCGGCATGCGCTCGCTGTGGCCCAGTCCGGCGTAGGCGGTCAGGCCCTGGGCCAGGTCCTGTTCGTAGCGCAGGAAGCCGCTGCCCAACCACTGCCGGCGCTGCTGGCCAGCGGTGGGGTTGGGCATGTCCATCATCATCGCGCTGATCTGCGCGCGCGTATCGCGCACGCGCGCACGGTCGATGCGCAGCCCGCTGATCCAGCGCTGCGCGGTGTCGGCGCCCAGGGTCAGCTCAGTGAACACGCCCTGCCGCTCGAAGTCCGCATCACGGCTCCACGCCGCGTTCTGGTAGGTGTTGCGGCCCATGCCCACGCGGCCGCGGTGGTGGCTGTCTTCGGCATCCACGCCGGCCACCAGCTGCACGTCCTGCCAGCGCCATTCGGAACTGATGCGCCCACCCTGGGTACGCCGGTCGACATTGGAGGCCATCGGCATGGGCATGCTGCTGTCCGGATTGGGCGTGCGCAGCGTGTAGTTGTCCATCACATGGTCGGCTTCGTTGTAGTACACGTTGGCCTGCAACGTGTCCCACGCGCCGGGCAGGTTGCGCTTCTCGAAGCGCGCACCAAAGGTGGTGCGTTCAAACGCCGCACCGTCCATGCCACGACCGGCATAGCGCGCGATGGCATCGCCGGCACCGGCGGACACCTCCAGCAGCGTATCGGCATCGGGCGTCCAGCCCAGCGCCACATCGCCGTTCCACTTGCGCCATTTCGACGGCACGACGTCGCCATGACCGTCCTTGTAGTCGTCCGCTTCTGAACGGTTGCCACTGGCGCGCACGTAGCCGGTGGGATTGCCCAGTGTCAGGTCCAGCACCTGGTCGTTGCGGTTGCGCGAGCCGACCAGCGCACTGGCATCGGCGCGCAGGCCCGGCGCCTCGAAGCGCGGCGTATCACGCTCAAAGCGGATGGTGCCGGCCGAGGCACCCGCGCCCCAGCGCACGCTCTGTGGGCCCTTGATGATGGTCAATCGATCGAAGCTTTCCGGCGCGATGTAGGACAGCGGATTGTCCATGCGCGAGGGGCAGGCGCCGATCAGGTTGCCATCGTTGCTGAGGATGTTCAGGCGCGAACCGAACATGCCGCGCAGCACCGGGTCGCCATTGGTACCGCCGTTGCGGATGGCGGAAAAACCGGGAACGGTCTTCAGGTAATCGGCGCCATCACTGGCCGGCACCGGCTGCCGCGGCAGCCGCGGATCGGTCACCCAGTGCAGTGGCGAAGAGGGTGCGGCGGCGGTCACCACCAGGGTATCGAGGGTGCGCGCTTCATCAGCGGGCGCAGCGTGGGCCAGCGCAGCGGCCACGGCAAGGCCGAGGGCAACCGGCAGGCGCGCGGACGCGCCCGCGGGGCGGGACAGGTTTTTCATGCAGACAACTCCAGGGTACGCACGCGCGCACGGCGCCCGGTCAGGCGTCGTGCGGCGGATTGAATGGAAAATTCAGCGGACGATGGAGCGCAGCGGTGGGCCTCGCGCGGCATGCGCGGGCCAGTGTTGCGGTGGCAGCGGCGGCAGCAGCGGGGCGAACAGCACACGCGGCCGCCACAGCAGCTGCACCAGCAGCAGCGCCACGGCCAGCCACGGCAGCAGGCGCATGGCCAGCACGCAGTACTCGCAGGCTTCGCCGTGCATGGCATGCGGATCGGCCGGTGGGGTTGAATCCCGTTGCGCATGCAACGTGCCGTGTTCTTCAGCCATGCTGCCGTGATGCATGTGGGCGTGCATGGCTGGCGACATCTGATCCATCTGCGCATGCGCAGGAGGGTGATGCTCGGGCGCCTGCAGCGCGCGGCTGACCAGCGGCGCAAGCACCATCAGCAGCGTTGCCACGAAGGCAAGCTGCAGCAGGAGGCGCTGCGGGCGGGACAGACGGTTCACCGCGCTAGTGTAGAGCCCGCTCCAGGGTTGGCCGTGCGACGAACCGTCGCAGGTGATGGGGGCTTTTCGGCAGGGCTGCGCCCTGCACCTGCTCAATGCAACGTCAACGTCAACGGCAACGGCAACGTCAAGAGCGGGCATTCCGTCGGATGGCGGGGAGGGTCCGGTTGCGGGGGACGCCGCAAGTACGTCCTTGTAGGCTTGGCCGCGGCTTGCTCGTGTGCGCTTTCCTGCGCACACGGCAAGACCGGGGTTGGGCGTCCTGCCCAACCCGCCCGAGGCATGCCTCGGGCCCATGCCGCGGACACCCCCGCAACCGGACCCACCCCGCCTTCGACAGTTGGCCGCGATCTGGCGGAACGGCACGGTGTCGGAGCCGGTTGCTGCGCAACGGGCTCCGACACCGGATTCGATATTCGATTTCCATGGAAATTCATCCACGCATGGCGTGGATCTACTGGCTGCCGGCCAACTGTCGGAACGGCGCTCTGGCCCGGTAGGTGTCGACCTTGATCGACACGGATGAATCCACTCGATATCTGACAGATGTGTCGACCAAGGTCGACACCTACCAACAGCCGCGCGGAGCAACAGGCGCAATTGCCAACAGCCGAGTGAACCTGTCAGAGGCGGGGCGGTGTCGGAGGGCGGGGTGTCAGCCGCATGGATGCGGCTGCCAAGCCTACACGGACGTACTTGCGGCGTCCCCGCACTCCGACACCGCCCCGCCATCCCACGGAATGCCGCTTTTGACGTTGATGTTGACGTTGAGCGGGTGCAGGGCGCAGCCCTGCAAAGCCCCAACCCTCAGACCGTGATGGTCTGGGTCAGCGATTCCCAGGTGGGGGGCTGCGGCCAAGCAGCGGCCTGGTTGCCGTCCAGCACCCGGCGCAGGTCGCGCGGGTCGATCTGTGGCGCCAGCACGTGTACCAGTTCCAACGCGTAATCGCGCAGCACGCGATCGCGCGGCAGCACCGCCCAGGCAATGCACTCGGTGATCGGCGCCGGCGCCGGCCACGATTTCAGATCTTCGTCGTAGGCACTGACCGCCATCTCCGCCAGCAGGCCCACGCCCAGACCGGTGCGCACATACGTCTTGATCAGGTCCGCATCCAGCGCCGTCAGGGCCAGGTCAGGCACCAGCCCCTGGGCGGCGAACGCACGCTGCAGCGACGAATTCGGACGCGTGGACGATTCGTAGCTGATCAACGGCTGCCGCGCCAACGCGGCCAGGTCCGGCGCGCGGCCGGCGCGGTCCAGCGGGTGGCCCTTGGGCACCACCACCAGCCGGCGCCAGCGGAACAGCGGCACGGCAATGCCGTCGGTCGGTTCACTGCCGGCGGTACTGATGATGGCGATATCGGCATCGCCCTGGTTGAGCCGGTCCAGCGCGTCCGCTTCGCCGGCCTGCTGCAGATGCACGCTCACCTGCGGGTACGCCTGCTTGATCGCAGCCACCGCCGGCGGCAGCACGAAGCGCGCCTGGGTGTGGGTGGTGGTCAGGATCAGCTGGCCCTGGCTTTCGCGGCGCTGGTTGGCCGCATAGGTACGGATGTTGTTCGCCTCAGACAGCACCGCACGGGCGCGGGTGATGACCTCGGTACCGGCCGGGGTGACCGATTCCAGGCTGCGCCCCTTGCGCACGAACAACAGGAAACCCAGCTCGTCTTCCAGCTGCTTGAGCTGCTTGGACAGGCCAGGCTGGGTCGCGTGCACGCGTGAGGCGGCGAGCGTGATGTTCAGCTCGGCATCGGCGATGGCAACCAGGTAGCGCAGCTGGGTGAGCGTCATGGCGGGCAGGCGGCGGGGGCGGAGGTCCACTCTAGGGTCAATTCCCGTCACCAGCTTATAACCAAACGTTGTTTAAGAAAGGTATCTGGTCATTTCCGGGTGTCATATGCCGGCGCTACGGTCAGCCGGCAGCCGCTGGCCTGGACGGCCAGCCCTCCCCTCTTCCGCCCGCCGCAGCCCGGCGCGGCCTGCTTCTGGAGCGCTTCCATGGCCCTGTACGACTCCATCCTGGACACCATCGGCAACACCCCCATCGTCAAGCTGCAGCGCCTGGCGCCGCAGGGCGTGACCCTGTACGCCAAGGTCGAATCGTTCAACCCCGGCGGTTCGGTAAAGGACCGTCTGGCGCTGGCCATCATTCTGGACGCCGAAGCGCGCGGCCTGCTCAAGCCCGGCGACACCATCGTGGAGGCCACCTCGGGCAACACCGGCGTGGCCCTGGCCATGGTGGCCGCCGCACGCGGCTACAAGTTCGTGGCCACCATGGTGGAAACCTTCTCCATCGAACGCCGCAAGCTGATGCGCGCCTACGGTGCCAAGGTGATCCTGACCCCCGCCGCCGAACGCGGCAGCGGCATGGTGCGCAAGGCGCGCGAGCTGGCCGAACAGCATGGCTGGTTCCTGGCCAGCCAGTTCGCCAACCCGGCCAACCCGGCCTACCACCGCAACACCACCGCGGCGGAGATCCTGCGCGACTTCGCCGGCAAGCGCCTGGACTACTTCGTGAGTGGCTGGGGCACCGGCGGCACGCTCACCGGCGTGGGCGAAGTGCTGAAGGTGGCACGCCCGCAGACGCGCATCGTGGCCACCGAACCGGCGGGCGCGGCGCTGCTGAAAGGCGACGACTGGAAGCCGCACAAGATCCAGGGCTGGACCCCGGACTTCGTGCCCGATGTGCTGAACCGCGATGTGGTGGATGAACTGCTGACGGTCGAAGACGAGCGCGCGATCGCCACCGCGCGCCGCCTGGCCGCCGAGGAAGGCCTGTTCGTGGGCATCTCGGCCGGCGCGACCGTGGCCAGTGCGCTGGACGTGGCCAGCCGCGCCGAAGTCGGCTCGGTAATTCTGGCCATGTTGCCGGACACCGGCGAACGCTACTTCTCCACCCCGCTGTTCGCCGATGTGAACGAAGGGTCCGACGACGACTGGCTGGCCGGTCTGCCGTAAGCGGTGCGGGGTCGGATCCCTTTCCTGCAGGGAAAGGGCTCTGACCCCACCGGCGTAGCGCAATGTTGGGGGTCAGCGCCTTTTCCATGCGGAAAAGGATCTGACCCCTTTCTGCTTCAGCCTGCGTGAAGGTAAATGCCGCCATCGTGCGTGAAGACCGGATCGCAGGTTGTGAGACGGTCATGACGCAGCATGCATGCCCTGTGCCCTACCGTGGGTACAGCCAGCGCGGAGGATGCGCGGAACAACCGACAGGCAGGAGACGGACGCATGAAGATCGAAGTGTGGCAGGGCGACATCACGACCCTGGCGGTGGATGCGATCGTCAACGCGGCCAATGAATCATTGCTGGGCGGAGGCGGTGTGGACGGTGCGATCCACCGCGCGGCAGGCCCGGGCCTGTTGCAGGAATGCGAGCAGCTGCCGCAGCTGCGCCCCGGCGTGCGCTGCCCCACCGGCGAAGTGCGCGCCACCGCCGGCCATGCACTACCGGCCAAGCACGTGCTGCACACCGTGGGCCCGGTCTGGCACGACGGCCAGCGCGACGAACCCGCGCTGCTGGCCAACTGCTACTGGAAATCGCTGCAGATGGCCGAATCGCTGGGCGTGCAGTCCGTCGCGTTCCCGGCCATCAGCTGCGGCGTGTACGGCTACCCGCTGTACCAGGCCGCGCAGGTGGCCGTGACTGAAACACTGGCGTGGCAGCGCAGCCACGCACAGCCGATGCGCATCGTGCTGGTGGCCTTCAACACCGCCACCGCCAAGGCCTACCAGCAGGCGCTGGCCGCTGCCGGCCAGGCCGTGGAGGCCGAACGCACCCTGCCACTACCGCCGGCAGGTGACGCCGGTTTCGCCGCAGCACACTGACTGCGCGCCTCTAGCGCACCTTGATCTCGACCAGGCCGGTGGTTTCGCTCAGGTTGCTGACATCCACGGTGTAGTGACCCGCAGGCAGCGTTTCCTGCAGGCGGGCGTCGGTTCCGTTGCCACCGTCATCATCGCTGCGCTCGATCTCACCACCCACCAGGCGCAGCACGGTGTCGACCTGGCTGGACACCGCGTCCAGCTGCACCTCGGCCGGCGCGTCCAGGGTCAGCAGGAAGCGCCGGCGGCCCTCGCCTTCCAGCAGGGTGTACACGCTGCCGTTGCGCGGCAGCGCGGTGCCATCGGTATCGACCAGGTTATCCGGCATGGCACTGCGCGTGGCCTCCAGGCTGAAGGCGCCCTGGTCGCCATCACCCAGCCCGCGCACGGTGAGGGTGTACTCGCCGGGCTGCAGCGGCAGGGTCAGGCGCGAATCAGTGCCCTCGCCACCGTCATCGTTCTCGCTTTGCTGGCCGTTGCCCTTCAGCGACAGCACGGTATCGAACGCGTCCGAACGCAGCTGGATCTCGTACAGGCCTGGACTATCCACCTTCAGGGTGTAGTCCTGGCGCTCGTCCAACAGCAGGTCGTCGATGCGACCGGCCCCCACGATCGGCTTGCCGTCATACGGCACCAGCGCTTCGGCGCGCAGCCGGAACGGCCCGAACGCCTCGGGGCCATCGGCATTCACCGCCACCTGGTAGGTGCCGGCGCCGTCGGCGCGGAACGCCACTGAAACCTCGTCGCCACTTTCATAGCCGCTGCGGCTGCTGGCCACCAGCGTGCCGTTGTCGAACACGCTGATCGACCCGTTGAGGGTACCGGTCAGCTTGATGCCGACCCGCTGCTTGTCCTGCAGCGCCAGCGCGTAGACCTGGTAGTGGCTGCCGTCGTTGTAGTTCAGTGCGCTGCGTGCGGTGATCTCACCGGACAGCGGCTTGTCCAGCGCCAGCGGCGGAACCTTGCCCGCCTCGGCGCTGCTGCCCGGCAGGCGGTTGCAACCGGCTACGGTCAGTGCCGTGGCCATGGCGATCACGATGGCGGCCTTGCGCATGTGCTGCTTCTTCCCTGGAAACCGGACGCCGATACGGCACCCGCTGGAGCGCAACGATACCCGCAAATGAAGACGCCGGCACAAGGCCGGCGTCCCCTACTGCCCAGGCGGTGGCGCGGCTCAGCCGTTCCACTTGCCCAGTGCGGCCAGGCCGTTTTCCTTGGCACGCTCGAACACGGTCTTCTGTGCGGCGGTGTAGTTGCCCTTCATGTCCTTGGCCCACAGCTTCAGCGCGGCCTGCTGCATGGCACGGCCGTAGGAGAAGCTGAGCGGCCACGGCAGGTTGCCGAGCTGGTTCATGGCGTTCAGGTGGGCGGTGGACTGCTCGTCGCTCTGGCCACCGGACAGGAACACCACGCCCGGCAGGATCGCCGGCACGGTGCTCTTCAGGCACATCACGGTCGATTCGGCCACTTCTTCCACGTCGGCCTGTTCATCGCAGCCCTTGCCGGAGATGACCATCGAGGCCTTCAGGATGG
>PJTS01000893.1_pt1 | contig 13582 bp, 10 predicted proteins | sample 1512251 | NCBI WGS metagenome assembly PJTS01 (sample SAMN08177686, study PRJNA422409) | Soil metagenome, whole genome shotgun sequencing project. | isolation source: Soil (2) enriched on wood chips: alkali lignin treatment | place: USA: Madison | collected 2015-01-15 | reverse complement strand
TCGCTATCATGACGCAAATGGGAATCGATCCCATTTGAATCTCCGATAAGGACTCCCCCTGTGACTGCCGATGCCCTCACCCGCGCGGGCCTGCCGCGCGCTGTTCTGCCGTGCCCGCATGCGCCTGGCCTGCGCCGCGCCCTTGCCCTGGCCGTTGCGCTGGCGCTGCCGCTGGCAGCCCAGGCCGAGGCCCCGGCCGATGCCAACCCCACCACCCTGGACGGGTTGGAAGTGACCGCGCGCCGCCAGTCGCAGGCCGACAGCTATACGCTGCCGGTCAGCCGCGCCGCCATCGGCCTGGACCTGAGCGTGCGCCAGACCCCGCAATCAGTCACCAGCGTGACCCGCCAGCAGATGGACGATCTGCAGATCGAATCCATCGATGACGTGCTGACCAGCACCACCGGCATCACCACCTATTCGCTGGACAACGCCGGGCGTACCACCTTCCGCGCGCGCGGTTTCGACATCGGCAGCTTCAAGGTGGACGGCATGCTGGTGAACGGTGCCAGCAGCTTCAGCGGTGGCGGTGCGGCGCTGAACATGGACCTGTACGACCATGTGCAGGTGGTGCGCGGCGCCAACGGCCTGCTGGGCGGCACCGGTGACCCCTCGGCCACCGTGTACCTGGAGCGCAAGCGCCCGACCGCGGACTTCGGTGGCGCCGCCGCACTGACCCTAGGCAGCCACGACAAGCGCCGCCTGATGGGCGATGTGAACGTGCCGCTGACCGCCGATGGCCGCGTGCGCAGCCGCTTCGTGGTCAGTGCCGAGGATTCGGACACCTTCCGCCAGCGCGAAGACATCCAGCGCCTGGCCGGGCTGGCCAGCTTCGAGGCCGACCTGGGCAGCGCCACCGTGCTGAACCTGGGCGTGCAGTACGAGAAAACCCGCAACGGCGGTGCCTCCTGGGGCAGCAACGTGCCGATCTGGTGGGCCGATGGCAGCCGTGCGCAGTTGCCGCGCAGCACCAACCCTGCCGCCGACTGGAGCCTGGCCAAGCGTGACAACACCACGGTGTTCGGCAGCGTGGAACAGGGGCTGGGCGCGGACTGGACGCTGCGCGTGGCGTTCGCCCATGACAGCGGCGAAAGCTTCACCAACTACGGCGTGGCCAAGGTCAACAACGCCGCGCGCAACCAGGGTTTCGCCGGCTTCTGGAACCCCGATGGCAGCGGCGCCTTCCTCAACGCCATCCACAGTGAATCGGAAACCCGCCGCGACAACCTGGACGTCAGCGCCAGTGGCCCCCTGCAGCTGTTCGGCCGCGAGCACCAGCTGATGGTGGGCTTCAACGGCTACCGCAGCGAGATCACCGACTACAGCTTCAGTGCTGCGCTGGGCAACTGCACCATCGCCGGCGTGGCACCGTGGAGCGGCTGCCAGTACCGCGCCGTGGGCCTGCCGATCGCCGACTGGCGCAGCTGGGACGGCAGCTACGCGGGCTTCGAAACCTTCCGCACGCCCGCGCGCAGCAAGACCATTACCGAAAACCTGGGCGGCTATCTGGCCGGCCGCTTCAGCTTGGCTGACCCGCTGTCGCTGGTGCTGGGCACGCGGGTGAGCAACTACAAGACCTACACTCAGACCTACACCCAGGCCGATGTGCGCACCCGCGGTGCGGCCAGTGGCGAACAGCAGGTCGTCACCCCGTACGCCGGCCTGGTGTGGGACTTCGCCGCGAACTATTCGGCGTATGTGAGTTACACCGATGTGTTCAGCCCACAGGGCAACGTGCGTGATGCCAACGACACCCTGCTCGATCCGGTGACCGGCAAGAGCTACGAGGCGGGCATCAAGGGCGAATGGGCCGACGGAGCCCTGAACGCTGCGCTGGCGTTGTTCCGCAACGAGCAGAACAACGTGGCCGAAAGCACCGGCGAGGTGCATCCAGACACCGGCCTGACCATCTACCGCGCGGTGGACGGGGTGAAATCCAAGGGTGCCGACCTGGAAATCAGTGGCCGCCTGGCCCAGGGCTGGAACGTGTATGCCGGTTACACCTGGCTCCAGGTCGATGGCCTGTCCTACCAGCAGGATCCGCGCCACCTGCTGCGCTTGAACACCACCTGGACCCTGCCCGGTGCGTTGTCGAAGCTGACGGTGGGCGGTGGTCTGTCGGTGCAGAGCGGCACGGTGATGTCGACCAACCCCGGCCGCCCGCTTGGCGGAGGCCGCTACGACGCCAGCAACCTGCCGATGGGCGGCTACACCCTGGTGAACCTGATGGCGCGCTATGCCCTGACCGATACCGTCCAGCTGGCGGTGAACGTGAACAACCTGACCGACAAGACCTACTACACCCAGTACGGTTTCTACGACGGGTTGATCTTCGGCGAGCCGCGCAGCACCACCTTCAGCGTGCGTGCGCGCTTCTGACCCCACCAACGGCGGCGCCTGCACTGCGGGGCGCCGCCGCTTCTGGGAAGATGCAGAGATGGTTGAAGCCCCTGCCCCCGCTGCGCGCATCCTGATCGTGGACGACGACCCCGAGATCGGCGCGCTGCTGGCCGAGTACCTGGGCCGGCATGGGCTGCACACCGGAACGGCCGCCGACGGCACGGGCATGTGGGCGGCCCTGGATCGCCAGCGGTTTGATGCGGTGGTGCTGGATCTGATGCTGCCGGGCGACGATGGCCTGACCCTGTGCCAGCAGCTGCGTGCGCGCACGGCGCTGCCGGTGATCATGCTGACCGCGCGCGGCCGGCCGGCCGACCGCATCCTGGGGCTGGAACACGGCGCCGATGACTACGTGGCCAAGCCGTTCGACCCGCGTGAGCTGCTGCTGCGGCTGCAGGCGGTGCTGCGCCGCGCGCAGCCGGCGGCGGTCGCCCCGCGGCTGCGCTTTGCCGGCTGGACGCTGGACACGCGTACCCACCAGCTGCAGGCCGATGACGGCCGCCGCCACCTGCTGGGCGAGACGGACTTCGTTGCGCTGCAGCTGTTCCTGCGCCACCCCGATGAAGTGCTGGAACGCGACTACCTGGTGGAACAGGTCTACGGCCGCGACCGCCTGCCGAGTGATCGCAGCATCGACATGTGCATCAGCCGGCTGCGGCAGATGCTGGAGCACGACAGCCGCGCGCCGCTGCTGATCCGCACCGTGCGCCACCGCGGCTACTGCCTGGCCGGGCCGGTGCTGGCCGATGGCTGAGCCGCGCCAGGGCTGGCCGCGCACCCTGTACGGCCGCCTGGTGCTGGTGCTGGTGGCTGGCATGCTGCTGGCCCAGCTGCTGACCGGCACGATCTGGCATGACGCCCGCTACGAACGCGTGGCCGAGATTCCCGCGCGCCTGGCCGCCGCCCACGTGGCACAGAGCCTGCGCCTGCTGGAAGCGCCGCGATCACCGCTGGCCGGCGCCGACCCCGCCTTGTTGTCCACCGCCGACCTGACCGTGCACGCGGTGGACGACGGGGGCCCGGTGCCACTGCGCGCACGTGACCGCGCCGTTGAACACCTGTTGCAGGCCGCGCTGGCCAGCGAACTGGGTGCGCCGCGCGAACTGCACCTGCAGCGCCTGCGTCTGTACGACGGGCAGGGGCGCGAGGACGACAAGGCACTGTCGGCCCGCCATGTGGCCGGGCAGTTCCAGTTGCGGGTACGCAGCACTACCGGTCGTTGGCTGCAGTTCGACGTGCGCGAGGGGCAGGCCGGCCTGCAGCTGGAGCCGGGCCATGCGCTGAGCGACTACCTGCTGCGCATCTACGGGCTGCGCACCTTGTTGATCGTGCTGCTGGCGCTGCTGGTGGTGCGCTGGCTGACCCGTCCGCTCACCCGCCTGGGGGCCGCTGCGCAGGCCTTGGGCCACAACCTGCACGCACCGCCACTGCCGCTGGAAGGGCCGCGCGAAGTGCGCCAGGCCGCGCAGGCGTTCAACCAGATGCAGCAGCAGCTGCAGCAGGCCGCGCAGGCCCGCGAGGAACTGCTGGCGGCGGTATCGCACGATCTGCGTTCGCCGCTGACCCGCTTGCGCCTGCGCACCGAACTGCTGGCCGATGAGAACGCGCGCACGCGCTGGCGTGCCGATCTGGACGACATGCAGGAGCTGGTGGATTCCATCCTGGATTACAGCAGCGCCACCCAGCTGCGCGGCGAACGCGAGCCGCTGGAGATCGACGCATTGCTGCGCACGGTGGTGGACGATGCACGCGAGGCCGGGCATGCGGTGCAGCTGCAGGGACAGATCGGCATGGCCTGCAGCGGCTTTCCCCGCAGCCTGAAGCGCGCGCTGGCCAACCTGCTGGACAATGCCGGGCGCTACGGCGGCGGCGCCCGGGTGAACGCCTGGGGCGATGCACAGGCCATCCACATCAGCATCGCGGACGAAGGGCCCGGTATTCCTGCCGAACAGCGTGCGCGCATGCTGCAGCCATTCCAGCGCCTGGAGGCCTCACGCAGCGCGCGGCATGGGGGCACGGGTCTGGGCCTGAGCATCGCCGTGGCGGTGGTGCAGGCCCACGGCGGTCAACTGTTGCTGGACGACGGCGAGGCCGGGCGCGGGCTGTGCGTGCGCATCACCTTGCCGCACACACCCACATCCTGCCGGTAGCGCCGGGCAATGCCCGGCGGATTCCTGTAGCGTCGAGCTTGCTCGACCTTACCGGGTCAATCCGGCGCCTTGGCCGGTACGAACGGTGAGGTCGGGTCGCTGGCGGGGAAGGTCTCTTCCAGCGCCTGGTCCTGGTTGTCACTGGCGTGCTGTTTGCGCTCGCGCCGCTTGAGCGGGCTCTCCTGCCCGCCCCGATGGCGGTCGCCGCAGTCCTTGCGGTCCTGCGCTGCCTGTTCAGGCTGGTGCACCACCGGCAGGACATCGTGCTGAGGCGCCGGCATGCCGGCACCGCGGTCTTCGGCATCGGCCAGATCATGCTTGGCACGTTGCTCACCCGCTACCGGGGTGTGGGTCTGGCGCAGGGGATCTCGGCTGGACATGGGGGGGACTCCGGTGACGGGGTGTCCACTACAGCGCTACGCCAGTAAAGGAACCGCGAACCCCGCGTCATGAACATATCTGTCACGACTGGATAACGGCGGCGCCGGTATTCCTGCCCTCCCGCCCGCTGCAGGAGCCGGCCATGCCCCGTCTTGAACGCCCCGCCCTCTCCGTGTTCAACGCCCTGCTGGATCCGGTCGCCCCGCGCCCCGCTCAACGCCGCAGCCGCCGCCACCAGGATCCGCAGGCGGTGGCGCAGGATTACCTGCAGTACATGCTGAGCGACTACGAGACCCGCCGCGCCCATGGCCACCGCAACTGGCGTGACCTGTGCCCGGTGTACGCGTTCGCGTTGACCACGCACGCCGCCGACTGGCCCCGTGGCGATGCGGCCGACACCTGCGAGGAGCTTGCTGAACACTGGGAGCAGATGCGTGGGCAGTCGCGCATGGGCTGGGCCCAGGCCCGGCCCGTGGTGGAAGACGCGTGGCGCGCGCTGGACCATATTCCGGCGGCCGCAGTAAGGCCGTTGCTGCAGTGAGTGGGCATCGAAGCCGTGTCTGGGTGCACCACCCGCTCTGCACGGTGTCGACACGGTCGTTTCACGGCGGGCGCCTGAATCTGGCCACCCCGCCGCAATGCAGGTGCGTGCCATGGCCCGCCCGATCTGGACTGGAACCCTTTCCTTCGGCCTGCTGAACGTGCCGGTTTCACTGATGTCCGGCGAGCGCAAGGTCGACCTGCAGTTCCGCATGCTGGATTCGCGGGACCGTAAACCGATCCGCTTCGAGCGGGTCAATGCCGATACGGGCGAAGAAGTGCCGTGGAAGGACATCGTCAAGGCCTACGAGTACGACAAGGGCAGCTATGTCGTGCTGGAAGAAGGCGATATCCGCTCGGCCGCGCCGGAGAGCCACGAAACGGTGGAGGTGGAAACCTTCGTCGACGCCGCGCAGATCGACCCGCGCTATTTCGAAAAGCCCTACCTGCTGGTGCCGGGGAAGAAGGCCGAGAAGGGCTATGTGCTTCTGCGCGAAACCCTGCGCAGTACCGGCAAGGTGGGCATAGCCCGGGTGGTGGTGCGTACGCGGGAATACCTGTGCGCAGTGATGCCCAATGCAGATGCGCTGGTACTGATGATCCTGCGCTACCCGCAGGAGCTGGTGGATCCGGAGGACTACAAGCTGCCCACGGGCAGCGTTTCCGACTACAGGATATCCAGCAGGGAAACAGCGATGGCAGAGCAGTTGATCGAATCGATGGCCGGTGACTGGGATCCCACGCAATACCACGATGAGTTCCGCGAGCGCCTTCAACAGGTATTGAACAAGCGCATCAGATCCAAAGGCGGCACCGCCAAGGTGGAGGACGAGCCCGCACCCCGCGAAGATGCCACCACCAACGTGGTGGATTTCATGGCGCTGCTGCAGAAGAGCCTGGATGCCAACAAGCGCACGCCGGCGAAGAAGGCCGGCACGCGCAAGACGCCAGCCAAGAAGGCTGCCAGGAAGGCCACGAAGAAGACCACCGGCAAGGCCGCCAAGGCAACGAAGAAAGCCGCGCCGCGACGCAAGGCGGGTTGAACCATGTCGCTGCATCAGTACCGCCGCAAGCGCCGCCTCGGCGGGGGCAACGGGCAGACCCCCGAGCCCGACGACATCGCCTCGGCAGGCAATCCGAAGCGGCGCCCGCAGTTCGTCATCCAGCTGCACCATGCCAGCTCACGCCACTACGACTTCCGTCTGGAGATGGACGGCGTGCTGAAGAGTTGGGCAGTGCCGAAGGGACCCTCGCTGCGCGTGGGCGAGAAGCGCCTGGCAGTGGAAGTGGAAGATCATCCGCTGTCCTATGCGGGTTTCGAGGGCGACATTCCCGAAGGCCACTACGGTGCCGGCCATGTGCAGGTGTTCGACCACGGCAGCTGGGCCTGTGAAGGCGATCCGCTGCAGGCGCTGGCCGACGGCAAGATCGACTTCGTACTGCAGGGGCAGCGCCTGAGCGGAGGCTGGAAGCTGGTCCGCACCGCCATGAAGGGACGCCAGGTGCAGTGGCTGCTGATCAAGCGCGATGATGCGCAGGCGCGCGATGCCGAGGCCGATGACCTGCTGCAGGATTCCACGCCATCGCGCGCGGCCACGCGCACGCGCGCAAAGAAGCCACGCGCTGCGCCACGCAAGGCCGATGCACGCTGGCATGCGCGTGCACTGAACTTGACCGGTGCACGTGAACACGCGTATCCGCATGGCTTCAAGCCACAGCTCACCGACCACCGCGACAGCGCGCCGGATGGCGAAGGCTGGCTGCACGAGATCAAATGGGACGGCTATCGCCTGTTGGCCGATCTGCACGACGGCGAGGTGAAGCTGCGATCGCGCAATGGCCTGGACTGGACCACCGACTTCCCCGAGGTCGCGCAGGCTGTGAGAGCCCTGCCGCTGCGCGACGCGCGCCTGGATGGCGAGCTGGTGGTGCTGGATGCACAGGGACGCAGCGATTTCGCTGCCCTGCAGCGGGTGATCGATGGCAGTTCGAAGCAGCCGCTGCGCTACATCGTGTTCGACCTGCCTGGCGTGGCTGGCGTGGACATCAGTCGCGCGCCACTGATTGAACGCAAAGCCCTGCTGAAGGCGCTGATCGGACCGGAGCCCGGCACGATCGCCTTCAGCGAGCACGTGATCGACCATGGTCCTGCGGTGTTCGCCGCCAGTGGCGAAGCCGGTTTCGAGGGCATCGTCAGCAAGCAGGTGGACGCGCCCTACGTGAATACCCGCGCGCGCAGCTGGGTGAAGGTGAAGCATGAGGACACCGACGAGTTCGTCATCGTCGGCCACACCGCACCCAAGGGCAGCCGTGCAGGCTTCGGCTCGCTGCTGCTGGCCACGCCCGATGGCGGGGGCCTGCGCTACGTGGGGCGGGTCGGCACCGGCTTCGACGATGACGCGCTGAAGGCCCTGAGCGCCGTGTTGGCGCCCCTGGCGGTGAAGAAGCCAGTGCTGGAACTGCCGGCACATGTCCCGTTCCGCGCCGCCAGCGTGCGCTGGGTCAAGCCGCAGGTGGTGGCTGAAGTGGCCTTCCGTGGCTGGGGCAAGGAAGGCCTGCTGCGCCAGGCCAGTTTCAAGCGGCTGCGCAGCGACAAGCGGAAGCAGGACCTGGGCGTGGCACCCGCGGACGCCGGGCAGGAGGATGAGGCGGTGGCCATCAGCCATCCCGAACGGGTGGTCTATCCGAAACAGAAGCTCAGCAAGGGGGATGTGGCCGACTACTACCGGCAGATGGCGCGCTGGATCCTGCCGGAGATTTCCGGTCGCCCGCTGTCACTGCTGCGCTGTCCGGACGGCGTCGGCAAGGCCTGCTTCTTCCAGAAGCACCACGGTCCTGGCCTGGGTGATGCCGTGCGTGCCGTGCCGCTGCAGCAGAAGAGTGGGCGCGAGGACTACGTTTACATCAATGATGCGCGCGGCCTGCTGCAGCTGGTGCAGATGAACACGTTGGAGCTGCATCCGTGGGGCGCGACGGTGGACGATCCAGAGCATCCGGACCGACTGGTGTTCGACCTGGACCCCGGCGAAGGCGTGTCCTGGGCGCAGGTGAAGGCCGGTGCCCGCGATGTACGAGACCGCCTGCTGCAGGTCGGCCTGCAGAGCTTCGTGCGATTGTCCGGTGGCAAGGGCGTGCACGTGGTGGTGCCATTGCAGCCAAAAGCCGATTGGGAACTGGCCAAGGCATTCTGCGAGGCCTTCGCACAGGCGATGGCGCTGGAACAGCCTGAGCGCTACGTGGCGACGATGAGCAAGGCCAAGCGCAGCGGCGTGATCTTCATTGACTGGCTGCGCAACACGCGCGGTGCCACCAGTGTATGTTCGTGGTCGCTGCGCGCACGCGAGAGCGCCGGGGTCGCGGTGCCGCTGCGCTGGGACGAACTGGCGCGGGTAAGTGCTGCCGATGCCTTCCCGATGGCCAAGGCCTTGGCCCGGGCGAAACGGCTGAAGGCCGACCCCTGGCAGGGCATCGAACGGCTGCAGCAGGTATTGCCGCGCGGTAACCGGTAACGCCGGGCCACGCCCGGCGAGCGCGCAGCGCGGATACGTTGCGTGTCGCCGGGCACGGCCCGGCGCTACCAGATCAATGCGGCGTCGATCAGAAGTCCGCGCGGATGCCGAAGGTGACGCGGCGGCCAGAGAACTCGTACTGGGTCGGGAAGGCCTTGTCGATCGTGTAGCCGCTGGTCTTCTCGTCCAGCAGGTTGATCGCTTCCAGATTCACCTTCCAGGTGTCGTTCAGGCGCAGGCCGATGGACGCATCAAGCTGGCCATAGGCATCGCGGTAGACCGGGTACATGTTCAGGTGGATGTACTCGACGTACTTGTCCTTGTAGTTGTACGAGGCGCGCGCGCTGAAACGATCGTTCTCGTAGTACAGGGTGAAGTTGTACGCCTTCTCGGCCAGGCCTTCCGGCGGCGTGGGAATGTCCAGGTCCGAAGCGCCGGTCAGCGAGTTGTCCAGCTGGGTGTAGTTGGCATTGATGCCCCAGCCTTCCAGCGCGGGATGCAGCATCGACAACGGCAGCTGTGCCACCAGTTCCACGCCGGTCACCTTGTAGGAACCGTCTGCATTGACCGGCTGGTAGACCTCGAAGTCGTAGTAGCCGTCCAGCGAACCGTTGGCGTTGAGCTTCTCCACGTTCGGCACGATGCCGGTCAGCGACTGCCGCACCACGCCATCGATCTTCTTGGAGAAATACGATGCGGCCAGCAGGCCGCCGTTCTGCAGGTACTTCTCAAGGCCGACTTCCCACTGCCTGGCCGTGGTCGGCTTCAGCGCCGGGTTGCCATCCATGAAGCGGAAGCTGCTCCAGCTGACCGTGCGGCGGTAGGCAATGTCGGTCAGCGACGGGCGCATCAGCGTTTCCGATGCAGCACCGCGAAGCACCAGGCCGTCGGCGATCTCGGCGTTTATGTTGAAGCTTGGCAGCACGTCGCTGTAATCGCCACTGCTGGAAATCGGCGTGGGCGTGTAGCCGTTGCTGCCATCGGCGTTCTGCACCGGGTGGAAGCCGGCCGAATCGACATCGGTGTCTATCGAGCGCACGCCCAGGTTGGCATAGACCGGTACGCGGCCGATATCGAAGTAGAAATCCGCCATGGCATACAGCGCCAGGGTTTTCTCCTTTACCTCGTAGTACTGGCCCGGATCGATCGGCGTGCTGTAGCCGGGGTAGCGGAACGTCGCGCGCGCGTAGGCATTGGACACCTGTTGCCAATCCAGGTCGCTGGGGCGGTAGCCGCCGCCCGGGGCCAACTGGCTGATCCATGTCGGGTTGCTGTCGGCCAGGGTGCGGGTGTTCACCCAGGCCACGCTGCCGGCGGTGGGACCCTGGATCTTGCCGCTGCCGAACGCGCGTTCCTTGGTCTTGTCGGTGTAGCGCGCGCCGAACTGCACGGCATTGAGTGCGGGGAAGAAGGCCAGTTCCAGCTGCCGGCGCAGGTCGAGCTGCGCGGCGTACTTGTCATCCTTCACGTTCTCCACTTCGGTTTCGTAGGCCTCGAACAGGTACTTTTCCGGCGAGGCATACATGTTGAAACCGTTGGAGGCTGCACTGGGCACGGTCTCGCCGCCGTTGGCGGTCCAGCGCGTGCGCGAGGGCGCATAGGCCACATGTTTCAGGTTGGCGTAGTCCGAGTCCTTGCGCGCACCGGAATAGCCAACCAGCGCGTCGATGTCCCAGCCGCCCACCTTCCAGTCCAGCTTGCTGCTGAACTGGCGATAGTCGGTGTTGGCGCTGCGTTCCTTGCTGAGGATCTCGTGCTGGGTGGCGGTGTAGGACACATCCTTCAGCACGGTGATGCCATAGGCCGACAGGGTATCGCGGTCGTAGTCGTGGATGCTGTCGAGCGTGCTGCGGCTGGAGGCCGAATAGGCGGCCGCATCGTACTCGTCCTCATGCGTGTCGTAGCCACCGAACATGGCATCGAAGCTGAGCGAGAACGTATCGCTGGGCTTGAACTGCAGCGATGCGGTGGCGCCCCACTGGTCCTGCTCGTTCAGATAGACGCGGTCGCCGACCTTGTCCTGGAAGATGATGCGGCTGGTTTCGTCCTTGTCCATGCGGTCCTGCACGATGATGCCCGCATCGCGCGCCAGCACCGCAGCGGCCTGCGCGCCGCGCGTGCCGGACGCTTCCAGGAAGCGCCCCATCGGGCGGAAGTTGATGCCCGAGTTGGAATCGGTACGGTTGCTGCGCTTGGCCTTGGAGAACGACACCAGGCCACCCCAGTCGCCCCAGGTATCGCTGGCCAGGAACGAGATCTTCGGATCGATCTTGCCGTTGATCGAATTGTGCGAGGCTTCGGCCGAGGCACTGAACTTCGGTTCGGCATAGTCGAACGGCTTGGCGGTTTCGATGTAGACAGAACCAGCGATGCCCCCTTCCTCGTCGGCCGCGGTCGGCGACTTCTGCACGGTCACCGTCTGCACCACGTCGGCGGCGAAGATGTCGAACTGCACATCGCGCCCACCACTGCCCGAGGCCGTGGCCAGGTTGTTGATCGATACCAGGGTGAACTCACTGGGCAGGCCACGCACGCTGACCTTGCTGCCCAGGCCCTTGTTGCGCTCGATGGTGACACCGGGCATGCGCTGCAGCGCTTCGGCCAGGTTCTGTTCGGGGAAGTCGGCCACGTCGGTGGCGACGATCGAATCGGAGAAGCCGATGTTGGCGCGCTTGAGGTCGACGGCCTTCTCAAGGCTCTTGGCATAGCTGCCGGTCACGGTCACCGTGTCCAACTGCTGCAGCTGTTGGCGGGTATCGCCATCGGCGGCCTCTTCGGCCATTGCGTCGATGGGCAGCACGGCCAGGCCGCCGATCAGCACCGCATGCACGGCGCGGGACAAAAGCTTCGCATGGGGAGCCGCAACGGCGGCTTCCCGGGTCTGGTGACGCATCGGATGATTTCCCGGTTCCCTGTGGTCTCTTACGCCGCGCCTGCCCCTTTATCCGTGGGTGCAGGCCCCTGCGCCGCGTTGCCGACGTTCGGCGGGCACCGAGCCTAGGGGGGAATTGTTAAGCCTGTGTTGCGCTGCGCGAGGGACGGCGGCCGAACCACCAGCCCACCAGCAGCTGCACCGGCAGCGACACCAGCAGGGAAACCGCGAACCAGCGCGGGAAATCGCCGCCCATCAGCCACAGACCGTAACCCGCGCCCAGCACCAGCAGCAGCCAGACCGAGGTGCCATGCGCGCGCGGCCAGCACGGCGCGTAGTAGGTGGCAAAGGCGATGGCGGCGATGCCGCCCAGCACGCTGGAGGCCAGGTCCCAGCCCAGCTGCGCTTCACTGCCCGGGTGCAGGCCGAACAACGACGGCAGCCAGCCACCTGCGCTGCTGACCAGGGCCAGGGCAAGCAGCGCACCGATCAGGGCGACGATGGACAGGAAAATGGTTTTGAGCAGGGCAGGCATGCACGCATTGTACGGCGTGCCGGGTCATGCCTTGCCGGCGGCCTGCAAGGCGGCGAACTCTTCATCGCTGAACAAGCGCGAGCGCACCAGGAAGCGCACCCCCTCCCCGTTCTCCAGCGAGAACATGCCACCGCGGCCGGGCACCACGTCGATGATCAGCTGTGTGTGCTTCCAGTATTCGAACTGCGAGGGGCTGATGTGGAACGGCGCGCCGCCGATCTCGCCCAGGCAGACGTCACGGTCGCCGACGATGAAATCGCCCTGTGCGAAACACATCGGCGAGGACCCATCGCAGCAGCCGCCGGACTGATGGAACAGCAGCGGGCCATGGCGTGCGCGCAGCCTGTCGATCAGCTGCAGGGCGGCCAGTGTGGCGGTGACCTGCAGGGGAAGGTCGTTCATGGTGGCCTCGTTCCAGGGTCAGAGCCCTCTGCCAGTGGCAGAGGGATCTGACCCCTTGCACAGCCGCCGCGCCCGTGGGAGAGGGGGACGGGCGCGGCAGCCGTGCGCGGGAGGGTCAGGCGGCGAAGTCCAGCACCACGCGGCCTTCAATGGTGCCCGCATGCATGCGCGCGAACACGTCGTTGACGTTCTCCAGGCGGTCGGTGCTGACCGTTGCCGCCACCTTGCCCTCGGCGGCGAACAGCAGCGATTCCTGCAGGTCCAGGCGGGTGCCGACGATCGAACCGCGCACGGTCACGCCATTGAGCACCATGCCGAAGATATCCAGCGGGAAGTTGCCCGGCGGCAGCCCGTTCAACGACACGGTGCCGCCGCGGCGGACCATGCCCAATGCCTGTTCGAATGCCTTGGGTGACACCGCGGTGACCAGTGCACCGTGCGCGCCGCCGATTTCCTTCTTCAGGAATGCAGCCGGATCGGTGCTGCGCGCATTCACTGTCACCTGCGCGCCAAGGCGCTGGGCAAGCTTCAGCTTGGCATCGTCCACGTCCACCGCCGCCACGTTCAGGCCCATGGCACGGGCGTACTGCACGGCCATGTGGCCCAGGCCGCCGACGCCGGAAATCACCACCCAGTCGCCGGGCTTGGTATCAGTCACCTTCAGGCCCTTGTAGACGGTCACCCCGGCGCACAGCACCGGTGCGATCTCCACGAAGCCCACTCCCTTGGGAAGCAGGCCGACATAGTTGGCATCGGCCAGTGCGTACTCGGCGAAACCGCCGTTGACCGAATA
>PJTS01000891.1_pt1 | contig 13613 bp, 7 predicted proteins | sample 1512251 | NCBI WGS metagenome assembly PJTS01 (sample SAMN08177686, study PRJNA422409) | Soil metagenome, whole genome shotgun sequencing project. | isolation source: Soil (2) enriched on wood chips: alkali lignin treatment | place: USA: Madison | collected 2015-01-15 | reverse complement strand
GTATCAGAGTGCAACAAACTTCCGGAAGACCCGGGGCTGTTCCTAAGATTGTCTTACGTGGTGGGACAGATTATGATGGTAGCGGTACTCCTTTGGTTATCGTCGATGGTATCATTAGGGATGGATTTAATGATATCAACCAAAATGACATAGAATCAATAGATGTGCTCAAAGATGCCTCGGCTACTGCCATCTATGGCGCAAGAGCTTCCAATGGCGTAATTCTCATAACAACAAAACGTGGAAAAGAAGGCGTGTCCAATATCGTTGTTCAGTCGAAAATCGGTATCAATAAACTGAATAATCCTTTTAATTTCCTAAAAGCCAAAGATTATTTATACTGGTCAAGAAAAGGGGTACAAACTTCTGGAATCTACCAGCCAAATCAGTTGAATCAGTTGTCAGCTGTGGGACCTTTTGGAACAGGCAACAAGTTTAAGGATGATCAGGGAAATTATCTTGATGGTAATGTCAGCAGTAACGCTGTGTGGAGCACCATGTATCTGGATGATAGTAATCGTGAATTGTTGCAGCAGGGATGGCAGACCATGAATGATCCCATAACAGGTAAAGAATTGATTTTTAAAGATTTTGATTATGAAGATTATGCGTTACGGAATAATAGTCTAACGCAGGATTACAATGTTGCTTTACAGGGGGGAACACAAAAGGGAAGTTACTATGCCAGTGTAGGAAAATATAATGAGAAAGGATTGCCCATCAATACTTTTTATGACCGGACCAGCTTTGTTTTAAATGGCGACTACAAAATCAAACCTTGGTTGCAGTCTAATTCGAACGTGAACTTCTCCTACACCAAATGGAGAGACGCAATCAACGGTGAAGCGAATTATATGACCAGGGCCCTGGGGGCGCCACCAACAATGCGCGGTACCAATATGAATGGAGACCTGTTGGTGGGACGTGATTGGCAGGATGGTAACCCGCTCGTCAATGATGACAAATTTATTCGCAAGAATATCAATCAAAAACTAACCTTGGGGCAGGCTTTCACAGTAGATTTTTTGGATAATCTGAGCTTAAGGGTCAGCGGCAACTGGTTTTTTAATCAAGAAACGAATGAGTCGTTTAACCGCGATTATCTGGCAAGCCCCGGGAATTACGTTAGAACTCGTAATTCGGGCGCATCTTATTACAAAAACTTTAATCAAACCTACAATGCTGTATTAAACTACAATACAAGCATTGGTGAAGACCACCATATTAACGCGATGTTGGGTTCTGAATTTTTTGATTCCTATCGCACAAGTTTCTCCGCTTCAGGGACTGGCGCACCCACAGATGATTTTATGGATTTGGGATTGACCAGTCCGGACGCGAATAAGCGAAGTATTGATTCTTATCATGATCGTCAGCGTATTACCTCTTTTTTTGGCCGTGTCAATTATGATTATCAACAAAAATACCTGATGACATTAACCGCGCGACGCGATGGGTATTCCACCCTTTTGAATAACCGCTGGGGAACATTTCCGGGAATTTCTGTCGGCTGGAATTTGCATAATGAAGAATTTCTTAAAGATTATATTGGTTCGGGCAACTCCATCAATACGTTGAAATTAAAAGCGAGCTATGGTGAAAATGGTAACGTCGATGCTGTATTCAAAGGTCAGACAACAAGAGATTCGTATATTTTACAAGGTGCTTATGGAAGTTCAAAATATGATGGTGCGGTAGGTTATACAATGACATCCCTGTCCATTCCCAATCTGAAATGGGAAAGCTTGAAAACTAAGGAGATTGGTTTGGAAACCAGATTGTTTAACCGTTTGGATCTGAGCTTAGCTTATTACCATAGAACAACAAAGGATAAAATTGCGACATTGACCCTGCCGCAATCGGCAGGGTTCCGGACAATTCGAACCAATAATGGAGATATGTCCAATCAAGGTGTGGAGGTGGATTTAAATTACCAAATACTACGCAACAAAGACTGGAATTTGAGCTTTAACTGGAATACCGCGTATAATAAAAATAAAGTACTAAAACTTCCTTACAATGGTGTGGCTAATAATCGTCAGGGAGGTATCCAGGTTTACGATCCCGGTTCAAAGGAATTGATTTGGGTGGGTGGGACCCAGGAAGGTCAAGATCCAAACGTTGCCTATGCTTACGAAGCTGTTGGAATCATTCGGAGCCAGGCAGACTTAGATCGTTACGCAGGTCAATTGAAAGATTTGATCGGTGCGAGAACACTGGTTCATCCGGATGCTTTTAATGCTCTATCGGAGGATCAGAAGAAATTGTATTATCCGCTTGCTTTGGGCGATGTCATGTGGAAAGATGTCAATGGCGATGGAATAATCAATTCGTATGACCGTGTATATATGGGCAATACTGTACCGCGTTGGACAGGAGGTTTTGGAGCAACACTAAGCTACAAGGACTTTAGCCTATATACACGATTGGATTATGCGTTAGGTTTTGTTGCTTATGATGGACCTAGAGCTTGGTTTTTGGGCATGATGCAAGGCACCTTTAATACAACAGATGCAGTTTTCGATACTTGGACTACGGAAAATCCAAATGCGAAGTACCCAACCTACTATTGGGCAGATCAACTGTTCAAGAACAACACCAGCCGTGAAAGCAGTATGTTTTATAATAAGGGCGATTATCTGGCATTACGTGAGATTTCTTTAGGATACAAACTGCCGAATGCGATTGCGCAAAGAATCAAAATGGAGGGAATGCGGATTTCACTAACAGGTCAAAATCTCCATTATTGGACAAAAAATACACTGTTCTCAGCTGAAAGCGGTAGAGTAGACCAAAACAGCGGTGGATATCCTCTACCTAAGACGTTTATTTTTAGCCTTCAATTAACCTTTTAATCGTTAAATTATGAAAAAGATATTTGTTTATTGCTGTGTTATCATAGCGGCATTTACATCTTGCAAAGAAATTGATCTGGAAATTACGCCGGAAGACTATTTTGCAAGTGGAAGTTTCTGGAAAAGTAATGATCAAGTTGCAGGCGCGATGCTGGGGCTACATAGTCAATTGCGTAGTCAACAGCAGAACTTATGGAGCCTGGGCGAACTGCGGGCTGGAACGTTAAGGGATGGTACCAGTTTTACCGGAACCGCATCCCTGAACTCGGCGGGGATAATTACGCAGGATATTCGGGAAAGTGCACCAGGTATAAGCGGATGGGCGGGCTTGTACGGCACCATATTCCAGGTCAATAATTTTATCTACCAAGTCGAGAAAGCGGATTATTTGACCGACGCTCAAAAAGGGTATTACTTGGGGCAGGCTTATGGGCTGCGTGCATTTTACTATTTTTATCTGTTCAGAACCTATGGACGAGTACCATTAGTGACGGAACCTCAAGCTGCGGTAAATACGCCAACTTCAGCCGACCAGGCCTATAAAGCGAGAACTGATACCGAAAAAGAAACTTTTGATTTTATCAAATCAGAGATAGATAAATCTGAGAAATCATTTTCAGGGAATTACGAGACAAAAAATCAGAAAGCGCAATGGTCCTTGGCGGCAACAAAGATGTTGAAAACGGAGGTTTATCTATGGTCCGCAAAAGTGAACATAGATGGACAATCTCCAAAAAATACCAACTCCGATTTGCAGTTGGCGAAAGCTGCCGTAGAAGAGGTAATTCCTAAATATAATCTGGTCAATAATTTTGCTGAACAGTTTAAGTCTGCTAGTATGCCAACGATGAAAGGGAATGCTGAAATGATTTTTGTCATCCGCTATTTGAATGGTGAGTCTACTTCCTTTTTTAATAATTTTATTTATGCTGCAAGTGATGATATTACTGGGTATATGGATGATAACGGCCAAGTGATTCCTAAAGATCCACTGCAAACGGGATCTACGGGATTGATCCGTTATGAATATAAAATGGATTTGTACAGATTATATGAAAAAAAGGACAACAGAGCCAATGCTACTTTTTTAAATTTTAATAAAGGAAACACATCCGCCGTTGTCTTTAGAAAGTTCCTGGGTACCTTAATTGATGGGGTACGTAACTATTCGGATGACTATCCTATTTATCGTGCGGCAGAAGCGTATTTATTATTGGCAGAGATCAAGAATAAATTGGGTGCGGATCCCACCGCTGAAATTATGGCTGTTCGGAACCGTGCGTATGGCGGGCAAGCTCCGTTGTTTACCAATGGAAGCTTTGACGCGAATGAGATCGCAATTTTCTACGAGCGTACAAAGGAGTTTGTGACGGAAGGTAAGCGATGGTTTGATTTAAGGAGAATGCAGGATGGAAATGGGCTGCCACTGGTGTTTCGTAAAAATCTGAATCTGGTTGGAGTTTTGGATAACAATGATGCACAGAAACATAAAATTTTGTGGCCGATCGATTTACAGACTTTAACAGAAGATCCTCAATTAAATGATCAGCAAAACCCTGGATATAAAGGAACTTAATTCAATAATGGCCTATCTCAATTTTAAACAGGTAAATTGAACGCGGGTATTTTCAACTATTCACATAAATTATCATATGCTAAATCAAAAAATATCGGGATTAATTGCTGCGCCATTTACTCCTTTTGACGAAAACGGTGAGCTGAATCTCGAATTGATTCCATCCTATTATGAGATGCTAAAGAGAAATAGGGTGTCGGGTGCCTTTATTTGTGGCTCGACCGGAGAGGGTGTATCGCTGACATTTGACGAAAAAGTTGCGGTAATGACCGCTTGGGCCAAACTGACAAAGAACGATCCGGCGTTTACATTAATGATGCTCCTGGGGGGAACGAATATCAAAGAATGTAAGCAGCTGGCTGAGCTTGCCGAGCAGGCAGGAGTCGATGTTGTTTCTTTTACGTCACCGTCATATTTTAAACCTGCGAATGTAGATCAGTTGGCAAAGTGTTGTATGGAAATCGCCCGTGCTGCTCCGAATACGGCTTTCTATTATTATCATATTCCGGTATTGACCGGCGGAAATTTTCAGATGATCGAATTATTGAAAAAAGTGGATGGAGTAATACCCAATTTTAGGGGGATTAAATATACACATGAAGATTTTATGGACTTTCTGAGCTGCATGAATTATGCTGAACGCAAATATGACATGCTCTGGGGAAGAGATGAAAATATGCTGTCCGCTTTGGTATTGGGTAATATTGGCGCGGTTGGGAGTACCTATAATTATGCAGCTCCTTTATACTTGGACTTGATCGAAGCGTATAATGAAGGGGATTTGGAAAAGGCCAATACCTTGCAGCAACAATCAATTGATATGATTGCATTGTTGGGTAAGTATGGTGGTATCGCGGTGGGAAAGGCGTATATGAAATTAATTGGTTTAAATTGTGGCGAATTTAGATTGCCTGTTAAAAATATGCCGGGGGAACAAGTTGAGGCTTTTAAGGCTGACGTAAATAAAGTCGGTTTTCAGGATTTTTGCGTGCAATAATGCAAATCAGAATTTTACTATGGGAATATATGCTTCCCATGGTGAAATTACAAGGAATGGCTAACGAGATATTCGAGAATAAATAATTATGACAAAACAAAATTGGATGGGAATCGTCGTGGGAATACTGTTTGCAAGTAGTGTTAATGGACAGGTAGGCCGTTTGGAATGGCGTAATTCCATTGAATTGCCGATGATGCAAAATGGAAAGCCTTCCATTGGGGTTGCCGGTCCAATTGCTGGTCTCTCCAACGGTTATTTACTCATTGGTGGTGGGGCTAATTTTCCGGATTTGCCGCCTTGGGAAGGTGGAGCAAAAGAAATCCAAAGGGAGCTGTTTGTTTATTCAAAAAAAGGCAAGACAGTTCATTTGCTTGCACGTGATACGCTAGCGGAGGCTGTTGCCTATGCTGCCAGTGTATGTTTACCAAATGGACTGTGCGTCATTGGCGGGGAGACCCAAGAAGGAAAAACAAATGCCTGTCACTTAATTAACTTTGATAAGGATACAGGGAAAATCACAGCGCTGCGTTATCCAGATCTTCCATCGCCCCTGTCCAATATGGGAGCGGTCTGCATCGAAAATAAAATTTTTATTGCGGGCGGTGAATTTCAGGATGCGGTATCAGATCAAATCCTGCAACTTGATCTGAACAATCTCGCTCAGGGATGGATACAGGTCGGAACACTGCCATATGCTGCTTCGCATTTGCAATTGCTTGCGGACAAATCGCACAATCTATTTGTCGTTGGGGGACGAAAGGCTAATAAGGATGCTGCATCTACATTGTATCAAACGGTACTGAAATCCTCGGATGGTGGAAGGCGCTGGGAAAAGCTAACAGAAATCCCTTTTAAGGCCGCAGCTGCTGTTGCCTGCATTTTGCCGGACGATGGATTATGGCTGCTCAGCGCAGACCGTGGAACTACTTTTCATCGTGTTGAGACTTTAATCTTTGAAGCCAAGCGCGCATCTGATCAACAGGAAGCAAAACAGTTGATCGAGGTTAAGAATCAGCTGCAGCGCAATCACCCCGGATTTGGACGGGAGATCTGGCGTTATGATCTGAGCTATGAAAAATGGAAGAAGACCGGGGAGCTTCCTTCCAATGCTCCGGTGACAACAACAGCTGTTGTATGGGATGATATGATTGTCTTACCGAGTGGTGAAGTTAGAGCTGGTGTTCGGTCCCCAAAGATTTTACTGGCTACATTTTTAAAGTGATCGGATAAAAAACAGAATATAGACCAATATGATATCTTCTTTACAAAATAAATCTTTTTATCCCTGGCTCGTTGTAGCCCTACTTTGGGGGGTAGCCCTATTGAATTACATGGATCGTCAAATGCTGTCGACCATGCGGGATGCCATGCAAATTGATATCCCCGTATTGCAAAGTGCCGAAACTTTTGGTGTGTTAATGGCAGTTTTTCTTTATATCTATGGCATCATGAGTCCTGTAGCGGGCATTGTTGCTGATCGTAGCAATAGAAAATGGCTGATCGTAGGAAGTTTGTTTGTCTGGTCTGCAGTAACTTATGGAATGGGGATGGCAAATGACTATCCCACATTACTGGTGTTAAGGGCTATTATGGGATTTAGTGAAGCCTTATATATTCCTACTGCGCTTTCGTTGATCGCAGATTATCATACGGGGAAAAACCGTTCACTTGCCATTGGTCTGCATATGACAGGATTATATACTGGTCAGGCATTGGGGGGCTTTGGGGCTACATTGGCTGCGACGAAGGGATGGCATACCGCGTTTCATTGGTTTGGAATTATAGGAATTTGCTATGCCTTGGTTCTCGCGTTGTTACTCGTGGAAAAAAAGAATGAGCCAGCTTCGGAAGAGGTAAATTTGAAAGGCCAATTGTCACTGCGTAAAAGTCTGTTACTAATCTTCTCCAATGTGGCATTTTGGATTCTATTGTTTTATTTCGCCGCGCCAAGTTTGCCAGGATGGGCCATAAAAAATTGGCTGCCGACTTTATTTGCGGACAGCCTGGGTATACCAATGGCCAGTGCAGGTCCTTTATCGACGATTACGATTGCGATATCATCCTTTATCGGCGTAATTGTAGGTGGAATAGTGAGTGACCGATGGGTGCAAAAGCATATTCGGGGCCGCATCTATACCAGCGCTATTGGTCTTGGGTTAACCATCCCCGCTTTGGTGCTTTTGGGTGTTGGGCAGACACTGCCCGCCGTATTGGGGGCCGCAATTTGTTTTGGAATTGGTTTCGGGATATTCGATGCAAACAATATGCCTATTCTTTGTCAGATCGTGCCGAACAACTTGCGCGCAACAGCTTATGGGTTCATGAATATGGTAGGTGTATTTGCCGGTGCGGCTATAACCCAATGGTTGGGCAAGTTTAAAGATGAAGGGCACTTTGGACTGGGGTTCGCGGTGCTAGGCGGAGCAGTATTAATCGCTCTTTTATTGCAGCTACTATTGCTGAAACCGAAAGAGACGGAGGAATAATGATTTCCTTAATATATCAGGCAATGAAGATGAAATCTATAATTGGGTCGATCGCCAATCGCATGCTGAAAAAGCTGATGTTTTTTATAAGTTTGATTGTCCCTTTTTCAACCTCTCTGGGACAAGCACCTATTAAGGTCGCTTGTATCGGTAACTCCGTAACCTTTGGCTATGGTCTTGCTCATCCGGCACAGGATTCTTATCCCGTTCAACTTCAAGCCTTGCTGGGACAGGAGTTTGAGGTACGTAATTTTGGCCATTCGGGGGCTACACTATTGCGTAAAGGGCATAGACCGTATGATAAAACGCCTGAATACCGAAAGGCATTGGCTTTTAAACCCGATGTTACCATTATCCACCTGGGGCTCAATGATACGGATCCAAGAAATTGGCCCAATTACAGAAATTCATTTTCATCGGATTATGCAGCATTGATTGACTCCATACGGACTGTCAACCCAGACATGCAGATTTATATATGTCGGTTGACACCGATTTTTAGTGGCCATCCGCGTTTTCTATCTGGGACACGTGCGTGGTATGATCAAATTCAGGCACTTTTACCACAGATAGCGGCGAGTAATCAGGTGGGATTGATTGATCTTCATACGCCGCTCCATACTCGAATTGATCTGTTTGATGACTATTTACATCCAAATCGACAAGGGGCAGCAATAATCGCAAGACAGGTAGCTAATGTATTAAGCCCCCTTAAACAGGACTTGCAAGTGGCTGAAACGCTCGGTTCGGATATGGTACTCCAACGTGACTGGGAAAATAGTATTCATGGTAAGGGAACTGCTGCAGCTGAGGTAAAAATTGTATTTAATAAAAAGACTTTTAAGACCATCGTGCATCCTGATGGCTTTTGGGCAATCAAACTTCCCAAGATGAGGGCCGGGGGGCCTTACAATATCCTGATACACTCGGGTAATAAAAAAATCGAATTAAAAAATATCCTCTTTGGAGATGTATATCTCGCTTCCGGACAATCGAACATGGCTTTTGAACTTCGTGGAGCCACAAAAGGTGAACAGTTAATCAAAGATGCAGCTGGCTTAAAGAATCTACGCCTTTTTAAATGCCGTAATTTAGCTGAAACCAACGCGGTTGCGTGGGATACCGCTACTTTAAAGAAAGTCAACGACTTACTGTTTTTTGATGGTGCTTGGACTGTGGCTACATCAGATGAAGCGGCAGGGTTTTCCGCTGTAGCCTATTCTTTCGCTGAACAAATCGCTAGAGAACAACATATTCCTATTGGCATTATTGATTTATCTGTTGGTGGATCTAATACGGAATCATGGATTGACCGCAAGTCTTTAGAAAACGACGATCTGTTGGCCTCTTATATCCACAACTGGCGGAAATCAGATTTTCTGCAGGACTTTTGCCGGGAGCGCGCCAGTCAAAATTTGGTTCATTCAACAATAAGGAACCAACGTCACCCTTATCAGCCGGCCTACAATTTTGAAGCAGGAGTCAATAAATGGCTGGATACAGGTTTGAAAGCGATACTTTGGTATCAAGGTGAAAGTAATACCCATAACATGGAACTTCATGAGCGTCTTTTCAAAACATTGGTGTCTTCCTGGCGAAAAAATTTCAATCAGCATCTGCCTTTCTATTTTGTTCAGCTGACGAGTTTGGATAGACCTTCATGGGGTGACTTTAGAAACTCGCAACGCTTATTGGAGAAACAGATTGAAGATACCCACATGGCAGTAACAGTTGATCTCGGTGATTCTTTGGATGTACATCCGCACGAAAAGTTATTGGTAGGCCAGCGTCTGGCCAACTTGGTGAGTAAATATGTATATGGAGCATCGTTGAATGCGAATCATCCGGAGCCCGTAAGATGCAAGGTCCAAGCGGATAAGCTGTTATTGAAATTCGATCATTGTACCCGATTAAAAGTAAAGGGCAACGACCTTCTAAAAGGTTTTCAATTGGTGGACAATAGGGGCAGAATATTCGAAGCTAACGCTAGTATCGTATCGGACAATGTCGTCGAGATCCGAAAACCAACGGTAGATCTGATCAGACTGCTGTATGGATACGAACCTTTCAGCCGGGCAAATCTTCAGAATGAAATTGGTACACCAGTGTCCACCTTTGATTTGAGAATAAAGTAAACTTAAACGAATTGATGTAAAAACTGGAAAAGATGAAACAGACAAATATAAAAGATACAACAAAAATACTAGACGCTGCTTATTTGAAAGAATTGGAAGTCTTTTATAGCGATAAGCTTTTAAAAGATACCCTTCCATTTTGGTTTCCTCGATCAATTGACCATGAATGTGGTGGCTATCTATTCATGCGGGATCAGGATGGTACCTTGATTGATACAGATAAGGCTGTATGGATACAGGGCCGGGCATGCTGGTTGCTGGCTACACTTTACAATACGGTTGAACAAAAAGAAGAATGGTTGGAAGCCGCTCGCATTGGTTATGAATTTCTGAAGAAATATTGTTTTGATGCAAATGGCAAAATGTATTTTCATGTAGACCGTCAGGGAAATCCAATTCGTATGCGTCGTTATTTTTTCTCCGAGACATTTGCTGCCATAGCATTTGCTGCCTATGCAAAAGCAGCCGGGGATCTGAATATTGCGGCAGAAGCTCGACATCTATTTGGTATATGCATAGACTATGCAAATGGTGTAAAATTGATCGAGCCAAAATATGAACCAACAAGACCAATGAAGGGAATAGGCATACCGATGATTATGATCAACACGGCACAACAGATCCGCGAAACTATTAATGACCCACGTTGTGACCAAATCATTAGTTCCTGTATAGCGGAAATCGAAAAAGATTTTGTAAAAGATGATATTCGATGTGTCATGGAACAGGTGGGGCCACAGGGGGAAATTATCGATCATATCGATGGACGTACACTCAATCCGGGCCATGCTATTGAGGGCGCTTGGTTTATTTTGCATGAAGCAAGATATCGGAATGGGGATCCGGATTTGGTTGACCTTGGCTGCCGTATGCTGGATTATATGTGGGAACGCGGTTGGGACAAAGAATATGGCGGGATACTCTATTTTAAGGATGTTTATAATAAGCCTGTTCAAGAATACTGGCAGGATATGAAATTCTGGTGGCCGCAGAATGAAACGATTATAGCAACATTACTTGCTTATGTTATGACGGGTGATCCGAAATATAAGCATTGGCATCAACAAATCAATCAGTACGCTTATGACCATTTTCATGATAAAACGAATGGCGAATGGTTCGGATATCTTCACCGGGATGGAACTATAGCGCAAACCGCAAAGGGAAATTTATTTAAAGGACCTTTTCATCTCCCGCGTCAGGAGTGGTATTGTATGCAAGTTTTGAAGGAATTTAGTTCGATCAAGTTATAAATGGTTATGCGAAGGTATTGCGATACAAATAGCTGTTTTGTTAAGCTGATTGTTTTTTTGTGCTTAATCATCAGCCCCGTCTTTTGTTTTGCTGGCACAGGAAGCCCTTTGCTGCCCATGCCCCAATCTGTAGAATGGAAGACAGGTTATTACGATCTTGATCGGGCGGTCAATGTACAGGTAAAAGGAGAAATATCAAATGCTAATAAACAGGCGCTGATCGTATTATTAGCGAATAGGAACATACAGAAGGTTGATTTTGACAATGCAAGGCAAGCTACTTTATCCATTCGCTGTGGTATGGAATTGCGTTTGCCCTCGGAATCTCGGGAAGCTTATCGAATTGTTGTTGATTCGAAGGGAATACAGATTGAGGCTAAAAGCAATGCCGGTATTTTTTATGCTTTACAAACCTTGCGTCAGCTGGGCGGTTATGGCAAGTTTCCCTATTGTTCGATTACCGATTATCCTTCTTTTCGTTGGCGGGGATATCTGGTGGACGTGGGGCGCAACTATCAAAGCCTAGCCTTACTGAAGGAACAGATTGATATCATGGCTAAGTATAAATTGAATGTTTTTCATTTTCATTTTACCGAGGATATTGCTTGGCGACTGATCAGTAAAAAATATCCAGGTTTAACGGATTCATCGAATATGGAGCGCTGGAAGGGAAAATATTATACTGTCGAAGATATGAAGGAGCTGATTCGGTATTGTCATGATCGGCATATCCAACTCGTACCTGAGATTGATATGCCGGGACACTCGGCGGCTTTTCGTCGTTATTTCAAAACAGATATGCAAAGCGATAGAGGTACTGCAATAATCAAAGAGCTCGTTGGGGAATTTGCGACGACCTATCCAGGATTGCCTTATCTGCATATCGGTGGCGATGAAGTAAAGATTCATAATCAGCGATTTTTGCCGGAAATGACCAGATGGATAGAACAACTTGGGATGAAGACTATCGGTTGGGATCCAGGTGGTAATCTACAGCCACAGACAATACGTCAGCTTTGGATGGGAGGACCTCAGTCGATTACAAACGATTATCCTTTTGAGGTTATTGATTCGAAGCATTTGTATCTCAATCACATGGATCCATTGGAGACTGTAACAGCATTGTTTTATAGACAGTTGGGGGGACAGCCGAGCGAAAATAGGAAGTTGCTTGGAGCGACATTATGTGCATGGCCAGATCGCGCTGTAAGCGATGAACGTGATGTGTTTCATCAAAATGCTATTTATCCGGCCTTGCTTGTTTTTGCGGAACGTAGTTGGAGAGGTGGTGGAGAATTTGAATGGCGTAGTAATATCAGAACCGATGCGCGGGGACTTGCCGAATTTGCTGAATTTGAGGAACGTTTGCTTCAACATAAGCAACGGTATTTTAAAAATGTTATTTTCCCCTATTATCGGCAGTGTAAACAAACATGGACATTGTATGGACCTTTCGAGAACAAGGGAAATCTGGATATGACTTTATATAAGGAGCAGGAGGGGAAGTTTCAAGAAGCTCAGCAGATTGGTGTGTTTTATGGGGGAACGATTGTATTGCGACATTGGTGGGCGGATGTGGTTCATGGGGCAATTGATCGCCCGCTTAAAAATACCACCATATATGCAGTAAGCAAGATCTGGAGTGATCAACCGGGATACAAAAACTTCTGGATTGGCTTCAATGATCTCTCGCGTTCCTATGCAAGCGATTCTCCTCATTTGGATACCTGGGATGAAAGGAAAAGCAAACTCTGGATCAATGGAACAGCGGTACTTCCACCGAGATGGCAACATGCTGGTCAAAAAGGAGATCTTGAAATTCCGCTGTTTGATGAAGGATATAGTTATCGTATTCCTTCCCAAGTAAAATTACGGCAAGGGTGGAATACAATTGTGGTAAAACTTCCTGTTGGAGAGTTAAAAGGGGCGGATTGGCAAAATCCATTGAAATGGATGTTTACCTGTCTCCCTATTGACAATGAAAGATAGTTAAAACTATCTTTTCCGGAAAAATGGAAAAAATTAAAATGTATTATAATTAACAAAAATAGATATGAGGAAATTAGGTATTACAGCCGCATTAGTCCTATTGTTTGGAATCAGCCGTGCGCAGGAAGTCAATGTATTTGTTGCTGGCGAAGATGGTTATAAAAGCTACCGCATACCGGCAATAGTAAAGGATAAAACTGGACAATTGATTGCTTTTGCCGAGGGCAGGGTGGATCATGCGGGCGATTTCGGTAATGTCGATATCGTTTATAAAGTCAGTAGGGACAATGGTAAAACTTGGGGTCCCTTGCATGTCGCT
>PJTS01000890.1_pt1 | contig 13614 bp, 12 predicted proteins | sample 1512251 | NCBI WGS metagenome assembly PJTS01 (sample SAMN08177686, study PRJNA422409) | Soil metagenome, whole genome shotgun sequencing project. | isolation source: Soil (2) enriched on wood chips: alkali lignin treatment | place: USA: Madison | collected 2015-01-15 | reverse complement strand
GGAAGGTGGGCTGCATGGCGTCTTCGAATGCGGTGACAATGGTGCACAGGATAGCCGAGCCTTGGAGGACCCTCATGAGCGACACCGCCCCCGTGGCCCTGATCACCGGCAGCGCACGCCGGATCGGTGCGGCCATCGCCCGCCAGTTCCACGCCTGTGGCTGGTCGGTGGTGCTGCACGCCCATACATCCAGCGCCGAACTGCAGCAGGCCGCGTTCGATCTGGAAAACGTCCGCCCCGGCAGCGTGCTGGCCCTGCAGGCAGACCTGCGCGACGCCGCCGCCCTGCCCGACCTGGTGGACCAGGCCGTGGCCCACTTCGGCCGCCTGGATGCGCTGGTGAACAACGCCTCCAACTTCTTCGCCACCCCGCTCGGCCAGGTCACGGCCGAGGCGATGGACGAGCTGTATGCGGTGAACGCACGCGCGCCGCTGCTGCTGGCCCAGGCCGCCGCGCCGCACCTGCGCCGCCAGCAGGGCAGCATCGTCAACCTGACCGATCTGCATGGCACCGACCCGATGCGCGACCATGTGGCGTACACGATGGCCAAGGCCGCGCTGGAAATGGCCACCCGTTCGCTGGCACTGGAACTGGCGCCGAAGGTGCGGGTGAACGCGGTCGCCCCCGGCGCGATCCTGTGGCCGGAACAGGGCAAGGACGATTTCGCGCGCGAAGCGCTGCTGGCGCGCACGCCACTGGCGCGGATCGGCACCGTGGAAGAGATTGCCGAGGCGGTCTATTGGCTGGTGGCCGATGCGCACTTCGTGACCGGCCACACGTTGCGCGTGGATGGCGGCCGCACCGTCAGTTGAGCGTTCCGCCGGGCCATGCCCGGCGAGCGCAGCGGGAACCGCCTTTACGCGAGATCAACCACCTCGAACGCTTCACCATGCTGCCGGTGTGCCCGCCACAGCGTGGCCAGGTCCTGGCCACTGACCGGATCGATGAACCCCGGCGCGATGTCGGCCAGCGGCTTCAACACGAACGCGTGCTTCAGCTCCGGACGCGGAATGCGCAGGTGGCCGGGGCCTTCCACGATCAGATCGCCGTAGAACACCACGTCGATGTCCAGCGTCCGGTCGGAAAAGCGTGGCCCGCTACGATCGCGGCCATGCGCGTCTTCCAGCGCATGCAGCCAGTCGTCCAGTTCCTGCAGCGGCAGGTCGGTCTCGATCGCCACGGCATTGTTGAGGAAGGCCGGGCCATCGAAGCCGACGGCGGCGGTCTGGTAGGCCGGCGACACCTGCACAGCGCCGAAGCGCTCGCGCAGGGCCGCCACCGCGGCGTGGAGATAGCGGCGGGGCTGGACGTTGCTGCCCAGGCTCAGGAGCACGGTGGTCATGTGGCGGCGTTCTGGGGGGGGGACGTGGGCATGCCGTCATCACGGCGGCCTGCCTACACTCCGGGACGCACATGATAGGGCACCGACATGACCTATTGCGTTGGAATCGAGGTGGATGAAGGCCTGGTCTTCGCTGCCGATACGCGCACCAATGCCTCGCTGGACGACGTGCGCGTGCACCGCAAGCTGCACGTGTTCGACTACCCCGGCCAGGCCGCCTTCGTGCTGATGGCCGCCGGCAACCTGGCCACTACCCAGCTGCTGGTCTCGCGCCTGACCCGCGATGCCGCCGAACGACGCACGCCGAACCTGCGAGACATGCCCCACCTGTTCGAGGCCGCGGCCTACGTCGGCCAGCTGCTGGTGGACAGCCAGGTGAAGTGCCAGCACAGCGAACACGGCCACGATGGGGTGAACACCCAGGCCACGCTGATCTTCGGCGGCCAAGTGGCGGGCGAGCGGCCCGGCCTGTACATGGTGTATCCGCTGGGCAACGCCATTGCCGCCTCACCAGAGACACCGTACCTGCAGATCGGCGAATCCAAGTACGGCAAACCAATCCTGGACCGCATCCTCAGCCCGGCCACACGCCTGGGCGATGCCGCGCGCACGGCCATCGTGTCGCTCGATTCCACCATCCGTTCGAATCTTTCGGTGGGCCTGCCGATCGACCTGGCCCTGATCCGCGACGGTGAGCTGCGGGTCGGCCAGCAGTTGCGGCTGGGCGCCGATTCGGCGCTGTATGCCGACATCCACCAGAACTGGTCGCGGCGCCTGGAACAGGCGGTGGAGAGCCTGCCGCGTTTCCCGTGGGAAACCTCACGCGGCGAACGGGGGTAGCGCCGGGCCAGGCCCGGCGACCTGCGCTCAGGCCAGCGCTTCGGCCACCGCGCGGAACACCTGCTGCATCTGCAACGGCTTGCGCAGCACATGCACCTGGATGCCCTGCGGCATGTCGTCGGCAGGCATCTCCACCTGCGCGTCTTCCAGCACCAGCGCCGGCCCCTGGTAGCCCAACGCCGCCATTTCGCCCAGCAACTGGCTGGCCGGCAACAGTCGCGACCCCGCATCGGCAATCACCAGCGCCGGCATCGCCTCCTGCTGCATCCATCTCAGCGCCGCCGGACCGTCGGAGGCCAACTGCAACTGGTAGCCCTGGCTGGATAGCGCATTGCCCAGCAGCGACAGCCGCGTGGCTTCGCCATCCACCACCAGGATCGACTGGCCACTGCCCAGCGCCACCAGCTGTTCCACCGGTTCGCTGCGCTCGGCACGGTCGTGCATGGGCAGGTGCAGTTCGAAACAACTGCCCTGCCCCGGCTGGCTGCTGACCTGGATGCTGCCGCCGGCGCCTTCCACGATGCGCTTGCACGACATCAAGCCCAGACCGGTGCCTTCGGACTTGGTGGTGAAGAAGGGATTGAACAGGTGCGACAACGTATCGGCGTCCATGCCGATGCCTTCGTCGGTCACGGCAATGCGCATCCAGTCCACGCCGTCGCGATGGCCATCATGGCGCGCGGTCAGGCTCAGGCGGCCGCCGTCGGGCATGGCCTGGATCGCATTCAATGCCAGGTTCAGCAGCACCTGCTGCAGCTCGGTGGAATTGGCATCCACCGCCAGCCCGGCGTCCTGCACCTGCACGTCCAGCATCACCGCGTCGGGCACGCTGCTGCGCAACAGCAGCGCCACCGCCTGGAACAGGTCATCAATGCGGATGTGCTCGCTCGGCTTGCGCGAACCGCGCACGAACGACAGCATCGATTCGGCCATCTCGTGGCCACGCCGCCCGCACTCGGCAATCACATCGGCCAGGTGATGCAGCTGCGGGTCCTGCGTGCGTGCCTTCAACAGGTCCGGCATGATCAGCAACGGCTGCAGGATGTTGCGCAGGTCGTGGCTCAAGCCCGCCGCCAGCAGCGACAGGCTTTCCAGACGCTGCGCGCGCATCAGTTCGGTTTCCACGCGCATGCGTTCCACCGCGCTGCGTGCCTCGCGCACCGCACGCGCCACTGCCGACGGCAAACGTGCCGGCTGGTGCTTGATGATGTAATCGTTGGCGCCCTTCTGCAGCGCTTCCACCGCATTGTCTTCGCCCATCGTGCCGGAGACGAAGATGAAGGGAACATCCGGCGCGCTCTCACGCACGATGCGCAGCGCTTCATCGCCGGAAAAGCCGGGCATGCTCAGGTCTGACAGCACGATGTCGGGCAGGAATCCGGCCAGCGCCTGGCGCAGCTCGCCCGCGCTTTCCACGCGTTCGAAACGGGCCTCCAGGCCCGCATCCAGAATCTGCTCGGACATCAGCTCGGCATCTTCCGGCGAATCTTCCACCAGCAGGATGCGCAGAGGGCCGAGCGCGTGCGCGGTCAGGACCATGGCGTTACTCGCGCTCCGGCGCCTGGTTGATCAGTGCCCAGAACTTGCCCAGGGTCTGCACGGCACCGAAGAACTGGTCCACGTCCACCGGCTTCACCACGTAGGCATTCACGCCCATGTCCCAGCTGCGCGCCAGATCGCTTTCCTCGCGCGAGGAGGACAGGATGACCACGGGCAGGCGCTTGAGCTCCTCGTGCTCGCGGATCTGCCGCAGCACTTCCAGGCCATCCATGCGCGGCATCTTGATATCCAGCAGCAGCACTGCCGGCAGGCCTTCCTCGCGGTCGGCGAAGGCGCCACGGCGCAGCAGGTAATCCATCACTTCCACGCCGTCTTCCACGTGCACGATGGGGTTGGCCAAGCGCGCTTCCTGCAGCGCGTCGATGGCCATTTCAGCGTCGGCCGGGCTGTCTTCGGCCAGCAGGATGGTACGCAGAGTCGTCATGCGGAAGGACCTTGGTTGACCGCGTCCAGCGCGGGAGGCAGGTAGAAGTGGAAGGTGGCGCCGGCATCGGGCTCGGCTTCGGCCCAGATGCGGCCGCCATGGCGGGTCAGCACCCGGCGCACGCTGGCCAGGCCGATACCGGTGCCCGGGTAGTCGCTGGCCTTGTGCAGGCGCTGGAACACGCCGAACAACTTGGCCGCGTAGGCCATGTCGAAGCCTGCACCATTGTCGCTGACTGTGAACTGATGACCGCCATCGGGCTGCGCCTGGTAGTCCACGCGGATCTTTGCCGGATCGCGGTTGCCCGAGTACTTCACCGCGTTGCCCAGCAGGTTCAGCCACACCTGGCGCATCATGTTTTCATCGGCCACCACGATCGGCAGCGGGGCAATGGACCATTCCACGCGGTGCGCGGGCGCGCCGGCTTCGGCATCGGTCTTCAGGTTGGCGTCGAGCATGGCGCGGGTATCGGCCACCAGCGACTGCATGTCCACGGCCTGCTGGCGCATGGCCGCGCGGCCCAGCCGCGAATAGACCAGCAGATCGTCGATCAGCGCGGCCATGCGCCGTGCCGAACTGGAAATGACGTCCAGGTAATGGCGGCTCTTCTCGTCCGCCTCCTCGCCCAGATGCCGCGTCAGCTTGTCCGAGAAACCGGCCACATGACGCAGTGGTGCACGCAGGTCGTGCGACACCGAATAACTGAAGGCCTCCAATTCACGATTGACCTCGGAGACCTGCGCGACCTTGCCTTCCAACTGCCGGTTCAGCTCTTCCACGCGCCACTGCACGGCACGCTGCACGGTCACATCGCTGATGGTCAGCAGCACGACCTCATCATCGCTGTCAGGCAGCGGCATGCGCCGCGCGTTCAGCAGCATGTAGCGCACCATGCCATCGGCAGTGCGCTGCTCGTGCTCGAAATCCCACAGCTCGCGTCCGCGCAGCAGCACGTCGGCCAGGCGCTGGCGCACCACCGGATCCTTCCATGCCCCATCGCCTACATCACCCAGCAGCATGCCGTCGGCGCGCTCATCCTGCAGGTCGTACAACTCGGAAAAGGCCGGGTTGTGCAGCTGCACGCGCAGTTCGCGATCCAGCAGCACGATCGGTTCACGCACGGTCTGCAGCACCGACGCCGCACGCCCGGCCGCGCGCAGCGACTGCCGCTCGGCCTGCAGGCGGCGCCCGATCTGCCGTTGCAGCAGCCACAGCACCAGGCCCAGCAGGCCCAGCTGCACCGCCAGCGAGCTCCAGGAAACGAATTCGGTCTGCCGGCGCTGCCGGCTGGCCTGCTCGGCGCGCTGGGCCAGCAGCTTCTGTTCGCTGGCCTGAAGTTCTTCCACCAACCCACGGATCGGGTAGCGGGTGCTCATGTCCTGCACCAGCTCGCGCTGGTCGGTGTTGGGTTCGGCCCGGGCCAGTTCGCGGGCCAACGCCATGCGCCCGTCCAGCATCGATTCGATGCGGCCGATGCGGATCAGCTGTTCGGGGTTGTCGCGGGTCAGGCGACCCAGTTCGGCCAAGCGGCCGGGGATGTCCTGTGCCTTGGCCATGCGCTCGCGCAGGCCCGGCGCATCCACGCCCTTGGACAGGGTCAGCGCGGCCGATTCCACATCGCGCACGTCGGCCTGCAGCTGCTGCAGGGCCACGCCCACGGCCTGGGTATGGGTCACCCAGGCCATCGCCGCGTCGTTGTCCTGCTGCAGTTTGCGCAGGGTCAGCCACGGCACCACGATGATCGCGGCCGCCGCCAGGGCCAGCGCCGGCAGTCGCCAGCGGTCCCAGACCTCATCACTGAACACCAGCGCCATAGCCCCTCGTCAGCACCGCAGCGGAACCGGCAATATAGCGCAGACGGTCACAAGGTTCGCCGCAGCCGACAAAAAACGGGGACGCCCGGCGGACGCCCCCGTCGTGTTGCATGGCCTGGCGCTGGAATCAGCGCTTGGCTGCGGCATTCACCTTCAGCGCCGCCGCATCCACGCGGGTCACGCCCTTGATGCCCTTGGCGGTGGTCACCGCCTTGTCATGCTCGGCCTGGGTGGCAACGGTGCCGCTCAGGCTGACCACACCGTTCACCGTTTCCACTTTCACTTCGGTGCCCGGCACATTGCTGCTGGCCAGCAGATCGGCCTTCACCTTGGTGGTGATCCAGCTGTCGGACACCGGCTCATTGGAATCGTGGCGGTCGGCATGGGTCATCGCCGAATGGTCGGTCTTCGGCGGGTTCTTCGCGGCCGGGTCCTTGGCGAAGGCAGCGGAGGAGGACAGGGCCAGGCCCAGGGTGAGGGCCGAAGCAATCATCGTGCGGGTCAGGGTGCTCATCGTGCGGTGCTCCGTCTGTGTGTAGGGCCAGTGTGCGCAGGGCCATGTGTGGCAGGCGTGGCGCCGCGGTCATGCCGCCGTGAATCAGTGCATTTCCACGGCAAACCGTTCAGTTTTGCGCAGCGCGCGTGCTCGTTTACCCTGCCCTTCCCGCCCCCAACGGAGTCGTGCCATGCGCCCGGACCTGCAACTGGCCCTGATCGGCTACGGCCTGGCCGGCCGTGTATTCCATGCACCGCTGATCCAGCACACGCCGGGCGTGGCCCTGCACAGCATCGTCAGTTCGCAGCGCGACACGTTGCTGCGCAGCTTCAGCGATGTGCACGTCCGCGATACGCCGCAGCAGGTGTTCGATGATCCCGCCGTGGATGCAGTGGTGATTGCTACGCCGAATGCGCAGCATGCGCCGCTGGCGATCGCGGCGCTGGCGGCGGGCAAGCACGTGCTGGTGGACAAGCCGTTTGCGCTGGACATGGCCGAAGCCAACGCCGTGGCGGCTGCGGCCCGCGATGCCGGACGCATCGTCAGCGTGTTCCAGAACCGGCGCTTCGATGCCGATTTCCTCACCCTGCAGGCCTTGCTGGCGCAGGGCGCGCTGGGCGACGTGGCCGAATGCCATGCGCACTTCGACCGCTACCGGCCGCAGGTACGCGATCGCTGGCGCGAACAGGACGGGCCCGGCAGCGGCCTGTGGTACGACCTGGGGCCGCACCTGGTCGACCAGATGCTGGTGCTGTTCGGCTGGCCGCAGGCGATCGATGCCGACCTGGCCGTGCAACGCAGCGGTGGCAGCGGCGTGGATTATTTCCACGCGGTACTGCACTACCCGCGCCATCGCGCCATCGTGCATGCCGGTTCGCTGGTGGCCGCGCCGACGCCGCGTTTTGCCGTGCACGGTGAACAGGCCAGCTGGGTGAAATACGGGTTGGATGTGCAGGAAGCGCAGTTGCGCCGTGGCGTGGCGCCGGGCGCGCCGGGCTGGGGCATCGACCCACGGCATGGCGAACTGCTGCGCTGCGAGGCCAACGACAGCGTGCAGCGCAGCACCGTGGACAACGTGCCCGGCGACTATCGGCACCTGTATGCGCAGTTCGCCGCCGCGCTGCATGGCGATGGCGAACCGACGGTCAGCCTGGCGCAGGCGCTGCAGGTGATGCAGTTGCTGCAGGCGGGCATGGACAGCGCCCAGCAAGGGCGGCGGATCGAACTGGGGTAACCGGCAGGGCTGCGCCCTGCACCCGCTCAATGCAAAGGCAACTTCAACTTCAACGTCAAAAGCGGGCATTCCGGGGATGGCGGGTGGGTCCGGTTGCGGGGGACGCCGCAAGTACGTCCCTGTAGGCTTGGCCGCGGCATCCATGCCGCGGACACCCCCGCAACCGGACCCACCCCGCCTCCGACAATTCCCCGCGATCTGCCAGTAGATCCACGCCATGCGTGGATGAGGCGGAAATGATCGGAACACGCTTTTGCACCATGGGGTCAGAGCCCTTTCCTGCGGAAAGGGATCCGACCCCGATGGCTTACGACTTCTTGATGGCGTGGCCGCCGAATTCGTTGCGCATGGCCGACAGCAGGCGGTCGGTGAACGAGTTGGATTCGCGCGAGCGCAGGCGTTCCAGCAGCGACAGGGTGATCACCGGCGCCGGCACATCCAGGGCAATGGCCTCGGCCACCGTCCACCGGCCTTCGCCGGAATCTTCCACGTACGGGGCAATGCCATCCAGCGATGGATTGCGCTTCAGCGCTTCGGTGCTCAGGTCCAGCAGCCACGAACGCACCACACTGCCGTGGCGCCACACTTCGGCCACCTGGGCCAGGTCCAGCTGCAGCTCGTCCTTGCGCTCCATCAGCGCGAAGCCTTCGGCATAGGCCTGCATCATTCCGTATTCGATGCCGTTGTGGACCATCTTGGTGAAATGGCCGGCACCGGACGGACCGACACGCCCCCAGCCACGGTCTTCGGCCGGCGCCAGCGTGCGCAGCAGGGGCGCGATCTGCTCGACCACCGCCTCGTCCCCGCCCACCATCAGGCTGTAGCCTTCCTGCAGGCCCCACACGCCGCCACTGGTACCGCAGTCCACGTAGCCCAGATCGTCTTCGGCCAGCGCCTTGGCGCGGCGCATCGAGTCCTGGTAGTTGGAATTGCCACCGTCGATCACGATGTCCCCTTCGGCCAGGTGCGGGGTCAGCTGCCCAAGCGTCTGGTCCACGGTTTCACCGGCCGGCACCATCAGCCACACCACGCGCGGCACCGGCAGCGCAGCCACGGCCGCGGCCAACGAATCGACCACCTGCAGGCCGCCCTCGGCCGCACGCTGGCGCGCGCCTTCGCCGGGGTCGTAACCCACCACGCGGTGGCCGCCGCGATGCAGGCGCTGGGCCATGTTGGCGCCCATGCGGCCCAGGCCGATCATTGCAATATCCATTGTTTCACCTTCAGTTGTTGTCGGAAGTCAGGCTGCCTGGCCGGCCGGTCGTCGCGCAGGCGCGCAGCTGCGCCTGGCGCCAACGCCGGTAGAGCGTGGTATGCAGATTGTGCAACGCCAGGTCGATGGAAAACGCGGTACGCGGGTTCCGGTCGAGCAGGCGCACGATGTGGTAGCCGATGGGACGTATACCGCGTGGGTGCACATAGATCACGAACTGCTGGTAGAACGGATCGTCCAGCAACTGGTCCATGCGTTCCAGGGTGGCGCGGTAGCGCGGTGCCAGCTGCGCCCGCAGCGCCGGATCGCGTTCGTACAGCAGCCGCTCGAAGTAGCGCCGGCCGACCCGCGGAATGCCCTGCGCCAACCGCCACAGCTGTGCGTTGCGCTGGTCGTACCAGGCAAACCCGCCGTGGGCAGCCAGCGCCTGCGCAGCGTCGACGCCCACATCCACCACCACGAAGTTCTCGGCCTGGTTGCTCAGATCATCCAGCAGCGCCTTGTCGTCCACGTGTTCAATGAAGCCGGGCAGGCCCATGAAGGCCTGCCGCCCCTGTGCCGACGCGCGCACCGCCTTGCCGTCGGCCACGAAGTCGCCGGCGTGTGCGCCCAGCAGGATGCTGTCGGTAGCATGCAGGCCGAGGAAGGTGCCGATGGACAGTTCGTCCGGGCTGAACTCGGCATCGAAGGCCGCATCGCCATACAGCGCGCGCTGGCTGGCCAGCTGTGCCACCTGCCGGCCCACCCCGCATTCGGCGCGCACCCGGCCGCTCTGGAAGGCCTGCAGGGCTGCGCTGTTGCTGCCCTGCGGAACATAGCCTCGGCCAAAACTGCGGGTGCGCTGCCAGCCCTGGGCCGGGGCGCCGCCTGCGCCAAAGCCGATCCAGCCCAGTTGCAGGCCGGAGAAGCGAAAGCCGGGATTGTCCTGCAGCGCCTGGGTGGCGCTGCGGGTGGCGGCGCCCAGCAGGAAGCTGTACGCACACACCGTGGCGGGGTCGTCCAGCAGCTGCTGCAGCAGCGCCTGCCGCGCGGCCTCGGGAGGATCCGCGGGCCAGCGCACACGCAGGTCGCCGGCGGCCTGCGCATCGGCCAGCGAGGCGCGCTGGCATACCGGCCCGCCGTGAATGTCCGGCGCTGCCAGCGCGGTGGTTTCGAAGCGCCAGCCCAACCGTTGCAGCAGGCCCTGCGTGCAGTCCACCGCCGGCGCTGCGTGGCTGCCCAGCGGCCCGGCCAGCAGCAGGCCCAGTACCAGCGCCCGCCTGCGCACCGTCAGCCCTGGACCGCCGCCGGCGCCGGCGCATCGGCCGGGATGGGTTCAGGTGGCGCTGGCTGGGCGGCGGGCGCCGCAGCAGGCACAGGCGCCGGCTCCGGCGCGCTGGCCGCCGGCGGCGCGGGTTTCGCAGCCGCCACCGGCAGGTACTGCTGCAGGCGCTGGAAGAAGCGCCGGTAGAAATCGGCATCGGTGATCGTGCTGCTGGCCACTTTCACCAGCGAATCGTCGTTGCTGCCGAACGGCAGCGACACCGAGCCCAGTGCGCCCACGCCCACACTGGCCGAGGTCGGGCTCTTCTTCAGTGCGTAGCGGTCCTGCACCGCGCTGACAAACACCAGGGCCTGGTCGGTGCCACGTGGGGCGCAGGAAATACGCAGTACCAGCTGCTCATGGTCGTCTTCGCGCGGCTGGAAGTTCTTGTTGCCTTCGACCTGGCCATCATCGGCCCGCGCAATGGCGTAGCCCTGGCTGAGCAGGGTACGGCGGGCAGCCTCGCAGGCTTCGGCCGGGCGCCCATCCACGGTGCGCGAGAAGGTATCGCCCGAATCGAAGGATTCGCGCAGCAGGGCGTTGTCGGCGGCGCGACCGCCACAGCCGGCCAGGGCCAGCGTGCCAGCCACGGCCAGCAGGGGAAAACGAAAGCGCGAGGCCCGCATGGGTACTCCTGCGAGAACGGAAGCCCCAAGGGTAGACCCGGGCCCGTGTGCGGGGGGTCGAGGGCGGAGGGCCCGTTGCTGCCGGTTCATGCATCGAACTTCAGGCCGCTGCGCTCGCCGGGCATGGCCCGGCGCTACCGTCAGGGCGCCGACGCGCTACCGTGAACGCAAACGGGGCCGGCAATGCCGGCCCCGTCGGGTATCACGCAGCTGTGCGATCAGTCAGCCCAGCGGCCCACGCCGGTGGACTGCGGCAGCACCTGCGCCGACAGCGGGCGGTCGGTTTCGAGCAGGTTCACTGCGTCGGCCAGGATCGCCGCCGATTCACGCAGCAGCGGGTCCGGGCGCTTCTCGGCAGCCTTCTCGCGGGCGGCATCCTTCACGATGTCGCGCTCGTTGCCGGTCAGGCCGTCATCGCTGCTGTCGTCAGCCAGAGGATCCAGGGCCAGCCCCAGTTCCTTGCGGATCACCTGGCGTTCCTTGCGCTGGGCATCCTGGCGCTCGCGCTCGGCACGGCGGGTTGCCTCGTTCAGCGACACGTACTTCTTCGCGGCCTCCGTGCGGAACTGCTGCACATCCTCGTTCCACCACTGGAATTCCTTGTCAGTGGCAATACGGGTGTCGTGGCGGGTTTCCAGCTTCGGCAGCAGCGGTGCGAAGTTGCCGTACTGGGTATGCGGCACGGCGGCGATGCGGGTCCACGGCAACGCATTGTCGTAGGTGCTTTCGCCGAATTCGGTGGCATCCACGCTGGCCGGGAAGGCCAGGTCGGGCACCACGCCCTTGTGCTGGGTGCTGCTGCCGCTGATGCGGAAGAACTGGGCAATGGTCAGCTTCACCTGGCCGAAGCGCTGGGTTTCGCCGCTCGGCCAACGGTCCAGGTCGACGATGTTCTGCACGGTGCCCTTGCCGAAGCTGGTCTCACCGATCACCAGGCCACGACCGTAATCCTGGATGGCGCCGGCGAAGATTTCCGAGGCCGAGGCCGAGCCACGGTTGATCAGCACGGCCAGCGGGCCGTCCCAGGCAACACCCTGGTTGCGGTCGCTGTTGACGGTGACGCGGCCACCGGATTCGCGCACCTGCACCACCGGGCCCTGTTCGATGAACAGACCGGTCAGTTCAATGGCTTCGTCCAGCGAACCGCCGCCGTTGTTGCGCAGGTCCAGCACCACGCCGTCCAGCTTGTCGTTCTTGAAACCGGCCAGCAGCTTGGCCACGTCGCGGGTGGCCGAGGCGTAATCGGTGGCGTTGCGGCGGCGGCCTTCAAAGTCCTGGTAGAACGTCGGCAGCTTGATCACGCCGACCTTGCGCTCGGGCTCGCCGTCCTTGCCCGGAATGGTCATGGTCTCGCCCTTGGCGGCCTGCTCGGCCAGGCGCACCTTCTGCCGGGTCAGCACCAGGGTGTGATGCTTGCCGTCGGCACCTTCTTCGGCCGGAATGAATTCCAGCTTGACTTGGGTGTCCTTGGCGCCGCGGATCTTGGCCACCACATCGTCGATGCGCCAGCCGATCACATCTTCGATGGTGCCCGACTTGCCCTGGCCCACGCCCACGATGCGGTCGCCCGGCTTCAGCGTACCGTCCACGGCCGCGGGGCCGCCGGCGATGATCTCGCGGATCACCACCACGTCGTCCTGGCGCTGCAGCTGGGCACCAATGCCTTCCAGCGACAGCGACATGGCCTGGTTGAAGTTCTCGGCCGTGCGCGGGGTGAAGTAATCGGTGTGCGGGTCGACCGCGCTGGTGTAGGCGTTCATGAAGAACTGGAAGACATCTTCGCCCTTCAGCTCGTTCACCGACTTTTCCATCGTGGCGTAACGCTTGTCCAGCGTCTTGCGGATGTCGTCGGACTTCTTGCCGGCCAGCTTCAGCCGCAGCCAATCATTCTTGACCGACTTGCGCCACAGCTCGTCCAGCTCGGCGTTGCTGGCGGCCCACGGCACGTCCTTGCGGTCGTACTCGAAGCGCTCGTCGGTGGAGAAGTCCGGCTCCTGCTTCAGCAGCTTGCGCGCGTACGCCACGCGCTCGCCCACGCGCTGCTTGTACACGGCGAAGACCTGGAAAGCCGGTTCCATCTCGCCGCCACGGATGGCGTTGGCGATGTTGGCCTCGAACGGCGCAAACCGGGTCACGTCGGCCTGGGTGAAGTACTGCTTGCCGCCATCGAGGGTGTCCAGGTAGCGCTTGAACACATCCTTGGCGGTGGCTTCGTCCAGCGCGCGCGGCCGGTAGGCGTAGCGGCTGTCGGACAGCAGGCCGTAGACCAGCTTGGAGGTGGTCACCTGGTCGGCGGTCGCCGCGGCCGGCAAGGCCGGCGAATCGGTCTTGGCCGCCAGCGCCAGCGGCGCTACCAGCGCCAGGGCCATCAGGAATGCGGGGGCTTTGAATTTCATGAACGTGCTCAAGAGCGGCTTGCCAAGGGGGAGACTGCGCGGTGCTCAGACACCACGACAGTGCCGAAAGTTGCCGGATTTGTCATCCGCCCACGATCGGTGGAAATCCAGCCTAGCCGGGCCGGTGTAGCAAATTGTGAATGCAGGGCAAGGCGTGCGGACCAACGGTCCGCACCCACCGGTAGCGCCGGGCCATGCCCGGCGAGCGCAGCGGGAAGGAGCCGCCGGGCATGGCCCCGCGCTACCGGTCAGGAAACCCCGGCGCCCTTGGCCTGCACGTCGGCGTGGTACGACGAGCGCACCATCGGGCCGGAGGCCACGTGGCTGAAGCCCAGTTCGTAGCCGTAGTCTTCCAGCGCCTTGTAG
>PJTS01000889.1_pt1 | contig 13632 bp, 10 predicted proteins | sample 1512251 | NCBI WGS metagenome assembly PJTS01 (sample SAMN08177686, study PRJNA422409) | Soil metagenome, whole genome shotgun sequencing project. | isolation source: Soil (2) enriched on wood chips: alkali lignin treatment | place: USA: Madison | collected 2015-01-15 | reverse complement strand
TGGGAAGCTGGAATCTATAACTACAGTAATGAAGGCGAAATCTCCTGGTATGATTTTGCTGTAGCAATACGTGATTTTCATTCGTTTGATTGTCAGGTAAAACCAATTCCGACGAGTGCCTATCCGACGCCAGCGCAACGACCAAAGTACGCACTGCTTGATAAATCGAAAATTAAAGCGGTCTATAATGTGGTCGTGCCAGAATGGAAGGAGAGCTTAGCTAAAATGCTAGCCGAGGAAATTAAGAAATACTAAGATCTCAATACCCAATACTCATTACGCAATACTATAAAATGAAAGGAATTATATTAGCCGGTGGATCTGGAACCCGTTTGCACCCATTAACACTTGCAGTAAGTAAGCAATTAATGCCAGTATATGATAAGCCAATGATATACTATCCCTTGTCTACATTAATGTTGTCCGGCATTCGCGAAATATTGATTATCTCGACTCCACAGGATTTACCAAACTTTCAAAAGCTATTGGGCGATGGTTCTCAACTAGGCTGTAGGTTTGAATATAAGGAGCAGCCAAGTCCTGATGGCTTGGCGCAGGCATTTTTGTTGGGCGAGGAATTTATAGGTGATGATAAGGTCGCGCTAATTCTGGGGGATAATATTTTCTATGGCTCCGGCTTGTCAAAGTTATTGCAGTCTTGTGCTGATCCTGATGGTGGTGTTGTGTTCGCTTATCCTGTACATGATCCTGAACGTTATGGCGTGGTGGAGTTTGACGAAGCGAAAAATGTCGTTTCTATTGAAGAGAAACCCAAACAACCAAAATCCAGCTATGCTGTCCCTGGGATTTACTTTTACGATAACGATGTTGTTGCGATCGCAAAAAGTATCAAACCTTCAGCGCGTGGGGAATTGGAAATTACAGATATTAATAAAGAATATTTAAAGCGGGGAAAATTAAAGGTGGGTATATTTGACCGAGGAACAGCCTGGCTGGATACGGGTACCATACAGTCACTGATGCAAGCCGCGCAATTTGTACAAGTCATTGAGGAGCGACAAGGTATGAAAATTGGAGCGATCGAAGAGGTTGCTTATCGCATGGGGTACATTGACCGAAAACAACTGCTTTCTGTTGCTGAACCTTTGTGCAAATCGGGGTATGGGGAGTACCTGAAACATATTGTTAAATGATCATTTTATACGAAGCCCATAGCCAAAAACCATTTATAAAATAGTCCTGTGGTAGGGATCATGTCTATCCTGAATCTTCTATAGGAGATTTTTGTCGTAATTCAATGAAATTAATAAGAAGACCTTTGGTATTCTTTGAAAAATGGCTATAATTGCGTATTATCCATTTTATTATACGCAATTATACCCCATGAAAACTCTCAATCCGCTTTCTTGGCGCGCTCATTTATACCTTATCGCGATTTTACGACCTGTAAAGGAGCTATCTGATATTGAAAAAAATTTCATTATATTTATGTATTTTTCTTTTATAAAACAATTCTTTTCTAATAGTTGTTTTATAAAGAGTGGTAATAAGATATAGATCAATTCAGATTCCGCGTGAATCATTCGAATTAGTACTAAATGACTGAAAAGAGGTATTACGGCATATAGGACTAATTATTATATGGAATAATAACAAGCACATGATTACTGTAGGCATTATTGATAGAGACGAACGCGCAAGACAAGAAACCCAGCGTATACTTATTGAAGAAAATGAAGTAGGAGCAAATAGAATTGAAGTTCTTTTTGATATAGGCAGCGGACGTGTGGATCGAGCGATGCTTGCTCCTGATATATTGATTGTTGATATTGAAAATCAGGAACCCTTAATTGTTGAACATGCAAAAAATGCCTTTCCAAAAACTGAAATTATCATATTAACCGAAGTGGCTGATGTACGAACTGTGCGTAACTGCTTCCGATACGGTGCTGTCAGCTATCTATTAAAGAAAACTTGCTTGGAATCATTGATGTCTGCAATCAAGATTACTATAAATGATGGATCATTTGTGAGTCCCAGCATTAATAGAGCCCTGATCGAACAGAGCTTTAAATCAAAGAAGTATGAGGATCTGCTTACTGCACGGGAACTCCAGATTGCCAATGGGATTATTGAAGGATTGAGCTACAAGATGATTGCACAGAAATATACCATTTCATTAGATACCGTCCGTATTTACATCAAACGTATCTATCGGAAGCTTCAGATCAATAGTAAGGGAGAATTGATCGCCCAACTGACGGCTTAGTATTTCGTTACATGAATATGTGACGTCGTTTATTTTAATCTCATGGAATTTAGCCTGACTTTTATGGATATTTGAATCGTATACTATGCCAATAAGAAGCCGCTGGATTTTCCTGTTTCTTTTCTGCTATGCCGCTCTTTTCTTGTCCCAAGCGAAAGGTCAGCAACTATACGATATTGCGTATTATTTTGAACGTGATACAATACAAATTATACCTTCGCAAACATTCTCCAATAAATTAAACATCAGTAACTATACGGATAGAGCAATTGAATTAAAGCCTACAGCAGCTAACACTGCGGCTCTTCGGGGTTTAATAAAATTGCCGGGGTCGATTACTTTAAAGCCCAAAGAAACGAAGTGGTTTCCGCTAAAATATATGGCCGATCGCCTGACCATTGCTGAGGGAACACAAGCCTTTACAATCGGATTTGAATCGAATGATCCCTCGGTAAAAATACAGGGACATCAGTCCTTTTATACGCAGTTGGCTATGGAACAATCTTTCCTTATTCAGACTGAACAATCGGAATACTACCTCGATCAGGCCACGGGGCAGACACAATTTTTAGTGCGGGCTGTCAATCGGGGACTTGTACCTCTGACTGTTCAGTTGCGTTTTCCTAACCTTTCTCCTGACCTGGAGATCATTGGTGAGACCCTGTCATTCACATTGGCCGCGGGAGGGCAGTCTTTGCTGACTTTTACCGCCCGTTTGCGTAAGAAAAATATAAATATGGATTTTGATGTTGATATTCAGGCCGTCGAGGGTGGTGGTAGCGTGTTGGCCTCCAATCGTATTCGTATGATGACAGTGGGTAGTGTAAAGCGTTTCTTTTCCAATATGAATCTGCAAAACCAACCCTTTGACAATCGAGCTGCTTTACGTTATATCAACATGGGTAAAGATATTTCGGTTTACCAGTTACAGGGAGATGGCAAAATTGATCTAAACAATAAAGATAAATTGAGCTATCGAATGAATTTCGATTATTATCAAGATCAACGCACCTTTAATTTATACGATACCTATCTGGATTATGAGACCGAAAAATGGGGCGTGAAACTGGGGAATATTTATGAGAATCTCGATCAGTTTATCAATGGACGCGGTATAAAAGGTACCTACAAATTCGATAAACGACGTTCCCTCAGTTTGTACGCAATCCAGAACAATTACATGTTGTTCACGGAGATGGATAATCCAATTCCTGGTGGAGAAATAGTTGGCGTTAAATATGCCATTCAAACCGAAAAAAATCAGGAAAACAGCATCGCTTACTTACATAGCAATAATGACTATCGAGGTGTACGCAGCGGTTTGTTCAGTGGTAAACGTTTTATCGATTTGGGCAATAATAATAGCCTTTTCGTGGAAGGAGGGACGAGCATCGAACAGGTTGAAAGCGGAAATAATAGATTAGCGGTAGCAGGGGGCATAAATTATAATAACTCTTTTGGCAATTATCAGATGACAAGTGTCAATTATTATAGTTCACCGTACTATGTGGGGCTGCGTAGAGGTCTTACCCAAACAGATTCACGTATAACGATGTTGCTGGCCAACGATCGAAACCTTTCTGCCCGGATCAGCTATATGGATAATAATCCAAAATACCTTGCGGGAGATAGAAACTATTTTTTTAATAATGCCTCTCGGATACAGATTTATGAGTTGGGATATCATACCGGTCTTGGAAAACTACAACTTGAGCTCAGGCCTTATTTTATGGCACAACATGGTGCCTATCAGAATTGGTGGGGGATTGCAACTAATCCGGTGAATTGGAAGTCGAACTCCCTTCGTATAGTAGCTGACCTTAATTTTTTTACCTCAAGCCACCGGTTCTCACTGCAAACGGATTATGGATATACCTACAGGAATACATCTAATAGACCTATTGCGCCGTTTCATTCGGTCCGCATCAATGGTAATTATACGAATACGTTTTTTGGATTTAATACATTTATTCAGATTAACCCGTACTACTTAAGTGATCTTTTGGCTACCAATGCAAATTCGAATTACAGCATTTATTCATTGGGTCCAAATACGCAATTTTACGCCTTTAATAATCAGCTGCATGTGCAACTCTCGACCATGTATAGCTATTATGGCTTCTCCCGAAGTAACAATCTGTCGGTAAATGGTAATGTCCGCTGGCAGATAAAAGATAATTGGAATCTGACAGCCGATATATTCTATACTGCAATAAGTGGAAAATCGTTGTTTCTTGTAGATCCGAATTTACCACCTGATCCTAACCCACTGAATCGTTATTCTTTTGATAATAGGCAGATTCGCCTGGGAATAGAAAAGAATTTTGGCCGACGTGCCGGTCAGAAAGGCCATAAGCTGGAACTGACTTTTTTTGAAGATGGTAATAATAATGGTATAAACGATGGTAGTGAAGCCAAAGTCGGGGCCGTTTTGGTGCGGATTGGAAAGGAAGTGGCGCTAACAGATGAGAAAGGCCGTGTGAAATTTGTTGATATGGATACCGGTCCATATATCGTGCAGGTGGAGAATAGCAAAGGCTGGGTTTCGCAGGGACCGATCAATGTATTGATGACTAAAAACCAACGGCTGGAAATTCCACTGATAAAAACAAGGCCATTAAAAGGTCGCATTAAGGTTGTTGAAAATAAGTATCTAAAAACGAGACCGCAGCTAGGGGGAATAAAAATAACCGCCGTAGATCGCCAAGGGAAAATCTACAGTACGCTAAGTTCAGAAAGCGGCGATTATGTGCTGTATCTCCCATTGGGAAATTACAGTATAGCTGTTGTTACTGAAGGAATGCCATTCTCGATCGAAAATCAAAATTGTGCAATCGAAGTTAAAGTGGATAAGGATTGTGTGATTCCGGATTTTAACTATCGGGACGAACGCAGAAAAGTTGGTGTTAAACGCTTTTAAGGAGCGACGAAGCTAAAAATAATATTGGCCGAATACGCACCGGCAGGTTTATTGAGGAGCATACCTGTTGTGCTCGCGGGGATACTATAAAGAATATTCAGATTACGGTCTATCACAGGGTCGGCACTCTGGATAAGCTGCTGAGCTGTGGTGGATAGGGTAATGGTATTCATGCCGCTTTGACCGGTCATTGGACCAATGCGCAATACATTTAACGGAATGCTGTTTGCTCCTGAAGCAAAGCTTGTCGATGTCGCGCGCACGTAGAGGTTGTATGGCGTGGTTTTACTTACCTTAAGATGGGCTGGCATATTTAAATTGACACCATTCTTATAATCATTGGTTGTCGCAAAAGCAAGATTGACGGTTTGCTGATTGGCAACGATTTCGCCTAGGTCGCTTACCACAACAGACAGGCTTCCATTTGCCTGTGCCTGTAGGCTGCCGCTGGGATAGGCTGATGATAGTTTGTTCCAGCTGTAGGTCAATGGGACGGAATAAGTGCCTGCCTGAATAAAATTTGTTTTCAGCTGGTTTAATCCAATGTTATAGGTATACGTCAACGTCTGATTATTGTTGGTTGGAACAGCAATACCGGCTGTATTGGTTAAAGATTGATCCGTGGTGGATAAAGCTGCGCTTGTCGCATTCGCAATACCTGTTAAAGTCGTATTGACGGTTGAGACAGGAGTAACAGGTGTGGTGTTAAAGGCCGAGTTGCTGCTAAAGCTAAATTGTGTGTTTCCGCTCTTGATACTTGGTATATAGGGGACGGTGGTCGATAGGGGTATAACGCTATTACCGTTGATGCCATTAGCAGTACGATAATAGCTCAAATCATTGACCAAAATGCTGGTTGTACCGATACTCGCCGGAGGACTTATAAATCCGGGCACATCGATGGAGAAATCTTGGCTCGCGGGAGTAATGGTGCCGCCTAAAATACCTGAGGCGGTAAGCGATAGTGTAGTTTTATAAATGCCTGCAACCCAGGTTTGATTTGCAGTCACAAAACGTGAGTTGATAATAACCGGACCTGCAGAAAGACTTACAGTTGCTAGCGAACTGATTAGAATTTGATTGGTAGTTGATAAGATAACATCATTACTTGAACCGAGTAACGAAAGATTGTTAATTTTTTCTAGTTTAAGGTGTACTACATTTAAAGGGACTGTTCCCCCGCCTGTTGTACTGACAAAACTCGTACTGTTAATTGCCCTGGTGCTGATTGTTGGGAGTAGGGCGATTAAAGTAAAAGAATATTGGCCGCCTGTAAAACTTTGGCTGTAATCCGTACGTCCTTGAATATTTGCTTCTGGCAAACTGATCGTGACTTGAGCCATCGCATGAGGTATGCAGTGGCTTATACCAATCAGGAATGCAGCGACACTAATATGTAATTTCCTTCTCCGCAATTTTTAAATCATATTGGCTACCAGCATCGAGTATCGCAACCGCGAGGTATCGACCGGGGGCAAGTTTACCAGGTAGGTCTACACGGACCCATTGTTCTGAATCGGGAAGCATTGCAATGGCCACAGCGTCCACAGGTGTCTCTTCCCCAGTTTCTATATTGGTCAGCTCAAATCGTACATAAGCATCTTTATTGATCTGGCCTGTATTTTTAACCTTGACTTCCATCCGATGGATGGTTTTACCTTCCTGAACAGTAGCGGCACCTTTATCTTCAAAAGCAAGAAATTCCAAATCGCCCGCTTTTAACCCTATTGGCGTATGGTATACTTGGATACCAACCTCAATCAGGACGTTCATATGGAGTCCATTTGCCTGTGCAGCTTTTTGTTCTTTAACCTGTGTAAAGAAAAGCATGCTATGGCGTTGCTGCTTTGTTGTCGGATGATCAGGGATTGTCATGGAAAGATTGACCACTTTTGTTTCCCCAGGCGCTAGCTGTACCGTATTTTCAGATAAGGTAAGCCAGGAAGCGTTTGATCCAATATTATCACCTGTGGCATAATACCGTTTACTGCCCAACGAGTCACGGTCCCAATCTTTCAGATTCGCGACAAAGGAAAGTGAACTAGTGGAGGTGTTGTTGAACGTAATGGCTTGACTGACGGTCTGTCCAGCGTCACCAGTGAAGAATATCCGGGAAGGTGAAATTGAAATACCCTGTCCGTGGATCAGGGTATTGCATATCAGGATAATAAATACTGCTAAATAATATCTCACGAACAAAATGTTTAGTCAGATTTTTATCGTTGTGTTGCGGTATAAGTTACTGTCGTACTATAGGCCGATCCAGCAAGATTTAATAGCGATGCCGGATTTGAGATCGTGTAATCAACAGTATAAACAGCGCCTGTAGATGCTGTAGAGTTATTAACCAAAGCTGCAGGAGAAGTGCTAAGTGGTACATTGGCAACTGGAGTTCCACCATTGGCAGTTGCAGCCGGTACAGTAACTGTAACAATATCTAGTGCAGGCCCACCAGCAGGAGTAAATGTTCCTCCAGCGGTTACCGTAAGGTCATAGGGCTTGTTGCTGACTACAGTAAAGTGACTCGCTTTCTCTACCGTTTTTGACCCGGCATAATCCGCAGCGGAAGTGTAATTAAAATTGACGGTAGGGGCTGCGCCTAAAGTAATGGAGATGGCATCGGTAAGATTAATGTTGACAGTGACGGGTCCCGATGTGGCAGTTTGCGCTTTTGCTTGATAACCGAAGCATATGGCGGCGACGGCAATAAAGACTATTAATAGGTTCTTTTTCATAATTTCCTCGTTTTACGGATATTTAATGTGAGTAAAGTTAACTAGGATGCAATGGAAATACAATGTGCCATAGTCACATAATGATGTTATAAATTCGATAATGCATGCGCGATTGCAAGTCGAATTGACAATTGTAAATAATGAGGTTTAGCGTACTTTTTTTGAAACCATTACCCGAAACTATAAAGCAAACAGCCTATATTTGCGCTCAAATGGCTGGATCCAAAAGAATCTATCAAATTGATCTGTTTCGGTTTATTGCCGCATCCGCAGTGGTATTGTATCACTATTTATATCGGGGATATAAAGGTGGAAATATGTCGTTGTTGCGCTTCGACGAGATCGGCGAATATTTCAAGTATGGGTATCTTGGTGTAGACCTTTTTTTTATTATCAGCGGTTTTGTGATCGCCTTTTCTATAAAACATCGTTCACTACCAAAATTTTGCTATTCACGATTCAAACGTTTGTATCCAATGTACTGGATCTGTTTGATCATAACATTTGTGATCGTTTATTTCTTTGGGGCGCCACGTTACCTGGTCACATTCAAACAGCTCTTGGCCAATTTTACGATGGTGCAGGAATTGTTAGGTCAGGGAAATATCGATGGTGCTTATTGGTCCTTGTATATTGAGTTGAAATTTTATCTCATTATTGCTGTATTTCTTATCGTAAACCGATTTAAGCAGATCAGTTTGGACTACCTTGTCTACTTTTGGCTGGTGTTGTCAAGCCTGCGCCTGTTTGTTGAACCATCTGAAATTTACGATGCCATTCACCAGCTCTTCATTCTGGACTGGAGCGCTTATTTTATTGCAGGAATCGTATTTTGCCAAATTTTTCTACAGGGTCCAGCGTTGAAGCATTTTATCGCATTGCCCTGGTGCCTGTACTTGTCCATCGATGGCGCTCTTGGTCGAATCCATTGGTTAGCAAGAACTTTCCATAGCGAGTTTTCTCCCTATATTATTGCTGCGACCATTGTTGTATTTTATATGGTTATGTTACTTGTTTCCTGTAAAAGGCTACAACGCTTCAATTCACCTAAATTTGTCAAAATAGGAATGCTGACCTATCCCTTATATCTTATTCATCAGCATATTGGTTTTATTATTTTCAATCAGCTTCACAGTTACATAAATAAATATGTACTTGTTTCTGCTGTTACGCTTCTGATGTTAGCGGTTGCCTATATCCTGAGCGATTGGGTAGAGCCTCGTATCATGAGACTCTTTAAGCGATCGTAACATCGACTTAATATCCTGTTATGGTTGTCGGATAAGTGCAATAACTTTTTCTAGGACTTCATCTTTACCTGCCCTGATTACGTCTATTGTTGAGCTTACTTTGGGGTCCAGTCCGAAAATTACTCAAAACCCTGGTTGGAAATAGCTTTTAAGTATCTTAAATTAGTGTGCCAGGGTCTAAAGCGACTAGGTATACTTTGTGAAAAGGCTGGGTGTTAAAAACACCCAGCCTTTCTGTTTTTCATGGTATAATGTAGGGGGTTATTTTTTCCAGTGAAGTGCACCTTCATGTGCAAGGGCCATGGTGGGAGATACACGCGAAACAGCTTCTGCTGAACAGCTTGCGTCGATCAGCACAAACTCAGCGCTGTCATTCGCTTTTGGCCATTGCATATTGCCTTTATCATCCAATGGCAAGCTATTGTGTGTTGCAAAGCGAAGTGTCCTTGATAACTCAAACTCAGATCTCCAACCGTATATTTCGGCCATTAAATTGGCTTTTGCTAACATGTTTCCGGGGCCAAAAGTGCTCCAATAGTCCTGTACGTTGTCATTTCCCACCAACACTTCAACACCCTGTTTCAATAATGTTGGGATGGGCATGACTAAGTCACCGAATGGAATGGAAGAGACAATACCAACTTTGGCAGCAGCCAATTTTTCGGCAATGCGTTCTACCTCAGCTAGTGGTAACTGAGCCAACACAAAAGCATGACTCACAAAGGTGCGTCCCTGTAGCTTCGGATTCTGAAGCGCTTGTTCGGCAAGGTATTCAATCGTGTGTATACCTTCTTTTCCACCGTCATGTAAATGGATATCAATCCCTTTGTTATTGTCAAGGGCTAGTTTTACAGTATAATCGAGTACTTTTTCAATGTTTTTATCTATTCCATAGGGATCTACACCACCGATATAAGCGACTTGATCCATCTGTGCCACATCTTTCATTAAGGGAGCGGAGTCGGTATAAAAAAAACCATGTTGCGGAAAAGCGACCAATTCTGCCTTGAAACTCTCCCTGCGGCTGTCTAGTGCTTTTTGGAGGTGTTCCAAAGAACGAAGCCCAGAAGTTGTGTCAACATTAAAATGTGTCCGGGCAAAGGTGGTCCCATAGCTTTGCAGCAGATCAATAAGTTGTTCCGCCCGTGTGGTCGATGTCTGAAGTAATTCAGGGATAATTTCCTGTTCATAAGCAATCATCTCAAGCACCGTTCTCTTCTTTGGGGATTGCGCTTGCCATGGAAGTCCATAAAGTGTCTTGTCCAGATGGACATGCATATCGCTGAAAGCGGGCAGCATCAAGTATCCCTTCGCATCAACTGCTGTAGCGAGCTTTGGATCATTTGGAAATATCTTTGTAATTTTTCCGGCATTAACTTCTATGCAAAAGAGTTCGGTTTTTGTTGCTTTTATCCCTCTTTCATCCGAAACATATCCAGTTTCCAAAAGGGCATTTTTTAGTGTATAATTCCCCTTTAATGGGGCTGTGTATGGGGTTGACATGATGTTTAATACTGTTTGAATAGCAATTGTATGTCACAATGGAGCAGTCAAAAGCTTATAGAAAGCAATTGACCGCCATTGTGTTAAAAAGATCTGTTGTGTAGTACTTCGTTTGTCAGAAGCCTAGTAGACAATATTTCCCTGATAGATAAGGGATCCTACGGGTGAAATTCGTGAAATAGCCTCTGCCGAACAGCTCGCATCGATGAGTACGATGTTTGCATCATCGCCGGGTTTAGGCCATTGCTGTTTTCCTTTGTCATCCAAAGGAATCGGGCCTGCCGTCGCCAATTTTAGCATACGTGACAGGCCATACTCTGTGACCTGACCATATACTTGTGCTGCCATATTAGCTTTTTGAAGGACACTTCCTGTTCCAAAGGTATTCCAATGATCGACAATACTGTCATTTCCCGTCATCACGGTGACGTTATTTTCCATCAGTGTAGGAATAGGCATAATTAGGCCAGCAAAAGGAATGGTAGAAACAATACCAATCTGTGCTGCACCAAGCTTTTCTGCCATTTCCTGTTGTTTGGCTTTTTCCAATCTCCCCAATACAAAACAATGGCTGAGGTAGGTCTTGCCTTTCAATGCGGGGTTTTCATTTACTTTTTTGATCAGATACTCAACCGTTTTTAGTCCTGATTCCCCGGATTCATGTAAATGGATATCAATCCCTTTGTTGTGATCCAGTGCCAGTTGAACAGTGAAATCCATTGTTTTCTCAATGGCACCGTCTATACTAAAGGGATCCACTCCCCCAATAAAATCAATATTGGTCTTCGCGGCCTCCTTCAGGTAAGGTACAGTATCCGTGTAATATACGCCATGTTGCGGAAAGGCAACCAGCTCTGCTCCGAAACTATTTTTTTTGTTTTCTAGCGCAAGCTGCAGATGACGTAGCGAATCTAACTTAGATGTAGGTTCTATGTTTACATGGCTACGCGCGAAAGCTGTGCCCTTGGATTGCAGTAATTCAATTAGTTTTTCCGCTTTATAGGTTGAATTTTTCAGTAGCTCAGGGAGGATTTGTTGTTCGAGTGCAATCATTCCTTTTACACCACCTGCACCTCGTCGTACCGCTTGCCATTTATCACCATAGAATGTCTTGTCCAGATGAATGTGCATGTCTCTAAAAGAAGGAAGCATCAATCGCCCCTTTGCATCTATGGCATTCGCATCAGTACTGTTGGCGCTTATTTTTTTGATTTTTCCAGCTTCGATCTGTATGGAGAAAAGACCGGTTTTTGTAGCGATGACATTGCCATTTCCATCGTACTCAAACCCTGTTTCCAATAGAACATTCTTGAGGGTATAACTTTTTTTGCCTTGATGTCCGTCCAAAACCTGATGATGGGCTAGTTGGCCACCGTCTTCTGCTAATAGCATACCTGGGATCAATGTTGCTCCAGCAAGTGCCAGGGCAGAGTTCCGTATAAATTCCTTGCGTGTAAGAGCTATTGGTTTCATTTTATTTCCTATTTACGTTACAATCTGTATGACCGATCAATAAAATCGATCCGTCTTTTACAAAGGTATTTATAGAAAGCTTTAGTATTACTGGGCAATTTCTGCCATTTCTTGTGCGATTTATCTTTTTTCTCTAAAATCACTGGGACTTACACCAGTCTGCTGTTTAAAGAAATTAGAAAAATAGGCTTGATCTGCAAAGCCCAATTCAAACGTAATTTCCTTAATGGAGGATTCCGTACTTTGGAGAAGACGTTTTGCTTCAACACAGATTCGTTGGTGGATAAGCTGGGTAGCGGAGATTTTCAGATGTTTTTTACACAGAATATTAAGATAGTTTGGAGAAATATGTAGCTTGTCTGCATAGAATGCGACCATTTTTTGTGCTCTGAAAAACTCATCTATCAGCATGTTAAATTTGGCAAGCCGAGGGACAGATTGATAGACTTTAAATTCGGTGAAGACATGCTCTGCTTCTCTACTGACAATGGCCGCGATAACACCGGCACGGGCCGTAATCAAGGGAATCAGTGAATGCTCCCGTTCCAATTCCTTTTTGACAGATTCAAATTCATAATGTAGCTGAATGAAGGCCTCCTTGGTCAGGTCGATTACCGGATGATTCTGATAATTGGTGAAGGAAAAGCGAAAGAAGGGCGCAAAATGCTCGAAAAACGACCGTTCGATCATTAATTGGTAGCCAATAGTTCCAGCATACACATGCCATTTGTGCATCTGACCCGGGAATAGTACATGCACCTGATGGTCTTTAATGGGATAATCTATGGAATCAATGGTATGTACACCAGAAGCTTTGTCAAATAAATTGATAATAAAAAAATCGTGCTTATGGGGCTTGTCAATTAGCCTTTCTCCATGTAATTCATTGAAAAGAAGCTCTTCACGTCCGGCGGTCTGTTCTTTGCGAAAACCGTCCAGTCCAATGACAGGTGCCCAGATGTTAGCATTTCGTTTGTCCATAGTAGATCTTATCCGACCTAAAATACGAAATGCGCTTTGTTTTTTCGCTAATACGTAAAAATAAACAGGCTATTCGATCTGCACGGTGTTGCTGCTGGCAACTAACAGTAGTCATTTTCCTAATTCTTTCCTAAATTCGGAATACATTTGTAGCAATGAGAGCAATATACTGGAGGTAAGCAGTATGGAAATTCGGTAATAAAAAAACAATAGTCCAATGAAAGTACTTGTAATTGAAGACGAAGCGGAATTGAGAGAAATAGTAAAGGACTCGCTAGTCAAAGAGGATTATATCGTAGAGACCGCTAGCGATTTTAGATCTGCGCTGGATAAGGTGTCGGTCTATGACTATGATTGTATTTTATTGGATATCATGCTTCCGGGTGGGAGTGGGTTACAGGTATTGGATCTGCTGAAAAAAGAGGGTAAGTCGGATAATGTTATTATTATCTCTGCAAAAGATTCGTTGGATGACAAGCTAAAGGGACTCGAGCTCGGAGCGGATGACTATCTGACCAAACCCTTTCATATTGCCGAATT
>PJTS01000888.1_pt1 | contig 13637 bp, 12 predicted proteins | sample 1512251 | NCBI WGS metagenome assembly PJTS01 (sample SAMN08177686, study PRJNA422409) | Soil metagenome, whole genome shotgun sequencing project. | isolation source: Soil (2) enriched on wood chips: alkali lignin treatment | place: USA: Madison | collected 2015-01-15 | reverse complement strand
GCTGTTCCGCGAGTACTTCACGCGCTGGTCCGACCGCATCGATCGCGGCGGCAAGCCCGAGAACATCACATCGCTGATCAAGGGCCTGGCAAAGATCAGGGCGACACCACCTACCGCCTGAGCACCGCCCTGCGCGGCAGTCAGCCCGCCCCCTGATTTCATTGACCCCTGCCAAGGAGGCCACGGTCATGCAACCCGATTTCGAGATGTACAAGACACTGCCCGACGGCGGTGCCGCATTGAAAGCGCTGAAAGAAGCCGCCGAAGCCCACTATTTCCACGGCCGCCTCGACGAGGCGCGCACTGGATTCCTGGCGGTGTGGGAACAGTTTCCTGAGAACTGGCACCAATGGCAGATGCCCGGGCTGAACGTCACCGATCGCCTGCGCGCCATCGCGTTCCGGCAGGGCGACTACCCGCTGGCGCTGGCGTGGAGCGAGCAGGTGCTCAAGGTCGGCTCGCCGAAGTCACACAAGGTGCTAAGCGATGTTGGCGAGGCGCACTACGAGATGGGCGACCTTGAACAGGCCTTCGAATGGTTCGCGCGCGCCGAAGCACGGGGCGAGAACCGGACGTTCAAGGAGATGGAACGCCGGTATGTGACCTTCTACAAGGAAGAAAAAGCGCGGCGCAGCAGGCCTGCAGGCTGAGCGTCCGGACGATCCCGATCATGGCCATCATCAGATATTCCTACCCCGCCATGCTTGAGTCCAGCAAGCGCGTGAGCTACCGCCGCCAAATCACCCACATCACCGAAGTCCTGATGCGCTTCCTGGTGGACAACGAGCTGCTGCTGGAATCCCCGTACAACGCCGATGGATCGTTGAACGAGACCTTCCAGGTCACGATAGACAACCTCACCGATGACGGTAACCGGCTGTTCCGCGAGTACTTCGCGCGCTGGTCCGACCGCCTTGATCGCGGCGGCGACCCAGAAAACATCACGTCGCTGGTCAAGGGCCTGGCAAAGATCAGGGCAACACCGCCCACCGCCTGAGCGTCGCCCTGCGCGTCAATCAGCCCGCACCCCGCGCCGGTGGAAGTAGATCTGCTCGGCGACGCGCCGCATCGTCGCCGTGCGCAGCAGCGCGTTGACCGGCCAGTCCTGCTGCAGATGATCCATCGCCCAGCGCAGCAGGCGCTTGCGGCGGAAGGTCGGCGCCACCCGCCGCGCCGCCTGTTCGGCGGCGGGGCCCTGGCCACGCAGGTGCAGGCCGATGGCATCGCCGACCGCCCAGCCATGCCGCCACGACGAGTGGATGCCGCCGGCCGACAGCGGCGAGACGATGCCGGCCGCATCGCCGGTGAGGATCACCCGATGGCCGCTGATCGGGCCGTCAGGCAGTCCGCAGGGCACCAGTCCGGCACGGGTGGACGATGGCTGCAATGAAGGCGCGATGCCGACGATGTCGCGCACGTGTTCGATGAAGTCATCGATCTCCGGCACCCGCGCCTGCATCGGCTGATGGCGCAGGGCGAGACCCACCTGTACGCCGGCAGGGTTCTGTGCGACCCAACCGATGTAGCCCGGTGCATAGCGCCTGCTGACGAAACAATGCAGCGCATCGCCCTGCTCCAGCTGCAGCCCGTCGAACTCACGCTCGACCCCATGGAGGTGGTCGCGCACCTGGCCCAGGCCGGTGCGCCGGGCCACGCGGGAACGGGCGCCATCGGCACCGACCAGATAGGCACACCGCCCTGCCCCCTCCACCCGCCAGCCATCGCCATCGATTTCGGCCTGACTGAAAGACTGCTGCAGGCGCAGATCGACACCACTGGCACGCAGCTCGGCAGCGAGCCAGCGCATCAGGTTCGGGGTGTCAGTGGTGAGGAAGTAGTAGCCCGGCGCCTGCAGCTGCACGCTGCGCAGGTTGGGCGCATACAGGCGCACGCGCGCGACGCGCTGCACCAGGTGCTCGGGAATGTGGCCCAGCCAGGTCTGTTCCATCGCCTCCTTCACCACGATGCCGGTGGTGTGCAGGCGCTCGCCGGGGTCTGCCTTGCGTTCAAGCACGCAGACGCGAAGACCGTACTGCGCTGCGGCCAATGCACAGGCCGCACCGGCAAAGCTTGCGCCGACGATGACCAGATCGTGGTCGTAGGCGGAGGACATGTGGGGCATCGCAGCATCGCCGTAGGGGAACGAAGATGCAGCGTGGCCTGCGCGCGTGGCGGGGCCATGGAGTGCCGGTGAAGTGGGGGTGAAGCGCTGCACCGCGCGCAACGCACCGGAAGCGCAACGCCCGATGGCGCGGGCGTTGCGCTCGACAGCTCACTGCAACATCAGGCAACCACGATCCGCAGCGGGTCGGCCGACGCCAGGATCTCCGCACGCTCGCCCGTGGGCGGATAGATCCATTCGGTGTTGATGCGGGTCTTGAGCGCCTTGGCTTCAGCACCGGACAGCACTACCTGTCGGTCCCAACCTTCGGTGTAGACAGCACCCCACGGGCCCAGGTCCAGGCAGGTCACGTACTTGGGCTGCGCATAGTCAATCATCGCTTCCCCGAGCAGGTCAGCAGCAGCGTTATGGCCGGCGGAGCGGCCCAGGTTCATCGCGTGCTGGCAGGACATCATCGCCACGTTGCCTTCGTCATCGGTGGCGGCATGCGCGCAGTCGCCGGTAGCAAACACCGCGTCGACACCCTTCGCCTTCAGGGTGCGGTCCACGTGCAGGCGACCCACGGCGTCGTGCTGGCCGGGAATCTGCTCGGTCAATGCACTGGCGCGCGCACCCGCCGTCCAGATGACGGTGGCGGCGTCGATGCGCTCACCGTTTTCCAGCGTCACGCCATCCGCATCCACCTTGGCCACGCCCGAACCCAGCCGCCAGGACACGCCCAGCTCGGTCAGGGCCTGGGTGATGACCGGCCGCGGGCCTTCGCCCAGGTCGGGACCCAACGCATCGGCACGCTCGACCATGATGACGTCCACTGCAGCATCGGCACCCAGCACGTCGCGCAGGCGCGCCGGCATTTCGGCGGCGGTTTCGATGCCGGTGAAGCCTGCGCCTGCAATCACCACCGTGTTGCGCGCCGCACTCTGCGCGCGCTCGCCGAGGCCCTCCAGGTGCGCCTGCAGGCGCGCTGCATCGGCGATCTGGTCGACGTTGAACGCATGCTGCTGCAGGCCAGGAATCGGCGGGCAGTTCAGGCGGCTGCCGGCAGCAAGCACCAAGCGGTCGTAGTGCAGCGTCTGCGCTGCCGCATCGGCCGCCGCGTCCACCACCTGCACCTGCTGCTTGTCCACGTCGATGTGCTCGACGCGCCCGGCAAGGTAGCGCACGCCTACCGCATCGAAGATTGCCTGCAGCGGTGCCTTCATGCGCTCGGGCCCCTTCTCGTACAGGCGCGGGCGCACATGCAGTTCAGGGGACGGTGCAACCAGCACGATCTCAACATCACGGCGCGCGGCCTGGTCGAGAAGACGGGCGGCGGCAAGCGCGCTCCACATGCCGGCAAAGCCAGCGCCGATGACAAGAATGCGTTGGGACACGGGAAGAAATCCTTCTGGGAAACGAGGGGTCATGCAGCCCGATGCGCAGGCGGCAGGGGCACGGGGATGTGCTGCGCCGGCGCACCACATAACGCGGATCATATGAGTCCGCGTTATACCGCGCAAGCGCGGTGGCGGCCGCCGTTCAGGACAGCGGGCAACCCTGCACGCCTCTCCGGCAGGCATAACGCCAATGAAATCAATGCACTGGACGGCGCTTCGTGCGCTTGCCGCGGGTAACTCAGGCCTCTATAGTCCGCGTTATATTTTTCTGGACCGCTCCCATGGCCCACATTGGAACGGGCGTCGAGTACGCCCTTCACTGCCTGCTCTGGCTGGTCCCGCCGCTGGAGCAGCGCCCAAGCAGCCGCGACCTTGCCGAACTGCAGGGCGTGCCGGCGGCCTTCATGGCCAAGATCTTCCCCAAGCTGGAAAAGGCCGGCATCGTCGAGTCCACCGGCGGCATCCGCGGTGGTTACCAGTTGGCGCGTGCGCCTGAAGACATCAGCGTGCTGGATGTGGTCGATGCGGTGGAGGGACAGAAGGCCCTGTTCGATTGCCAGGAGATCCGCGGGCGCTGCGCGCTGTTCGATGGCGCGCCGCCGCGCTGGGCCAACCGCGGGGTGTGCGGCATCCACGCGGTGATGATCAATGCACAGAAGGCCATGCGCGAGGAACTGGCGCGTTCCAGCCTGGCCTCGATTGCCGAAGGCGTGCAGGGCAAAGGGCGCCCGGCGAGCTTTGCAGGCGACGTGCAGGAGTGGTTTGCCGACCGCCAGGTGGCACGCGAGGAAGCACGCATCACCGGCATGCGTTCGCGGACGTCGGCACAGGACGGGGATTGAGGGGCGGCGTCACCGCACAACGAAAAACGCTCCCTTGCGGGAGCGTTCTTCTTGAATCTGGAGCGGGAAACGAGACTCGAACTCGCGACCTCAACCTTGGCAAGGTTGCGCTCTACCAACTGAGCTATTCCCGCTTGGGAGGCGAAATTCTACCTGTTCTGGGAACGGCGTCAAGCACTATTTTTCAGGGGAATTTCAACCGCTGGGTCAGAGCCCTTTCCTGTGGAAAGGGATCCGACCCCGGAGCTCAGTTGCCCAGCTTCTTCTGCCGCGAACGCTCGCGCGCGGCACGCTCGTCTTCACGCAGGCTCGGCCAGGCGGCATGCAGGTACTGCAGGCCCGACCACAGGGTCAGCACCGCGGCGATGGCCAGGGTCCAGTCGCCGATATGGAACACCGGCGGGCCCATCCAGATGTCGTTGACCGGCACGTTCGGCGCCACCGAATACAGCAGGCACAGCAGCGCAACCATCTGCGCGGTGGTCTTGACCTTGCCGATCATCGCCACGCGCACCTTGGCGCGCTGGCCCAGCTCGGCCATCCACTCGCGCAGCGCCGACACCGCGATTTCGCGGCCAACGATCACCGCCGCCCAGAACGCCATCCACGGCGTCGGGTGGCCCTGCACGATCAGGAACAGCGCCACGGCCACCATCAGCTTGTCCGCCACCGGATCGAGGAAGGCGCCGAACGCCGATTCCAGCTTGTACCGCCGCGCGATCCAGCCATCGAGCCAGTCGGTGATGGCGGCCAGGCCGAAGATCGCCGCGGATGCGAAATTGGTCCAGGTGTAGGGCAGGTAGAACACCAGCACCAGCACCGGGATCATCACGATCCGCAACAACGTCAGCCAGGTGGGCAGGGTCAACTTCATGCGGCTTGCTTCTCTCTCTACTCGGCCGGGTCAGGCGTGGCCAACCCGTGCAGGTTAGCGTAGATGCGTGCGGCGAGGGCATCATTGATGCCTTCGACCTTGGCGATTTCCGCTTCACCGGCGGCTTTCAGGCCGACCAGGCCGCCGAAATGCTTGAGCAGGCTGGCACGCCGGCGCGGGCCGATGCCGGGGATGTCTTCCAGCTTGCTGGTCATGCGGGCCTTCTGGCGGCGGCCGCGGTGGCCGGTGATGGCGAAGCGGTGCGCTTCGTCGCGCACCTGCTGGATGAACTGCAGCGCAGGATTGGCCGCGCCCGGGCGCAGCTCGCGGCCATCGGGCATCACCAGCGCTTCGTGGCCGGCACGGCGCTCCACGCCCTTGGCCACGCCCACCAGCAGCACCCCCTCCACGCCCAGGTCGGCCAGGGCGGCCTGCGCCTGGGCCAGCTGGCCGGCGCCACCGTCGATCAGCAGCACGTCGGGCAGCACGCCCTGCTCTTCCACCGCGCGGCGGAAACGGCGGTCGATGGCCTGGTGCATGGCGGCGTAATCATCGCCGGGCTCGATGCCGCTGATGTTGAAACGGCGGTACTGCGCACGCACCGGGCCGGCGGCATCAAACACCACGCACGAGGCCACGGTGGCTTCGCCCATGGTGTGGCTGATGTCGAAGCACTCCACCCGCTTGACCGGCTCGGCCAGGCCCAGCATCTCGCGCAGGGCCTCGCTGCGCGCGTGCTGCGCGTTGCGGCTGTTCAGTTCGGTGGCCAGGGTCAGCTGCGCGTTGCGGCTGGCCAGCTCCAGGTAGCCGGCGCGCTCGCCACGCACGTTCCACTTCAGCTGCACCTTGCGCTCGGCCGAGGCAGAGAGTGCGGCCACCAGCAGGTCGGCGTCGGGAATCTGCCGGTCGAGCAGGATCTCACGCGGCGGCTCGAATTCGATGTAGTACTGCGACACGAACGCGGCCAGCACCTCTTCCGGGCTGTCCTCGCCATTGGTACGCGGGAAGAACGGGCGGGTGCCGAGGTTGCGTCCATCGCGGAAGGCCAGCAGCAGCACGCAGGCCTGCGACCCCTGCATGGCCACGGCCAGCACGTCCAGGTCGGCGGCGCGGCCATCCACGTACTGGCGGGTCTGCATGCTGCGCAGCGAAGCGATGAGGTCACGCAGGCGCGCGGCCTGCTCGAACTCCAGCGCCTCGCTGGCGCCCTGCATCTGCTCGCCCAGTTCGCGGGTCAGCTCGTCGCTCTTGCCTTCCAGGAACAGCGTGGCGCGGCGCACCGATTCGGCGTATTCCTGTGCCGGTACCAGGTCCACGCAGGGCGCGCTGCAGCGGCCGATCTGGTACTGCAGGCAGGGCCGCGAGCGGTTGCGGAAAACGCTGTCCTCGCAGCTGCGCAGCTTGAACAGCTTGTGCATCAGGTTCAGCGTCTCGCGCACCGCGGTAACGCCCGGGTACGGCCCGAAGTAGCGGCCGGGGATGGCGCGCGGGCCGCGGTGCAGGGCGATGCGCGGCCAATCCTCGCGGGTCAGCAGCACATGCGGGTAGGTCTTGTCGTCGCGCAGGGACACGTTGTAGCGCGGCGACAGCGATTTGATCAGCTGGTTTTCCAGCAGCAGCGCTTCGCCTTCCGAGCGCGTGACGGTCACGTCCATGCGCGCGATCTGCGAGAGCATCGACATGATGCGCGCGTTCTTCGGGCTGCCGTTGAAGTAGCTGCCGACGCGGTTGCGCAGCGCGCGCGCCTTGCCCACGTACAGCAGGGTGTCGTCAGCCGCATACATGCGGTAGACGCCGGGTGCGGTGCTCAACTGGGCCGCGAAGGCCTTGCCGTCGAAGGCCGGGGCGGTGACGTCGGTCATTCGCTGATCGGCACTTCGCTGAGCACGCCGCTGTCCGGGTCGAAACGCAGCACGGCGTGCGCGTCGGTCTCGGCAATCCACACCGCACCGGCGCCCACCGCCAGGCCCGCCGGGCCATGCAGGCGGCGCGGCAGGGGCTGGGTGACAAGATCGCCGCCGCCCAGGCGCAGGGTGCGCAGGCGGCCGTTGCCGGTGTCGGCGATCCACAGCACGGGTGCGTCCGGGCTCAACGCGATGGCTTGCGGGTACTGCAGGCTGGCCTGCCCGCGCGGGCCGTCCTCGGCGCCGAAACGCCACGTGCCCTGCCCGACCAGGGTCTGCACGAGATCGCCACGCAGCTGCACCGCGCGGATCGAGGATCCCAGCGCATCGGCCACGTACAGCACCTGCTGCACCACCGCCAGGCCGGTCGGCTGGGCGAAGGCGGCCATGTGCCCGCTGCCGTCACGCTCGTCGATGGCGCCGCTGCCGGCACGCCATTGCAGGCTGCGCAGGCCCAGGTGGAAGCTCCACAGCCGGTTGTCGCCGGCCATGGCGATATGCAGCTGGTTGTCGGCGATGGCCAGGCCGACCGGATGGTCCAGCGCCACCTGCCGCGGCTGCGCCACCGGGCCCTCGACGGGCGTGCCGGGGCGGCCATTGCCGCACAGCGTATCGACCTGGCCGGTCGCCAGGTTGATCCGCCGCACCGCGTGGTTGCCGGTGTCGGCCACGTACAGCGACTCGCGCTCGAGCACCAGCCCCTGCGGGCGGTGGAACGCGGCTTCGGCCAGGTTGCCGTCCATGAAATCAGCGGTGCCCAGCCCGAACTGGCGCAGCACGCGCCCGCCATGGCTGCATTCCAGGATGCGATGGCGGCCACTGTCGGCGATGTACAGGCGATCACGGTTGACCGCCAGGCCCGCCGGAAACCGCAACGGATGAGGCAGTTCGGGATGCAGTTCGCTGCCGCCCCGCGAGGGCGCCGGCGGTGCGCCCTCGCAGAGATCGTTCAAGGCACGCTCCAGCTCACCCGGCGCGCCCAGGCCGACCAGGCGCTGCTGCTCGCGGCCCTGCGCGTCAAGCAGGATGACGGTCGGCCAGGACGTCACGCCGAAGCGGCGCCAGCCATCCCAGTCGGCATCCAGCAGTGCCGGCATCGACAGGCCCTGCCTGCGCAGCAGCTTCAAGGCCGCGCCGGCGTCGCGCTCGAAATCAAAGCGCGGCACGTGCAGGACCAGTGGCTGCAGGCGCCCGGGGTTGCGTGACAGCCATTGGCCGAACTCGGCCAACCGCTGCATGCTCCAGGCCGATGCGGCATTGACGAACAGCAGCGCGACCGGCCGGCCGCGCAGTTCGGTCAGGGTGCAGGGGGCGGCATTGAGCCAGGTGGCAAACTCGGGCAGGTCCTGGACAGGCTGTGCGTTCATGGCCTGATTATGCCGGAGTCGGCGTCATGCAACAGTCGTGCCACGGCACGCTGCGCCGCCTGGTCGACCATCGCCCAGACCTGCTCGAAATGGTCCTTGCCGCCGGTATACGGATCAGGGATCGCCTGCGCGCCCTGCCCGCCCGACCATGGCAGGTACAGCGACAGGCGCCCGCGCTGGGCGGCCGTGGCCAGCCGCGCGGCGTCGCGCAGGTTGGTTTCGTCCGCACACAGGATCCAGTCGAAGCGCTCAAAATCCCCGGGCTGCAGCTGGCGCGCCCGCAGCCCGGCGATGTCCACGCCATGGCCGGCCGCGCAGGCGATGGCGCGCCGGTCAGGCGGCTCACCCACATGCCAGTCGCCGGTGCCGGCCGAATCGACCTGCACCCGGCCGGCCAGCGGCGAGGCCTGCAGGCGGGCACGCAGCGCGCCCTCGGCCATCGGCGAGCGGCAGATGTTGCCCAGGCAGACCACCAGCAGGTTCATCGCGCAGCCATGGACTGCAGCAGGGCCTCGGCACGGGCGAGGTCTTCGGGCGTATCGATGCCCGGCGGGAAGGCTTCGGGCGAGATCGCCACGCTGATAGGGAAACCGGCTTCCAGCACGCGCAGCTGTTCCAGCGCCTCGACCTGCTCGAGCTGGCCCGGCGGCATCGCCGCGAACTGCTGCAGGAAGCCGGCGCGATAGCCATAGATGCCGATGTGGCGCAGCCAGCGATGACCTTCCGGCAGGGTCTCGCGGCTGCGCGCGAAGCCATCGCGATGCCAGGCGATCGGCGCGCGGCTGAAATACATCGCCTCGTTGCGCACGTTGCGCACCAGCTTGACCACGTTCGGGTCGAACAGGGTGTGGGCATCCTCGACGGTCGTGGCCAGGGTCGACATCGGCGCATCGCCTTCGACCAGCGCCTCCGCCACCGCACGGATGCCGGCTGCCGGGGCGAACGGCTCATCGCCCTGCAGGTTGACCACCACCGTTTCGTCGCACCAGCCAGCGATGCGCGCGCACTCGGCCAGGCGGTCGGTACCGGACGCGTGGCTGACCGCGGTCATCGCCACGTTCACCTCGGCCAGGCCATCCAGCGCATCGGCGATGCGCGTGTCATCGGTGGCCACCCAGACTTCGCGGGCACCGGCCAGCAGCGCGCGGCGCGCCACGTGCAGCACCAGCGGCTCGCCGCCCAGCAGGCGGAGCGGTTTGCCCGGCAGCCGCGAGGCGGCATAGCGGGCCGGGATGGCGACGACGAATTCAGTCATGCGGGCGGTACTCGGCAGGCGCGATACAGCAGGAATGCGGCCGGCGGCAGGCGATTGCAAGCGCCGCGCGGCCGCTCAGTTCGGGCGCAGCTTGTCCAGGCGGTCGGTCAGCGCCACCCAGAAGGCGGCCGGCAGCTCGGCGCGCAGCGGCACCGCGTAGTGCCAGTCATTGCCGAAGGCGCGGCACTTCACCGCATCCTTTTCGGTCATCAGTACCGGCAACTGGCTGCCAAAGGACAGGTCCTGCGGCTGGTAGACCTGGTGGTCGGCGAAGGCATGCGGCACCACGCCGATGCCGCGCGCGCGCAGCATGTCGAAGAAGCGCTGCGGGTTGGCGATGCCGGCCACGGCATGCACGCGCTGGCCGGCGAAGTACGCCAGCGGTCGCGGCCGGCCACCGGGCAGCGGCTGCGCGCTGTCGATGTGCAGGGCCATCGGCCACTGGCCGAAGCCACAGGCCTGGGCGGCGGTGGCTTCATCGGCCTGGCCGAGGTTGACCACGCGGAAATCACATTCGTCGGCGCGGCTGACCGGCTCGCGCAGCGGCCCTGCGGGGATCATCCGGCCATTGCCGTAGCGACGCTGCGCATCGATGACTTCGATCTCGATGTCGCGCTGCAGGCGGTAGTGCTGCAGGCCATCATCGCAGACGATGACATCGCAGCCGGCCGCGATCAGCGCCTTGCCGGCGGCCACGCGGTCGCTGTCCACGCGCACCGGCACGCCGGTCTTCCACGCGATCAGCACCGGCTCGTCACCGCCCAGCGCGGTCGGCGTATCGGCCTCGACCCAGCGCGCCTTGTCCGCCTCTTCGCGGCCGTAGCCGCGGCTGGCCACGCCCGGCTTCCAGCCGGCTGCGCGCAGGCGCTCGACCAGGGCAATGGTCAGCGGCGTCTTGCCGGTGCCACCAGCAGTGATGTTGCCGACCACGATGACCGGCACCGGCAGCGCATGGCGCTTGAACCAGCCCCGGCGGTACAGGCGCCGGCGCAGGGCGGCCACGCCGGCGTAGACCGGCGCCAGCAGCCGCATCGGCAATGGAACCGGGCTGCCGTCGTACCAGTACGGCGGGGTCTGGGTACCCTTGCCTGCCATCAGTCCTGCCTTTCGCGGAACTGCATGCTGTGCAGGTGCTGGTACAGGCCACCCATCTCCAGCAGTTCCTTGTGGGTGCCACGCTCGACGATGCGGCCGTGGTCCATCACCAGCACCTGGTCGGCGTGTTCGATGGTGGACAGGCGGTGCGCGATCACCAGCGTGGTGCGCTCGGGCATCAGGCGCTGCAGGGCGTCCTGCACCAGGCGTTCGGATTCGTTGTCCAGCGCCGCGGTGGCCTCATCCAGGATCAGGATTGGCGCATCGCGCAGGATCGCGCGGGCGATCGCCAGGCGCTGGCGCTGGCCACCGGACAGCAGCGCACCGTTCTCGCCCACCGGGGTCTGCAGCTGCTGCGGCATGCGTGCGATGAACTCCCAGGCATTGGCCGCCTCGGCCGCCGCACGGATCTGCTCCTCGGTCGCTTCCATGCCATAGGCGATGTTGGCGGCGATGGTGTCGTCGAACAGCATGACCTTCTGCCCGACCATGGCCACCTGGCGGCGCAGGTCAGCCAGTGCGTAGTCGTCCAGGGCCACGCCATCCAGGGTGATGAGGCCGCCGCTGGGCTCGTAGAAACGCGGCACCAGGCGGATCAGGCTGGTCTTGCCGCTGCCGGAACGACCGACGATGGCGGTGACGGTGCCGGGTTTCGCGACGAAGCTGATGTCATCCAGGGCAATGCCACTGTCGGCGCGGTAGCGCAGCATGACGTGCTCGAAGGCCAGCTCACCGCGAGCGCGCTGCAGCGGCGTGCGGCCGGCGTCGCGCTCGACCGGCATGTCGATGATGCCGAACAGGCGCTCGGCGGCGGCCACGCCACGCGAGATCGAGGTCTGCACGCTGGTCAGGCGGCGCAGCGACGGAATGATGGCCATCATCGAGGTCATCAGGCCCATGAACTGGCCAGCGTTGAGCTTGCCGGCCAGCGCTTCGCGGGTGGACACCCAGACGATGACCGCCAGCGCCAGCGCAGCGAGGAACTGGACCACGCTAGAGGCGGCCGCGCGCGTCACTTCGACCTTCATGTTCAGCGCCAGCATGCGGTTGGCCAGGCGCGAATAGCGACTGATCTCGTGCTGCTGGGTGCCGTGCACCTTCACTTCCTGCTGGGCGGCCAGCGACTGCTCGGCGGTCTGCGCCATGGTACCCATGCCATCCTGGATACCGCGGCTGATGCGCCGGTAGCGCTTGCCCACGTAGGACACGATGGCGCCGATCAGCGGCACCACCAGCAGCATGGCCAGGGTCACCTTGACGCTCATCTGCAGCATCACCACCAGCATGGCGATGATGGTCAGGGTGTCGGCCACCATGGTCTTCAGTGCATCCGCACTGGCCTGGGTGACCTGCTCGGTATCGAAGTTCAGGCGGCTGACCATCACCGGCGTCGCTTCGGTATCGAAGTGCGAGGACGGCAGGTGCAGGTACTTGTCCAGGACCTGCTCGCGCAGGTCACGCACCACGCTGCGGCCGGTCTTGGCCAGCGTGTAGTCGCTGACCCAGGTGGCCAGGCTGCGCATCAGGAACAAGCCAAGGATGGTCAGCGGCAGCACCACGGCGGCGCGCGGCTGCGGGTCGACGAAGCCGTCGTTGACCAGCGGCTCCATCAGCTTGGTGAAGTGGTAGCCGGCCAGGGCCTCGACCACCATCGCGATGACGGCGGCCACCATGAACACCCAGTAGGCCCGGGTGTAGCCGAGCAGGCGTTTGTAGATCGGCCACACCGGCGCGTGATTGGAACTCATGGACGCACCTCTGGCGCTGTTGCGATTGCGATACGGCGGAAGCCGAGCTGGCCCAGCGCATCCTGCGCGGTGACCACGGCCTGGTAGGGAGTGCGCGCGTCGGCGCGCAGCAGCACGGTCTGCTGGCGGTCGCTGCCGGCCACCGACGCGATGGTCTGCTTGACCGATTCCACGTCGGTGCGCAGCACTTCCTGGTCGTTGACGAAGTAGCGGCCATCGGCGTTGATCAGCACGCTGAGCGAACGCGGCGCTTCGTTTGTCTGCTGGTCGCTGGCGGTCGGCAGCTGCACCTGCAGCGTCGAGCGCGCATCGAACGTGGTGGTGACCACGAAGAAGATGATCAGCACCAGGATGACGTCGATCAGCGGCACCAGATCGATATGCGGCTCATCCTGGGATCGGTCGTTGCCGATGCGCATCGATCAGGCCTTGGCCGTGGCAGGGGCGGCGGCGCGCGGGGCCGGTGCCGGGTTCATCACCCCCGGGCGACCGTCCAGCGTGTCCAGCAACGCGCTGGCTTCCTGCTCCATCTCCACCACGTAGCCGTGGATCCGGCCCTTGAAGAAGCGGTGGAACATCAGCGCCGGGATGGCCACGATCATGCCGGTGGCAGTACACACCAGGGCCTTGCCGATGCCACCGGCCAGCTGGTTCACATCGCCCACGCCGTGGTCGAGGATGCCCAGGAACATCTGGATCATGCCGATGACCGTGCCCAGCAGGCCGAGCAGCGGGCCCGCCGAGGCAATGGTGCCCAGCGCATTGAGGAAGCGCTCCATGCGGTGGACCAGGTGGCGACCGGTGTCCTCGATGCGCTCGCGGATCTGGTCACGCGGGCGGTTGCGGGCTTCCAGCGCGGCGGCCAGCAGCGCGCCCAGCGGCGAATTGGCCCGCAGGGTCTGCAGGTGCGCCGGGTCGAGCTTGCCGCGTGCGGCCCAGTTGCGCACTTCCTGGCCGAGGCCAGGCGGCAGCACCTCATTGCGCCGCAGGGACCAGAAACGCTCCAGGACGATCGCCAAAGCCAGTACGCCCAACAGCAGCAGCGGCACCATCG
>PJTS01000887.1_pt1 | contig 13671 bp, 9 predicted proteins | sample 1512251 | NCBI WGS metagenome assembly PJTS01 (sample SAMN08177686, study PRJNA422409) | Soil metagenome, whole genome shotgun sequencing project. | isolation source: Soil (2) enriched on wood chips: alkali lignin treatment | place: USA: Madison | collected 2015-01-15 | reverse complement strand
CGAATTTTGGGGGCGTAAAGGGCAAACCGCTTAATGCTGTCTTTGCCTATAAATGGGAAGGCTTAAATCCTGAAAACGGAAATCCGATCGGATGGTATAATGGTGAAAAAAGTGAAAATTATGCAGCCATTACGGCTAACCTGAATGAATCAGATATTGTCTATAAAGGAAGTAGTGTCCCGACCTCATTTGGCGCGATCCGTAACGACATTTCCTATAAAGGATTCGATCTATCCGTTAACATAACTTATTTTTTTGATTATGTTTTCAGAAGACCCTCCATTAATCCAAGCTATTCAGCCTTACTTACTTCTGAAAAGCACTTAGACTATTTAAACAGGTGGCAGAAACCAGGTGATGAGCAACACACCATTGTACCATCGTTAGTATATCCCAATAATTCCAATAGAAGTTTATTCTATCAATATGCTGAGCCACTGGTCACTTCAGCAAGCCATGTAAGATTGCAGGATATCAGATTTGGATATGACCTGAACCGGATCTTGAAAAGTGCCAAATTAGACCTTAATGTATTTGCCTATGCCAAAAACATAGGGATTATTTGGCGGAAAAATAAAAATCACATAGATCCTCAAGCAATTTCAGGATATCCTGAACCAAAATTTTATTCCATTGGAGTCAATGCAAATTTTTAAATTATGAAAAGAAATCACTTCACCTATTTACTGACTGGCCTGCTAATGCTTACCGGATGCAAGAAAGAGTGGTTAGAAAAGAAGACCGATAAAAGCCTGGTCGTACCGGAAAGCTTAGTTGACCTACAGGCTATTTTAGATAATGATGATATTCTAAATCGTCGATATGCATATATTGGCAATGATGGAACGGACAATAGTTTCATTGCCGATGAAGATGCCGCTGAATTTTCAAATGAAGAATTAAATTTATACACCTGGTCAAAGGATATCCCATATTATAATGAGACTACCGTAAAATGGGAATTTCCTTTTGCGGTAATAGAATCTGCTAATATCGTCTTAGACGGAATAAAAAAACTGGATCAGCAGGATTATCGGGTTAAACAATTAAAAGGTCATGCCTTATTTGGCAGAGCCTATGCTTATTTTAGTGCCGCCCAATTGTTTTGTAAACAATATGAGGCCAAAACTGCTGACGTTGATCCCGGTCTACCATTACGCCTGAATTCAGAAGTAAATGAACTCCACCAACGTTCAACCTTAAGTGCGTTATACAGCCTGATCATTTCAGATTTAAAGGAGGCAAGGAACTTGCTTCCCGAAAAAGGAGCCTCCATCACCCGACCAACCTCAATTGCCGCCCAGGCAATGCTCTCAAAAGTATATTTAATGATACAGGACTATAATACTGCAAGATTGTATGCTGATTCCGTACTGGCACTAAAACCTGAATTAATAGATTTTAATAACCCATCCCAGGTATCCAATACTTTTGCCTATTATTTCCCCCCCGATGGCGTTGGCAATCCTGAAATTATTTTTTATGCATATAAATCGCTATCCTATTTTGAAACAAACTATATGGACAATTATGTGCAGGCGAGTCAAGCGCTGTTTGATCTCTATGAACCGGATGATCTCCGTAAAAATGTCTTTTTTGCCCAATCAGGGAACCGGTTGAACTTTGTGAGTTCCTATACGGGAACAGTCAGAGATTTTTCCGGAATAGCAACAAATGAAATATACCTGATCCGATCTGAATGCAATGCACGCCTAAATAAACTGAATGAGGCCAAAGCTGACCTGGTTAAGTTACTCAGTTTTAGATATGCAACCGGACAAACTCCGACAATTACCGCAATTGACCAGCAAAGTTTACTGAAAATTATCCTTCAGGAACGTCGAAAAGAGCTTCCTCATACCGGCAATACCCGGTGGGAGGACCTGCGGAGATTAAACTTGGAACCAGCATTTGCGACAACACTTACCCGAACATTTTTAGGTAAACCATATGAACTTGCGCCAAACAGTTCAAGGTATATACTCCCTATTCCAAATAATGAAATAAAAATTAGTGGGATTGAACAAAACCAACGATAAAATGAACCGTATTATAAAGAAATTACTCCTGACACCAGTCTTTTTAATCTGCTGCTTACTGTGCACTGCCCAGCAAAAAGAAGTATACAAAGTAAAGGTAAATGTCCTTTATGAATTAGCGAAGCCTGGTGATACCCTTGTGCTCAGGTTTAGTCCCCATATTTTAATGGGGTCCCAACAAATTAAAATTGTGGACAGAAACGGAGCATGTACATTTGACCTTGCCCAACCCTACTCCTTTGGCATGATATCTATTGAAAAATACAAACCTCATCCCTCCTGGAAAAACGATTCCAGGATGGTCTTATATAACCTTTATTGGGAAAAGGATGATGATATTACCATCAGAATACAAGACAGTAAAAAGATCAATGACTATGCATCGAAAACGACGTTCTCAGGTAAGGGTGCGGAAAAATACAGGTTGCAATATGAATTAAGAGCGGCAATGAAAAATCTTAACAGGGCATATCCCGTTGTACAAACCTATAATGATCCTATGACAGATACCATTTTCTATAACCGTCCGGTAATGGATTCATTGTATGCGCTACTGGAACAACATACAGAAAAGCTGTCTCCATTTATGTACCAGGTATTAAAGGCGGATATACACTTTAGTTCATATTTACCTTTTAGCGAACAACTTCAGAATGTACACCTGAATTCTTACCAGACTCGGGATCAATTAACCAAGCAAAGGCTAGTACGGCAGGTTTACAATGCCTGTAAATTTGAAGGATTTACTATTCCGGATTCCGCAATGGCGCATGCTTATAACTTTCAAAAAATGGTAAGAAGCATATTTTATAGCAATGCCTGCTTAAAATTCGGAAAGCCGACGGTCAAGGAGTTAATTGAAGAAACGAATGCACATTTGAACGGTATAAGCAAACAGTCCGCGCTCCTGGCCTCAATAATCTATTTAGGTCTCGATACACATAAAAATTCCGATATATTGCTGGATTCCGATATTAAATATGCTCCATTCAATTTGCTGTTACACCAATACCTTTCTAAGCGGTCCAAAAAAGTATATAATTATAGGTTTTTGGATACAACAGGTAGGGATATTGACCTGGCTCAATATAAAGGGAAGTTCTTACTGATCGATTTTTGGTTTAGTGGTTGTGGGGGCTGTGCTGTTTATTACCAGCAAACACTAAAACTTATAGAAGAAGAATTTAAAGGTAATAAACGACTGGCAATCATATCCATTTCAAGTGACAAACAGTTTGAAAAATGGAAAAAATCAATTCCAATGGATCTTTATACCAATTCCTATGCAATCAACCTGAATGCAGGTCCAATTGGTAACAATCATAAATTTTACCAGGATTTCGGCATCTTTAAAAATCCATTGATCATACTGGTTGACCCTGATGGTAACATTATTGAATTCGATACCGAAAATATCCGGACAACTAAAGAGCTGTTAAGCGCAACCCTTAAAAAATATATACAATAAATAAGGGAGGAGCACGCTCCTCCCTTATCATTCAGATTGTAGCCTGGTTATTGGCGGTAATCCGTTACTGTTGCCTGACTTTCGATATCATCCTGGCTCATAGGGGAAGTTAGTGGTGTTTCTGATACCCAACGGCATGGTGTTTCTCCATTATTAGGACAATTTGTAATTTCACCGGCAGCGAACTGGATATTGCCAGAAGCATCTTTTCCTGTGTAATGATACACCAGGGTAGTTTCAGTTTTTACTTCAGGTTTTGCTTTTGCTTCGGTTTTTGTCTCAGGAGTGCCTGCAAAAGAGAATGCTGTAGCCAGTAACAGTGCGCTGGCGCTTAAGAATACTTTTTTCATTTTTTAAATTTTTAAGGTTTTTAAATATGGTATTTTTCGAGCCAGTTGCAAAGCAACCAGATTTAAAGGTGAGCAAAGATTGCCTACTCATTTCTACAGGTTTTCGGCCTCGCCTGTTTTATATCTTGAATTACTTACCTGGATTAACTGTATCACATGGATGCTTAACCAAAACAGGATTACTGCTATTAATTGGAAGCCGTTCGAAAAAATTGGCTTTCTGATATTCTGCACACGTTCGGGGAACAGGCAATATCCATCCACTCGATAATAATATATATATCAATGCAAAAATTCCAATGATGATACTATACCTTCTATACCTGACTTTTTGCTTTTGCAGCAAAGCAATACTCTTTTGTTGCGCCACTTTCTGCTCGATCCATTTTTTAAAGAAATCGTCAGGAAAAGAATCAATCATATTCAATAGTGTTACCAAAATCCGGGAGATCCTGGCCTCATTAACGTTTGTTAATAAAAAAACTAAATTAAAGGATTATATTTATACTCACTTTTGGGTAATAAAGCCGGATAAGCTACCGGCTTTACTCCTAAACATCACCTATTTGACCTGGCACAGAAATGTTATCGTTGGATTACTTGTCTGCCCCGTTGTGGTATTTCCAGTAGAGATACTTTTACCTCCTGAGGCTTTCATACTACCAGAGAATATAAACTTTGCAGTTCTTTTGATCATCAAATTTCCATTTTTCATCATCCTTAAGTTTTTAGTTATACAATCGTTGGTTAAAAATTCTACTGTAAAACTACCATTCCTAAACACACATTTTCATTTTTTTATGTGAACAAGTGTTTTCTTTATGTGAACACGCAGATTCTTTATATTAAACCAATAAACAAGCATGAAAACAATTACTGGCCGAACCATTCTTTACCACTTGCTGACCCTTTCCATTTTCATTTCTTATGAATGGTACTTCCTTTTAAACGGGAAAACCGGTGCAAGTCTACCTGTTTTAGTCACCTATTATGCCTTTGATATAATGCTGTTTTATACCCTTGTGTATTTCATTTTACCCACCATTACCCGTAAAATACACCTGAAGCTTTTCAGGATACTACTGGTTCTCCTGGCTATCCCATGTATCGCACTCATTCATACAAAACTGTCTCACCTTTTATTCTGGCTTCATGATATAACCTTTGACAGACAGTTGTTTACCACTTACTATAAGACCGCCATTGGCCGTGTGATCTACATTTTCATATTGTCGGCATCATACTATCTCATACGCAGTCATTACCATAAACAAATAAAGTTGCTGAACGTATTGCAGGACAATGACCGCTTAGAAATTGCATTATTAAGGTCACAATTAAGCCCGCACCTCATTTTAAATGCACTTGACGGTGTCCAGGATGTTCTCAGCCAAAAATATCCGGAGACAACCTATCTCCTCGATACCCTCTCGGATATCGTTAAAATATCAGTAAAAGGCAGTGATCCGAACAGACCTCCTACTCTTGGCGATGAATTAGAACTGGTGACCAAACTCGTGGATCTTAATGAGGAAATCGGTAAACCCTGTACCATGGATATACATGTTTCGCAAACCTTATTTAAACAATTGTTCCCGCCCAAGCTAATGGCAAACCTGGTGGAAAATGTATTCAGGCATGGCAATTTTCAAAATGACGATACCCTTGCCGCTATTAACATTAAAACGGAAGACAATTTGCTTTACCTTCATACTACAAATCGCTGTTTTACCGCTGCAAACACAAGCGGTCATCATATTGGTCTTAACAATACCATCAAAAGACTGAACCGTTATTTTCCCGAAAACTATTACCTGAAAATAGAACATCAAAACGACACATATCTTGTATCTCTATCAATAAATCTGACTAATTATGAAATGTTACCTTATTGACGACCGCCCGGGATCATTTAAGAAACTTAAAGAGTACATTCAGCAAACCGAAGGACTGACACTGGTCGGCACCTCTACTGATCCATATAAAGCACTTGAATACCTCAATGCACAAACCGCAGATGTAGACCTCATTTTCATGGATATTGAAATGCCGGGAATCCGTGGTCTGGAACTGGCAAAGTTACTGGATCCAAAATTTAAAGTAATATTTGTAACCGCCCATAATATCTATGGACAGGAGGCTTTTATTGCTAATGCCGTTTTCTATTTACAGAAACCTGTTAAGTACGAACATTTTCTCCTGGCAATAAATAAAGTGACCGCTACGCCATCCGTAAATTACAGCAAAAACGATCATAACCTGAAAGCCGGAATTAATACGATACTGATCAGGGGTGAAAGTAAAGGAGCCTGGGAGAAAATTCGATATACCGAAATTACCCATGTGACCGCAGATGGCAATTACCTGCATATCTATACCACGAATAATAGAAGACGTACCGTATATAGTTCCCTGCAGAAGTTTGCTCAGCAGTGCAAAAATCCACTATTCATTCAGGTGCACCGGTCCACTATCATAAATATGGACCATATCATAAAAGGAGATACCGAACAAATATTCCTGGCCGGTAATGTCGAAATTAACATTGGTCCGGCATTTAAGGAGGCCTTATTCGAACGCCTGTTCGGTAGCTCCAATTCCCTTCTTTAACCTATAATAACTTTTCAATACCCATTTAACAAGGTAATGATATACGATCATCTCATGGATGCGCTGACGATCAGCAAACAGCCTGTTTATATGCATGTGAAATAAATCGCAAAAGTAATCTACCCTACTTTCGAAACGTACATTTTTTAAAATAGCTATGTAACAACCGGCATGCTCCTGTCCCTTATCGGAAAGTAATTGTCCCCCGTTTAGACTGGCCCCCCATTCTTTAAACTCTTTATTGAGGGCTTTAAATTGAGTTTCCCCCATATGGAATTCCTCATTAAATGCTTTGCACTGCCCTTTAGCCATCTCAATAAATTCCCCAACGCTAAATATTTCTTTGCCTACGGCAGTCATCAATTGAATAATTAACAGATAATGCTCACCTGTTGTCCTGTTTTGCCTTAGAATGGACAAAATATAAGTTGAATCCTTATGAAAAAGATCTTCTATTTTATCGATATCACCTTCATCGTATCGCTCCAGTTCTCTTCTATAGGTACAAATTTTTGTGTCTTGAACCAATCCCTGCTTATGTAGCTTTGCCGTCAGCTGCTCCATGTCCGTAAAAACTTTCCATAGCCTTTCCTTGTTGACTGTCTTTATTCTCAGTCGTAAATGCTCTCCTCCCTCATTAAACCGAATAAAGAACCAATTTTCAATGACACTCTGCAAAGATTCAATAAGGACATAAAGATGGTCAGTTAATATATTATTAGACGCCGCAGGATGACAATACAGCTCATAGTAAAGCCAGGCATTACCGGGTACAAAATCCCTTTCAGTATCTCCAATTTCATACCGGGGTTTCAGGGGATGGTAAACCCTGTTTTTATGGAAAAAGGAAAGCACTAATTCACTTTTGTATTGTTTTCCTTTTTTATCCCTTATAATCGTATTTTTTTCCACAAAGCCTTCCCTGATCCATAACTTCTTTTTGATCTTCAAAATTGACCTCAGTAATTCCATATCCTGTTGCACATAACAGTCCAATAAAAGTGTCTGATCGCCAAATCCGGCGTCGATATATCTGCCTAATCCCTGCTCGTTAATATAGTCCTGAAATACCTGAAGATGATCAAAAGTGTTAATGAAAGTGATTTCTGAACAGGCTCCCCGTAGGATCAGATGCTTATAACATAATCTGGGAAGTCTCTTTGCTACAGGAAATAGCCCCTGCAGATCCGGTATCAGGGTGCTTTGAAGTCCCTGGGTCATTACATCGCACAGGAGCCGGAAAACAGAAAGATCTGACCGGCTATAATTATAGGCGGTACTCAATCTCGGGATCAATCTTTTTGCCTTTGACTTAGAGTATAAAATTAACTCCTCACCTGAAAGCTGCAAATAAATATCGGAAAGTTTTAGCCGAACATGATCATCCAAACCATAACTTAAGATATTGAGCTCCAAATCATAAGTATGTTGTCTCCTGTTTACATTATCCACTGAAGGCTCTCCCATATAAGCTATATCAAAAAAGAGTACGCCGAAATTAGCCTGTTTTTCAATCTCAACTATTTCCTCTCCCATTTTCAGCACTTGCGGATCTGCCATATTAAAGCGGCCGAGTAAGGCTGAAGCACTTGCCCCTCCTAAATGGTCCAGGATAACCTGATCATCAATTATTTTTACAATTGCACTAAATGTATTGGGTAAAGCCGGCGTGTAATTTGATTGGACAGTAAAATCAAGTTTTGAAAGATCAATCTCACGGTTACCAAAATTTTCCATAAGTAAGCTATACAATTGCTGTTTGAAATCATCCTTTTTTCCATGTCCTGATTGGTTATTGTGCTCCTGCACCGATTGTATGAATGAAGACAGGTTACCGGGATGTTCCATCCCGCCATAACCAATACCTATAATCGGGTCCAGAGCTTCCATTACCGGAATGGAAGCCTGATCATATTTCTTTCTAAAGGCAGTAATGAAATTACTTAAATCATCAGTTTGCCGTTCCGTATTTATTCTTCCCATAGCCCATCCGATATATTCCTCCAGCACTTTAAACTGACCAATGTTTACTACTCCGGAAATAGGATTAGCCCTGCTTATTATATATTCATGATCTTTAATTTCATGATTAAGTCCTAACCTGGAAAAGTAATCTTCACCCAGAATGTTTGGATGGTACTGTGTGATCAAAAGTTGGCAATCAATCAACTCCCTAACGATTTCCAGCAAGGACGTGGCCTCAGGAATTGAGCCGTCCATCTTATCGAGCAGCAAATCTAAGGGGCAGCTATATTCGCAGATCTGCAGGATTTTCCAGATTTCGGGATAAAATGGAATGTCACTTAATTGAAATTGATCCCCATCTTTGTATATATATCGAATCTCATTACCTACCTGGTAACAGGAACTATTTGTCTGTAACATAAGATCCTCTTCTTTTTCTTTCCAATATTTTCTAATAGCGTCTGTTAATTTCCAATCAACAAACTTCTGTTCCGTCCTATGCTCTTCAATCAGGATGCCGGATACTCCATCGGCAAGAGAACACACACCAATAGAAGCGAAAGAACCATAAGGGGTTGAACGTAGTTTTGCCCGATTAAAATATTTTGCGATAGTAAATTGCACCGCCTCAGACTGGTTTACAACGTCCCTGGCATCAATATCCTTTATAAGGCTATAAAAATATGCAGAGGCTGTTTTAATAGACTTTTTAAGGTCATCCCAACAATGATGCAATTCTGCGTCAATCGGAAATTGAGGAATTCTGTATAAGACTTTTGTCAATAATTCTGGTTTCATTTCTTATAAATCAAATCCAAAATTATTTTACTGTATTTAAGTTTATAAAAATTTATGTCAATAGGGATATTATTTATATGAACAGCTATTACCCTTATGTAAATCATATCTTAACCATTGCAAAACTCCACAACTCTCCGTAGAAAATTGGCTCTCTCGATATTGAAACTCCTGGAATATCGATGCCGGAAATGGACGAAGAAAGTACGACAAAGATGCTAATGGCTGTATGCATTCAACTAAAAAAGTTCAGGCCACCAGATCCCCTGATAGCCTGAACTCAAAAAGTAATTAAATGCTCAGGAGCATTTAAATGAAATGGTTTAATCTGCGCGAAAGGTATAACAATTATCAGGCTCTTTATTGAACATAAGTGAAGAAAAACAGGCAAACTTCCTCCCGAAGTCTTTGGAGAATCTAATCAGAAAATTCGGGAAATTATTAATTGATATCCTGGCGCAACACCACAGGATCCTTAAGCATATTTTCCCAGAAAGGCGATGGGGCCATAATCCCTTACTCTATCCACGAACAGATTACCAAAATCTCTACTTCCGTGCTCTCCAATAAAGTTCTGCATAGCCATAACTTTATCTCACTCGGTCAAACCTTCCGGATCATAGCCCATATTGGCCAGCAGATCATCAGCCAGCGCGCAGGTATCGGTTACCAGGTGCAAAAGGGTCTAGCTCCGCGATTCCGCATCATTCTCAGCATTGGTCAGGTTTTCGATTAAGTAGCCGGCGCGCATCGTTTTTTCCGGTGTTCCCATAAAGGCATTACCGATCAGGTTCCAGTCGGTAGCAACAATATCTCCATAGCTAGTGGGCAGGTACATTTTTGCAGGGCCTGACCATACATCGGCTGAGATTGGCTCATATAATAGGCGGTCGATTTACCGATTATCTGGCTATAGTTCCAGCTGCCAAATGTCATTAGTAGTCTACTAACTTCTTACTTTACTACATTGATCTTCGCAATAAATACACAGTTTTTCAATCAACACTTTTGACAGACGTATAAGTGATCAGGCCTTTCTGCATTTCCATTTTTAGTTTAAAATTAAGCGAGACAACCGAAACGATTGCCTCGCATTTAAAGAAAAAGTAATATTCGCGATGTGAAAGACAATATTAGAATGGATTTAAAGAAATATCAACATTTCTAGTACACTACCAAATATTTGGAAGAGCAATTTCAACTCTCAACTCAAACAATCCTAATTAAAACTCTTTAATAGTGTCTCCCACATAACTTCTTTTTTTTCCTGAGAGTTTAAAATATCTAATGGTGAAAATATCGCTCCATTTGAAATTACGTATGGCAATTTTATGGACTCAATTTGACGAAATACCCATTCCGAATTTTTCAAATTATCCAAATAAACCATACTAACAAAAGCTAATAACGATGTCTTATCTTCTAAAGAAAAGAATACTTCTTTTACCTTAGGATTATCAATTCTAAAATTTTCGAGTGCAAATTCCTTTTTTATCTTTTGAACAATGGAATCCTTGTTATTAAAAAATGCTTCATAGTTATAGATATAATTCATTTTTTTAATGCCGATATCATTTATTTTTAAATGATTTATATAGGCATCATAACTTTTCACATCTAAAAACAGACTATATATTCCTTGATGATCCTCCAATATTCTTCCATCTTTTAATTGATAAACGGTTGTCACGTATCTATCAAATCTTCTCTCGCAATATTTTTCCAAAACTATCGGTTGGAAATTTTTAATTATTGTGGAGTATTCTTTTTTACTTAGTCTTTTAAAATCTACATCATTTGAGTTTATCTCTTTCATAGTGTTAAAATTATTTTTTGGTTCTTGTTGATTTATACTATTCATCATGAAAACTAATAAAACTATTTTAATCATATCGATTTTTTTTAATTACCATATTCTGCAGGATCGGGATCCTGTTTATTTGTTGTTTCTATTCTTTTAACGTCTTGCGAATTTGGCGTAACACCGTTGTATGTTTCAAATTCATCATGATCAGTTAAGGCTTTCCACATATGTTTAATCACTCTAACAGCTTCATTTGTATTTCCATTAGGCCCTTTATTTGAGAAATGTGCTTCATTTACGAAAACAGGATCCGAAACAGTGTATTCACCTGTCTCATTATCATACCCTAAAACTGAAAGATAAACAATTACTCCATTGTCAGCAGCAAATTGTAGCAAATCATTATTAATCTTTGTATCGGCAGTAGCAACGAGATTAAGAACCCCATATTTTGCTCCCCAACTTGTAGCCATCGCCGAAACAGCATCAATCATTCCAGACAATTGTGATTGTCTATAACCTTTTGTTAAGACAGCTGAAGTAACCTTAGCTTCATAAAACACTGGATATGGTTCCGCATAAACTGGAGATCTCAGGCCAGTCTGGGTTCCAAATGCAACAGCTGAAGTGACACCATCAGGTCTCACATCCATTGCGTAACCTTTTTTATTTAAGTTCTGCCTCGCTCTATAACTTGAGGGAAAATTTAGATTGGTATTATGTAAAACTTGAGGATGAGTGGTCCTAATTGACGCAATTACAAGTTTTTCAAACATATCTCCGACTTTCTTATTTGTTGTAAGTCCTATCATCGCCATTAACTGTCTAAATTGTTTGCTTGTAATAGCTTTTGGAGCTTCACCATACTCATCAATTAAGAATATTGGATTATTGGCAGCAAATGAATAAGTTGAAATTTGCGGCATATTAAATCCTTGTGGGTCGGGAGACCAAAACTTTCCTATTCTTGGATCATATCCTCTTGCTTCAAATGCAATATGATTCCCAAATCCATTTATCTCATTATCCTTCTCCTTGCCATTAAATCCAAATCTACCTCCAGAACCGGTACTTCTTTCGCTCATCCCAAACCCAAACGGATAATAATCCGTTGTACTGCTTACATCAGCATGGAAGCCTTTGTACAACAGGTTGGCAGCTCCATAACCAGTCTTACGGTCCAACACATTGGCCAGTACATTTCCTAAGTGATCGGTAAGTTCATATTCCTTGGTTCCTAACGTCCTTACCGTAGCAAAAGAATCAACAAGACGGTCTGCAGGGCTTTGCGGTTCCCGTACACCTTTCTTCACCATTTCCTCGTAGGCCAGGCTATACCAGGGCACTCTGGCACTCGCGCCCTGCACTACCGGGCTACCAGGGGTATAAATATTCCTATACTGATCCGGCTGGTAGTACTTGATACCCAGTCGGCTGCTGCCATACAGGTGGTGCTCGGCCAGGTACAGGGTATCGGCATCGATATTCTGCGGGTTAGGAGTGTTCACAAACTGCATTACCGACATCGGCAGTATGCCATTATTGGCCGCATTTACAATCCAGCTGTTCACCGATATGGCTGTTACTCCTGGTATGGCCTTGATCGCATGACTTACATCGGCGATCCCATAAGTGCCGATATAGGTTTGTAAAAATAAGGGTTTATTTTCATCATAGATCACATTCAGTTTGGTCGCAGGGCTGAACTGGCCCAGGAATACTCCGGGGTCATTACCGTCCATCCAATCAGCCATATAGCCAATCAGGTCTTCGTTATTGCCATCGGTACGGTCAGCAAGCCCATCAATAAGGGCCTCGGTTACCGGGCGGATATTATCGAGTATATCCTGGCGCAACACCACAGGGTCCTTAAGCATATTTTCCCAGAAAGGCGATGGGTCATAATCCCTTACTCTATCCACGAACAGATTACCAAAATCTCTACTTCCGTGCTCCTCAATAAAGTTCTGCATAGCCATAACTTTATCCCACTCGGTCAAACCTTCGGGATCATAGCCCATATTGGCCAGCAGATCATCAGCCAGCGCGCGGGTATCGGTTACCAGGTGCAAAAGGGTCTGGCTCCGCGATTCCGCATCATTCTCAGCATTGGTCAGGTTTTCGATCAAGTAGCCGGCGCGCATCGTTTTTTCCGGTGTTCCCATAAAGGCATTACCGATCAGATTCCAGTCCGTAGCTACAATATCTCCATAGCTGGTGGGCAGGTACATTTGTAGGGCCTGGCCATACATGGGTTGCGACTGGCTCATATAATAAGCGGTCGATTTGCTGATGATCTTATTATAAGCCCAGCTGCCGTTGGTACCCACCACCTGGTTCATAAAGTCATTGACAAAAGCACCATTGCTGCCCACCTGGTTGGTGTAGAAAGGAGCAAGCTCTGTAGCTGTAGCGGACATAATCAGCTGATCATTCAACCAGTCTATGGTATTGCTACCATTAATGGTTGCTTTCTCTTTATAGACTGCCAGGATATTGCCCTGGGCATCACGCACATAAATATCGCTGGTACGCAACGCTCCGGTATTACCACTGCCGATATTCTGCCAGTAATCTTTACGGATACGGTTACCCATACCATCGTAGGCAAACTGCAATTGCATGGTGTCTTCCTGG
>PJTS01000886.1_pt1 | contig 13676 bp, 12 predicted proteins | sample 1512251 | NCBI WGS metagenome assembly PJTS01 (sample SAMN08177686, study PRJNA422409) | Soil metagenome, whole genome shotgun sequencing project. | isolation source: Soil (2) enriched on wood chips: alkali lignin treatment | place: USA: Madison | collected 2015-01-15 | reverse complement strand
GGCCCGGCCTACGAAGACAAAGTGGCGCGTCGCGGCATCCGCATCGCCGACCTGCATTACCCCAAGCAGCTGGAAGAACTGCTGCGCACCGCGCTGGATTACCATAACTTCGTGCTGACCAAGTATCTGAATACCGATGCGGTCGACTTCCAGAAGACCTTCGACGAAGCACTGGCCTTCGGCGAATACGTGCAGCCGATGAGGTCTGACGTGGCCGGCATCCTGCACGACCTGCGCAAGCAGGGTAAGCGCGTGCTGTTCGAAGGCGCGCAGGGCGCACTGCTGGACATCGACCACGGCACCTACCCGTACGTCACCAGCTCCAACACCACCGTCGGTGGTGCGCTGGCCGGTGCTGGCGTCGGCGCCGATTCGATCGACTACGTGCTGGGCATCGCCAAGGCCTACGCCACTCGCGTCGGCGGCGGCCCGTTCCCGACCGAGCTGGACGATGAAATCGGCCAGGGCATCCGTGACCGCGGCGCCGAGTACGGTGCTTCGACCGGTCGCCCGCGTCGCTGCGGCTGGATGGACATCGTCGCGCTGAAGCGCGCCGTGGCCATCAACGGCATCAGCGGCCTGTGCATCACCAAGCTGGACGTGCTGGACGGCATGGAAAAGCTGAAGGTCTGCATCGCCTACGAATACAACGGCAAGCGCACCGAGTACGCGCCGCTGGACGCGCAGGGCTGGGAAGACTGCACCCCGGTCTACCTGGAGTTCCCGGGCTGGAGCGAGAACACCCACGGCATCACCAACTGGGACGAGCTGCCGCCGGCCGCACGCGCCTACCTGCGTTCGCTGGAAGAGCTGGCCGGTTGCCCGATCAGCATCGTCTCCACCGGCCCGGACCGCGACCACACCATGGTCCTGCAGGATCCGTTCGCCTGAGGTAGCGCCGGGCCACGCCCGGCGTGGTGGTAACGCTGTGCAATTGAAAAAGAGCGCCGCGACTCCTTGAGGGTCGCGGCGCTTCTTTTTGGGTTCTCCACCAACTCCGGTAGTGCCAGCCCATGGCTGGCAGAACTGAAGCCACCAGCATGTCGCTTCCGGCACTCTAAATCGGCCATCCACGTCAGATTCTCCCAAGCCACGCGCCACTCGCAATTCCCGCACGACCCCCGCATACAACTTCTGGTAAGCGATAAACGTCACGCGTCATTCTGAAGTCCGGGTTGATTGCGTCACCGCGCGTCGCTCTCGCCCGCGCAGCAGAAAATTCGCGCCTATTCCTGTCGCATCCAGCGCTCCCCGTGCATGCAACACTTCCCACCGCACGCTCGATTCCCTCCGGACCTTTCGGATTTTTCTCATTGAATCGATCGTGCAGGCGTAGACACCATGGCGCGCCACCGAAAAAGGGTGGCCGGGCATCCAAACCCGCGATATGTGCTGTAAGCGCTTGCCAGCCGGCACCGTTCTGACGCGGTGCCGGCTGGCAATCCGTCGGCCTTCTATGGCGGGCGGTGCGTGGGGGTCTTCGGACCCGCCGGTCTGCATGTATCCCGGTTTGGAACCCGCACCGTCCGCCACCCCGCTTCTGCGCGGTGGCGCTGTTACGTACAGCCACGGAAGCCGACGCCATGACCACTCGCAAGAACCCGCCACTCCACGTTGTTGATGCCGTCAACGACGATGAAGACTCCACCTCCGACCTCAGCACCTTCCAGGGCTGCCTCACCCGTATCCGGGATGGCGAAGGCTCTGATGGCATGCTCTGGCCGGAGGAAAACCTGTCCGACGGCAGACGCCAGTCACTGGCGCGGATCGACCGTGCGGCCGTGGCCATCCTCACGGCGGCGGAGATGCTGCACGCCGCGAACCGCTGCAAGACCATGGCCACGCCCCGCCGCCACCTCGATGAGGGCGTGGTGGAAGGCTTGTTCTTCGCCTGCCGCGAACTTGCCGAGCTGGTGTGCCGGGAAGTCAGGCCGGCCTGACCTCCGTTCTGCATGTGCGATGCCCAGCCTCGCCGTCTGGCGAGGTACCGGGTAGGTTCACGCGTTGCTGTACACCGGCACTATGGACACGTGCAGTTCTGCGCTACGTTGTGGCCAACGCCAGCACGGATGCAGCGCAATGACCGGGAGTTCGGCATGAAGGGCGAGACGGTCGCGCGGGTGACCCTGTGGCTGCTGTGGAGCCTGTGGGCGCTGGCCTGCATCGTGCTGGTATTGGGTGCGGCCGCCAACCACCTGGCCTCGCGCACGCAGACCCTGCCACTGGTGCTGCAGCCCGGCGCTACCGCCGAGATCACGGTCTACCGGTTCATCGACGACCCGTTGCGGCTGCGCCTGCGCTACGCCGATGACGGCGCCGATCCGTCGATCGATCCGGAGCTGCGCCTGCGCGCGGACACCCCGACCGATCGCAACGAGTTCCGCGCGAAGACACGCTCGGGTGCGCCCGGACCGGATGTTTCCCGGGCGCTGGAGTCGGTCGGGCCCAGCAGGTTCGCCGCCTCGTACTTTGGCTACGGGCGGGGGGACGCACTGCCGCGCGGGCGTTCCTGGCTGCGGCTGACCGTGCTGGAGGTCGACCCGGCGCTGGCCGGGCGAGCGGCCTCGGTGGAACTGCTGCCGCCGATGGACGTGTTGAAGCTGACCGATCTCGACTACCTCTGGCTGTGGCCGTTCTTCTTCTGGCAGCCGGTGGCGCTGCTTTTACTGATTGCCGCTGGCGGGCTGGCGGTCGCCAGCATCGCGCTGCGGCGCTGGCAACGGCGCAACAGCGCCCGGTAGCGCCGGGCGACGCCCGGCGGGGCAGGCCCCGCACTTGCCAAATACCCAATATGGGCACAATAATGCCCAATATGGGTAACCACGCCGCCCCCTCGACTTCCACAGGCCCCATCGGCCTGGCCGACGCGCTGTTCACCCAGACCCAGCAACGGGTGCTGGCCCTGCTGTTCGGGCAGGACCGCCGTGACTTCAGCATTTCCGAGCTGATCAGTGGCAGCGGTGCCGGCTCCGGCGCCGTGCAGCGCGAGGTGGCCAAGCTGGTCGCCAGTGGCCTGGTGGAGCAGCGCAAGGTCGGCAACCAGAAGCGCTATCGCGCATTTGCGGGCTCGCCGATCCATGCCGAACTGGTGGCGCTGGTGCACAAGACCATCGGCCTGGCACAGCCGCTGCGCGACGCACTGCAGCCGCTGCAGGACCAGATTGCCGCGGCCTTCGTCTTCGGCTCGGTGGCCAAGCGCACCGACAGCGCGCACAGCGACATCGATCTGATGCTGGTCTCCGATACGCTGGGCTATGCTGAGCTGATGGCCGTGCTCGATCCGCTGGAAGATCGCCTGGGGCGGCCGGTGAACCCGACGCTGTACACGCACGATGAATTGAATGATCGCCTGCACAAGGGCAATGCCTTCCTGCAGCGTGTACTGGAACAACCCAAGCTGTGGGTGATTGGAGGAATGGATGACCTCGCCATTGCAGAACCTGGTCGGGCCGGGTAAACCGCTCAGCGCCGAGCCGCCGGATCCGCGCGAGATCGAAGGCCTGCAGCGCTCGGGCCTGGCGCGGCTGCGCGATGCACGCAATGCGACGCTTTCGCTGGAAAGCCGCTTCGACCTGGCCTACAACGCCGCCCACGCATTGAGCCTGGCAGCGCTTCGTGCACAGGGGTTCCGGCCCAGCAACCGCTACATCGTGTTCCAGTCGCTCAAGCACACGCTGGGCGTCGGCCCGGAGGTATGGCGCGTGCTCGACAAGTGCCACCAGCAGCGCAACATCGCCGAGTACGAGGGCGAACTGAATGTCAGCGGGCGCCTGGTGGAAGACCTCATCGCCGCCTGTGAAGCGGTGCGGGTGGCCTGCGGTCTCTGAGTGCGCCGGTGGGTTGCCAGGATCCGCAGCCGTGCCGCATGCTTCTGCGTCGCGCCTCGCGGTCCGCGCGTGGCAGGACATCAATCAAGGAAGGAGCAACATCATGGGTGCATGGGGCAGCGGTACATTCGAAAACGATGACGCCTGCGATCTGGTCTGCGACCTGCGCGAAAGCACGGATCTTTCACTGCTGGAAGACGCGCTGCGCACGGCTGCCGAGACTGACGAAGACCTGGACGCCGGCGATGGCAGCAAGGCCCTGGCCGCAGCGGAAGTGATCCTGGCGCTGCTGGGCCATCCCTCGCCGGCGATTGCCGAAGAGGAAGACCTGCAGGCGTGGATGAAGGCCAATCCACAGCGCCCGACCGCCGCGCTGCTGGCACTGGCCGAACGCGCCGTACAGCAGGTGACGGCCGAAGACAGTGAGCTGCGCGAGCTGTGGGACGAGGCCGATTCGCTGGACGAATGGATGGCCGAAGTGAACACGCTGCAGGCGGGCCTGCGCGCCGCACGCAGCGCAGCCGGCTGAAGCCTCAGCGGCCAGCCGCCTGCAGCAACGGGTAAGGGTTGATCGATTCGCCCTTCCACCATTGCTTCTCCGGGCCCAGCACGTGCACCTCGAAATGCAGGTGCGGGGCCTCGGCGCTGGCATTGCCGGTGCTGCCGACGTAGCCGATCACTTCACCACGCTTGATCACCTGCTTTTCCGCCAGGCCATCGGCGTAGCGCTGCAGGTGCGCGTAGTAGTAGCACCAGCGTCCGCTGGGCTCGAACTGGTAGATCGTCAGGCCACCGCGTTCGCTGTCGAACAGCTTTTCCACCGTGCCATCGGCCACCGCCAGCACCGGCGTCCCGGCGTCGGCCATGATGTCGATGGCATCGTGCACGCGCCCCTCGCTGCGTGCATCGGTGAAGGTGTCGCGCAGCTGTGATGCCTGGATGCCCTGCACGGGCAGCAGCAGGCCTGCGGGCGCATCCGCACCGGGAGAGGCCAGCGTGAGTGCTGGAGCCGCAGCATCCACGCGCGCAGGCGCGGCCGGCTTCACCGGCGCCGCCGTCACGGCTGCGGGTGGCGTTGCAGGCAGGGCAACCGCTACCGGCTCACCCGCATCGCGGCGCAGCCACCAGCCTGCACCCAGGCCCAGCAGCACGCCCAGTACGATCAGCTGCGAAAGACGCATCGGCTTACTCCTGCATCACCACGGGTACCGAGGTATCCAGCGCATCAGCCACGCGCAGCGCATCCCAGTTGGTCATGCGCACGCAGCCATGCGATTCGGTCTTGCCCACATGGCCCGGTTCGGGCGTGCCGTGCAGGCCGTAATGCGGCTTGGACAGGTCGATCCAGACGCGCCCGACCGGGTTGTTCGGGCCTGGCGGCAGCGTCGCCTTCTTCTCGCCCTTGCGCGCATCCCAGAACAGCTTCGGGTTGTAGTGGAAGGGCGGGTCGCGGTACACGCCGAGGATCTTCCATTCACCGATCGGCAGCGGATCGTGCTGGCTGCCGGAGGACACCGGCACCTGCGCGATGACCTTGCCCGCCGCATCGAGCAGCTGCAGGGTGGAATCGGATTTGTCGACCACCACCTTGGCCGCCTTCGGCAACGGTGCCGGGGCGATGTTGGGCACCTGGATGCGGCTGCCGGCCTTGCCCAGATCGACGCCGGGGTTGAGTGCCTTCAGCAGCTCGGGCGAGGCATGGAAGCGCTCGCCCAGAGATTCTTCCACGCTGCCGTAGCCCAGCGCTTTCAGCTTGGCCTGTGCGGCCGGCCCCTTCGGAACCGGCTGGAACGGACCGGCCACATCCTCGGCGGTCAGCGTGTAACTGGCCAGCGGCGCGTTGGCATCGGCCTGCAGCGCGTTCCAGGTTGCATCGTCCAGCTCACCGGTGACGGTCAGCCCGTGTGCGGCCTGGAAGCCGGACACCGCGCGACGCTGGTTGCTGCCCACCTCGCCATCGATCTGGCCGGGCGAGAAATTGGCGCGGTCCAGCAGTACCTGTGCGTGCAGCGGCGAGCGTGCGGCGATGTCCGGTCCCGCACGCTCGGCGATGGGCGCAGGCAGGTTGGCCGGCGGGGCCTGCGCGAATGCAGGGGAAACCAGCAGCGACAGCGCAAGCAGGGCAACACGGGGTGAACGCATGGGAAGCTCCTGCAGAACGTGCCCCCACCATGCCTGCACCCCGCGACCAGCCCGCGTGAAAACACGGGCGTGTTGCTGAGCCGCAGATGAGCGCTCAACGTGCGGATTGATCCTGGAGGCGCCAGCTCTGCAGCACGCCGAAGACGATCTCGGCGACGGTGAACAGCAGCAGGATCGCACTGGCACCGTGCAGCACCGCATACACCTGCCACAGCGCGAACAGCCCGCGTGCGGCGGCATCGAGCCGGCCCAGCAGCACGCTGGGGGCAAGCACGCGGGCCAGCGACCACATCACCACCACCGAGCCGAGCAGGTTGGCCAGCAGCATGTGCAGCGGGTCCAGCGCCGGTACCTGGCCAGGCAGCTGCCAGGCATCGGCCAGCGCAGCCATCGCCGCGTGCAGCGGAGCGAACGTCCAGGGCAGGGCGAAGGGCAGGGTGACCAGCAGGTCGTAGAAGGCGCTGGCGCGGACGATGCGGAGGTAACGGGAGGTGCGCATGGACGCCTTCAACAGGAGAAAGAGGGCGTACTGTCAGGGCTGAAGTAAACTTCAGGGTCAAGCGTTTTCTGGAGCCCCCATGCAGATTGGAGAACTGGCCCAGGCCTGCGGCCTCTCGCGCGAAGCCCTGCGTTTCTACGAGAAGCAGGGCCTGATCGGCGCGCGGCGCCTGGCCAATGGCTACCGCGATTACCCGGACGAAACGGCGATGCTGGTGCACTACATCCGCACGGCCCAGCAGCTCGGTTTCACCCTGGCCGAGATCGGCCAGCGCCTGCCCAGGCTGTGGGAGCAGGCCGATGCCGGCCCGCTGCTGGCGGCCGCCCTGCAGGAAAAACTGGCCGACATCGACGCCCGCATCGCCGCGCTCAGCGCACTGCGCCAGGACCTGGCCACCCGCCTGGCCAGCGCCTGTCCGCTGCAACCGCAACAGGCATCCGGCTGAACGGCCAACGTGAACGCCCACCGAAGCGTTCACGGTTGCACGGTCAAGGCCAGCGGGCGGCGCGCCGATAAGGGCACATCCCCCCCGTTTGGATACCCCCATGAACTACTTGAGGAACGTCAGGGTTGCCTGGCGCCTTGGCCTTGGCTTTGGCCTGTTGCTGCTGCTGGTGGCTGCCGTGGTCGCCACCGGCGCCACCGCCACCGCCGTGCAGAAGCGCGCGATGCAGCAGGTGGTCGACGTCAGCGTGGCCAAGGTGCGGCTGCTGTCGGAGATGCTCGATGCCAACAACCAGATGATGGTCGTGCGCCGCGAGATGCTGATCCGCCAGGGTGACGCACGCGACGCCGACGAGAAGCGCATCGCCGACCTGGTCAAGCGCTACGAGGCCAGCTGGACCGCCTACCAGGCGCTGCCCGGCGATGCCGAGGGCAAGGCCATGGGCGAGGCCATCGCGGCCAAGCGCGCCATTGCGCGCCCGCTCAACAAGCAGACCAGCGAACTGATGGAACAGGGGGATTTCCCCGGCGCGGTCGCGCTGACCCTGGGCCCGGTGCAGGAGGCGGCCAACGGCTGGAACAAGGCGCTGGCTGATGGCGTGGCCTTCGAGGAGAAAGAGAGCCGCGAAGCGGCGGCCGAAGCGATCCGCCTCGGCGAGCGCAGCCTGCTGCAGCTCCTGGTGCTGGGCGGCGTGGCGCTGCTGGTCGGCATCGCCGCTTCGGTGATGATCGGGCGCAGCATGACCGGCCCGCTGGCGCGCGCGGTGCAGCTGGCGCAGCAGCTCTCGAAGGGCGAGCTGGACCAGTCCTTCCACCTGGGTGGCCGCGATGAACTGACCCAGCTGGGCGAGGCCATGGGCAGCGTGCGGCAGAGCGTGCAGGCCGCCATCGGCGCGCAGCTGCAGATGGCCGAACAGCACGAGGCCGGTGCCATCGGCTACCGCATGGATGCCCGCGCCTTCCCCGGCGATTTCGGCCGCATGGTGCAGGCCACCAACAGCCTGGTGGAATCGCATGTGCAGGTGGAACTGCTGATGGCTGAAGTCATGCAGCGCTATGCGATCGGTGACCTCAGCCGCGACCTGCCGCAGTACCCGGGTGAAAAGGGCGCGTTCACCCGCACCCTGGCCGCGGTGAAGCAGAGCCTGATGGCGATCAGCGCGCAGATCGACACGCTGGCCCGGGCCGCCGGCGCGGGCGATTTCAGCGTGCGCGGTGATGCCGAGGCGTTCCAGTTCCAGTACCGCGCGATGGTCGAACACCTCAACGCCATGATGGCCAGCTCGCAGGCCAGCATCGCCGATGTCTCCGACGTGCTGCGCGCGATTTCGCACGGCAACCTGACCGCGCGCATGGACGGTGAGTACGAAGGTGTCTTCGCCCGCATGCGCGACGATGCCAACACCACCACCACGCAGCTGACCGGCATCGTCCGCGGCATCCAGGTGGCGGCCGACAGCATCAACAATGCGGCGCAGGAACTGGCCGCGGGCAACAGCGATCTCTCGCGCCGTACCGAACAGCAGGCGGCGAACCTGGAAGAGGCCGCTGCATCGATGGAGGAACTGACCTCCACCGTGCGCCAGAACGCCGAGCTGGCCCGCCAGGCGGACAGCGAAGCCCATGCGGCCGGTGCTGCCGTGCGCGAAACCGAACAGGCCATGGCGCAGATGGCAACGGTGATGGGCGAGATCGACCAGTCCTCGGCACGCATCTCGGAAATTTCAACGGTGATCGACGGCATCGCGTTCCAGACCAACATCCTGGCGCTGAACGCCGCCGTCGAAGCGGCACGTGCCGGTGAGCAGGGCCGTGGCTTCGCCGTGGTCGCCAGTGAAGTGCGCACCCTGGCGCAGCGCGCCGGCGTCGCTGCCAAGGAGATCAAGGAGCTGATCGAGGATGCTGCCGCCAAGGTGCAGAGCGGCCTGGCTGTAACCGTACAGTCCGAGGCGGCGATCGCCCGCCTGGCCCACGCCAGTTCGCGCACCAACCAGCTGATGAGCGACATCGCTGCGGCCAGCAAGGAACAGGCAGCCGGCATCGAGCAGGTCAACCAGGTGGTGGTGCAGATGGACCAGGTGACCCAGCAGAACGCGGCCCTGGTGGAAGAAGCCACCGCGGCCAGCCGCGCGCTGGAAGAGCAGGCCAACGCACTGACCACCTCGGTGTCGGTGTTCCAGATCGAGCAGGGCGGCCCGGCCCGCGCCGTGGTGGCGCGCGCGGCCTGACCGCTCCGCCGGTAGAGTCGAGCTTGCTCGACTCTACCGCGCGGCCCCTTTTTCGGCGATGCTCGCTGGGGTGCTCGCTTGGAGCCGGGGGAGGAGGCATGGACAGCAACGAGACCGAAGGCGCCTACGGCGACGTGCCACGGGTGCAGGGCATGGCCGCGCCCGCCATGCCTTCACCCGAGGTGCCGACCGACTGGTCGATGCTGCCGCTGGCCCGTGGGGATGATGATTCGGCGGTGATGCAGGCGCTGCGCCGCATGCGCCGCGAGCCGGCGCTGCTGGTGACCGTGGCCTACCTGCTGGTCTCGCTGCTGGGCCTGTGGTGCAGCTTCTGGTTCTACCGCGGCTTCAAACTGTCGATCCTGGATTACCTGCAGCCCAGCGATTTCCTGGTGGCCGGCATCCGCGATCCGGCGTACGTGCTGCTGCTGGCCGCAGGCGTGCTGCTGGTCCTGGTGGTGAGCTGGCCGGAAACGCTGCGCATGCGCAATGCCGCCAAGCTGGAACAGCTGCGCGCGCGCAACTGGGCCTGGCGGGCAGTGCTGGCGCGCTCGGCACTGACCAGCTGGGAGGGCGTCGGCCTGCGTCCGCTGACAGCGATGACCCTGGCCGTGGCCGCCTTCATGGCGCTTGGCGCGGCGAACTACGTGACCGTGCGCGGTGAGCAGATCCGCAACGCGGGCAGCGGCGAAGTGATCCGCCTGCAGTTGAACGGCGACCGCGCGCCATTGCCGGGCACTGCGCGCCTGCTGGGTTCCAGCAGCGCGTTCCTGTTTGTCTGGTGGCCGCAACAGCGGCGTGCCGAGGCCATTCCGATCGCGGCGGTGCGTACGCTGCAGGCGGCTACCGTGGCGGCGCCTGCGCCGGCCGCCGCGGCAGGGCCCGGCAGTTGAACCCGCCGCCGCGCCCCCGTGTGCTGATGCTGCCCGGCCTGGACGGTGGCGTGGGCATGTCGGGCGCGTTCCTGGAGGCCGTGCGTGCACACGGGCTGGAGGCGGAGGCGCTGTCGCTGCCCGTGCACGGGGCACAGGATTATCCGACCCTGGCGGCATGGCTGCAGCCGCAGCTTCCCCGGCAGCCATGGGTGCTGCTGGCCGAATCGTTTGCCGGTCCGTTGGCGGTACAGATTGCTGCGCAGGCGCCCGCCGGCCTGCGTGGGCTGGTGCTCAGCACCACCTTCGCGCGACGGCCGGTGCCCGTGCCGGCGGCGAGCGCAGTGGCGCTGTCCGCGGCATGGCCGTTGCCGCCGCTGCCGGTGATGGCGCGGGTGCTGCTGGGGCAGTGGCGAACACCGCAAAATGTGCAGGCATTGCGCCAGGCCCTGGCCGAAGTGCCCAGCCGCGTGCTGCGGCAACGTGCCGCCAGCACCCTGCGCGTGGACGTGCGTGCGTTGCTGCCGCGTATCGCAGTTCCGACGCTGTACCTGCAGGCGCGGCAGGACCGGCTGCTGTGGCCGCCCAGCGTGTCCGAGCTGCAGGCCCTGCTGCCGGAGGCACGCCACGTCGCGCTGCAGGGGCCGCACCTGCTGCTGCAGGCACGGCCCGAACAGGCGGCCGAAGTGGTGGCGCGCTGGGTGAACGGGCTGCCTGGCTGACGGTCAGTCGTCGGCGGCCTTCTTCGTTGCCTTGCGCCCGCTGCCGCTGCGCTTGCCACCGCCATCCTGCTTGTTGACGGTGGCCCACGCGATGCGTTCGGCCGTACTCTCACTGGCGCCGCGCGCGCGTTCGCTTTCCTCGATGTGCTCGGCCTGGCGCTTCTGTTTGTCGGTGTAGGCAGATTTCTCACCACGGGGCATGTCGCTTCTCCGGTAGGGAACGATCAGGCCAGCAGGCGCAGCTTGGGTTCGCGCGCCCACTGGCGGGTGGCCGCGGCAGCGAGGAAGCCCTTGGCGTCCTCGGCTTCCACGGTGCCGGCATCGTTGCCCACGCGGGCGGCCTTCAACAGCGCCTGGCCACCGGCATCGCTGGCAATGGCCTTCAGGTGCGCCCACGCATGGCTGACGAATTCGACGGCAGCGGCTTCCTTGGCCAATGCCTTGGCCCCGTCCGCACTGAGTACCACGGCCACGGCATCGAACACCGCCGAGGGCGTGCCCGCCAGCTGGCCATCGGCAGCCTGGCGCTTGCCGTCGCTGAGGGTGGCGCCACCCACTTTCGGCGCCACCAGTTTCACCTCGGCACCGGCCTTCTGCGCGGCCTTGCGCAGGCTGGCGATCAGCCCCGCATCGGAGCCCTCATCGAACAGGATGCCGATGCAGCGCCCCTGCAGCGTGTCTTTCGTGCGGCCGATGATGCGTACCTCGGGAACGGCGGGCATGTCCTGTGCGGGCGTTGCGGTCGGCGCGGCATCGGGCAGGTCGGCCAGGGCCAGGCCATCGGCCACGCGCTTGGCCAATGTCTCGTCGATGTTGCGCAGGTGGCTGACGGTACGCACGCGCACCTTCAGTGTTTCCACCTTGGACAGCTCGAACACCAGCGCCGAGGCGAGATGCGCCTGCTCCGGCTTTTCCAGGCTGCGGAAGAACGCGCGCGCCTGGCTGTAGTGGTCGGCGAAGCTCGCCGCACGCGTGCGTCCCTTGCGGCCATCATCGGCGGTCGCATGGCTGCGGAACCCGGCAGCGGTTTCGCGCGGGCTGTCGTCCTCCAGCGAGCTGGGGTCGTAGGCCACGCGGCCCTTCGGCACCTGCATCTGCATGTGCCCATCGCGCTGGTGGTTGGCAAAGGGGCATTTGGGCGCATTGACCGGAATCTGGTGGAAGTTCGGCCCACCCAGGCGGATCAGCTGCGTGTCCAGGTAGGAGAACAGGCGGCCCTGCAGCAGCGGATCGTTGCTGAAATCGATGCCGGGCGGCACGTTGGCCGGGCAGAACGCCACCTGCTCGGTTTCGGCGAAGAAATTGTCCGGCCAGCGGTCCAGCACCATGCGCCCGATCACCTTCAGCGGCACCAGCGATTCGGGAATGATCTTGGTCGGGTCGAGGTGGTCGAACGGGAACGCCTCAGCCTCTTCTTCGGTGAACAGCTGCACCGCCAGTTCCCATTCGGGGAAGTCGCCGCGCTGGATCGCCTCGAACAGGTCGCGGCGATGGAAGTCGTTGTCGGCGGCCTGCAGTTTCAGCGCTTCGTCCCACACGGTGGACTGGATGCCCAGCTTCGGCCGCCAGTGGAACTTGACGAACGTGGAGTCGCCGTTCTCGTTCAACAGGCGGAAGCTGTGCACGCCGAAGCCCTCGATCATGCGCAGCGAACGCGGGATGCCACGGTCGCTCATCGCCCACATGATCATGTGCATCGATTCGGGCATCAGCGAGATGAAATCCCAGAACGTGTCATGCGCGCTGGCGGCCTGCGGGAACGCACGGTCCGGCTCCATCTTCACCGCATGCACGAGGTCGGGAAACTTCATCGCATCCTGGATGAAGAACACCGGGATGTTGTTGCCGACCAGGTCCCAGTTGCCTTCCGGCGTGTAGAACTTGACCGCGAAGCCGCGCACGTCGCGCGGGGTGTCGACCGAACCGGCACCGCCGGCCACGGTGGAGAAGCGGGTGAACACCGGCGTTCTCGTGCCCACTTCGGTGAGCACGCGGGCGCGGGTGTACTTCGCCAGCGAACGGGTCAGTTCGAAATAACCATGGGCGGCGCTGCCGCGCGCATGCACGATGCGTTCGGGAATGCGCTCGTGGTCGAAGTGGGTGATCTTCTCGCGGAGGATGAAATCCTCCAGCAGGGTGGGGCCGCGCGGGCCCTCGCGCAGCGAGTTCTGGTTGTCGGCCACCGGAATGCCCTGTGCGGTGGTCATCGCCGGATGCGTGCCGCCGGCCTGCAGGTGCAGTTCGTCACCGTCGCCGCGCTGCTGGGCCTGGGACGTCTGGGACGGGGCGGGTGCGCGCTTGCCGGTCGGCTTGCTGGCGGCCATCGGGGGGTTCTCCGGGATACGAGGGGGTCAAGCCATGACAGTCGCCCCCGGGCCGTTAACCCACGGTCCGCCGCAGGTGAACGTACAGGCAAAAGCGGGCTCGGGTATGCTTGCTGCATGCGAGTCGAGCCCACCGACATCGAAGCCCTGTTCGACGCCATTCCGGACGTGCTGTTCTTCATGAAGGACCGCCAGGGCCGCTACACCCACGTCAACCAGACCATGCTGCGGCGGCTGGGCCTGCGTGCGCGCAAGGATGTCATCGGCCGCACCGCTGCCGAGATCTACCCGACCGGCCTGAGCGCGGATTACGTTGACCAGGACGCACGCGTGCTGTCCGGTGAAGTGATCGAGAACCTGATGGAGCTGCACCTGTTCGCCAACCGCGAACCGGGCTGGTGCCTGACCTGCAAGCGGCCGCTGCTGGTGGATGGCAGCATCGAGGGGCTGATCGGCATCTCCCGCGACCTGGGCCAGAAGGACAGCCTGGGCACCCAGTACGAGCAGCTGCGCCTGGCCCTTGCCCACCTCAACGCGCACTACGCCGAGAACGTGCGCATGCAGACCCAGCTGGAAATAACCGGTTTCTCGCTGTCCAAGCTGGAGAGCAGCTTCCGC
>PJTS01000885.1_pt1 | contig 13677 bp, 10 predicted proteins | sample 1512251 | NCBI WGS metagenome assembly PJTS01 (sample SAMN08177686, study PRJNA422409) | Soil metagenome, whole genome shotgun sequencing project. | isolation source: Soil (2) enriched on wood chips: alkali lignin treatment | place: USA: Madison | collected 2015-01-15 | reverse complement strand
TGGCCGATCGGCATGGGCCAGCGCCTGAAGGGCGTGGTGCACCTGCTGACCGGCGAAGTGCACCTGTACGAACCGGGCCGCAACTTCACCCGCCAGGATTCGACCATCTTCCCGTCCATCGATTCACCCGGCCTGGCTGAAAAGATCGGTGCGCAGATGCTGGCCGAGCTGCGCGACGAACTGGAACTGGTGCAGGGCGCAAGCCACCCGTTCGACCTGGACGCCTACCGCGCCGGCAAGCAGACCCCGGTGTTCTTCGGCTCGGGCGTGAACAATTTCGGCGTGCAGCCGCTGCTGGATTTCTTCGTCGAGCACGCCCCGGCCCCGCAGGCGCGCGCTACCACCGGCCGCGAGATCGCCCCGCAGGAAAACAAGCTGACCGGCTTCGTGTTCAAGATCCAGGCCAACATGGACCCGCAGCACCGCGACCGCGTGGCCTTCATGCGCATCTGCTCGGGCCGTTTCAACGCCGGCATGAAGACCTTCCACGTGCGCACCGGCAAGTAAATGAAGCTGGCCAACGCGCTGACCTTCATGGCCAGCGACCGTGAAATCGCCGCCGAAGCCTGGCCCGGCGATGTGATCGGCATCCACAACCACGGCACCATCTCCATCGGCGACACCTTTACCGAAGGCGAAGCGGTCACCTTCACCGGCATCCCGAACTTCGCCCCGGAACTGTTCCGCCGTGCACGCCTGCGCGATCCGCTCAAGCTCAAGCAGCTGCAGAAGGGCCTGGCCCAGCTTTCGGAAGAAGGCGCGACCCAGTTCTTCCGCCCGCTCACCAGCAACGACCTGATCCTGGGCGCGGTGGGTGTGCTGCAGTTCGACGTGGCCGCCTACCGCCTGAAGGACGAGTACGGCGTGGAAGCCACCTTCGAGCCGGTCAGCGTGACCACTGCGCGCTGGGTCACCTGCAGCAACGAGAAGAAGCTGGAAGAGTTCCGCGAGAAGAACGCGCTGAACCTGGCCCTGGATGCGGCCGGCCAGCTGGTCTACCTGGCCCCGACCCGGGTGAACCTGCAGCTGGCGCAGGAACGTGCGCCGGACGTGCGCTTCTCGGCCACCCGCGAAGCGGCGCACACCGTCCCGGCGGGTTGAGACTGCGGGGTCAGAGCCCTTTCCTGGCGGAAAGGGGTCTGACCCCGTACACGTGAAAGCCAGGGGTCGGATCCCTTTCCGCAGGAAAGGGCTCTGACCCCGTCGCGTGGAGGGGGCGCGGATTCATCCCCCATACGGCGACGGGGGTGCAAGCAACCGCCATCGCGGCGATGATAGGGGGGCTGCGGGTCCCCCTCCCCGCGAACCACCTCATCGCCATGTCCTCCACGACTGTTGCTTCCATCCGTGAAGAAATTGCCAGCGCCCTGACCCACGGGCTGGGCGCCGTGTTCGCATTGGCCGCCGGCGCCGTGCTGATCACCCTGGCCGCCATCTACGGCGACGGCTGGCAGCTGGCCAGCGCCATCGTGTTCGGCATCGCGCTGCTGCTGCTATACACCGCGTCCACCCTGTACCACGCCATCCAGCACCCCACGGCCAAGGGCCGCCTGAAGGTGTTCGACCACTGCGCGATCTACGTGCTGATTGCCGGAACCTACACCCCGTTCACCCTGATCGGCCTGCGCGGCCCCTGGGGATGGGGCCTGTTCGCGGCCATCTGGGCGCTGGCCCTGGGTGGCGTGGTGTTCAAGCTGTTCTATACCGGCCGCTTCAAGGCACTGTCCACCGGCATCTACATCGCCATGGGCTGGCTGGTGATCGTGGCGATCAAGCCGATGTGGGCCTCCATCGACGGCAGCACCCTGGCCTGGCTGTTCGCCGGCGGCCTGTCCTACACGCTGGGCACCTATTTCTACCATCGCGAATCGATCCCCTATTCGCATGCGATCTGGCACCTGTTCGTGATCGGCGGCAGCGTCTGCCACTTCGTGGCCGTGACCATGCAGGTGCTGTAAGCACGCCCACGCGTCCGCGGCCCTGTGCACACGATGCACATGGGCGCTTCGCGCCCTGTCCACGATGACAGGGCAACCATGGGCGCGTGAACACCGCCCCTGCCCCCGCCGCGCCTTCCCGCCGTCGCTGGCGCCTGCGCCGCCCCGGCCGTCGCGGCCAGGGTTGGCTGGCCGCGCTGTTGTTCCTGCTGACCGCCCTGCTGATCCTGCTGGCCCTGTGGGACTGGAACTGGTTCAAAGGGCCGGTGGAGCGCGCGGTGCAGGCCCGCACCGGGCGCGCCCTGCATATCGGCAATCTGGATGTGGACCTGGGCCGCGTCACCACCGTACGCGCCGACACAATCTCCTTCGCCAATGCGGCCTGGGCCAGGCAGCCGAACATGGCCAGCGCCGATCGTGTGGAGATCGACGTGCGGGTCTGGCCCCTGCTGAGGGGCAGCGTGCAACTGCCCGAAGTGCGCCTGACCCGCCCCGATGTGCTGCTGCAGACCGCACCGGGCCAAGGGGATCCCGGCAACTGGGATTTCCTCGGTGACAGCCGCGGTGGCACGCCGCCGCAGTTGCAACGCCTGTTCATCGATGATGGACGCCTGCAGTTTTCCGACGTGCGGGGCCGCACCGATATCCGCCTGAACGTGCGCAGCGGCCAGCCGCGCCAGAGCGATGCGGCACCGCCGCTGCTGGTGTCCGGCAAGGGGCGCTGGCAGGGCAATGCATTCACCCTCAGCGGTGGCACCGAATCGCCCCTGCAGCTGACCGACAGTGCCCATCCCTTCCGCATCCATCTGGATGGCCGTGCCGGTGCCACCCACGCCGTGGCCAGCGGCACACTGACCAACCCGTTCGCCCTGCAGGTGTTTGACCTGCAGTTCGCCCTCAGTGGCCAGGACCTGGCCGATCTGTACCCGCTGCTGGGCATCGCCATTGCTCCCTCGCCCCCCTATGCGTTGAATGGCCGCCTGCAGCGCGACCACAACATCTGGCGCTACCAGCGCTTCACCGGCAAGGTGGGTGACAGCGACCTGGGCGGCAACCTGCAGTTTGAAGTGGGCCGGGAGCGGCCGCGACTGACCGCCACGCTGGAATCGCGCCGCCTGGATTTCGATGATCTGGCCGGCTTCGTCGGCGCTCCGCCCAAGACCGGGAGCGGCGAGACCGCCAATGCCGAGCAGAAAGCCGAAGCCGCGCAGGTGGCGGCCAGCAGCCGGGTGCTGCCGGACACGCCTTACAACCTTGGAAAGCTGCGCGCGATGGACGCCGACGTGCGCTGGAAGGCGCACCGCATCAACGCGCCGTCACTGCCGCTGGATGACATGGACGCGCACCTGCTGCTGGATGACGGCGTACTGCGGCTGGACCCGCTGAACTTCGGTGTAGCCGGCGGCGATATCCGCAGCACGATCCGCATGGATGCGCGCCAACCGCAGATTGCCACCTCACTCAAGGCCAGCGTTCGTGGCGTGCAGCTGGGGCAACTGTTCCCCGATGCGAAACTGGCCGAGCAGGCCAAGGGTGGCATCAGCGGCCAGATCGACCTGAGCGGCCGCGGCAATTCCATCGCCGCGATGCTGGGGGGCAGCAGCGGCGACGTGGGCGTGGCGATGGGCCGCGGCCACGTCGGCAACCTGGTGATGGAGCTGGCCGGCCTGGACATCACCGAATCGGTGAAATTCCTGTTCACCGGTGACCGGCAGATTCCGCTGCGCTGTGCCTTCGCCGATTTCGGCGTGCGCGATGGGCTGATGACCAGCCGCGCGCTTGCGGTGGACACCACCGACACCATCGTCATTGGCGAGGGCACCGTGAGCCTGCGTGATGAATCGCTGGACCTGCTGCTGCGGCCGCGGCCGAAAGACAAGAGCATCCTGGTGCTGCGCTCGCCGCTGCGCATCGGCGGCACCTTCAAGGATCCATCGTTCCGCCCGGACTTCAAGGCACTGGGCCTGCGCGGCGCAGTGGCCCTGGCGCTGGGCAGCATCGCCCCGCCCGCCGCGCTGCTGGCAACGATCGAGACCGGCCCGGGCAAGGACGCCAACTGCGGTGGGCAGTACGCGAAGTAAAAGCGGTGGTTCGCGGCTCGTTCGCTGTAATGGGGAGAGGCGGAGGGCTACCGCAGTCAGGACACGCGGTGAATACATCCATGTAGCTCGTAGGCGCCTTCCCTGGCGCCTACGGTCCTGCCTGCGGTAGCCCTCCGCCTCCGGACAGTTTCCTGCGCGCGCGGTAACGAGAGCGGAAATTCAAAATCAGAATCAAGATCAAAAGCTGTGCCAACCAAGGTTGGCACCTACCAGAAGCGGATGATCGGCAGAAACGGATGATCGGCAGAAACGGATGGTCGGCAGAAGCGGGTGGTCGGCAGAAGCCGATGATTGGCACTGAAACGCACCGCGCTCGCAGGGACGTGTCCTGAGGCGGAGGGCATGGCCGTGCAGGACCGTAGGCGCCAGGGACGGCGCCTACGAGCTACATGGACGTATTTACCGTGTGTCCTGCACGGCCATACCCTCCGCCTCCCCACGCATCAGCAAGGCGCTGCTCTGAAGCTCTGGCTCTGGCTCGAAAAGCGGGCCGGCGGGCTGCAAGCCCGCCAGCGAAAAACTACCCGGCCACGATGTACTGCTGCAGATGATCCAGCTCGCGCCGCTGCGCATCGATCACCGACTTCACCAGATCGCCGATGGAAATCACCCCCAGCACCTGCCCGCCTTCAACCACCGGCAGATGGCGGATGCGGTAATCGGTCACCAGCTGCAGGCAATGCTCCACCTGCTCGCCCGGTGCAACCGTCACCACCTGCGGGGTCATGATCTCCGCCACCGCGGTATCGCGCGAGGAGCGGTCACGCAGCACGATCTTGCGTGCATAGTCGCGCTCGGAAAGGATGCCTACCAGGCGCGGGCCATCCATCACCAGCACCGCACCGATGCCTTTGTCGGCCATCAGCCGGATCGCATCGATCACCGCCGCACCGGGCGCGACCGCATGTACTTCAGGGGACTTGCCGTCCAACAGTTGCCGTACCGACGTCATCTGCCTGCCCTCCCAGGGTGGGTTGCAGCGCCGATTCTGCCACGCCCGGTGCCAACCACGCGTCAACCAGATACAGCGGCCGCTGCTTGGACTCCTCGTACAGCCGCCCCAGGTATTCGCCGATCAGCCCCAGGGCGATCAACTGCACCCCGCCCAGGAACAGGATCACCGCCATCATCGTCGGCCAGCCGGCCACGCGGTCACCGTACAGGGCCGCCTTGACGATCACCCACAGGCCGAACACAAAGGCCACCGCCGCCGTCGCCAGCCCCAGGTAGGTGGCCGCACGCAAAGGGACGGTGGAAAACCCGGTGATGCCTTCCAGCGCGAAGTTCCACAACCGCCAGAGGCTGAACTTGCTGGAGCCGGCCAGGCGCGCATGCCGGTGGTAGGGCACCGCCACGCGGCGGAACCCGACCCAGCTGAAAAGCCCCTTCATGAAACGGTGGCGCTCGCGCAGCTCTCGCAGCGCCGAAAGCGCGCGGGGCGACAGCAGGCGGAAATCACCGGTGTCGGCCGGAATCGGCGTGGGCGACAGACGCCCGATCACCCGGTAGAACAGCGCCGCCGTGGTCCGCTTGCTCCAGCTTTCACCGTCGCGCACCAGGCGGGTGCCGTAGACATTGTCGAACCCTTCGCGCCAGCGCGCCACGAACTGCGGCACCAGCTCCGGCGGGTCCTGGCCATCGGCATCCAGGATCATCGCGGCGCCTTCGCGCACCTGGTCCAGGCCGGCGGTCAACGCCGCCTCCTTGCCAAAGTTGCGCGACAGGCGCAGGGCCGACACCCGCGCATCCACGGCAGCCAGCCCGCTGATCACCGCCCAGGTGTCATCGCTGCTGCCGTCGTCCACGTACAGCACATGACCGTCGATGTCGGCCAGGCCATCGAGCACCGCACACAGGCGCGGGTGCAGCTGCGGCAACGCAAGCGCTTCGTTGTGGGCGGCAATGACGAACGTCAGGCGGTCACGATTCATGCCCGGATTGTACGTCGCAGGCACGCCTGCGGCCCGCCGCTGCACTACTCCTGCAGATACCCTGCCCCGCCCAGCTGCCGGGCCTGGCGCTGGATCCATGCGGCACGCCGCTGCACATAGGGGCCCGGCTTGCCCGCGTTGTAACGGCGCGGTGCCGGCAGCACGGCCGCCAGGCGGGCGCTTTCAGCCGGGCTCAAGCGCGCGGCATCCTTGCGCCAGAAGGTCTGCGCCGCCGCCTGTGCGCCATAGACGCCATCACCGAACTCGGCGATGTTGGCGTACATCTCCAGGATGCGCTGCTTGGGCCAGAACGCTTCGATCAGCACCGTGTACCAGACCTCCAGGCCCTTGCGCACCCAGCTGCGGCCCTGCCACAGGAACAGGTTCTTGGCCACCTGCTGGCTGATCGTGCTGGCGCCGCGCAGGCGCCCACCGCGCGCGTTGTGGTCACGCGCCTTCTCGATGGCCTGCAGGTCGAAGCCATTGTGGTCGGGGAAGCGCTGGTCTTCGGCAGCCACCAGCGAAATGGGCAGGCTGGGGGCCATCTGGTCCAGGTCACGCCACTGGTAATGCAGACGGTAGGACCAGTCAGCCTGGCCCAGGGCTTCGCCGTAGCGCCACAGCATGACCGTGGACAGCGGCGGGTCGATGAAACGCAACACCAGCACCTGCAGGCAGCTGAACCCCACAAACAGCACCGGCAGCCACAGCAGCTGCCGCCAGCGCCGCCGCCGTGCGACCGGGGCGGCCGCCACCTTGTCCTGCTCTCCCCCTGCCCCCATTACTGGTGCATCCTTCTTCTATCTGGTTGTCGGCGCATTATCCGGCAACCGCCCCTGTTTCCGCGCGATGTGAGCCGATGACCGCCCAATCCGATTCCCTGATCCGTTTCCTGCTGCCCGACGCCGGCGTCCGCGGCGTACACGTGCGCCTGCACGCCACCTGGCAGCAGATCCTGTCCCACGCGGTCTATCCGGACAACGCCGCTGAACTGCTGGGCCAGGCCGCCGTGGCCTCGGCGCTGTTCACCGGCCATACCAAGGTTGACGGCCGCCTGTCGATCCAGCTGCGCAGCAACACCGCCCTGCGCGCCCTGTTCGCCGAATGCACCGCCGCCGGCACCCTGCGCGGCATCGCCCAGCTGGCCGAAGGGGGCGACGCGCCACGCGACCTGTCCACCCTCGGCGAGGGCGCGCTGCTGGCCATCACCATTGAAAACCCGGGCCTGGACCCGCGCGAACCGCAACGCTACCAGAGCCTGGTCGGTCTGAGCGCGGCCGAGCTGGACGAGGCCTTCGAAGATTACTTCCAGCAGTCCGAGCAGCTGCCGACCCGCCTTCTGCTGTCAGCCGACCGCGAGGGCGCCAGCGGCCTGCTGCTGCAGAAGCTGCCCGGTGACGAAGGCGACGATGATGGGTGGGCGCGCACCAGCGCGCTGTTCGAGACGCTGGGCAAGGCCGAGCTGCTGGCCACCCCCGCCGAAGACCTGCTGCACCGCCTGTTCCACGAAGAGAAGCCGGTGCTGGTGGGCGAAAAGCCGTTGTCGTTCGCCTGCTCCTGCTCGCGCGAACGGGTCGCGGCCATGCTCGAATCGCTGGGCGAGGAGGAAGCCCGTGCGGCCGCCGAGGACACCGGCGCCGTGGAAGTGCGTTGCGAGTTCTGCGGACAGGAGTATCACTTTCCGTTGACGGAGTTCGGCATACTGTTCCACGGTGCCGAGGGGAACATACCGGCGCCTGAACGGCTTCAATGAAACAGGCAGGTCTTGTGTTCTGGGGAGGATCAAGGCTTGTTAAGAATTCATAAACGCCCTAGGATCGAGTTCCCGCCCCAGCGGGAACTTCCGTTGTCCGCCCCTGTCTGAACTGGTCCGATGCGTACCTACCTGCGTCTACCGCTGGCCCTGCTGATCGCCCTTGGCGCGATCACGGGCGCGCATGCGCAGAGCAAGGACACCCGCACCGTCATTCCGGTCTGGAACAAGGGCAGTGGCAAGGTCGAGGCCCTGCTGTACCTGGAGCCCACCGGTGAACAGGCGGCAGGCGCACGCTGGCACTTCGGCCGCAATTCGCTGGATGCCGCCTTCGGCCTGTCCTCGGGCGATTCGCTGGGCCTGCTCTGCAACAGCAGCAGTGGCACCAGCATCAGCGGTCTGGCCAGTCATTGCATGCTGGCCAGCCTTGGCGATGAAGACGACGCGATCGGCGCCAACAACCGCCGTTTCACCGGCACGGCCGCACTGAACCGCGGCAGCAACCGTCTGGGCATCACCGCCGGTACCGGCCGTGAAACCCTGCCGGCATGGCTGGCTTCGCCGAACAAGACACCGTCCCTGCGCGCCGAACAGAACGACCTGACCGTCTTCGCCCAGCGCAATATCGGCCGTGAGGGCTTCGTGTCGATCGCCGGTACCTACGCCAAGGCACGCCTGGTGCCGCTGGCCGATGCCGCGCCGGCCATCGTCGACCGCTGGGACAGCAAGAGCCTGAGCCTGGGCGCCGGCTACGGCAATTTCAGCGGCAGCATCATCGGCCGCGTGGTCGACGTTCCCGGCAAGCCGGGCAAGTGGGAAGGCCTGGGCATCGGCCTGACCTGGCGTACCCCGTGGTCGGGCCAGCTGACCGTCGGCGCCGAGAACGTGATCAGCCGCGGCAAGAATCCGTTCTCGCCCCGCAATGAAAGCAACGACGACGGCACCGTGCCGTACGTCCGCTACGAACAGGATCTCTGATCCCTGCCGGGCCGGACGATCCGGCCACGCCATCGACTTCAGGGAAAGGGGCACCGCACGGTGCCCCTTTCTGTTTCTGCGTGCGTCACTGCCGAGCCCCCGTCCCGTGCGGGTTACATATGGATACATGACGACATGTATCAATTGAAAATTTTTTTTCACGTGAATGCGACGGCGTGCACCTGCCCCACCCTCAGCGCAGCGCAAGCCACTGAAATTGCTACGTATATTTCTCTGCCGCAGGTAACCGAGACAATTCTTAACACAGCTTTAATTTTCCGTGGAGGCTCGTTACTATCGGTTCAGCCTTGCGTTTTTTGGTGCCCATTTTTGGGAGCCGTCGCACAGGCATTACCCCAGCCAAGATTTCCTTGGAGAGAGAGAGCCAATGAATTTCAAGTCCAACAAGCTGCGCGATGCGGTTGTCATCGCGCTGGTCGCCGGTGCTTCCGTCGCGACCGCCCACGCCCAGGAGGCCACCGGTGCAACCAACCTGGATCGCATCCAGGTCACCGGTTCGCGCATCCGTTCGGTTGACCTGGAAACCCAGCAGCCGGTCCTGACCCTGAGCCGCGAAGCGATCCAGCAGACCGGCCGCACGAACGTGGCCGAAGTGCTGCAGCAGATCGCCACCAACGGTGCAGCGATCAACACCCAGTTCAACAACGGTGGCGACGGCTCGGCCGGCGTCGACCTGCGCAACCTGGGTTCGCAGCGCACCCTGGTGCTGGTCAATGGCCGTCGCTGGGTGCAGGCCCTGGACGGTACCGTCGACCTGAACACCATCCCGACCGCCATCGTCGAGCGCATTGAAGTCCTGAAGGACGGCGCCTCCTCGATCTACGGTTCGGACGCGATCGCCGGCGTGGTCAACATCATCACCCGCGACAACTTCAACGGTGGCGAAGCGCACGTCTACTACGGCCAGTTCAGCAAGGGTGACGGCGAACGCCAGGCCCTGGACCTGACCCTGGGCAGCAGCAACGACCGCAGCAGCCTGGTGTTCGGCGCGAGTTACGTGAAGGAAAAGGCCGTGATGGCCAGCGCGCGCAAAATCTCGCGTGACCCGGTGTACAGCCTGGGTGCGTCGGAGTACAGCGGCCAGACCGCATCGGGCGGCTTCTGGGACCTGACCATCGATGACGTCGGCACCGACGACTACGCTGCATGGAGCGCACTGGCCGGCAGCGAAGACGAAGCCACTGCCGACCGCGCGGGCGTGGTCCGTCGCGTGATCAATCCGGATGCCGACGGCCGCAACCTCGGCAACTACCACGACTTCGCCAACAGCGACCGCTACAACTACGCCGCTGACAACTACCTGCGCACCCCGCAGGAACGCAAGTCGATCTACATCCAGGGCCGTTACGACCTGACCGATTCGATCGCACTGCGCACCGATGCCCTGTACAACCAGCGCACCTCGGCCCAGCAGCTGGCTGGTTACCCGCTGAGCGCGGGCAGCTACCTGGGCGGTGACCAGGGCCTGTCGGCCGACAGCTACTACAACCCGACCAACGGCACTGCCAACGCGCGCGAACTGAACTGGAACCGCCGCCTGGTCGAGCAGGACCGCTTCTACGAACAGGACGTCAAGACCTTCCATTGGTACGGCGGCCTGGAAGGCTCGTTCGAAGCGGCCGGCCGCTACTTCAACTGGGATGCGGGCGCCAGCTACAACGTGTCCGACCAGGTCGATACCCAGATCGGCGACGTCAACATGGGTAACCTGTACGCCGCCACTGGCGCGTCGTTCATGGATACCGATGGCGTGGTCAAGTGCGGTGCCCCGGGCGCGGTGATCGCTGGCTGCGTGCCGTTCAACCCGTTCAGCAGCGCCGGCAACATGCCGCAGGAGCAGCTGGACTACATTCTGTTCAACGCCAAGGACAAGTACCAGAACAAGTCCAAGTCGTTCACCGCCAACCTGTCCGGCGACATCGTCGAACTGCCGGGCGGCATGATGGGCTTCGCCGCCGGCGTCGAAAAGCGCAAGGAATCGGGCTACGACATGCCCGACGCCTTCGTTTCGGCCGGTCTGAGCTCGGGCAACGCCCGCCAGCCGACCTCCGGTTCGTACGACCTGACCGACGTCTACCTGGAACTGGCCGTGCCGCTGCTGAAGGACCTGCCGGGCGCCAAGTCGCTGGAATTCAGCGCCGCCACCCGTCGTTCGGACTACAGCAACTTCGGTGACACCATCAACAGCAAGTTCGGTTTCAAGTGGAAGCCGATCGAAGACGTGATGGTCCGCGGCAACTGGGCCGAGGGCTTCCGCGCCCCGTCGATCTCCAACCTGTTCGGCGGCGCCAGCCAGTCCTACGACACCTACGGCGATCCCTGCTCCAGCGACAGCCCGTACATCGGCACCGCTGCCGTGGCCGCCCGCTGCGCCGCGGCTGGCATCTCGCCGGCCTACACCCAGCGTGACGGCTACAACAAGCAGACCGCCTATCCGTTCGAGTGGACCTCCAACGAAGGCCTGAAGCCGGAAACCTCGACCTCCAAGAGCCTGGGCATCGTGTTCAGCCCGAGCTTCGTGCCCGGCTTCGACGTGTCGCTGGACTGGTGGAAGATCAACATCAAGGACGTGATCAGCCGCCCGACCGTGGGCTACATGTTGAACCAGTGCTATGTGGAAGGCAGCGCTGGCTGGTGTGACGTGGTGGCCAACTCGGGCCTGACCCGCAACGCGCTGGGCGAGATCACCTACTTCGCACGCTCGCTGCAGAACCTGGGTGAGCTGGAAGTGGAAGGTTACGACCTGACCATGCGCTACCAGCTGCCGGATACCCGCTTCGGTTCGTTCTCCTTCGTGTGGGACAGCGTCTACATGAGCAAGTACCGCACCAAGGCGACCCCGGAATCGGAATGGGATCCGTCGGAAGTGGGCCTGTACTCGCAGAGCGCACCGACCTGGCGCATCCGTTCGAACCTGTCCACCACCTGGACCTACGGTGACTTCGGTGCCAGCTGGACCGTGCGTTACTTCTCGGGTCTGGAAGAAGACTGCGCCTACCCGGGCGTGGCCAACCTGTGCAGCAACCCGGACCGCATCGGCCTGGACGGCGCAGTTGATCCGCGCAACCACCTGGCCTCGACCACGTACCACGACCTGCAGCTGCGCTACAACCTGCCGTGGAACGGCACCGTGTCGGTGGGCGTGAACAACGTGTTCGAGAAGGAACCGCCGGTGGCCACCCAGGCCTTCGCCAACTCCTTCGACTACCAGTACGACACCCCGGGGCGCTACATGTACATGGAGTACCGTCAGCGCTTCTGATCGAGGCCTGTTCGTAGCGTAAAACACCAGGACGGGGCCCTTCGGGGCCCCGTTTCTGTTTCTGTGCCGTGCAGCGCGCGACGCATCCCGCGTGCAACGAAAAAGGCCGTGGCACTGCCACGGCCTTTGGCCAGCGCGCGTCGTTGCTTTCGCGATCAGCCGTTCGGGATCAGCGTCTCGATCAGATGCTCGACATAGGCCTCGAAATCTTCGCGCGCCTGCTTGGGCTGCTGCAGCTGCAACGACAGCTGCAGGAAACCGACATAGGCGGCGTAGGCCAGCCGCGCGCGATGGCGGGCATCGGTGGAACTCAGCCCGGCCTGGCGGAACGAGGCGATCAGATAGTCCAGCCGACGCTGCGAAACGCGGTCGATCACCGGCCGCACCATCGGGTGGTCCAGGGCCTTCAGCAGCTCGCTGTAGATGATGTGCGGCTGCACTTCATGGGCCACCATCTGGAACAGCTGGCGCAGGCGTGCACGCGGGTCGGGCACATCTTCCAGGCTGCCAAACACCTGTTCCTGCTCGAACAACTCCCAACGTTCCAGCGCCGCCTGCAACAGCGCGTCGCGCGAGGGGAAGTGCCAGTAGAAGCTGCCCTTGGTGACACCCAGGCGGCGTGCCAGGGGCTCCACCGCGACGGCACCCACACCTTGTTCAGCAATCAGGTCGAGGGCCGCCTGGGCCCAGTCTTCGGCGCTCAGGCGGCTGTTGCGGCCGGCACGCGGTTCGCCGGCGGAAGGGTCAGGTTGATTCATGGGCTGATTTAACCATACGCCGGGGTTCGTTGCAGTATGCCGTTGCGCCAGCAACCGTCTTTCCCCCGGCTACGGCTGTTCCGCAGCGCACCATACCCAGCAGTATTGACTTCCGCCACGGCCGATCCATACTATCAAGTATGGTCACACCTTCTGCCGCTGCCGCGTTCACCGATCTGCGCCTGGAGGCCGCCCACGGCGCCCATCTGGCTGCCACCGCCAATACCAGCGGACGGCGTGGTCGGGTGCTGTTCGCGCACGGCTTCGGCCAGACCCGCCACGCGTGGAACGCGACCGCCCGCGCATTGTCGGCTGCCGGCCTGCAGACCCTGGCCTACGATGCGCGCGGCCATGGCGATTCGGACTGGAATGCCGCCGACCTGCCCTACCACGGCGAACAGTTCGCCGACGACCTGATCGTGCTGGCCGGCGAACAGGCGCGCCCGCCGGTACTGGTGGCCGCCTCGATGGGCGGTCTGTTCGGCCTGCTTGCCGAAGCGCGCTGGCCGGGCCTGTTCTCGGCCATGGTGCTGGTGGACATCACCCCGCGCTGGGAGACCGCTGGCGTGGAGCGCATCCTGGCTTTCATGACCACCCACCCCGAGGGCTTCGCATCGCTGGCCCACGCCGCCGATGTGATTGCCGGCTACCTGCCGCACCGCCCGCGCAAATCCGAAGCGTCGCTGCGCGCACTGCTGCGCGAGGACGACCAGGGCCGCTGGCGCTGGCACTGGGACCCGCGCCTGGTGGCCGAGCTGGCCCGCGACAGCGAACAGCACCAGGACGCACTGGCCGAAGCCGCGCGCCAGGTGAAGTGCCCGCTGCTGCTGGTCAGTGGCGGCCGCAGCGACCTGGTCACGCCGCAGACCGTGGCCGAATTCCTGGCATTGGCGCCGCACGCGCGCCACGTACAGTTGCCGCAGGCCACGCACATG
>PJTS01000882.1_pt1 | contig 13694 bp, 14 predicted proteins | sample 1512251 | NCBI WGS metagenome assembly PJTS01 (sample SAMN08177686, study PRJNA422409) | Soil metagenome, whole genome shotgun sequencing project. | isolation source: Soil (2) enriched on wood chips: alkali lignin treatment | place: USA: Madison | collected 2015-01-15 | reverse complement strand
TAATCGCTTCGTTGGATATATTACCATTGCAGATAGTATCAAAGAAGATTCCGCACAGACCATACAACTCTTGCACAAGCTCGGAGTGAAAGCGACCATGCTAAGTGGAGATAAGAGTACGGTCGTCGCTTATGTAGCGAAGGAATTGGGTATTGATAAAGCCTATGGAGATCTTCTTCCGGAAGATAAGGTGAATAAAGTCAAGGAGATAAAGGCTATTGGTGAAAGTGTGGCTTTCGTTGGTGATGGCGTCAATGATGCCCCCGTAGTGGCCTTGAGTGATGTTGGTATAGCTATGGGGGGACTGGGCAGTGATGCAACCATTGAAACCGCCGATGTAGTCATACAAGATGACAAACCATCTAAGATACCAATGGCAATTAATATTGGTAAACAGACCAAAAAAGTAGTTTACCAAAATATAGGATTGGCATTTGTGGTCAAGGGGGTGGTTTTGATCCTTGGCGCCGGAGGATTGGCAACGATGTGGGAAGCGGTCTTTGCGGATGTGGGTGTTTCTCTTATCGCTATACTGAACGCCATCCGGATCCAGAAGATGAAGTTCTAAATCAATTTTCATTTATGATGTGCTTACCCTTCAAGTTGAAATATTGGAAGGGTAGGTCTTCTATTGTCCAATTTTTAATTCTCCATTACATGAATATAGTCCAATTTATATCGACCCTATTTATCCTATGGTTTGTATTTCTAATGTTCCCTATATTGTTGAGCGCTCAGGATAGTCTTGCACTTAAAACAAGTAGTGGAATGCAATTTTCCGCTGTTGATAACCACGATTTCCAGTTGCGGAAGTTTGTCGTTCCAACAGCGCTTATAGCCTATGGTGCGAGCAGCTTTGCCATCCCGAAAATGAAGAAATGGGACTTACAGACCCGGAATGAAGTGCTGCATAAGAATCCGGCAAGGACAACAATAGACAATTATACCCAATATTTCCCTGCAGCGATGGTGTACGGTCTCAATGCATTTAATGTTGAAGGACTTCACAATTTTAAGGACCGCACGCTTATTTATCTTACTTCGCAGCTGATTTCAGGGGCGATTGTGTTTCCTGCCAAACAGTTTATAGCTGAAGAGCGTCCCGATGGATCCAATAAGAAATCCTTTCCTTCAGGCCATGCGGCGACCGCATTTGCGACAGCCCATTTTATGTATAAAGAATATCGTGATAAAAATGTATGGCTCGGTCTTGCAGGATATCCTTTTGCGGCATTTACTGGTATATATCGAGTGATCAATAATAGACACTGGGTGAGCGATATCGTTGCAGGCGCGGGAATAGGTATCGCCTCCACTGAGCTAGCCTATTGGTTGTACCCAAAGATGACAGCTTTATTTAAAGGGGGAGAACAGCGACCAGGGCAATCTGCATTTATACCCTATATAGGACATAATAGGTTTGGAATAAATGCTGTAAGATCATTTTAATAAACTTTTTAAACACTAATTTCTTGTAAAATAGCAAACCCAATGATTCGGGTATCTTATAGGATTTGGTCGAGCCTGCGTATAGCTTTCGTCTTACCTGCTTCGTATTGCGTCCACTATGCATCCGACATGAGTCCATGGTGAGTCCGAGTTAAACACGGTATAACAGTGGTATGAAGATGTACTCATTATGGTCTTATGTCGACTGAGGGGCGAAGAAGGGCATATTCTGTCCCAAATCAGGTCCGAACTTAAATCGAATAAAGAATAAGATACGGATATCGTTCCGGAAAGCTAAAAGTATAGTATGTTAATCAATTAAAATGTATAATATGTAAATACAATCGTATAAATATTAAATACGTTAAAATTGAAATATTTAACTTTATCCATATATAAGTATAGATTTTGTATATTTTCCAAAGGTTGCTGAATTGAAAAGAGCTGACATTTATTTTGCCACGAGTTTTTCATAGAGTGGCCAGAGTTCCGCAAGGTCATCATCTGATTGTGCTTCTGGATAGTGTTCATCATGGAGATTGCGGATTTCGACACCCTGTCCCTGGTCATTTACCACAACAGCGGCCCGAAGTTCGTCGGTTCCATCATAATAAATGCCCACACCAACAAGCTCGCCATTGAGAATAATTTCACTGACAATATACTTTCTTGCAGCCTTACCTTTGTGGGTATTATGACCACTAGAAATCGTGTTTCCTTTGTTATAATGTCTTTCCATAAGCATAGAACACTGGAAATATCAATTTGTTGTTTTTTTTAGCTATTTTCTGCCTTCATGCGATCGAAAATAATTTAAAATAGTTCGAAATATTCCATAGAAAAGGGGGCTTACCTTATATTTGTAATACAATGGAAAAGAAAACATATCTTATTTTTGGCATTAGTAAGGGATTGGGAAGGGCAATCACACTGCAGCTTCCAGATCAGTCTGATGTTGTATTTGGAGTGTCCAGAAGTAAACCCGATTATTTGGAGGACAACGCTAATGTGTGTTGGGTGCCGGCTGATCTATCCAACCCTGTGGAGGCTGTTAACGCAATCAAAGACAGGATAAAAAATACAAAAATTGACTATTTTATCTATAATGTTGGTATTTGGGAGAATAACGCTTTTAGCGATGACTATGATTTTGCGTCTTCTCCGGTAGCGGAGATTAGCGGCCTGATCAATACCAATGTCACTTCATGTATTTTAAATATTCAATCAGCATTGGAAAATTTGAAGCAGGCCGAAAATGCCAAAATTATTTTGATCGGTTCTACATGGGGGCTTGACAACCACAATGGAAGGGAAGTTGCGTTTTCAGCAACAAAATTTGCGCTTCGGGGTGTGGTTCATGCATTGAGAGAACAACTCCGACCTGATCAGATTGCAGTATCTATATTGAACCTTGGTTATCTGGCAACAGCGCCTGATGAGGAGAATAATCTGGAAACGACCACTCATGAAACAAATGACGATCTTATACCATTATCGGATGTCATTCAGGCGTTAAGATTTATTATCTCGACATCAAAAGCAAGTTGTGTGAAAGAGATTCATATGCCGGCAATGAATGACAGGAATGTATAATGATCCGAATGCAGGAGATGTAGATCCCTATTGTTCTAATGGCCAGTTACAAACTTTAATCCAAGAATAGAGGCGATTAGCGTACCGATAAAGAATAGACGCCAGAAGCTTACGGGATCTTTAAATACAAGGATTCCTATAATGACTGTGCCGACAGCTCCGATACCCGTCCATATTGCATAAGCGGTTCCTAAGGGAAGTCCTTGTACGGATTTGATCAATAACACCATACTGACGATAAGACATAATACGAAGATACCGTACCAGGTATAGATCGCATTGCCTGATACCTCTTTTGTTTTTCCCAGACTGTAAGTGTATCCTACCTCAAAGAGTCCGGCGATGATTAAAATTACCCAATTCATATTGTATTATTTTATACAAAGATCAGTAATGATATCTCGCTAACATTTTACAATTGTTAAAAAAACAAGGGGGCTAATCATCGCGGAATTTTTTGGGGGAGAGGCCTGTGTTTCGCTTAAAATACCTGCAAAATAAACTTGTATTGCCAAATTCGAGTTCATTGCTGATTTCTTTAATGGATCGACTAGAGGACTTCAACAGTGATTTTGCATGCATGATCACGACATGATCTATCCATTCGACAATGGATTTCCCCGTTCTGCGTTTTAATAATGTGGTGAGGTATTGTGCTGTGATGTGCAATTTTTCCGCATAAAATTTTGCGCTACGTTGTTGATTGGCATATTTCGAGATTAAAACATAGAAATTATCAATAATCTCATCTGTTCGATTTGTTGATTGGCTGCTGCTTTTTGGTAAGCCCGTATAGGCTTCGGATAGCATTGTGATCAGGGCAATGATCAAATATTGGAGTACCTCAGTTTTTTTTGAGCTTGGTCCTTTCTGATAATAGCGCTGAAGGAAATGAACGAATTCTTGTTGCAGGGTCTGTTCTTCTGTATTTAATCGGATAACGGGGCGCCAACGTATCTGATCATTTGTTATAAATTCGCGTAAAAGTGGAAATGTGCTAATAAAATCCAAGGAGATACCCACTGTGATCATTTCTGCGTTTTCACTGGCCCATTGCGGGTCTATTGTTAATTGTGGGAGTATCACCACGGTATCATTGGCGTTGATTTCATGGGATAAAAAATGGATATTGGCCCGCATGCTACCTTTTAACATAAAGCTGATGACCAGTCCTTCAAATTGATGCTTGTTGTCCACCAGTTCCTGTGAAAGCGCATTGGTCTGATGGAGAATAAAGATTCCTTTTGATTTTAGCTGTGTATCAATTGTATAGTGGTGATGAACCTGGTCTAATGTGTAAAATTGAGTCTTCATGAGTTGACTAAAAATAAGGATTGACCAAAGCGGTATCCACTGCTTTGGACCACTCATTTTGTTCCAATGCTTGTTTGTTCCAAGCCAATTCATTGCGCTGTAAAAAATCTATTTCCTGTTTCTGCATGTTATAGTTTATGATCAACGATAAATACTAATATTATAGTAAGGATAAATATAAGTAGTTTCGTAGAACCTGGCTTTAATTTTTATCGCAGGAAATAATTTTTACCAAAACATTACCAATGCAGGACAAAAAATATTATTTCATTGCAGATTTGTTGTATTTGTTGCGATAGGCCAAAGGAGAGAGGCCAGTAACTTTACGAAATATTTCCCTAAAGGCTTTCGAATCGGAATAGCCTACTTCATACATGACTTCGTTTACTGTTTTTCCAGAGATTTCCAGTTCTTTTTTTGCAGATTCGATTTTGACACGTTGTAGATATTCAATCGGTGTATTACCGGTCGCTTTTATAAATCGCCGGTCGAAGTTCCGTCGGCCTACGGTAAATCGTTCTGAAAGTTGTTGAATGGAAATCTTCTCAGCGAAATTATGCTCTATATACTCCTGCGCTTTGATGATCATCTCATCTCCATGCCTTTTTTGACCATTAAAGATAACGAAATCAGATTGTTGTTGCCGGTCAAGGTCAATCTGGAATATCTTGGAACAATAGATTGCTGTCGGCCGATCATAATACTTCTCAACCAGATAAATGAGCAAGTGTAAAAATGAATATCCACCACCATTGGTACAAATGCCTTCTTCATCTGTTATAATACTGTCAGTCTTCATGGTGATATTGGGAAATAACTGCTTGAAATTTGTTTCAGCACTCCAATGGATTGAACAGTTTTTCTTTTCCAACAGACCTGCAGAGGCGAGTATATAGGCTCCGGTACACATGCTGGCCACATTGGCACCATGGGTATATTGATTGCGTATCCAGTCAAGAAACGGGGTGTTTTGAGCATCCAATGCTGTAAAGTTCGGGGCGACGGCAGGAATTACGATTAGATCGGTCTTGATGATGTCGGTAATTTCTTTCTGCGGCATCACCGCAAGTAAGCCATTCAAGAAAACGGACTGCTTTGAAAGACCGACCAGTTCAATTTTAAACATCGTCTTATCATGATTCTGATGGTAGTACCTATTGGCTTCAGTAAAGATATGATAGGTACCCACAATGCATGACAGTGTATTGGGGCCAGTCTGAACTTCGGGGACCAAAATTGTTAGGTGTTTCATCTTTCTTGGTTTAACATTGCTTAATCTAATTGCTGATCTATTACTCAAATATAAGAAAATGTGTTGTCCAAATCAACCGCTCACAATGTCTATTTGGCACCCTGTTTTAGATTTAAAATGTCGATATCTTTGATTTATATATGGTAGAGTTGATGATTAAGTGATTGAAAAATAAATACTAACAAAAAAAATAGATGATGAAAAAACTGGATTTTACAACCGATATAATCGTTGAAGCGAAACCGCAGCAGGTATTTGATGCGATTATCAATGTTCGTGGCTGGTGGTCAGAGAACATTGAGGGAGCTACAGAGGCACTAGATGATGTATTTTCTTATCACTACCAGGATATACACCAGTGTAAGGTAAAGGTCGTTGAAATACAGCACGACGTCAAAGTTGTATGGCAGGTGTTGGAGAACGATTTCAAATTTACGACCGATAAACAGGAATGGGTGGAGAGCTATGTAATCTTTGATATTATTGATCTTGGCGGTAAGACGCAATTAAAATTTACGCATCAGGGGCTGGTACCTGATATGGAATGTTATGATGTCTGTCAGGCTGCCTGGACATATTATATCCATGAAAGTCTGAAACAATTGATTCTAACAGGGCAGGGACTTGCTACGCCCAAAGAGAGCGTGCTGTCCCTGGCGGAAGTTAAAGAACAATTATTGGCGAAACAAAAGGGTAAAAGTATCTATCATAGATTGCTGATTAAAACCCCAGTTGAAAAAGTATATTGGGCAATCACGACTCAGGAAGGGTTGGCAGGCTGGTGGACACCCGATACCATTGCTGCACCTGCGGTAGGAAGCATCTTGCGGTTTGGCTTTGGCCCGGATTATTTCAAAAAGATGGAAGTCCTTGCGTTATATCCCTATGCACTTGTCGCTTGGCAATGTAAGGAAGGCTTTGAGGAATGGATAGGCACAACACTGACATTTGAATTGATACCACATCAGCAAGGCTGTACACTTTTATTCCATCACGATGGTTGGGACAATTATAGTGGGGAATTTGCCTCCTGTAGCTATGATTGGGCATTGTTCTTCAGGAGCCTGAAATTTTTGTGTGAAACAGGAAAAGGTTTTCCTTACCCTGAATTCAATAAGTAAGGCACAAACGCTTCACCTAGATTCAGATTGAGGGGGGAGTCAGTTTTCGCTCACCGTATGAGCATTGATTTATTTAAGAAGGATTTGGAAAAATTTAATTTAGACGCTGATGCAAAAGCAGTCCCAATTATATCGTAATAATTGGGACTGTCATATTTAGCAGAAGACGGATTGTTCACGACGAGGTTTTTCGCTGACAGACATGTGCAAATAGAACCAGAAGTAGACAACAGAGCTGGTAAATACCGGATCGTTCCACGGGCCGTCGGTGTTTCGACCAACGTCCAAACTAGGAAATCGAATAGTGCATCGCCTATTTGACCTTCCTGTCTATGATCTGGAGGCTGTCTTTTGGAAAACGGTTTTTTAGCCAAAGACGCAATTTTAATTGTTGTCCTTCAGCTAAAGGATTTTTTGACGAATAAATAAAAGCAACAACATTCGCTAAACTATCTTTTTTTGCATAATACTGCTGCTGTCCTATGCTATAGGACTGTAGTTCTGGAAAAAGCACTGTTAGATCTTTATCTAATTGCGGGCTTGCTACCTGATATTTCGCAAGTTCATTGTTGAGCGCCCGTATGGTTAAATCTTTATCATTTACAGCAGCACTTCTTTTGTCGATTTCACTTAGGATTGTCGTTTTTAGATCGAGGCTATCCTGTCGAATGACCAGATCAGTTTGCGCGATACCAAATGATTCCATGGATTTTTTCAGCGTTGCAATTTCTTGGTCACTAAATTTCTTTGCTAAAAAGGCTAATTCTAAACGTTTCGGTTTAGTGAGCAATTTTTCGTAGACGACTGTGTAACCTTTATCACTAAATTGTTGTTGAACAAATTGTTTAACCTTATTCGTGTATTTCTTCTCCTGTAGGAGGTTATAAGCGAAGTATAAGCTTGGTATTACCAAAGCAAGAATAATCAGGGTGATGCTCTGACTTATTCTTTTTTCCCGTTTTGGATCAACATAATGTTTCTTGGGATATCTGAGGTATTTTACGATGGTAAATGTCGCTATACATATAAATACACAATTGATAATGTAGAGAAATAAAGCCCCAGCAAAATAACTTAGGTTGCCGATCGCCAGTCCATAGCCTGCGGTACAGAGCGGAGGCATCAGTGCTGTCGCAATGGCCACACCCGGTATTGGATTCCCTTTGTCTACCCTCGTTATGGCGATAACACCCACCAATCCGCCAAAAAGTGCAATAAGTACATCATAGATGTTGGGCGAGGTACGGGCGAGCAACTCGGATTGCGCCTCTTTAAATGGGCTCAGGAGAAAATAGCAGTATGATACAATCAGACTGATCAACGTTGCAATCAATAAATTCTTGATTGATTTCTTTAAGAGTTGAAAATCAAATGTACCCAATGCAAAACCAGCACCCACAATCGGCCCCATCAGTGGGGAAATAAGCATAGCGCCAATGATTACCGCGGTTGAATTCACATTGAGGCCGACAGAGGCAATCACTATGGCACAGGCCAAAATCCATGCATTGGCACCGCGGAATGAAATATTGTTGATTACATTATCAAGAACGGCTTCTTTTCGTTCCTCTCCTGGATGTAAATCGAAAAATTGGAGTATCTTATTCATAACAGATTGTTTTTCTCTATGCGAATATACATAAGAGAACTGATTGTTCTTAAATGAAAGAAGTTTACTACCTTAGAAAAACGGAATAGGTAGCGTTACCATTACAGGATGAGTTTAGCAAGGATTCAACAGATCATTAGGTACATTGAAGAACATTACAATGAAGACCTTTCCATTGAAAGACTGGAGCAGCTGTCTAATTATTCCTACCGAAATACACAACGCATATTTAAAGGGATTTTCAATGAATCGATTGGGGCCTTTCAAAAACGATTAAAACTTGAAAACGCATATAAAAAGCTGATTTATACAGATGAATCCATTAGCTCGATCGCTTATGCGGTTGGCTTTGATAGCCTGCAATCTTTTTCCAAATCCTTCAAAAAACAATTTGCACATTCGCCCAGTGATGCACGGGATGACAAGACAAGCATTTTTCAGGATTTTATTGCTGGAATAGCAGTAGAACATCAATCTCTCCATCATGATATTGTCTTTTTGAGGGCACAACAGGTTTTTAGTATTGGAATACATACGGACCAATACCGAAATAGAGAAATTGATCAGTTATGGGCGGATATTGATACCTTGGTTGCCGCAGATTTTAGTGCACATTATTACGGCATTATCGTGGATCAGCCTTTGATTACCGACCGGCTGAAATGTAGATACGAAGCCTGTGTGGATCAAGATCCTGCAAGTCCGTTGTTTTTCCCGCGCTATATTATGGGGGGACGATACCTCCGATATATTCACAAAGGGGACTATCACGGGATAATGGATACGTATAGACGGATTTACAAAGAGAGTCTTTTGCAAGGTGCTTACGCATTTGACAATGATCCTATTCTGGAGCACTATGTGAAAAATGAGACGAATACAGCTCATGTTAACGATTATGTCACCGAAATTCTAATTCCGCTACAGAAAAAATAGTTGTCAATTTTGGACAACATATGATTGGGATTTATCCCGTTTTTTGTCGGAAATAAGAATTTTTAAAATGATAAAAAACATGCAAATCGTAATGATCACGTTATTAAGCATTCTTTCTTCCTGTAAGCAAGAAGAAAATTATCGTCCTTCAACGGATACTACAATCCAATATCGCATGCCTGAAGAATCGGCCTTGCATGAGGGAACCTGGCTTCAGTGGCCACATCAATATCAGTATGGTATTACCTATCGCAATCGGCTGGACGCCACCTGGGTCAAGATGACTGAGGCGTTGGTTAAAGGGGAAAAAGTTCATATCATCGCCTATGATGATACCGAAAAAAATAGGATTACCGCCTTGCTACGTGATGCAGGAATTTCGCTAAACAGTATTGATTTTAAAGTTTATCCGACAGATGATGTCTGGGTGCGGGACAATGGTCCTATCTATGTGCATGACCAAGCGGGTGAATTGGTGATTCAAGACTGGGGTTTTAATGGCTGGGGCGAAAAAGCTGAATTTGAAAACTGTGATCAGGTTCCAGCTAAAATAGCAAAAGACCAAGGGCTTAAACGCGTTGATCTAAACAAGTTGATGGTTAATGAGGGTGGAGCTGTAGAAATAGATGGCAAAGGTACACTGCTCGCGACCAAAAGTGCGATTTTGAACAGTAATCGAAATGCTGGTATGACGCAAAGACAGGCGGAAGCGATCTTTACCAAGTATCTGGGGGCCACCAATTTTATCTGGTTGGAAGGTAGGGCAGGCCTGGAAATTACGGACATGCATATTGATGGCTTTGCTAGATTTGCCAGTCCGAATATTTTAGTGACGATGGATGCCGAGGATTTACTAGAATGGGAAGTTCCACAACAGGATATTAACAAACTATATGCAGCAAAAAATAGTGCGGATATCGCTTACCAGATTGTTAAACTTCCGCTAACGCAAAATAATGTGGAAACAGCGTATGGTAAAAAATTAGATTATAAAGGCTCATATGTAAACTATTATATCGGAAATACCTGTGTATTGGTACCTAATTATAATGACCCCAATGATCTTGTCGCCAATAAGATTATCCAAAGCCTCTATCCAGGAAGAGTCGTCATCGGTATTGATGTTCGAAATCTATACGCTAATGGCGGAATGATTCACTGTGTAACCCAGCAACAACCTCAATAATTTACTTCGAGGATCTAAATTGGAGAATCGCTACTCGTATAATTAAATTTCATTTTTTGACTTAAGTCAATGTTTAGGGAAAAACAGCTGCTGATCTTTGTCCTCAGACTATGAAACCACTGAATAAGTAATGTCCTTTTTTAGCGCTTTACTTGTTCAAGACACTTTATCAGGGTGTAAGCCTTGGTAAAGTGTTTTTATAACATGATGGGACAGCGGTTGTACATAATGTCATCCTGTGCTATAGGATGGCATATAACATATTGATTAAATTAAAAAATGATGGAGAATCTATTGGAAGTATTTGGAAGTAATGCACATGAAAGGGTTGAACGTGCGCTGACAGAACTCCGTACGGGAAGAGGTATTTTACTCATTGACAATGAGGATAGGGAGAACGAAGGTGATCTTATTTTTTCGGCTGAAAAAATGAACCATGCGGATATGGTGCAGATGATCCGCTATTGCAGTGGCGTAATCTGTCTATGTCTGACGCATGAAAAAGCAGATGAACTGGAATTACCTTATATGGTCAATGATAATTCAAGTCCGTTTCAAACGCCGTTTACGGTTTCTATTGATGCAAGATTGGGTGCTACAACTGGGCTTTCGGCGGGGGATAGGCTTGCGACTATAAAAGCAGCGTCTGCGATTGGCGCCAGCCCAGAAGACCTGGTACGCCCAGGGCATATTTTTCCGTTAAGAGCCCATGTCGATGGCGTACTGGGTAGAAACGGACATACTGAGGGTAGTATTGACCTGATGCGTTTGGCGGGCTTACAGCCGTTGTCGGTATTATGTGAGCTTATGAATGAGGATGGTAGCATGTCACGTTTACCACAAATTGTGGCATTCGCATTAAAAGAGGGGCTTACTGTCCTGTCAATAGCAGATATTATCGCTTACCGCCAATCAAATTAAATAGAAAATTGATCAGTCATGATCACAAATTATATTGTTTATGAACGAGAAAGATTCAAAAAAAATACGTTCGGTATTTACTGTGAAAGACAAAAAATACCTCACTCCACATCTTATTCGGGTAGTTTTCGAGATTAATGAAGAACAACTTGTCTGGCTTTCGGGTGTTCGATCCGGTTCCAATAATAAACTGTTTATTTCAACATCGGATGAAGAAAAGCCTCAAGTAAGAACCTATACAAATCGTCAAATAGATCTCGTAGCAAAGGAACTTTCTATTGATTTTGTCCACCACGGAGATGATGGCCTGGCATCAACATGGGCGATAAATGCTGCAGTTGGGGACTCTCTGGAAATCGGTATGAAAGAAAGTATGAGAACCTTGGTTCCGGATGCAGCACATTATTTAATTGCTGGTGATGCGACCGCTTTACCTGTCATTGCGGCTATTTTGGAACAGCTACCGTCAGGAGTGAAAGTCAAGGCCTTTATTGAAGTTGCGACAAAAGAAGATGAACTTGTGCTTTCTACGCCTGCCGATGTAGATCTGGAATGGATCCATAACCCACATCCCGAGCAAGGAAGTGTACTCGCAGAGCGCGTAAAGGCATTTGAATTTGATGACAATGGTTTGGCCAGCTATATCTATCTAGCGGCAGAATATGATATAATTAAAACGTTGCGCCATTATTTTCGCGTCGAAAAGTACTGGAATCCCAAAGAGATGTATGCCTGTTCGTATTGGAAAATCGGCGCGAAAGAAGGGGAGCATTCGGATGAAATAAAACCTTAAAGCTTGATCATTACGATAGATTTGTCCTTTCAATTTTGCTAACTTTGCTGTTTAGTGACTTAGAAAAGATGCATGAATGATCTATTGATATCATATATAACAAGTAAGATAACTGTAACAGATGAAGAACTTAGTACTATACTCGGTTTTTTCAAGCCTATCAAATTAAAGAAAAATGAACTATTGCTGGCGAATGGAGAGATTAGCCAGCGTTCATTTTTTGTTGTCAAGGGTTGTCTACGGATCTTTTTTATCAATGAAAATGGACAGGAAGCGATACGTTATTTTGCTTTTGAGAACCAATTTGCGACTGCACTTGTCAGCTTTATTACCTCGGAAGAGTCCGAGGAATTTATTCAGGCTGTTGAAGAATCTGAAATCTATGCCATCAGTCATAAAGATTTCTATCATTTGTTGAACGTTGTTCCACAATGGGAGAAATTTTATCGGATTTACCTGGAAATAGCCTATGTTACCAATACCAGACGCTTAATGTCTTTCCTTATGCAGGATGCGCTGGAAAAATATCGACAATTGTTGACGGAAAATCCGATGATCGTCCGTAGAATGTCGAATAGAATGGTCGCATCTTATTTAAATATTTCGCAGGAGACACTCAGTCGCTTGAAATCAAAATTGTAGTTTTTTCTTTTGTAGGATCCACTTCGAGCAAAAAGGAAAGGGTATTCTTGGATGCCTTACTAGGTTAAAAAAATAAAAGATTTGGTATTAGAAAGTAGACTGCTGTGTTTTAATTCGTCAAATGTATCAGGTTGATATTTTATAAAAGCAAAGGCCAGCCATCTTTTGATGGACTGGCCTTTGTTGGATGGTATAGTCTTCGAAATTTAATTTTCAAGCTGTTCTTTGCTCTTCCGTTTAAAGGCTGAATATACGATAATGACGCTGATTGTCATTAGAATAAATGCGAGAAAAAAGGGTGCTCCAGAGAATTTGAATGGGGCATTATCATGTGTAAAAAAGTAAAACAGATTGGTCATCATGGGAGGACCTATAATCGATGTCGCACTCATTAAACTGGTTAACGCTCCCTGAAGTTCTCCCTGTTCATTTGATGGCACATTTTTGGTAATGACAGATTGCAGCGCAGGCCCACATATTCCACCTAGGCAATAAGGGATAAGAAAGACAAACATCATCCAGCCCTGATTGGCAAATGCAAACAATAATAATCCTATCGCATAAAATGTAAGTCCATAATAAATACTTTTTTGCTCACCGAGTTTTGGCGTGGTCCAACGGATCAGGACACCTTGTACAAGACCAATCAATAAGCCAATGACCCCAAGTGAGATACCAACCATTCTTTCGGTCCAATTAAATTTGTACATGGTAAAGAAATTCCAGTTACTCTGTACAGCATGGCCTGCAATATAGATCAGGATCAATGCTACAATCAAGCCAGAAATCTCAGGGTGTTTTCCCAGAAAGCGAAAGGATCCAATGGGGTTAGCGCGCTTCCAGTCAAAAGCCCGTCGCTTATCTTTGTCCAAGCTTTC
>PJTS01000881.1_pt1 | contig 13721 bp, 12 predicted proteins | sample 1512251 | NCBI WGS metagenome assembly PJTS01 (sample SAMN08177686, study PRJNA422409) | Soil metagenome, whole genome shotgun sequencing project. | isolation source: Soil (2) enriched on wood chips: alkali lignin treatment | place: USA: Madison | collected 2015-01-15 | reverse complement strand
GCTGGCGCGCTATGCGGGCCATGCGCCGGGCGAGGCGGTCACGGCCCCTTCGGCAACTACGGCCCGTCTGATCGTGCGAGTCCCGAAAGCCGGGCATTCGGCGCTTTTGCATGAGGCGGGCAGCCGCGACGGGGTGCGGCGCTGGCAGGCCACGGATAATGTGCAGATCTATACGCAGGATGGCATGATCATCGGCACCCGTGGCCTCGGCAATGATCTGATGAGTGCCGATACCGGCGGGGTGGCCGCGCTGATCAGCCGGGGCAGCGCGGGACAGGTGCCGCGCATCTACCGCCTGCTGGACGGCGAGGATCGTCTGGAGATCCGCTCCTACATCTGTGACATCACCCCGGCAGGGACAGAACAGGTCCGCATCGGCGAGACTGAATGGACCCCGGCGCTGCGGGTAAATGAGACCTGTCACAGCCCGCGCGGCCCCCTCTCCGCCACCCATTGGGTGAAAGAGGGCCGCATCCTGCAAAGCATTCAGACCTTTGATCCGGGCCTTGGCCCGATCGACATCCTCTTCCTGCCATGAGCCCGCTCATGACACTTTCTGTGACCCCCTTCTGTGAGGCCCGCCATGCGTAACCCCTCTTTGCTTGCCACGCTTATGGCCGGGCTTGCGCTGTCGCTGGCAGGCTGCGGCGTTGCCTATCAGAGCACCAATATCCGCGAAGGCGTGGCCGACGGCACCAAGGTCAGGGTGATCGGCCTGACACCGGAAACCACGCTGGCCGCCAATCAGCAGGCCTATAGCCCACGCGCGCTGCCTGCGGCTTTCAGCGCGACGGCCGGCACCCATGGCTCGATGGCGCGTGGCCTGCCTCAACCCGCGAACCTCCCAGAACAGCGCCAGGACCTGCCCACGACCAGATTTCCGCCTGCCGTTGCAGCGACGCCCTATCAGGTCGGCGTCGGCGATGTGGTGCTGCTGGCGACCAAAGCCCCCGCCAATTCTGTGGCCGAGCTCTCTGGCCTGCTGGCCGCGCAAAACAACCGCCAAGGCTATACCGTCCAAGATGACGGCGCGATTGCCATTCCCGATGTCGGCCGGGTCCGCATCGCCGGTCTGACGCTGGAAGATGCCGAAGCGGCGGTGTTCCAGCGCCTTGTCGAGCGCCAGATGGATCCGAGCTTCAGCCTCGAAGTGGCCGAGTTCAATGCCCGCAAAGTGCCGATCGGGGGCGCTGTGGCCAATCCCGGCGTGGCACCGATCACGCTGACGCCGCTGACGCTGGACACCGCGCTGGCCGCAGTGGGCGGCATCGCGGCACCAGACCGGGATTCCGCGGTGATCCGCATCTACCGCGCCGGCTCGCTTTACGAGATTCCGGTCACAGAATTCCTGCGCAACCAGAGCTACCAGAAGACCCGCCTCATCGACGGAGACACGGTCTTTGTCGACAGCGATTACGATCTGACCCGCGCCGAGGCCTATTTCTCCGAGCAGCTCGCCCTGCAGGGCGCACGTTCCTCTGCGATTGCCTCTCTGGGCCAAGAAATCGGCATCCGCCGCTCGGAGCTTGAAGAGCAGCGCGCGAATTTCAACACAAGGCTGGAGCTTGGCGCCGAGAAGCGAGACTATGTCTATCTGACCGGTGAGGTGGGTAAACAGGGTCGCTGGGCCCTGCCCTATGATCAGAGTGCGAGCCTTGCCGACGCCCTGTTCGATCAGGGCGGCATCATGGCCAAGACCGGCAATCCAAGGCAGATCTATGTGCTGCGCGGCTCGGCCGATCCGCGGGAATTCGGTGCGCTGACCGCTTGGCATCTCGATGCCGGCGCCGCCTCGGGTCTGATGCTGGCGACACGCTTCGAGCTGCGCCCGAATGATGTGGTCTATGTCGCCCAGCAGCCGATCACCAAATGGGACCGCGTCATCTCGCAGGTGACCCCGAGCCTGATCACGGTGCCGCTCGACAATCTGAGTTCAAACTGAGCAACAGCGGGGATTTTTGCTGACAGATGCGGCTTCGCCGGCGCTAGCGTGCCGCAAGGAGAGGCATCTGGCCATATTTGTGTTTCAAAGATGGTTGTAATGTTTTTTGGATTACTGCATTGGGTTGTGCTGAAAACACAATTCCTCGACTCAAAAAGGTGTTGGTGACAGACCGGGATTGTCAGACCGGGACCGGTATATAGTGCGCGCGCCCGTGTTTCGGGGCCCCTCTGCGATGTGCACTTTGGTAGATCATTTCTTTTTTAAACCCCCCAAAAAATCAGCTTGTTTAGGACCCTCCCATGGCCGATGGAGCCTTGTCGACGTCTTGCGAGACTGCCACAGAGCGAAGCTCACTGAAACTATCTCATCCTGCCCGCAGCGGCTTTTACCGTTCTTACTGCAAACGCTTTCTCGACATGTTCCTTGCCCTGACCATCGCCCCGGTTGCGGTGCCGGTGCTGCTCTTACTGGCCCTGCTCATTGGCAGATCCCCCTTCTACAGCCAGACCAGAATTGGAAAGGATGGCCGCAGCTTCCGCATGTGGAAGCTGCGCTCGATGGTACGCGATGCCGATGCCGCCCTTGAGGCCTGTCTTGCCCGTGATCCGAAGCTGCGGCGTGAATGGGATCTCAACCAGAAGCTTGACCAGGATCCCCGCATCACCCGCATCGGCCGCCTGATCCGCAAGACCTCGGTGGATGAGCTGCCGCAGCTCTGGAATGTGCTGCGCGGCGACATGAGCATTGTCGGCCCGCGCCCGATGATGCTGGACCAGAAAGACCTCTATCCGGGCCAGGCCTATTACCGGCTGCGTCCCGGCCTGACCGGTCCCTGGCAGGTCTCGGACCGCAATGCGGTCTCGTTCCGCGCCAGAGCCGAGTTCGACGAGGACTATGACCGCCACCTGAGCTTCATGGGGGACTGCGGCCTGATCCTGAAAACCATCAAAGTCGTGCTGCACGCGACCGGGAAATAAGCGAGGATATGGCATGGCAGAGACACTGATGGTCTTGGGCGCGGTTATGCTCTATCTGGCGATTTCGCTGGTCGCGCTTTACCTCACCTATCGCGAACAGCAGCTCAACGGCATCTCCTCGCCGGTATTTCGCATGATCGGCTTTGCCCTCTGCGCGATCTGGCCTGTCACCTTCGTGATCCTGTCCTCGACCCGGCTTGTGCTGCGCGCCTGAGGATCCTGTGAAGATGACCCGTATTCAGCCCTCATCTGTGAGCCCGGCAGCCGGCACGCGGCCAGAGCACATTTTGGCCTGCCGTCTGGGATAGATCATGAAACTGCTGATACTGGGTATAAATTTCGCTCCCGAGATGATCTCAACGGGGCTCTATACGACCGGCCTTGCCGAGGCGATGGCCGAAGCCGGCGATCAGGTCAGCGTGGTCACCGCCCAGCCCTATTATCCGGCCTGGAAAGTCTTTCCCGGCCATTCGCGCTATTTCTGGAGCCGGGGCGAGCTGCCCTCCGGGGTCCGCTATATCCGCTGCCCGCATTATGTACCGGCAAAGCCCAGTGGCGCCCGGCGGATCCTGCATCACGCAAGCTTTGCCCTGACCTCCTTCCCGGTTCTGGCCTGGAAAACCCTGATCGGGCGTCCCGATATGGTTCTGGTGATCGCGCCCGCGCTGCTGCCCGCCCCCTTCGCCTGGGCCTTAGCGCGGCTTTCAGGGGCGAAATGCTGGCTGCATGTGCAGGATTTCGAGGTCGAGGCCGCCTTTGCCACCGGTCTGCTGAAACCAGCAAGCTTTGCCGGCCGCCTCGCGCAGAAATTCGACCGCTGGATCCATCGCCGCTTTGACAAGGTCAGCACGATCTCTGGTCCGATGCTGCGCAAACTGTCGGAAAAGGGCCTGCCCCCCGGCCGTATTTTCGAGCTGCGCAACTGGGCCAGGCTGGATGATGTCACGCCCCTGACCGGCCCCTCCCCCTACCGCGAAGAGTTCGGTATCACCGAAGAGCATGTGCTGCTCTACTCCGGCAATATCGCGAATAAGCAAGGGCTTGAGTTCCTTCCCGATGTGGCGCAACGGCTGGCGCATCGCAAGGATCTGCGCTTTGTGATCTGCGGCCAAGGGCCTTTCCTTGATGAGCTGAAAGCCCTTTCAGTCGGCCTCGACAATATATCCTTCTACCCGCTGCAGCCGCTGGAGCGGCTGGGGGATCTGCTGGGTCTTGCCAACCTGCATCTCCTGCCCCAGATCGCCGGCGTCTCAGAGTCGGTGCTGCCCTCGAAGCTGACGAATATGCTGGCCTCGGGCCGCCCGGTCCTTGCCACTGCCCTCCCCGGCACCGCACTGGCCGATGAGATCGCCGATTGCGGCAGTGTTACCCCGCCCGGCGATGCGGCCGCGCTGGCAGAGGCTATTTCTGCAATGCTCGACAACCCGGAACAGCGCGAGGCCTGCGGCCGCGCCGCCCGGGCACGGGCGCTGGAATACTGGGACAATAAGCGCATCCTGGAACGCTTCCGACTTGCCACTCATGACCTGACCGGCCAGCCACATCCCATTGCCCATCCTGCCGCCAAAGCGGCGGAAGCCCCCTGATCAACAGAACGAGACAGACATGAAAAAGGCTCTTATCACCGGCGTCACCGGTCAGGACGGCTCTTACCTGGCCGAGTTCCTGCTCGAAAAGGGCTATGAGGTACATGGCATCAAGCGCCGCGCCTCGCTGTTCAACACCCAGCGGGTCGACCATATCTACCAGGATCCGCATGTTTCGAACACGAATTTCCGCCTGCATTACGGCGACCTGTCGGACACCTCGAACCTGACCCGCATCCTGCAGGAGGTGCAGCCGGACGAGGTCTATAACCTCGGCGCGCAAAGCCATGTCGCGGTGTCCTTCGAGGCACCGGAATATACCGCCGATGTCGACGGCATTGGCACCCTGCGCCTGCTGGAAGCGATCCGCTTCCTCGGGCTGGAGAAGAAGACCCGCTTCTATCAAGCCTCGACCTCTGAGCTTTACGGCCTCGTGCAGGAAATCCCGCAGCGCGAGACCACGCCCTTCTGGCCGCGCTCGCCTTACGCTGTGGCCAAGCTCTATGCCTATTGGATCACGGTGAATTACCGCGAGGCCTACGGCATGTATGCCTGCAACGGCATCCTCTTCAACCATGAGAGCCCGCGCCGCGGCGAGACCTTCGTCACCCGCAAGATCACCCGCGGCCTCGCCAATATCGCCCAAGGGCTGGAGCCCTGCCTCTTCATGGGCAATATCGACAGCCTTCGCGACTGGGGCCATGCAAAGGACTATGTCCGCATGCAATGGATGATGCTGCAGCAGGATGTGGCCGAGGATTTCGTGATCGCGACCGGGGTGCAGTATTCGGTGCGCCAGTTCATCACCTGGTCGGCACAGGAGCTGGGGATCGAACTGGCTTTCACCGGCGAGGGCGTGAGCGAGATTGCAACCGTGATCTCGGTCTCGGGCGACAAAGCCCCGGCCGTGAAACCGGGCGATGTGATCATGCGGATCGACCCGCGCTACTTCCGCCCCGCCGAGGTGGAAACCCTGCTCGGCGACCCCGCCAAAGCCAAAGAGCGCCTCGGCTGGGTGCCGGAGATCACCGTGCAGGAAATGTGCTCCGAAATGGTATCCGCTGACCTCCGCGTCGCCCAACGCCACGCTCTGCTGAAGGCGCATGGGCATGACGTGCCGGTGAGCGTGGAGGGGTGACAGATGCAGCCAGCAACATCGGGTGAGCCTCACATGAGCTACGATTTGTCCAATAAACGCATCTGGGTTGCAGGCCATCGCGGCATGGTTGGCGGTGCTGTCGTACGGCGTCTGGCTGATGAAGGCTGCGAGGTCATCACCGCGGGGCGCGATGTGGTGGATCTCGTCGACCAGGCGCAGGTCAAAGCCTGGATGGCCAAGACAAAACCTGATGCAATCGTGCTGGCCGCAGCCAAGGTGGGCGGCATCAAGGCCAATAACGATTTTCCGGTCGACTTCCTCTATCAGAACCTGATGATCGAAGCGAATATCCTGAACGCCGCGCATGAGAATGATGTCGAGCGGGTGTTGTTCCTCGGCTCCTCCTGCATCTATCCGAAACTGGCGCCGCAGCCGATCCCGGAAGACAGCCTGCTGACCGGCCCGCTTGAGCCTACCAATGAATGGTATGCCATCGCCAAGATTGCCGGCATCAGGCTGACCCAGGCTTACCGCCAGCAACATGGGCGCGACTGGATCTCAGCGATGCCGACCAACCTTTACGGGCCCGGCGATAATTACGACCTGAACTCCTCTCATGTCCTGCCAGCGCTGCTGCGCAAGTTCCATGAGGCCAAGGTCTCAGGCGCAGAGACGGTGACAGTCTGGGGTTCGGGCACGCCCCTGCGCGAGTTCATGCATTGCGACGATCTGGCCGATGCGCTGGTCTTCCTGCTGAAAACCTATTCCGGCTTTGAGCATGTCAACGTGGGTTCGGGCGTCGAGGTCACCATCCGCCAACTGGCCGAGACCATCGCGAAAGTGGTGGGCTACGAGGCGGACCTGGTATTCGACGCGACCAAACCCGACGGTACGCCGCGCAAGCTGATGGACAGCTCGCGCCTGCAGGCAATGGGGTGGAACAGCTGCAGGAAACTGGAAGACGGGATCCAGGACGCATACCGGCATTTCCTGAAGCTGTCATGAGACTTTGGCCGTCCAGTTCTCCTATCGTGCGCCGACTCGTAATGGGAGCTGGCGCCAATTCACTCGGCAAAGTCTGGGTTTTAATTGTCCAGTTACTTTCCATCCCCGTTCTGACATCGGCTTGGGGGGTCGATGGCTACGGAACCTGGCTGATGTTGACGACGATCCCGACCTACCTTGCCCTGTCAGACTTTGGCTTGGGCACAGCTGCGGCCATCGACATTACACGCTCGATTGCGCGTGGAGACCGGGATGCCGCACTACAAGCGTTCCAGAGCGTATGGGTATTCCTTACCGTAATCACGGGAGTCGTAGCGATTTTGGTGGGCGGTGGCCTCGCCCTGTGGATTGGTTTTTATGAAGTGTCAGAAGGCGCAGATATACCAGCGAAAGATATCGCGCTGACGGCTATTCTCATCATGATCTCTGCATTATTTTCTATGCAGATGAATATTTTTAAGTCCGTCTATCAGGCGACTCATAAATACGCTCTAGGCACATTTCTTTATGATCTGTGCTTTCTAGTGAGTGGGCTTGCCGTCGTGCTGGTCGCTTCGGTAGGTGCGGGAATTGTAAACGCCGCCGCAACAGCTGCACTGATCACAGGCTTCTGGATGCCTGCCTATGCATTGATACTAAAACGGTTCGAGCCGTGGTGGCATCCAGGCACCAGTCATGCAAATCGCGCGACTTTACGACAGCTTTTACAGCCTTCTCTCGCCGCTTTCGCCTTAATAATAGCCAACTCTTTCGGGATTCAAGGCGTCGTCCTGACTATCGGTTGGAATTTTGGCCCAGCGGCAGCTGCGATTTTCGCAACCGCAAGAATGATAACCCGGATTCCATTGCAGTTTTCAGGTCTTCTGACCCGGGCAAGCTTGCCAGAGTTGACCCATGCACTAACCGCCGGGAATGATAGCCTCGTCCGGCGCCTGATGAAACTGAATATGCGTGCAACCCTGACCCTTATGATACCAGCAACACTTGCTCTTGGTTTGTTCGGACCTGAGTTGTTGGGAATCCTCTCACGAGGAGAGATGGCCTTAAGTCGCACTGCCTTTAGCCTTCTGGCGCTGGCTGCACTTGCCACCAGCCTCTGGACAGTCTTGGGCACAGCCTTGATGGCGGTGAACCGGCAAGGGGAATATGCTTGGCTCGTGCTTGCGCTTTATGTCGCTGTAGCGCTGCTCCCTTTTTTGGATAGCGCAAACATGTTTGGAGTTTTGTCAGCAATGGTATTTGCGGATGCAATTATTGCCGCAAAACTATTTCGCTCGGAAGCTGAAAAATGAAAGATATCACCAATCGTCCATCAAAAAAATACCCACACTTCTCAACAAACATTAGTTATTAAGAAGTGTGATATTATGAATAAACACGGACTGAAAAATAGCCTTCCCCACCGGATTGCTGGAGCTTTTCGACTGTCGAACCTGAGCGCCCCCGCAACTTACATACCTTTTATTGTCGCCGCTATCACATTCCCAATGATGGCAATACCAAGCTATACTGTTGATGCCGCATTTGAACCAGAGCCTGCAAACACGCTTCTTGCAATGGCAGCATACGGAACAATGTTTACTGCTTCACTGGCAGGAATAATGCGTGGCCGCCCCCTAACAAATTTATTCCATCAACAAGATTGGATATTATTGCTCTTTTTTGCGACAATAATTCTCTCTGCAATTCTTCAAGGACTCAGCAATTCCATTGTATACTCATTATTTCTTTTTTTATCATTCATCTCCCTTCGGACCGCCAGTTATTCGAAGATTTTTGTATCTTCTATTATATTATCAACTCTAATATGCATAGCATATATGGTTGCAGCTCAGATCATTCTGGGCCCCCCGGTAAAGCGATGGCTTGGCGGCATCCACCCAAATATATATGGCGCGTCCATAATCACAGCAATAGCCTTAAGCACATTTGCAAGCTTCAAATTTTTCAATATATCTTTTTTGATATGCTTGACCTGCGCAGTCATCGTCAGCAGCAGATATGCCATGATCTCTTCAGTAATTATATATATATCATTCTGCATAATGAACTATCGCAGATGTGGGTGGTTTCAAATATTTATCTTGATTGTAATATTTTTCATTGTGCTATTTGATTTTCTTTTCAGCGGAGCCGAAGGCTATGTCGGATCCGCTCTTCAACTTGGAAGCTCTGATCGAGGCTTGTCATCCGGTCTTACCGGTAGAGACAGTCACTGGTCATACTTTATTCCGCAAATTTCTGATAGGCCCTTCTTAGGATACGGGTTCAGAAACAGAGAATCTTTTTATGGCGCCCATAATGGATTTATGAATCTTATTCTTGAGTGCGGCATCTTAGGCTCAACACTTATACTGTCTTACCTCCTAATCAGGATACTATCCTTAATAAAGGAGTTTATCAACACTGAAAATAATGAGGTTCGCGGACGACTTCTTTCGGTATCTATTGGTGTAATATTCGCAGTAAATCTTCAACCCCAGTTTATTAATTTTGGAGACCCCATGGGGTTGTTAGTAATGATCTTACTGTTTAGCCGCCCCGGATTAGAGCGATTATCACTTAAGGATACATGATGCCATCTCCACTTATTTTTCTTTGGGACAACTTCGGCCCGCTGCATGCAGATCGCTGTGAGGCGGTTGCAGCGACAGGAAGCGATGTGACGGGGCTGGAGGTCCATGGGCGCTCAAGAACGTACGACTGGACTCCCGAAACTGGTCCGGGTTTCAACAAAGTGACCCTGTTTCCGCAAACACATAACCGCGGCTGGAAGCTCCTGCATGCCCTCATAAAATTTCGACGTAAACAGGGACGTGCCGTCTGGTTTCTCTGTCACTACGACTGGCCGGAAATATTCGCATTCGCCATCTGGCTTCGACTGCGAGGCGACAAGGTTTTCACGATGGGATGTTCCAAGTTCGACGACATTTCGCGCCGCTCGGGCCGCGAATGGCTGAAGACGATGTTCTTTCTCCCTTATCAGGGAGCTATCGGCTCGGGCATTCGATCACGAGACTATTTTCGGTTCATGGGGATCCGAAAAGACCGGGTGGCTGGCGAATACAATACAGTTTCACAAGATCGTATCCGAAAACTGTCAGGTGCACCGGCAGCTCCTGAAGGGTTGCCGCATGAACAGAGACACTTCACCATTGTTGCCCGCTTGGTGCCAAAGAAGAATCTTTTCATGGCGCTAGAGGCCTATGCGCTTTACGCTCAGAATTGCGAACAGAGGCGGTCTTTGCATATCTGCGGCAATGGCCCCCTAGATAATGACCTGAAAGCCCGTGCGACCGAATTGGGGATATCTGATCATACCGTCTTTCATGGATTTGTACAAACTGCAGAGATTGCCCGTCTTTTCGGATCCACGCTTGCATTGATCCTACCGAGCATTGAGGAGCAATTCGGCAATGTCGTGCCAGAGGCACAGGCGATGGGGCTTCCGATCATAATTTCTGACAATTGTGGTGCGAGGGACTTATTGGTTCGAAGCGGAGTAAATGGGTTTATCATCGAGCCGGACAATCCACAGGGCGTGGCCTTTTTCATGAAAGTATTAAGCGAAAACCAAAGCCTTTGGCGGCAGATGTGCGATGAGGCAAATAAACGTGCGCCAATGGGTGATGTAGCAGCTTTCGCGACTGGGGTGAAATTTCTGAGTGAGACCAAATGAGCACACGCAATCCTGCTTCTTTCCGCATCCTCCACATCATCGCCTCCGTCGACCGCGCCGGGGGTGGCCCAGTCCAAGGACTGATCCAAGGCCTCGATATCCGGCGCTCCTGGGGGCAGCAGATAGAGGTCATATCGCTTGACGAGCCTGCCTCGGCGGCGATTTCCGATTTCCCGGGGATCGTGCATGGTATGGGGCCGGCGCCCCAGCGTTATGGTTATACACCGAAACTCGCTCGCTGGATTGCGCAGAATGGCCAACGCTTCGACGCAGCCGTTATTCACGGTCTGTGGAACCATGGCTCGGTCGGCGGCTGGCAGGGATTGCGGCGCGCCGGACTGCCTTATGTGATCTTTACCCATGGCATGATGGATCCCTGGTTTCGCAAGGCCTATCCCCTGAAGCACTGGGCTAAACAGCTGTTCTGGACAGTGCAGGGCCGTGCCCTGCGCGATGCGAATGAGGTCCTCTTTACCAGCGAAGAAGAGAAGCGCCTCGCCGAAGGGGTGTTCTTTGGCTATTGCTACCGCCCCCGGGTGCTGGCCTATGCTGCGGCGGAGGCTCCGGCCATCGCCGCCGAAGATTATGCGGCGTTCCGCGCCCTCGTTCCTTCGCTTGCCGGGCGACCCTATCTGCTCTACCTCAGCCGTATCCATGAGAAGAAGGGTATCGACCTGCTGCTTGAGGGCTTTGCAAAAGCGGCGAGACGCCCCGACCTGCAGCTGGTCATCGCAGGCCCCCCGCATGGCGATCTGGGCGAGCGGTTGCAGGCGCAGGCTCGCAGCCTTGGTATCGCCGACCGGGTCCACTGGCCCGGCATGGTCAGGGGCGCGGCCAAGGCCGAGGCTTTCCGCGGGGCTGAGGCCTTCGTTCTGACCTCGCATCAGGAGAATTTCGGCATCGCCGTTGCCGAGGCACTGGCCTATGGCAAGCCGGTGCTGATCTCGGATCAGATCAATATCTGGCGCGAGATCGAGGCGGGCGGCGGCGGGATCGTGGCCCCCGATACGCTGGAAGGCGCAACCCACGTCATTGCCGGATGGGAGACCATGACAACGGAGGGCCGTCTGGCCATGGGCAAAGCCGCCCGCGCGGTCTATGAGGCCAATTTCACCATAGAAGCTGCCGCCCGTGACCTGACCGCCGCACTTGAGCGGGCGGCAGCCAGCAAACCGGGACGTAAGTGATGAGCAGCACCCCTGCCCCGGGAAAACATACCCCTCCTTCAGAACCCGGCCACAGTCCGTTTCCGCGCAGCCATCTTTTGCTGCGGGCGGTCTGGAACATGACATGGCTTTTGCTGGCCTCATGGACACCGCCGCAGATGCGGGCCTGGCGGGTGTTTCTGCTGCGACTTTTCGGGGCGAAGATCGGCAAATATGCCGATGTGCGCGGATCGGCCCGGGTCTGGTATCCGCCCAATCTGGAAATGGCCGACCATACGACCATCGCCGGCGGCGTACAGTGCTACAACATGGACCGCATCATCCTGCATGCACGCACAGTTGTCTCGCAACGCAGCTTTCTCTGCGGCGGCACCCATGACATCCGCGCGCCCTCGCCCTATCTGCCGCTGGTCACCCGCCCGATCGAGATCGGCCCCGACGCCTGGATCGCCGCCGAGGCTTTCATTGGTCCAGGCTGCCAGGTGCCCGCAGGCTGCGTTATCGGCGCCCGTGCCGTGGTCTTCAAGGGGCTTGAGCCATGGAGTGTCTATGCCGGAAATCCCGCCCGCAAGGTCTCGTCTCGCCCGCAGCAACCTCCGCTGATCTCCGCTTAGGAAAGTATTAATCTTAAAGAACTCATACTGGCGCTCCGCCTGCATCGCCCGCATCCGGCGTCGCAGGTTCCCCTGAAGGAGCCGGCATGCTGTTCTCGATCATCACCATCACTTTGAACAATCTCGCCGGGCTGCGGCGTACTGCCGCCTCACTACCCGTTCCTGCGCCGGAGCTTTTCGAATGGATCGTCATAGACGGCGGCAGCCGGGACGGCACCGGAGCCTGGCTGGCAGGCCAGAACCGGAGGGATCTGACCTGGGTGTCGGAGCCGGACCAAGGCATTTTCGACGCTATGAACAAGGGGCTTCGTCGCGCAAAAGGGTGTTATGCGCTGTTCATGAATGCCGGCGATACGCTGGCGCCGGAGAACGTCCTTGCCCGGATCGCCGGCGAGATCGGCCTGCGACAGCCAGTGATGGTCTATGGCGACAGCATCGAACTGGGCCGGAACGGCGCAACATTACGCAAAGCGGCGCGCTCGCCGGGATGGAACCGCTATTCTCTGTTCACCCACCACCAGTCTATCCTCTATCGTCGCGACATGCTGGGAGAGGGCTATGACATGAGCTATCGCCTGTCCGCTGACTGGGCCCTGACATCGCGGATACTGGCTCGCTCCGACGCTGCCATTCAGCGCTTTCCCGGCGCCATCTGCCATTTCGAGCGCGGTGGCATATCGCAAAGCGAGGCACAGCGCCCGCTGATCAATGCCGAGCACTGGCGCATCCTGCGCGAAGAGATGCAGCTGCCGCTGGCCTTCACGCTCTACCGTCTCAAACTCGCCGCCAATCAGTTACGCCGGAGCCTGCCCGGCGTCTACGACCTCCTTCGATTCAGAAAAAGCCGAGCCTGATGTCCCCTTCCCCAAGCCTCACCGCGATCATCCTGACCTTCAACGAAGAGCAACATATCACGCGTTGCATAGAGAGCCTCAGGCCGGTGGCGAGCCGGATCGTGGTGGTCGATAGCTTCTCAACGGATCGCACGGTGGAGATCGCGCGCGGTCTCGGTGCTGAGGTTCTGCAAAACCCGTGGAAAAACTATGCGACCCAGTTCCAATGGGCGCTCGACAATGCCGGGATCACCAGCGGCTGGACCATGCGCATGGATGCGGATGAGTATCTCGAACCCGCCCTGCAAACCGCGATTGCGAATTTTCTGAGCGCACCGAGCCAGCATAATGCGGCCTATCTGCGCCGCAAAATATGCTTCCTCGGACGGCCCATCACCCATGGTTTTTTCTACCCGGCCATGATGCTCAGGATCTGGCGCAGTGGCGAAGGGCATATCGAGCAACGCTGGATGGATGAGCATATCCAGGTCGCCAATCCGGTCACGATCAGCCTGCCCGGCGATCTCGTCGATGACAATCTGAACAATCTTGCCTGGTGGACCAACAAGCATGTCGGATATGCGCGCCGGGAGGCTTATGACATCATCGCCAGCCGGCAGCAAAGCCATGAGACGCCAGCCGCCGACCTCTCCGGGGCCGCGCGGCGTAAGCGCTGGCTGAAGAACCGGGTCTATAACCGGCTGCCGACGGCTTTGCGCAGCTCACTTTACTTCTTCTACCGCTATATCCTCGGGCTTGGCTTTCTCGATGGCAAGGCGGGGTTCTTTTTCCACTTCCTCCAGGCCTTCTGGTATCG
>PJTS01000866.1_pt1 | contig 13870 bp, 18 predicted proteins | sample 1512251 | NCBI WGS metagenome assembly PJTS01 (sample SAMN08177686, study PRJNA422409) | Soil metagenome, whole genome shotgun sequencing project. | isolation source: Soil (2) enriched on wood chips: alkali lignin treatment | place: USA: Madison | collected 2015-01-15 | reverse complement strand
CATCCCACCGAACTTGCTGCGCCACAGGTAGTACGAGGCCTCACTGAAGCCATGCTGGCGGCATAGGTCCTTGATCGGCATGCCCGCCTCGGCCTCGCGCAGGAAGCCGATGATCTGTTCTTCGGAAAAGCGCTTCTTCACGTCCAATCTCCTTGTCGTTGAGGATTGGACTCCAAACCGTCGCGCTACTCAATCTCGGGGGGACGTCGCGTGTGCGGAAAGCTGCATGGAGCCATCATGCTTCGCGAGCAACTTGCCTCCGTGATAGCCACCGGCAAAGAGGACGAATGCGGCTATAAGTGAGAAGGTAATGATATTCAATTCGCTGAATTTCTGCATCTTTCTCCAATCCTTGGTCGGGCGTGGAACGGAAGCGTCGTTTTAGGCGGTCAGGCCTTATCTCGCTGTGCAAGGTCCTTCCCGACGCCATAGCCAAATACAAAGGCGGCTCCGATCATTCCTGCGACCACAAGAGCGCTTCCGCCCGAAATCCACGCCAATTCTCGATCAGATAGCTCTTTCATGAAAACCTCTCGGATAAATTGTTAATTTGCGTAGTAGCCAAGCATCATTCCCAAGCCAACTACTGGGGAAAAAATCATGGTTCCGCCGATCACAATCTTGGAGGTGGCAGACATCTGGCCGCCGCTCACGATCGCAATCTGATTGCTATCCAGTTCGTGCATGTGTTCTCCTCATCATTCAATTGCACCAGTTCTGGTGCGGATCGTAGAAGCGTCGGGATTGACGCTCCTTGTGCTGGGGAGGGCCGTCGCGGCCGCAACCTCCATCGTGAGCTCCACGTTTACCCTAATGCCGCAAGACCACCCGAAATGCTCTCTTCACTGGATGCGACATCCTGTAAATTCACACAGTTCATTTCTTTCCTTGCCGAAATTTAATGCTGGTTATCGGGTGGCGGGTTACGAATGATTTCAACCGATTTCGGCAGTCGGAATCAATCGGAAAAGTTGCATTCTCGCGGGAAGTTATCGCGACGGAGGAGTGAGGTAGCGGTTCGTTCGATCGTGTTCTGGCCCCAGTGACTTGTGGTCAACATGCGACAGAATTCCATTCTGGGTACGCTTGCTATCCAGCTGCACGCGGTGATGGTGGAAAGGCTGTGCAAGGCGTGGTGGCAAAACAACTGACGTTCCGAGTGATGCGTCGTCATTTGCTCACATCGACCGGTGGACTGCATCGAGTTTCCGATGTTGATATTCCGGGTTTCAGGCCAATCGCCTTGGTAGGTGTGGCCGAGGCTGTGGCCAACGCATGAATCAGATTTTTCCCAACTGACATCGATAAGTCAGGGTGGTGCTCTGCTTGTGCGCCAGCTGAGTGGAAGTAGTCCAGCATGACCTGTCTCGACAGACGTGTTGGCTCTGGGCGTGAGCAAAGACAGTTGAATCGCCGGGCATTTCCGGCACCCAAGGGCGAACGGGTCGTTTGCCACGAATGGAGGAAGAAGATACGCGCGTTGACGGGCTGCGAATTTCAGTGTTTCGCCGGTGGCATGAGCATGACCAGTAAAGTAACTATTGGTGGTGCACTGGTTGTGTCGCCCGCTTATGGTGCGATGCTGCTTGTGGGCTACTACTCCACCAATCAGTGCTGATCAGACATTTCCAAACAGACAATGGAGAGTGGAAGATGGAGAACGGAATGATCGAGCTCGATCTGAATGAAGTTGAGGAAGTGTCGGGTGGAAACCTGCCGCTGCTGGGGGGGATTGGCGCCGTCCTGGCCTTTGGCTACCAGATGGGTAAGGACATGGCTGCGCGCGACGCGCTGCTGTGTCGTCCACGCTGAATCCTGAATCTTTCCAATCGATCAGCGCCCTGTGATGGGCGCTGATCCCGGAACCCCATTCGATTGGTGGCGGAGAAGAAATGAGCGATGTGAGCGCCGGAAATGCAACTCACAAGGCGCGTCGGCAGCTGGCCGCGATGGGCGCCTTCGTGCTCGCCTTCATGGGAATCGTTGTCAGCGGCTGGTACTTCCTCGGAGCTTTCCTGTGCGTCGGCTTCGCAGGCCTGCATGGGCGGAGATCCGTTGCGGCGTATGTTGCCGCGATTGCCATCTTCCTGCTGTTGATCGGTGGCTATCAGGTTGGACGGAATCTGGCCAAGCGTGACGCAATCAATTGCCCGTCGTCGGCTGCCCGGCAGATTGCGCTCAGTGGCGAGGAGTCAGTTCCTCGGCGTGCGCCCTCGTAATAGTACGAGGGGAATGCCGGGGCCAGGCATGGTCTCTTCCATCCGCTGTGGGCGGTTGCGGTCGTACGCGTGGCCGGGCCCGCCACTGCCAGCTCATCAACGCTGCTGATCCCTCAGGAACAGCCAGGTAATCAGCGTCGCGTCCGGTCCCTGCGGGTCGGTGAACGGCAGGCCCGAGGTGCTGCCGCTCCACGCATGCCCCATGCCCTGCACCACGTAGTGCTGCACCAGGGTGCGGCCGCCGTACTGGTAGCTGTAGACCGTATAGGCATGCCCGCCCGGCACCTGCCCATTGAAGATGCTGGTCGGCGCGGTGCCCACCGAATCGTTGTCCAGGCCGTCGTCGGCCAGATCGTTGGTCTGCAGGAACTGGCGTACCGCCTGTTGGCCGTTCACCGGGTTCACCGTGGTATCGGCGCTGCCATGGAACACCAGCACCGGCAGCGGTCGTGGCGACGGCGATCCCGAACACTGCCACGCCAGTCGCCCGTTGCTGTCCGGGGAGTAGATGCTGCCGGCCAGCAGCGCATGGGCACTGCCCGATACCGTGGTCGCGCCCTTGTACATGCCACCGGCATGTACCGCACCGGCGGCGAACACATCCGAATAGCAGGCCAGCATGATCGAGGTCATGGCCCCGCCGGCGGAGATGCCGGTCACATAGACCCGTCGCGGATCGACGCTGTAAGCGGATTTCATCGCGTCCACAATGCCGGCCAGGATCGACGCCTCGCCTCTGCCGCGTGCCTGGTTCACCGGCAACTGCCAGTTCCAGCAGCGCCCGCCGTTGGCGGTGATGTTCTGCCGCGGGTACACCACGATGAAGCCTTCGCTGTCAGCCACCTCGTTGAAACCCGACGCCTCGCCCATCAGGTTGGGCCCGGTCACGCAGCCGTGCAGCACCAGCAGCAGGGGCAGCGGCTGGCCGGCCTGGTAGCCGGCAGGTGACCTTCTCGCATTGCGTGCCGACCATCCTGCACATGCTGCTGGAGCACGCGGATGCAGCGCAGGCCGACCTGCGCGGCTGGAAGGTGATCATCGGCGGTGCGGCGCTGCCGCGTGCGCTGGCCCAGCAGGCGCTGGCGCGCGGCATCGATGTGTTCGGCGGCTACGGCATGTCCGAAACATCTCCGCTGCTGACCTTGGCGCAGATCGACACCGGCAGCGTGTCCGATGCGGAACAGGAACTGTCACTGCGCACCAAGGCGGGCATTCCCGTGCCACTGGTCGAGCTGAGGATCGTGGATGCACAGATGCAGGACGCTGCCCACGACGGCAACGCCACCGGCGAAGTGGTGGTGCGCGCGCCGTGGCTGACCCAGGGCTACCTGCACAACCCCGAGGCATCGGCGGCGCTGTGGGCGGGCGGCTACCTGCATACCGGTGACATCGGCAACATCGACAACGGTGGCTACCTTCGGGTGACCGACCGCATCAAGGATGTGATCAAGACCGGCGGCGAGTGGATCTCGTCGCTGGCGCTGGAAGACATCATCGCGCTGCACCCGGCGGTGAACGAGGTGGCGGTGATCGGCATTGCCGATGCGAAGTGGGGTGAGCGGCCGCTGCCGTTGGTGGTGCGGCAGGCCGGCGGCGAGGTCAGCGAAGCGGAGATCATCGAACTGGTGGCCGCGCGCAGCCGCAGCGGCGACATTTCCCGCTATGCGATTCCCGAACGAGTGCGCTTCGTGGAAGCACTGGAGCGCACCAGCGTGGGCAAGATCAACAAGAAGAAGCTGCGCAGCCTGCACGACCCGGATTCGGTGACGCCCCCGCAGTGAGTGCCGCATCCGGGCGGCGCTACGCCACTGCGCGTTGCCGCCGGGCCGAAGAACAGCGTTCACGCACGCATCACGCCTGTGCCCCCGACCGAATTGCATACTCGCGCCATCTGCCCGCTCCGGGCCAACCCGGGAATCGACCATGCTTCGTAGGACGCTGCCTCTCGCTGTCGCTGTGTTGGGTACTGCGCTCACGACTCCCGCGCTGGCCGCCGTGCCGTTCCTCAATGCGCGCTGCCCCGGCGGCATCGACGTGCACGCCGATGCAGGCGGGCCGGTCTATGTACAGAGGCGGCAGACCACCCTGAAACACGTGAACGACCGTTACGCTGAGGCACGCGACGCGCAGAGCGGGCTGACGGTATCCATCAGCACCGGCGACGGCGGTACCCCACAGGTCAGCTATACCGGAAGCGATGGGGCCAACGGCATCTGCCAGGTCAGCGACAGCGGAGCGGCGGCAGCGCCGTCTCCCGTGGGCCGGCATGGGACGGACGGCGATGCCGCGTTGCCCAACGAGGTGACGTGCGAATCCAACGACCAGCGCGAGGTGTCGTGTGACATGAACACCCGCGGCAACGTGGAAGTGAGCCGCCAGCTCAGCCGCACCCGCTGCGAGCAGGGGCTGAACTGGGGTCTGTCGCGGCATTCGGTGTGGGTCAGCGGCGGCTGCCGCGCCGTGTTCCGCAACACCTCCAGCGCGCCCCGCGCCGTACCCGCCGGTGATACCGCGCTGGGATCATGCAATGCGCGCAAGGGCGATCAGGGCACGCTGATCACCCAGGTGCCGGTGGGCAGCGATTACCAGGAACTGATCATCGATTATTCCGATGGACGCTTCCTGTGCATGCTGCGCAACAACGGGCAGGTGCAGAGCCTGACGCCGGTGCGCCGTCGCGGGGGTTGAGCTGTTGGTGTCGGCCGCCCTATGGTAGCTGTCCTCACCTGCCTGGATAGTCAGAACCATGTCCCATCTTCTGGCCAAGGCCGCGGAAAAGGCGGATCTCGACCGGATGGAGGCCTTGCTTGATGCAGGCGCCGATATCGAGTGGCAGCACAAGGGCACGGGGCGTACGCCCCTGCTTTCGGCCGTCATTGCCGGGAAACTGGACGCAGCAGCACGGCTGCTGGATCGCGGCGCCAACATCCAGCATGCCTGCACCGCACTCGGCTACACGGCGTTGAGTTGGGCCGCCGAGCGAGGCGATAGTGATATCGGACGGCTGCTGATCGAGCGCGGAGCTCCGGTGGACATCGCTTCGCCGGAGTCGCGGTACACACCGTTGATGTTGGCATCGTCCGGTGGGCATCTACCGATGGTTGAACTCTTGCTGGAAAGCGCCGCCAACGTGGCACCGCTGGATTTTGAAGGGCGCAATGCACTTGTGCTGGCTGTCACTCGCAACCACGGGGGCGTGGCAGTACGTCTGCAGGCGGCAGGCGGCAGGTGCGCAGATGCCGCCCGTTCTGGTGGAGGCGCGGCCGCTCGAGTGGCCTGAGCCAGACGCCGGGGGAGAGCCTGCGGCGGTGGTACGCGGTTACGTGTTGGACTATCACGCCTGGGAAACGCGCGGCTACAACGATTCCCGCTCCGGCGGCAATCTCATGCTCAGCGAGGGTTTCCAGCAGGATAAACTGACGATTCTGACGGCCTGGTGTACCGACCGCAGACGTGTGTACTCGACCGGCGTTTCGGTGGGGAACCCGCGGCGATACGTTCCTGACGATCTGCTGGTAGCCATTGCGAGGCCCACGGCGCTGAAGGCGGAAGTGCTGGTCCGCGATGATCCGCAGAAGTCGCGCTCCCTGCGTTGCGAGCACTTGTTCGTGCTCAAGCGTGTGGGTGGGCAGTGGCGGATCGACGTGCTGAAGAAGCGGGTGTTTCACACCGAGCGTTGGGCGGCGGCCATTCTCTAGCGATCAGGCAGATGGAACACGACTGTGCTCCTGCTGCACCGCCGCGAGTGGTGTCACACGCCTCTGGCTAGACTGGGCTTCTTTTTCGCTCGCAGGAGGCACCCATGGCCCATCCCATTTCCGTCACCCTCATCGGCGTACCCACCGACGTGGGCGCGGGCCATCGCGGGGCGCGGCTGGGGCCGGAAGCCCTGCGCGTGGCGGGCCTGCCGGAGGCGCTGGCCGCGCGTGGCGTGGACGTGCGCGACCTGGGCAACCTGGACGGCCCGCGCAATCCGTGGACCGCACCGGTGGCCGGCTACCGCCACCTGGATGAAGTGGTGGCCTGGAACCGCGCGCTGATGGAGGCCAGCTACGCAGAACTGCAGGCCGGGCGCATGCCGATCATGCTGGGCGGCGACCACTGCCTGGGCATCGGTTCGATCACCGCCGTGGCGCGGTGGTGCCGCGAGCAGGGCAAGACCCTGCGCGTGCTGTGGCTGGATGCGCATTCGGATTTCAACACCAGCGATGTGACCCCGTCGGGCAACATCCACGGCATGCCAGTGGCCTGTCTGTGTGGCCTGGGCCCGGACGAACTGACCCGGCTGGGCGGCAGCGCCCCGGCCATCGCCCCCACCCAGGTGCACCAGATCGGCATCCGTTCGGTGGACCCGGACGAGAAGCGTCTGATCAAGACCCACCGGGTTGATGTGTACGACATGCGCTACATCGATGAGAACGGCATGAAGCGCACGGTGGAAGCGGCGCTGGCCGGTGTCGATGAAAACACCCACCTGCACGTCAGCTTCGACGTGGATTTCCTGGACCCCAGCATCGCCCCCGGCGTGGGCACCACCGTGCCGGGTGGGGTGAACTACCGCGAGGCGCAGCTGGTGATGGAAATGATTGCCGACAGCGGCCGCATGGGCTCGCTGGACATCGTGGAACTGAACCCGCTGCTGGACAACCACAACACCACCGCCGAGCTGGCCGTGGACCTGGTGGAGAGCCTGTTTGGCAAATCCACCCTGATGCGCGACTGAGCCTGCCTGCCACAGTCTGAATGGCCCGATGCGCCGTTCACACTCGCTCCACGCCGTTGCCGCCAGATTGCACGTCAAGCGACGGCGGTGCCTTCGGGTACCGCCGCCAACCGACAGAATCCGACCCGCGATGTGCGCGGTGTAGCGGCCAACCCAAGGAGAAGCTCATGAAGCGTGTAGTTGCCCTGATGCTGTTGTCGATGTTCTCGGTGGCCATGCTGTCCGGCTGCAATACCGTTGCCGGTGCCGGCAAGGATGTGCAGAAGGCTGGCGAAAAGGTCGAGGATGCCGCCAAGGGCAACTGAGCCCGCGGTGGTGCGACAAACGGAAAGGCCGGGCATGCCCCGGCCTTTTTCGTGCGCGCGTGCAGGCACCATGCACGGCGCTGGGTAGTGAACCATTCAAGCAGGTGAGCATGCTTTTCATGGCGGGTTGACCGCTGTTCAACGGGCAGTGCGCGAAGCTGGAGCCACGGTAAGAACGCCGTTGCAACCGAGGATTCCAGCAATGAACAAAGACATCATTTCCGGCAAGTGGTCGCAGCTGAAGGGCAAGGCCCAGGCCAAGTGGGGCGATCTGACCAACGATGATTTCGATGTGGCAGAGGGCAACGCTGAGTATCTGGCCGGCCGTCTGCAGGAACGCTATGGCTGGGCGAAGGACCGTGCCGAGAAGGAAGTCAGCGAGTTCTCGGACAGCGTGCGCAAGGATTATCCGGACTTCAGGTAAGTCCCGCGCTCATAGCCCTGAGCGTCCCCCGCAGCCCGACGCCCGTACCGCTATGGTGCGGGCGTCGTGCTGTGTGCGCTCAGCGCGTCGGCGGATCGGGCACGTAGCGGTTGGGAAAGGCCTGCGGTTCCTGTGGCAGGCGCGACGCTGCATCCAGGCGGATGCCGCGTGCGCGCAGGTTGCGGGCACTGTCGTAGCGCAGCTGCACCACCTGGGCGGGCGTGCGGCTGGCACGCTCGAACTGGGTGTCGCGGACCTGCGAATACTCGCGCTCGCCATGGCCTGTGCCCAGTGCCGGTGCTTGGCTGCGCGCCTTGCTGGACGTGCTGCGTTCCATGCGCCTGGCGGTGGCATCGGCCGCTGCCGATTCGGCTGCAGCGGCGGGTGCGGCGGGTGCGGCGGGGGCCGGCAGCGGCACATGGCGCAACGGCGGCCGCGGGGTGGGGCGCCAGCGGTAGGCCTCTTCGAACACCGCCATGCCTACCACCCCGATGTTGTCCGGCCGACCGGTGCGGCTGGCGTAGCTGCCGCCGGGGCTGCTGAAGACGAACTGGGCCACCTCATCCTGGCTCTTCCGCCAGCCGGTGATGTCGGCACTCTGGCCCGGATTGAGCACATAGCCGGTCTGCGACGGGTCGGCATCCTCGCCGGAGATGGCATTGATGCCATCCACCGACAGCACCACCAGCACCCGCCGTGGGCTGTCGTTGTACAGGCGAACCGCATAGCGGTGGCCGCGTTCCCCCGCCACCCAGCGCTGGCCGTCGGCGGCATAGCTGCGCAGTTCGGTATCGCGGTCGCGGTCCACCAGCACCATCCGCACCGGCTGTTGCGGGTAGGGGGCCGACGGCGGCGGGGCAGGCCGGAAGCCGGCCAGGGGCAGGATCAGCAGCAGGGGCAGCAGGCGCTTCATGGCAGGTCTCCGGTGGGCTCGAGTGAACAAACGCACGGCCGGCCCCGACGGGGTTGGCCCGGCACGCGGTAAACTGGCCCCGTTCATCGAAGGTTTCCGCACGCAGTCATGACGACCCGAGTCCTTACCGGCATCACCCCCTCCGGCACGCCCCACCTGGGCAACTACGTTGGCGCCATCCGCCCGGCGATCGCCGCCAGCCGCGCGCCGGATATCGAAAGCTTCTTTTTCCTGGCCGACCTGCACAGCCTGATCAAGGCCCAGGACCCGCAGCGCACCCAGCGCGCGACCCTGGAAATCGCCGCCAGCTGGCTGGCCTGCGGCCTGGACCCGGAACATGTCTGGTTCTACCGGCAGAGCGATATCCGCGAAACCACCGAACTGATGTGGTTCCTGACCGCCATCGCCAGCAAGGGCATCCTCAACCGTGCCCATGCCTACAAGGCCGCAGTGGACAAGAACCGCGAGGAAGGCGTGGATGAAGATGCCGGCGTCAGCGCCGGTCTGTTCATGTACCCGGTGCTGATGGCCGCGGACATCCTGATCTTCAAGGCCCACCAGGTGCCGGTCGGCCGCGACCAGATCCAGCACATCGAAATGGCGCGCGATTTCGCCCAGCGCTTCAATCACGTGTACGGCAAGGAGTACTTCCCGCTGCCCGAGGTGGTGATCGACGAACAGGTGGCCACCCTGGCCGGTCTGGACGGCCGCAAGATGAGCAAGAGCTACCACAACACCATTCCGCTGTTCGCCCCGCGCGAAGAGCTGAAGAAGCTGGTGTTCTCGATCCTGACCGATTCGCGCGCACCGGGCGAACCGAAGGACACCGAAGGTTCGGCGCTGTTCCAGATGTACCAGGCCTTCGCCACCGCCGAGCAGACTGCGGCGTTTGCCCAGGCCTTCGCCGAGGGCATCAGCTGGGGCGATGCCAAGCAGCAGTTGTTCGAGCGCATCGACAGCGAACTGTCGCCGCTGCGCGAGCGTTACAACGCGCTGATGGCCGAGCCGGAAAAGATCGAAGCGCTGCTGAAGCGCCGCGGCCAGCAGCTGCGCGAACAACTGGCCATGCCGTTGCTGGACGAACTTCGCCACGCTGTCGGCCTGCGCGATCTGTCCAGCGCCGGCGACATCGCCAGCGAAGATGCCGGCGTGGCCCGCGTGGCACCGCCGCTGTTCAAGCAGTACCGTGAAAAGGACGGCCGTTTCTACTTCAAGCTGACCGCCGGCGACGGCACGCTGCTGATCCAGAGCGAAGGCTTCGACTCGCCACGCGATGCCGGCCAGCTGATTGCCGTGCTGAAGCAGGCCGAGCAGGGCGATGCCCTGCAGAGCGAGCTGTTCAAGCTGGAAGCCGACGTAGAGGCGGTGCTGGCGGCACTGGCGGCGCTGCGCGCCGAGTAACGTGGCCCTTGTAGAGTCGAGCTTGCTCGACTGCTGTTGATCCGCCAGTCGAGCATGGCTCGACTCTACAAAAGGGCCGTCGAGCACGCTCGACGCTAGTACCACGTGCAAAGATAGGGGGAGTCTGCAATGGCCTGGTTGTCGCTGCTGCTGTTCCTGCCCTGGTTCGTGCTGCTGGGCAGCCTGTTCTGGCTGTTCCCGCGCCAGCCGCGCACCCTGCGGCGGCGCGTGTTCGACAGCGCCAGCCTGGTGCTGGCCTTCCTGTTGAGCATCGCGGCCATGTTGTGGGGCCACCATATCGGTCTGGTGCAGGCCGGTGCCGGCCCGATCTGGCCGCAGGTGCTGGCCGTGCTGTACGCCTACGGCGCGTTCCTGGCGGTGCTGGTGCTGGCGCTGCTGCTGCGGCCGAGGTACCTGGAAAGGTAGAGTCGACCGTTGGTCGACTGCCGTTGCCGTTGCCGTTGCCGTTCGTAGAGTCGAGCTCGCTCGACTGCTGTTGCCCGGTCAGAAGAGCAGTCGAGCAAGCTCGACTCTACCGGTGCAGTCTCCGACCAAAGCCGCATCGAACCGCGCCCCTGCGGCGGCCTACCATGGGCATCTGTTCCTGATCCCGCCAGGTGCGTGCCGATGACCGCCGACCCCAGCATCCACACCATCGATACCGGTTTCCAGCGGGCGCAGTTCGATGCCGCCTACCTGATCGTGGAAAACGGTCGTGCCGCCTTCGTCGATTGCGGTACCGGTCTGTCGGTACCGGCGATGCTGCACGCGTTGGCCGATGCCGGCCTGGGTCCGGAAGCGGTGGACTGGCTGCTGCTGACCCACGTGCACCTGGACCACGCCGGTGGCGCCGGCCTGCTGATGCAGCAGCTGCCCAACGCCCGTGCCGTGCTGCACCCGCGCGGTGCACCGCACATGATCGATCCCACCCGGCTGATTACCGGCGCCACCGCGGTGTACGGTGCCGAGGAAATCGCACGCAGCTATGGCCGCATCGAGCCCATTGCCGAACACCGCGTGGTGGTGGCCGACGATGGCCACCGCATCGATCTGGCCGGCCGCGAACTGCTGCTGCTGCACACCCCCGGCCATGCGCTGCACCACTACTGCGTGTGGGATGCGCGCAGCCGCAGCTGGTTCACCGGCGATACCTTCGGCATTTCCTACCGCGAACTGGACAGCGCGAAAGGCGCCTTCATCTTCCCCACGTCCTCGCCAGTGCAGTTCGACCCCGAGGCGATGAAGGCGTCGATCCAGCGCATGCTGGGCTACGACCCCCAGGCGATGTACCTGACCCACTACGGGCGGGTGCAGCAGGTGCAGGCGCTGGCCGCAGACCTGATCGAGCAGATCGAAGCCATGGCCACCATCGGCCGCCAATGCGATGGCCGGCCCGATCGCCATCGCTGCCTGCTGGCGGCGTTGCAGGCCTTGTACCTGGAACGCGCGCAGGCGCATGGCTGCGCGCTGGACCAGGCCGCGGTGGCCGAGGTGCTGGCCATGGATATCGAATTGAACGCGCAGGGCCTGGCCTGTTGGCTGGACCGCGTGCGTCGCTGAACGCAACGCACGCCGTCATCGCACTGTCACGCTACACTGCGGGGCATCCCCTTCCTGCCGTGGTATTGCCGTGAATCCGATGCGCGTGTTGCTGCTGTCGTCCTGCCTGTTCGTCGGGGGCCTGGCCCATGCGGCCAACGACCTGCCCGGTGGCGGCATCGATCCGCAGGCGCTGTCGCGCCACGTGCGCGTGCTGGCCTCGGACGAGTTCGAAGGCCGCGCCCCGGCCACTGCAGGCGAAGAGCGCACCGTGCAGTACCTGATCGAACAGTTCCGCAGCTATGGCCTGCAGCCTGGTGGCGCCGATGGCAGCTGGGTGCAGCCGGTGCCGCTGGTGCGCGCGCAGCTGGATGGCGCGGCCAAGGCCAGCCTGGCGCTGAAGGGCGGTACGCGCGCGCTGGTGAACGGTGAGGACGTGACCCTGCAGAGCCTGCAGCCGCGCAAGCGCGTGCAGATCAAGAATGCGCCCCTGGTGTTCGTCGGCTATGGCATTGATGCCCCGGAACGCCACTGGAACGACTACAAGGACGTGGACCTGCACGGCAAGATCGCCGTGGTGCTGATCAACGATGCCGACTTCGAGGCCGATGCGCCGGGCGCGTTCGACGGCAAGGCGGTGACCTACTACGGCCGCTGGACCTACAAGTTCGAGGAAGCCGCGCGCCGTGGCGCCGAAGGCGTGCTGATCGTGCACGAGACCGCGCCGGCCGCCTACGGCTGGGCCACGGTGAAGAGTTCGGGCACCTCGCCGCTGTTCGACATTGAGCGCAGCAACGCCGAGGCGATGGCCCAGCACACGCCGCTGCGCGGCTGGATGCAGCGTTCGCTGGCCGAGGCGATCTTCGCCGATGCCGGCCTGGATTTCGACGCCGAGAAGCGCAAGGCCATGCAGGCCGATTTCCGCCCGGTGCTGCTGGACAACGCCCGTTTGAGCGCGGAGTTCGCGCTGAAGCGCGAGCAGGTGGTTACCCGCAACGTGGTGGCCAAGCTGCCCGGTGGCGAGCATGGCGATGAAGCGGTGATCTTCTCGGCGCACTGGGATGCCTTCGGCATCGGCCAGCCTGACGCCAAGGGCGACCGCATCCGCCGTGGTGCGATCGACAACGCCACCGGCGTGGCCACCGTGCTGGAACTGGGCCGGGTGTTCGCGGCCGGCCCGCAGCCGCAGCGCACGCTGTTCTTCGTGGCCCTGACCGCTGAAGAAAAGGGCCTGCTGGGCGCCAGCTACTACGCGGCCCACCCACTGGCACCGCTGGAGAAAACCGCGGCCGTGCTGAACATCGAAATGTTCAGCCCCGACGGTGCCACTCGCGACATTGCCTCGTGGGGCAAGGGCCGCGTGTCGCTGGAAGGAGATCTGGAGCGCGTCGCCAAGGCCCGTGGCCGCAGCTACAGCCCGGACCCCAATCTGGAAGCCGGCTTCTTCTACCGCGCTGACCACTTCGCCTTCGCACGCCTGGGCGTGCCGGCCATCACCATCGGCCCGGGCCTGGACAAGCTGGACGGCGGCGTGGACGCCGGCCGCGCGCTGCGCGAGAAGTACTTCGCCGATTGCTACCACCAGGCCTGTGATGCCTGGACCCCCAGCTGGGACCCGGCCGGCCATGCCGCCGACACCCTGCTGGTGTACGACCTGGGCGCCGAGCTGGCCAACAGCCGCCGCTGGCCGACCTGGGAAGAAGCCTCGGAGTTCCGAGGCGCCCGCGACAAGAGCGAAGCGGCCCGCCGTTGAGGGTAGTGCCGGCCGCTGGCCGGCAATCCGGTGCGACGACGGAGGTAGAGTCGACTGTCAGTCGACTCTGCGCGAAGCGCGGGTTTCATGCCTCGTGAGGGAGAGCAGGCGACTGACAGTCGACTCTACCCAGCCGTGCTCATCGGCGCCGGCGCAGCAGCTTCCATGCGCCCCAGCCGCTGGCGGCAAGCACGGCCAGATAGCACACCACCATCGTGCGCAGGCCCACCGGGTGCAGCACCTGGCCGCGCGGGTTGCTGCTGATCGCCAGGGAGCTGTGGCCACTGCCCAGGTCGACCGCCAGTTGCAGCACCAGCGCGGCAGAGAACACCAGCAGCGCTACCCCGAAGCCGATGCGCGGCCATGAAGCCTGCGCGCTGGGGCGGCGCAGCAGCCAGGCCAGTGCCGTGGCTGAGGCAAGCGCCGCCGCGATCCACATCAGCGGCGACGCCGGAGACGCAGCAGCCACCGGCATTGCGCCGGTGGCTGCCATCAGAACCGCACCGTTACTTGCGGGTGCCGTCGAGCCAGTTCGGGCCCTTGTTGGTGAGGAAGAAGACATAGACCACCAACGATACCGCGATCGTGGCGGT
>PJTS01000865.1_pt1 | contig 13877 bp, 12 predicted proteins | sample 1512251 | NCBI WGS metagenome assembly PJTS01 (sample SAMN08177686, study PRJNA422409) | Soil metagenome, whole genome shotgun sequencing project. | isolation source: Soil (2) enriched on wood chips: alkali lignin treatment | place: USA: Madison | collected 2015-01-15 | reverse complement strand
CTGTTCCGCCTGCGCGGCAAGGGCGTGCGTTCGGTGCGCAGCCGCAGCGAAGGCGACCTGTACTGCCGCGTGGTGGTGGAGACCCCGGTGAACCTGACCAGCGACCAGCGCAAGCTGCTGGAGCAGTTCGAAGCGACCTTCAACGGCGAGGACGCGCGCAAGCATTCGCCGAAGTCGGCGACGTTCATCGACGGCGTGAAAGGCTTCTGGGACCGCATGACGTCCTGAGTCCTCAGGTACGTGTTGAACGACGACGCCGGGCTCTGCCCGGCGTTTTCGTTTGTGGGCGGCTACCTGATTTCCCAGTCGGCGGTGCCGTGGATGCGGCGGCCCTGGAACAGCAACGTCCCGCGATCACCTACGACGTCCAGCTCGAACCAGGGCTGGCCATCGCGCTTGCGTGGGCGGACGTAGAGCCGTTTTTCGCGTCGATTCATTTCGACGTTGTACGGATTGCGCTCCGGGGCACCATCCGCCTTTCCGGTCCAGGCGACATGGACGTAGCCGTCATCGCTTCGACCCTGGATCTCAAGCAAGAAGTGGAATCCGTCCGTCTGTTCGTCGGAGTAGAAGCTGAAATGCGTGCCGCTCGCCTGCGCGGGCGGACTGATGGCGGCCAGCGCCAGTAGTACAGCAACAGCGAATCCTGACGCGACGATCCATGCCTTCTTCATGCTGGTCTCCTTTCCATGGGGTGGTTATCGAAGCACGCACGTGCTGGCAGACATCCTACCCGGACGCGGCAATGGAGCCACGCCGTGCCTAGATGTCGTTCAACGCCTCACCGGAAAAACGCTGTCGGGGTCTGCCCCAGCTGCCGCTTGAACATGCTTGTGAACGCACTGGGGCTGTCATAGCCCATCGCCAGCGCCACATCGATCACCTTTTCGCCCACGGCCAGGCGTTCCATCGCCGCCAGCAGCCGGGCCTGCTGCCGCCACTGGCCGAAGGTCATGCCCAGTTCGCTGGCGAAGTGGCGCTGGATGGTTTTCACGTCCACCGCCAGGGCTTCGGCCCAGTCCTGCAGCGTGGCCTCGTCGCCGGGATGCTTCTGGATGTGCTGGCAGATGCGCTGCAGTCGTGGATCGACCGGCGTCGGCAGGTGCAGGGGCAGCACGTCCATGCGGTGCAGTTCATCCAGCAGCAGGCGCACCACGCGGCCATCGCGGCTGTCGTCTTCGTGCTCGCCCTGGATCTGGCTGGCCGCGTGCAGCAGTTCGCGCAGCAGCGGCGCCACCTGCACCGCGAACGGTTCGGTGGCCAGCTGCGGGGCGAAGGCGGGATCGATATACAGGCTGCGCATGTGCACATCGGCGATGCAGTCCACCGCATGGGCCATGCCGGCCGGCATCCAGATGGCGCGGGTGGACGGCACCACCCAGCGGCCGACTTCCGACCGCACCACCATCAGCCCGGACATGGCATAGACCAGCTGGTGGCGGCGATGGCGGTGCGGCGACACCCGGGTGCCGGCCGGGTAGTCCTTGACCCGGCAGGTCACCGGCCGGTGGCCGGGCACCTCATTCCAGGGCGCGGACTCCCGGATCGAGCAGGGAGTGTCCTTTTTGCGATATGGCATGACCAGGGCGCGGCGGAAGGGAGGGGGAGGGCACCGTAGCATGCAGGGCTCGCCCCCAACCTGACTGCGCACCATGTCCAGCCTGGCTTCCCCTGTTTCCAGCACCCGCAGCACGTCCCCGGGCGTGCTGGCGGCGATTTCCACCTCCCACGTGGTCAACGACATGATGCAGTCGCTGATCCTGGCCATCTATCCGGTGATCAAGGGAGGCTTCAACCTCAGCTTCACCCAGATCGGCCTGATCACGCTCACCTACCAGCTGACCGCGTCGATCTTCCAGCCGCTGGTCGGCCTGGCCACCGACCGCAAGCCGGCGCCTTACTCGCTGCCGATCGGCATGGCCTCGACCCTGTGCGGCATGCTGCTGCTCGGCTTCGCGCCGAACTACGCGATGGTGCTGCTGGCCGCGGCGATGGTCGGCATCGGTTCGGCCATCTTCCACCCGGAAGCCTCGCGCATCGCGCGCCTGGCCTCGGGCGGCCGTCATGGCTTCGCGCAATCGGTGTTCCAGGTCGGCGGCAACTTCGGCACTGCCTTGGGCCCGCTGATCGCTGCAGCAGTGATCGTGCCGTATGGCCAGCACGCGGCATCGTGGTTTGCCGGTGCCGCGCTGATCGGGATTGCGTTGTTGACCTATGTCAGCCGCTGGTACGCGCAGCACCTGGGCGCCCCGCGCCCGGTCGGGCAGGCCACGGTCGCCCCGCGTCATCCGACCCGCACCGTGGCGCGGGTGATGGCCATCCTGCTGGTGCTGATCTTCAGCAAGTACTTCTACATGGCCAGCATCGGCAGCTACTTCACCTTCTACCTCATTCACCACTTCGGCATTCCGGTGGCGCAGGCGCAGCTGCACCTGTTTGCGTTCCTGGTGGCGTCGGCGGCCGGTGGTTTCCTGGGCGGGCCGCTGGGTGACCGCATCGGCCGCAAGCCGATCATCTGGGCGTCGATCCTGGGCGTGGCGCCGTTTGCGTTGGCGTTGCCGCATGCCGATCTGCTGTGGACCACGGTGCTGGCGGTGCTGATCGGTTTCGTGTTGTCGTCGGCGTTCTCGGCGATCGTGGTCTACGCGCAGGAAATGATGCCGCACCGCATCGGCATGGTGTCGGGGTTGTTCTTTGGTTTTGCCTTCGGCATGGGCGGGCTGGGTGCGGCGGTGCTGGGCCTGCTGGCGGACAAGACCAGCATTGAGTTCGTCTACCAGTTGACCGCGTTCCTGCCGCTGCTGGGCATCGTTGCCGCCTGGCTGCCGCCGTCTCGCCCGGCTGCTCACTGAGGGGTTGGGGTTTGCAGGGCTTGCAGCCCTGCACCTGCTTGGAGCAACGGCAACGTCAAAAGCTGAGTGTCCGTGGGTTGGCGGGGCGGTGTCGGATTGCTGGGACGCCGCAAGTCCCCCTCCGGGGCCCGGCCCAGCCGCTGGCGGCTGTGCGTTCGGGCGCTTGCGAAGCAGTGCTTCGCAAGCAATGCGCCCTCACCCTTGTAGGCTTGGCAGCGGCATCCATGCCGCTGACACCCCGCAATCCGACACCGCCCCGCCTTCGACAGAGTGCCGCGATCTGTTGGAACCACACGGGGTCGGATCCCGTTACTGCGCAACGGGCTCCGACCCCATTTTGAATGTCGATATTTGACAGATTTCATCCACGCATGGCGTGGATCTACTGTGTCGACCAAGGTCGACACCTACCAACAGCTGCGGGGGACTGTCAGAGGTGGGGCGGTGTGGGTGGACAGGACCGCAGGCGCAATGGATGGCGCCTACGAGCCCCAAGGGACGGGTTTACGGCGTGTCCTGCCCACCCACACCGCCCCGCCATCCCACGCAATGCTGCTGTTGTTGTTGCTGTTGCTTTGGCCGTTGCCGTTGCTTCAGTCGAGCATGGCTCGACTCTACAGGGGTGCAGGGCGCAGCCCTGCCGAAAACTCCCTTGGGCGTAGAATGCGGGCATGAGCGAATCCCTCGACAACCACCTGCTCCACGGCCGTCGCCAGCGCCCCGACGGGCCCTCGCCGATCGACGTCATCTCCGTCCAGTCGCAGCTCGTCTACGGTCACGCCGGTAACAGCGCCGCGGTGCCGCCGATGCGCGCGCTGGGCCTGCGCGTTGCGGAAATACCGACCGTCCTGCTCAGCAATGCGCCGTTCTATGACACCACGCGTGGTCGCGTGCTGCCCGCCGACTGGTTTGCCGATCTGCTGCGCGGCACCACCGAACGTGGCCTGCCGCAGCGGGCGAAGATGCTGGTGTCGGGCTATTTCGGCAGCGCCAACAATGGTGCGGCGTTCGCAGACTGGCTGGATACCCTGCTGCCGGCCTGCCCGCAGTTGCGCTACTGCCTGGACCCGGTGATCGGCGATACCCATACCGGTCCCTACGTGGAGCCGGGGCTGGAGGCCATCTTCGCCGAACGGCTGCTGCCGCACGCCTGGCTGGTTACGCCCAATGCGTTCGAACTCAACCGCCTGACCGGCATGCCCGCACTGGCCGAGGCCGATGCCATCGCCGCCGCACGCACGCTGCTTGATCGTGGCCCGCACTGGGTGATCGCGCATAGTGTGGGCGGCAACCCGGGCGAACTGGTCACCCTGGCCGTGGGCCGCGAGGAAACCTGGCGCTGGACCTCGCCGCTGCTGCCGGTGGATGTGGCCGGCACCGGCGATGTGCTGATGGCCCTGGTGGTGTCGTTCCTGCTGCGTGGCGAATCGATGCAGCAGGCGATCTCGCGTGCCGTGGCCGGCACCCATGCGGCGCTCGAGGCGACGCTGGCGCAGGGCTTCGAAGAGTTCGATGTGATTGCCGCGGCCCCGGCCGCGCTGGCCGACGGCGCCCGCTTCCAGGCCGAACGGCTGGCATGACCGCTTCGCAGGCACGCACGCCGCGCACGGTCGGCATCGTTGGCAGCGCCGGCGCCTACGGGCGCTGGCTGACCCGTTTCTTCCAGCAGCACATGCAGCTGCAGGTGATCGGCCATGACCCGGCCGACCCCACCTCACATTCGCCGGATCAGCTGCTGGCACAGGCCGATGTGCTGGTGTTCTCCGCACCGATCCGGCATACGCCGGCGCTGATTGCCCGCTACGTGGAACAGTCGGGCGGGCGTGAGGCTGGGCGGTTGTGGCTGGACGTGACCTCGGTGAAGGAAGCACCGGTACAAGCGATGCTGGCGTCGCAGGCCGAGGTGGTCGGGCTGCACCCGATGACCGCGCCGCCGAAGGCGCCCACCCTGAAAGGTCGGGTGATGGTGGTGTGCGAGGCGCGGCTGCAGCAATGGCAGCCCTGGGTGGATGCGCTGTGCACTGCGCTGCAGGCCGAGTGCGTGCGAGCCACGCCGCAGCACCACGACCAGATGATGGCGCTGGTACAGGCGATGGTGCATGCCACGCATCTGGCCCAGGCCGGTGTACTGCGCGAGTACCAGCCGCAGCTGGGTGACCTGGCGGCGATGATGCCGTACCGCTCGGCGTCCTTCGAACTGGATACGGCGATCATTTCGCGCATCCTGTCGTTGAACCCGTCCATCTACGAGGACATCCAGTTCGGCAACCCGTATGTGGCGCCGATGCTGGAAAAGCTGGTCGGCCAACTGCAGCGCCTGCAGGTGCAGGTCGAGCAGGGCGACGACGCGGCGCGCGGGGCCTTTCGTGAGCAGTCACTTGCTGCCAACCACGCCGCCTTTGGCGAACCGGCGCTGGCCGCGGGCAACTACACCTTCGAGCGGGTGGGGTATCTGCTGGCTGACCTGACCGAGCGCAATGCACTGTCGGTGCACCTGCCGGAAGATCGCCCCGGTTCGCTGCGCGAACTGCTGAACGTGTTCGAGCAGCATGGCATCAGCCTGGCCTCGATCCATTCCTCGCGCACGCCGGCCGGTGAGGTGCACTTCCGTATCGGTTTCGTGGCCGGCAGTGATGCCGGGGCCATTGCGCTGGCGGCGGCCGACGTCGACGCCAGCGGCATCGGCCGCGTGCTGGCCTAGCCGCATTCATCCACAGGGGATGTGGATGGTTTCTGCGTAAAGGTGTGGATAACCGCGCGCAGGCCTTGGCAGGCAATGCTGTCAAGACGGTTGGTGAAAAATTGACCACACCTTTTTGTAGCGTCGAGCCAGGCTCGACTGACACCCTGACGCCCTGTTTCGACCAGGGTCGACACCTACCTTTGATGTCGAAACCTGCCAGTGATCGGGCCGGGCCACGCCTGGCAGCCCGATCAGATCGTCAGATGCAGCTCGCCGCCGGTGGTGGTGAATTCGCGGCCGTTGCGCACCAGGTGCCGGCCATCGTCCAGTTCGTAGCGCGGCGTCGCTTCGGAGGCATGCCCGCTGCCGTCGGCGTCGGGCTTGAATTCAATGATGACGTGGGTTTCGCCGTGGCTGTCCACGGCGGGAAACTGACGGAACGACATCGCCCAGCTCCTGTGTGCAGCCGGTTTGCTGCAACGCCAGCGTGGGCCGCCCCGCGTTAGCGGGGCGTCATCAGTCGATGAACTGCAAGCGTGCCAGTTCAGCGTACAGGCCGCCTTCGGCCAGCAGCTGCGCGTGCGTGCCCTCGGCCACGATGCGGCCATGGTCCATCACCACGATGCGATCGGCCTTCAGCACGGTGGCCAGCCGGTGCGCGATCACCAGCGTGGTGCGCCCGGCCATCAGCCGCTCCAGCGCCTGCTGCACGCCATGTTCGCTCTGTGCGTCCAGGGCACTGGTGGCTTCGTCCAGCAGCAGGATCGGCGCATCCTTCAACAACGCACGGGCAATCGCCACGCGCTGCTGCTGGCCGCCAGAAAGGCGCGCACCGCGCTCGCCCAGCTCACTGTCGTAGCCCTGCGGCAGGGCGCGCAGGAAGGCGTCGGCCTCGGCGGCGCGGGCGGCGTCCTCCACCTCGGCATCGCTGGCCTGCAGGCGGCCGTAACGGATGTTGTCGCGTGCGCTGGCGGCAAACAGCGTGGGCTGCTGCGGTACCAGGGCCAGTTGCGCGCGCAGCGCGGCCGGATCGGCCTCGCGCACGTCGATTCCGTCCACGCAGACACGGCCCTGCTCCGGGTCGTGGAAGCGCAGCAGCATCGACAGCACCGTACTCTTGCCGGCACCGGAAGGTCCGACCAGGGCGACGGTCTCGCCGGGCCGCACGTGCAGGCTGAAATGCTGCAGTGCCGCCTGGTCAGGGCGCTGCGGGTAGTGGAATACCACATCGTCGAACTGGATCTCGCCGCGCAGCGGCTGCGGCAGCGCACGTGGCTGGGCCGGCGCGCGGATCTCGATGTCTTCCTGCAGCAGCTCGCCAATACGGCCCATGCCACCGGCGGCACGCTGCAGTTCGTTCCACACTTCGGCCAGTGCGCCCACCGAACCGCCGCCGATCAGGGCATACAGCACGAACTGGCCCAGGGTGCCGGCGCTGAGGCGGCCGGCAATGACATCGTGGGCGCCGAGCCACAGCACGCCGACGATGGCACCGAAGACCAGCAGGATGGCGCTGGCGGTGACCAGCGACTGCGCGCCGATGCGCCGCCGCGCGGCGTGGATGGCATCGCCCAGCGCGTGGTCGAAGCGGCCTCGCTCGTAGGGCTCGCGCGCATGCGCCTGCACCGTGCGTACCGCCCCCAGCGTTTCACTGGCCAGGCTGTTGGCGTCGGCGATGCGGTCCTGGCTGTTGCGCGCCACCGTGCGCAGCTTGCGCGCGCCGATGATGATCGGCAGCACCGCCAGCGGGATGCCCAGCAGCGACCACGCCGCCAGTCGCGGGCTGGTGACGAACAGCATGCCCAGGCTGCCGACCACGGTCACGCTGCTGCGCAGGGCGACGGACATGGTGGAGCCGACCACGCTGCGCAGCAGCTCGCTGTCGGCGGTCAGTCGCGAGACCAGCTCGCCACTGCGGCTGCGGTCGTGGAAACCCGCGCCCAGCTGGATCAGGTGGGCGTACAGCTTGCTGCGCAGGTCGGCTACGACCTTTTCGCCCAGCAGCGAAACGAAGTAGAAGCGTGCGGCGGTGGCCAGGGCCATCACCACGGCCACCAGCATCAACAGCGCAAAGGCGCGGTTGATCTGGCCGCCGCTGCTGAAGCCATGGTCGATCATCTGCTTGACCGCCGGCGGCAGGCTGAGCGTGGCCGCCGAGGAGATGGCCAGCGCCACCAACCAAGCGCTGAACAGGCCACGGTGGCGTCGCACGAAGGGCCACAGCGTGCGCAGGCTGCCCAGGCGGCGCAGCGGCGGGGGCGAGGCGGTGGCGTCGTCCTTGTCAGTCATGCAGGTCGTCGTTATAGATGCGGATACGGTCACGGGTGGCGTCGCGCAGGCGCGTTTTCAATGCGTCCACCTGCTCTGCGGGCAATTCCACCCGCAGGCGCACCCCGTGGCTGTCGAACTGTTCATCGCGCTTTTCGGCCCCGTGCGCAGGCAGGGCGGCGTGCAGGGCGCCCAGATCCTCGAAGCCGGCGGCCAGTTGCAGCCGTGCCCGCTGCACCAGGGCCAGGCGGGGCGCGGTACGCAGGCATTCTGCAGCGGTGCCGCCATAGGCGCGCACCAGGCCACCGGCGCCCAGCTTTATGCCGCCGTACCAGCGCGTGACCACGACCACCACCCGATCAAAGCCTTGGCCATCGATGGCCGCCAGGATCGGCCGGCCGGCCGTGCCGGCAGGCTCGCCATCGTCGCTGGAGCGGTAATCCTGGCCGTGCCGGTAAGCCCAGCAGTTGTGGGTGGCGTCGGCCACGGCCACCTGCTGCAGGAACGCCAGCGCTGCTGCTGCACCGTCGATGGGCGCGGCATGGGCGGTGAAGCGGCTGTGCTTGATTTCCAGCGTGTGGCTGACGGGCTGGGCGAGGGTGTCGGGCATTGCCCCCATTCTACGGCGTTGCCACGTACTTGCCTCAGTCGTCCAGCAGCGGGCGCAGGTCCTTGGGCAGGCGCGACTCGGGGTACTGCTGCAGATAGCGTTCCAGGCTGATGCGGGCCAGGTCGCGCTGGCCAGCGTCGCGGCGCTCACGGATCTTCTGCAGCCACTGCCGGCGCGGCAGTTTCGCATCGGCCAGTACTTCGGCGTGCACGTCCTGTGCACTCAGCCCGGAATCGCTGGAGCGGCGCAGCATCACCCCGGGCGCGCGGGCGGCGGGCGCACTGGCTGGCGCTGGGCTGGCCTTGAGGGCGGCCGAAGCTTCGCGCTGCTGTTGGCGTGCGGCGGCTGCCGGTGCCGCTTCTGCAGCCATGTCGGCGCTGTCCGCTGCGGCGGCTTCCGTTGCAGGCGCGGGCGCGGCGTACGCCACGGGCGCGGGCGGTGCGGGAGGCGCTGGCGGTGCCGGTGGCGCAACAACATTTTTGGCGACCGCTGCGGCCGCCGGTTGCGGTTCGGGTGCTGCCGGCGCGGGCGCGCGCTGCGCCCTCTGCGGTGCAGGCGCGGCCTGGGCCGGTGGCGGCGGCGGCAGGGTCGCCGGTTCGGCGGCGCGGCCGACCACCGCAGGCTCGGCTGCGGGCGCAGCTGCTGCGGCGTCTGCGGCTGCATGTTCGGCCTGGGCCGGCGCAGTGGCTTCCATTGGCGGCGGCGCAGGGGGTTCCGGCCGCATCTGCCAGGCGATGCCCACGGCCAGCACGGTCGAGGCGGCGATGCCGAACACCGCCGGCCAGCGCCCACCCTTGCGCGTACGCCGGGCCCGATCAACCGGCCGCGGCGTTGCGGCCGCGCCCTGTGCAGGGGGCGCCGTATCCTGCACGGCGGCGCGTGCGGCGGCCAGGATGGTCGCGTCCAGCGATGCCGGCGGCGCCTGTTCGCTGCGGCGCCCCAGCAGGTCGGCCAGTGCGCGTTCTTCCGGGGTCAGTGGATCGTCTCGGTTCATGCGTTCAGTCCCGCACGCAGCTTGTCCATCGCATAGCGCAGCCGCGATTTCACAGTCTCCCGGCCAACGCCGGTGATCTGGCCGATCTCCTCCAGGCTCAGTTCCTGTTCCAGCCGCAGTTGCAGCACTTCGCGCTGTTCGGGCGGCAGGTCTTCCATCGCGCGCTGGATACGCCGGCGCTGCTCGAATTCAGACAGTTCAGCTTCCGGCGTGTGCCCGTCTTCCAGTGCCGCCAGGCGCAGGTCGGCATCGGCCGGTGCGGCGGGCCGGTGGCGCGCCGCGCGCCAATGATCGTTCAGCCGGTTGTGGGCGATGCGGAACAGCCACGTGCTGAATGCGGCATCAGGCTGCCAGCCGGCGCGCGCGCTGATCACCCGCTGCCACACGTCCTGGAAGATCTCCTCGGCCAGCGCGTTGTCGCGCAGTTGCCGCAGCAGGAAACCGAACAGGCGCTTGCGATGGCGCGCATACAGGCTTTCGAACGCATGCAGGTCGCCACCGGCCCAGGCCAGCATCAAGGCTTCGTCGGTTGGCAGGGCGGCGGCGTCCACGCTGCACAGAGTAAGCGCTGCGGGCGGTGGCGCATAGCCGGTGGCAGGCAGGGGCAGGGCAGCGTTCAAAGGGCGCATTGCGTTCGAAGGTGCACGCAATAACGGCCCGCCGTGCGAATCGGGGTTGTTGGGCTTCCATTTCCCCCCCGGTGGCGCGCTATGCTCGGTGACTCAGGGGAGGCGCTGCGTTGCAGTGCCAAGAGAACGTGATTTTGTCCATGCAAGCCGAACGCGTGCAGCCGCAATCACAACACGAGGCCGTGCTGAGCACGGCGCTGGTGCGCGCGCTGCACGCGCTGCTGCCGGCGGAGGCCTGCGTACGCGTGGGTTGGGATGACCCGCAACTGGGGCGTGGCCAGCACGGCTGGCCCGCCGGGGGCGGTGACGAGGCCCCGCTGTGGCTGGGCCCTTGCGCGGTGGATGCCGGATGCCAGCAGTGGGACCACGATGGTGCGCAGCTGCGGTTGCAGGTGCAGGGCGCTGCGCCATCCTCCGCCTGGTGGGCCATGGCCCGGCAGGCGATGGAACTGGCGCTGCAGCGCGGCCGCCAGGCCGGGCAGATCCGTGCGCTGGAACAGGCCGAGCGGCTGCAGCAGGCGCTGTTCCAGATTGCCGACCTGGCTGGCGCCGATCTGGAAATGGGCGAAATGCTGCGCCATGTGCACGGCGTGCTGGGGTCGCTGATGTACGCCGAGAACTGCTACATCGTCGAATATGACGATGTTCGCCGGCAGATCCGTTTCCTGTACTTCGCCGACCAGCTGGACGATTTCGTTGCCGATCCGGCACGCGCCTATGCCACCGACGACATGCCACACAGCCTGACTGTAGCGCTGCTGCAGAATGGGCGACCGCTCAGTGGCCCCTCGCGCGCCCTGTTGGCGCAGGTGGGTGGGCTGGAACACGACCCGCAGCGCGGCCCTGAGAGCGAGGATTGGCTGGGCGTGCCGATGCTGCGCGACGGTCGCGTGTGTGGCGCCATCGTGGTGCAGAGCTACGAGGCCGGCGCCCGCTACGGCGAGGCCGAGCGCGCGCTGCTGGGTTTCGTCGCCCAGCACGTGCAGACGGCGATGGACCGGCGCCAGGCGCAGGTGCGGCTGGAGCAGCAGGTGGAGCGCCGCACGCTGGAGCTGCAGCGGGCCAATCGCAGCCTGCAGGATGAAGTGGCCGAGCGCCGCCGCGCCGAACAGTTGCAGACCGCGCTGTACAACATTGCCGAACTGGCGATGTCCGCTGAGAGCCTGGCGCAGTTCTACGGCCAGGTGCATGGCGTGGTCGGGCGCCTGCTGGATGCGCGCAATTTCTACATCGCGCTGGTCAATGCAGGTGCCGATGGGCTGGATTTCGTCTATTCGGTGGATGAGCACAACGCCAGCCGGGCACCGCGCGCCTTCAGTCATGGCCTGACCGAATATGTGGTACGTCATCGCCGCCCGCTGCTGGCTTCGCGCGCGCAGATCGATGCGTTGCTGGAAGCGGGCGAAGTGCGCGAGCACGGCGCGCGTTCGCAATGCTGGCTGGGCGTGCCGCTGCTGCGCGATGACGAAGTGGTTGGCGCGATCGTGGTGCAGAGCTACAGCGCGCAGATTTCCTTCAGCGTGCATGACCAGCGCCTGTTGACCTTTGTGGCGCAGAACATCGGCACCGGCCTGGCCCGCCAGCGCGACCAGCAGAACCTGCGGCTGGCCCACGCCGAGCTGGAAAAGCGCGTGGAAGAGCGCACCCGCGAACTGGCCGAGGTGAACGACAAACTGCTGGGCCAGATTGCCGAGCGCCTGCGCGCCGAGCAGCGGCTGACCCACCAGGCCATGCACGATGCCCTGACCGGCCTGCCCAACCGCCTGCACCTGCTGGACCGCCTGCAGGACGCGCTGGCCCGCGCGCGGCGCGAGGGCGGCCCGGTGTTCGCGGTGCTGTTCCTGGACCTGGACCGCTTCAAGCTGGTGAACGACAGCATCGGCCACGCCGCCGGCGACCGCATGCTGGTGGAAGTAGCCAAGCGCATCGTCTCCATGGCCGGTGACAATGATGTGGTGGCGCGGCTGGGCGGCGACGAATTCGCCGTGCTGCTGGAATGCCCCAGCGGCCTGTCGCAGGCCCTGGATTTCGGCCAGCGGCTGCTGCTGGCGCTGCAGGAATCGGTGTGGATTGCCGGACGCGAACTGTTCCCCTCAGGTAGCCTGGGCATCGCCCTGTGGAACAACCATTACCGCACCGGCGAAGAACTGCTGCGTGACGCCGACGCGGCCATGTACCGGGCCAAGGCGCAGGGCCATGACCGCTGTGCGATCTTCGATGAGGACATGCGCGAGCAGGCCATGCGCAGCCTGGACTTGGAAGCGGACCTGCGGCGCGCGATCAACAACCGTGATTTCGTGCCGTTCTACCAGCCGATCGTGCGCCTGAGCGATGGCGAAGTGGTTGGGCACGAGGCGCTGCTGCGCTGGCAGCACGAGCGTCGTGGCCTGCTGCTGCCCGGTGCCTTCCTGGAGCTGGGTGAGGAAAGTGGCCTGATCGAGCAGGTTGACTGGCTGATCTACGAGCAGGTGATTGCCGGCCTGGCCGATGGTGGTCGCGGCTATGTTTCGGTGAACGTGTCGCCGCGGCATTTCCGCTCGGCCGATTTCAGTGCGCGCCTGTTCGGGCTGCTGGAAGCCTGTGAGGCCGACCCGCGGCGGCTGCGCCTGGAGATCACCGAGGTGGCGTTGCTGGATGATGGTCCACATACGCTGCGCACGCTGAAAGGCCTGCGCGAGCGCGGCATCCAGGTGCAGCTGGACGATTTCGGCACCGGCTTCTCGGCGCTGTCCTACCTGCACCGGTTCCCGATCAGCACGCTGAAGATCGACCAGAGCTTCATTGCCGGCCTGCACGGGCCGGAAGCGCAGAGCACGCGCGCACTGGTGGAAGGCGTGCTGTCGCTGGCGCGCACGCTGGGCATTGAAACCATCGGCGAAGGCATCGAGACCGAGCCGCAGCGGCAGAGCCTGCTGGAGCTGGGCTGCGATTATGGCCAGGGCTACCTGCTGGGGCGGCCGGCGCCGTGGACGCGCGCGGTGGCCTGAGCCGCCGCGCGCGGGTGCATCAACGCAGCGCGGCGCGGCGCTTTTCGTCGATCCACTTCGAGGCCTGGGCCGGCTGGTAGTTCTTCATCCAGACCAGCATTTCCTCGATGTCCGAGCCATACCAGAGGTCCTGGCGCTGTTCCGGGTGCAGGAAACGCTCTTCGACCATGCGATCGATCATGCCGATCAGCGGTGCATAGAAGCCGTCCACGTCCAGGAAGGCGCAGGGCTTGTTGCCGATGCCCAGCTGGCGCCAGGTCAGCATTTCGAAGATTTCTTCCATGGTGCCGAAGCCGCCGGGCAGGGCGACGAAGCCATCGGACAGATCGAACATGCGCGACTTGCGCTCGTGCATGGAACCGACGATTTCCAGTTCGGTCAGGCCGCGGTGGGCCACTTCCCAGTCGGCCAGCTGGCGCGGGATCACGCCGGTCACTTCGCCGCCAGCGGCAAGCACGGCATTGGCAACAGTGCCCATCAGGCCGACGTTGCCGCCGCCGTAGACCAGGCGCATGCCATCGCGGGCGATGCGGTCGCCCAGCGCCATGGCGCGTTCGGTGTAGGCCGGCTTGCTGCCAGCGTTGGAGCCACAGTAGACGCAGAGGGACTTCATGGGGGATTCCTGTCTCTTGGTGCGGAAACGAAAACGCCCCGCCGGCAACCGGGTCAGCGGTCGCGGGCGGGGAGTTGGTCGATTATGACGCGTTGGCGCGGGTTACGCGGCGGCGGCCTGCTCACGGCGCGGCCCTTCACGCAGGGCGCGGCCGACCAGGCCCACCAGCAGGTCCACCTCGTCGCTGTCCATGCCGAAGTGCGGGGTGAAGCGCAGCGAGTTCTCGCCACCGTGGATCACG
>PJTS01000861.1_pt1 | contig 13966 bp, 8 predicted proteins | sample 1512251 | NCBI WGS metagenome assembly PJTS01 (sample SAMN08177686, study PRJNA422409) | Soil metagenome, whole genome shotgun sequencing project. | isolation source: Soil (2) enriched on wood chips: alkali lignin treatment | place: USA: Madison | collected 2015-01-15 | reverse complement strand
TGGCGCTGGTGCTGGCGGTGGCGTTCCTGCCGCTGGGCCTGCTGCTGCACCACCCCAAGAGCGCCCTGTTCGCACTGCCGCTGACGGTGAATCTGGCCGCGCTGCTGAGCCTGCAGAACACCTACAGCGCCAACATCCAGAGCTTCCTGAACTCGTCCATCGCGATGTTCATCGGTATTGGCTTTGCCGTGGTGATGACCCGCCTGTTCCGTTCGGTGGGTGCCGAATGGACCGCGCGCCGGCTGGTGCGCCAGGGCTGGACCACGCTGGCCGAGGCCGCCGAAGGGCGCGGCCAGCAGGACCGCCAGCGCTTCGCCGCGCGCATGCTGGATCTGCTGGGCCTGCTGGCACCACGCCTGGCCGCGACACCGGAAGGCAGCGACATCGCCTCGGTGGACATGCTCAATGAGGCGCGCATCGGCCTGAACATCCTGCAGCTGCGCCGTGCCCGCTTGGAGCTGCCGGAGCGCAGCCGCGAAGCGGTGGAACACATCCTGGAAGAACTGGCCACGCACTACCGGCGCCAGGTGGTAGCACGTCGGCCGATCGCCGCCAGCGAGGCGCTGCGCGAACGGTTGGATGCCTCGCTGGGGCGCGTGGGCAACGTAGCGGCCTGCAAGGCGCGCGATGAAGCACTGATGGGCCTGATCGGCGTGCGCTTCGCATTGTTCCCCGAGGCCAAGGCGCTGGCGCCGGGCGTGGCGGACGCCGGCGCGCCGTCCATGTGATGCGATCCGCCGGGCATGGCCCGGCGCTACCATCGCTACCCGGTAGCGCCGGGCCATGCCCGGCGGCCTTTCGCCCCGACAACAGGACGGTTCAATGAGTTACGACATGATGGTCTTCGAGGCCAGCGCGGCGCCACGCGAGGCGGCGGCCTTCATCGCCTGGTTCGAGAAGCAGGCGCAGTGGGGCGAGAACCACGAGTACGACGACCCGACGGTCAGCAGCCCGGCGCTGCAGGCCTGGTTTGCGGACATGGCGCGGGAGTTCCCGCCGATGAACGGCCCGCTGAGCAACGACGATGACGACCGCGCCGAGGTGACCGATTACAGCATCGGCCGCCAGGTGATCTACGGTGCCTTCGCCCATTCGGTGGCCGAGCGCGCGCACGGCCGCGTGCAGGACCTGGCCGAGCAGCACGGCGTGGGGTTCTTCGATGTCAGCGCCGATGAAGCGGCGATCGTGTTCCCCGATGGGCTGGTGTTGATCGCGGAGTGAGCGGGGCGGCAGGGCTGCGCCCTGCACCTGCTCGATGCAACGTCAACGTCAAAAGCTGGCTATCCGTGGGATGGCGGGGCGGGTCCGGTTCCAGGGGACGCTGCAAGTACGTCCATGTAAGCTCGGTCGCCGCATCCATGCGGCTCACGCCCCCGCAACCGGACCCACCCCGCCTTCGACAATTTCCTGCGGTCTGTCAGAGCGGCGTTCTGCTTTGGTGGGTGCCGATCGTTGGTCGACACGGTAGATCCCGCCATGCGTGGATGAACGTCGCAATGATCGAAATGCGCTTCTGTAGAGTCGAGCCATGCTCGACTGCTACTACTGGCGATTCAGGAAGAGATCAACCGCTTCATCCGCTTCGTAAGCGGTTATCTGCCCAAGCATGCGCGCGACGCCGGTATTGCCATGGGCCAGCGCGAGCGATGTCAGTAGCGCTGAACTCATGCTTCTGTCATGCGTCTCCAGAATTACGCTGGCGGCAAAGCGCGCAAGGTACTGGAGCGCCTCTGAGTATTGCGGCTCCGGAAAGTCCGGGAGCGCAATGTCGGCTTCTCGTCTCTCGACTTCAATTTTGATCGGCAGCCCAACGAAGTCGAACATCAAGATCTCTGGCTGCTGCAGAAGTACATCAACAATATGCGGCACAGCCGCAAACGAAGCACTGTAGACGTCCCCTTGATGGCACAGGCTGCTCCACAGCTCGTGCCAGGTGTCCTCGATCGGATCGTCTTCCGATCTTTCGCCCTTCGGAATGCGAAGGTTGGCCAGCAGCTCCGGGATGTCATCCGCCGCACCGTAGGCGTGCTGCAGTTCGGCCCAGCGCGGGTCATCCAAGGCGATAAGCGCCATGTGCCGGTTCCTGTGTCGTGGGTAGCAACGCAGGATAGGTAGCGCCGGCGGCGTCATCAAAAGGCAAATGCGACATCAGCGCGATGGGGTCAGAGCCCGTTCCCGTCGGGAACGGGATCCGACCCCGCTTCGGTGCCCAGCCGCCAGGCCAGGCCGCCCAGGCGGCTGGCGTGGCGCTTCAGCGCGGCAACCAGCACCTCTTCGCTGCCGGCCACATGCAGGCGCTGGCGGGCGCGGGTAAGGCCGGTGTAGACCAGTTCGCGCGACAGCACGCGGCTGTCCTGCCGCGGCAGCTGCAACCACACTTCATCGAACTCCGAGCCTTGGGCCTTGTGCACGGTCATGGCGAAGGCGCTTTCGTGCGCGGGCAGTGCGGCAGGGTGGAAGGCACGCGGCTGTTCGGCGGTGTCGCCGGGGAACCAGGCCACCATCGCGCCGCTGCTGTCGCGCAGGCAGATGCCGATATCGCCGTTGAACAGCCGGTGCCGATAGCTGTTTTCGGTGATCAGCAGCAGGCGGCCCTGGAAGTAACCGGGCGTGTTGCCGGCCAGCAGCTGTTCGATGCGGCTGTTGAGCCCACGTGCGCCCTGCGGGCCTTCGCGCAGTGCAGTCAGTACGCGCAGGCGGCCGGCCTGCTGCAGCGCGCGCCCCGGATCTTCGGCATCGGCCAGCGCGCGCCAATGCGCGAGCAGATGATCACGGTGACCGCGCAACGGATCTGCGTCGTGTTCGTAGAAGCTGACGCCCGACAGGCTGCCGTCGCGCAGCAGCGACAGCGCACTGCGCGCATCGCCCTCGCGCACCGCCTGCGCCAATGGCGCCAGCTGCAGGGCATCGCTCTGCCGGTAGCCGCGCTGCAGCTGCACGCGACGGCCGGCGAAGGCCCGTGGCGGTGCCTGCGGCTGCAGCGTGGGCGCCGCAAGCAGGCCATGCAGGGCCTGCGCATCGTCGGCACGGGTTCCGATGCCATCACCACTGGCGCGCAGGATGGCGCTGAGCACATCGCCTGCTTCCACCGAGGGCAGCTGGTCCGGGTCACCCAGCAGGATCAGCCGCGTGCCGCTGGCGATGGCATCGACCAGCTTGGCCATCAGCGGCAGGTCGATCATCGAGGCTTCGTCAACCACCACTACGTCCACCGGCAGCGGATTGTCGGCGTGGTGGCGGAAGCGCGGCGAATCGGGAATGACGCCGAGCAGGCGATGCAGGGTGGTGCCGGTGCTCGGCAGCGTTGCACACAATGCCGGGTCCAGCCCTGCTTCCTGCAGCCGCTGCACCGCCAGGCGCAGGCTTTCGGCCATGCGCTCGGCGGCACGCCCGGTGGGCGCGGCCAGGGCCACCTGCGGTACCGGCTGACCGGCGTGCAGGGCCTGCGCGGCCAGCAGCAGCAACAGGCGCGCGATGGTAGTGGTCTTGCCGGTACCGGGGCCGCCCGTGACCAGCGCCAACGGATGGCGCAGGGTCACGCCGGCGGCACGCGCCTGATGATCTTCCTGCGTGGCGGCAGCGGGGAACAGGCGCGCGAACAACGGTGCCAGCGCGTCCAGATCCGGTGCCGGCAACGGATGCCGGCCGATCCGCTGCAGGCCGGCAGCCAGCTGCCGCTCGTATTCGCGGTAACGGCGCAGGTACAGCAGGCCGTTTTCCAGCACCAGCGGCGCCTCATCGGCGGGCGCCTCGGGGTCCTCCGGCCGCGCCACCCACGGCGATGCCTGCAGCTGGGCCAGCCACTGCGCGGGCGCGGGCCAGGCCTGGAAGCCTTCCAGCAGGCGCTGCGGCTGCGCCGGATCGAAGGCGGCGTGCCCCTGCGAAACCGCCAGCGACGCCATCGCGGCAGCCACCGCCACCGCATCGGGCGTATCGTCGCGCAGCCGCAGCAGGCTGGTGGCCAGGGCATGGTCGAGCGTTCGCAGGTGGCGGCCCGCGTACAGCTGTTTCAGCAGGCTGGTGCTCATGCGCTGGCTCCGATGGCACGCGCGGCCAGTTCGGCATGGGCGGCGTCGCCACCGGCAAACAGGGCGTCCAGCCCGTCCACCAGCTCGGGTGCGAAGCGGTCGACATGGACCCCGTTGCCATTGCCGTCCAGGCCGCGGCAGAACAGATAGCGGATGCCGCCCATGTCACGCGCATAGTCATACGCGCGGCCCAGGCGGAAGCGCAGCCAGCGGTGCAGGGCCACGGTGTAGATCAGCGCCTGCAGGTCGTATTCGCTGTGACGCATGGCGATCTGCAGCAGGTCCGGGCTGTAGCCCGGCAAGCGGTTGGATTTGTAGTCGAGCACGTACCAGCGCCCATCGCGCACATAGGTCAGGTCGATCTTGCCGGTCATCAGCCCTTCCAGACGGCGGCGCAGGCCGAAGCCGCGGCGCGCGCTGGCAATGCCATGGGCGTGCAGCAGCTGCAGCAACGCCGGCACGGCGGTGGATTCAATGGCGAAGTGGAACTCGATTTCAGCGCGGCGTTCGCCCTCGCCCAGGCTGTGCAGGGCACCACCCTCGGGCAGCGCAACGGTGAGTGTGTGGCCGACCAGCGGCACCAGCACCGCCACGCCATCGTCCAGATCCTGGTCGGCATAGCCTTCATCGTGCAGCGCCTTGCGCAGCAGCGCAGCCTGTCCTTCGGGCGCGGGCTGGTCGGGAGTCCAGCCGCCCCATGCGCCGAAATCGATGTTTTCCAGCGCCTCATGCAGCACGTTGCCGAAGCGGCTGCCCATGAAACGCGGGTCCGGCGGCACGGCGTCGGCATCGGCGGCGGCCGCTTCGGGCAAGGCCGGTTCCAGTGGCAGCTCAGCGCCGGCCGGTTCGTCGGCGGCCGGTGCGGGCAGTTCGGTGGCGGCCGCTTCCACGTCGTTGCCGGAATCGGCGTGCGCCAGCTGGGTGAAGCTGTACACCCACCAATCGTGCGGTACGCGCCGGGTCAGGCCGCGCACGGCCGGCAGCCCGCCGTCCTGTTCCACCGGCAGCTGCGGCAGCTGTCGCACCGGCTCGCTGTCATCAATATGCACATCGGCATGCGTGCGCAGCAGCTGCAGGTCACCCAGCAGTGGTGCCAGGCGAGTCTTGCCGAGCCCGGCGAGATCGCCGATGGCGATCCACAGCGCGTGTTCGGCGCGGGTCAGGCCCACGTACAGCAGGCGCGCATCTTCGGCGCGCTGCTCGCGTTCGCGCTGGCCGCTGGCCGCTTCCCATGCTTCGTCCTTGTCCAGCTTCCAGTGCAGCTGGCGCTGGCCGTCCACTTGCACGGTGCAGTGCGCGGCGTTGTTGGGCGCACCGCCGTCGATGCCGACGAACGGCAGATAGACCAGCGGGTATTCCAGGCCCTTGCTCTTGTGCAGGGTGATGATCTGCACGCGGCGCGCGTCTGATTCCAGGCGCAGCAGCTGCTGTTCGTCATTCTGGTCGGCATTGACCATCTGCCCCTGCAGCCAGTCCAGCAGGCCGTGCATGCCCAGCGCCTGCGCGGACGCCTCCTGCAGCAGTTCGCCCAGCTGCAGGTAGTTGGTCAGCCGACGCTCACCATCGATCAGCGCCAGCAGGCGTTCGCCCTGTGCGGCGCAGACATCGGCCACCACGGCGAACGGGCCACCGCGCTGCCAGCGCTCGCGCCAGTGCAGCAGCTGCGCCTGGAAGGCGCGCTGCAGGTCACCTTCGCGCTCCATGCTGGCGATCGCGCTGGCAGGCTGGCCCAGCAGCACCGTCGCCAACGCGGCGCGCAGGCGGCCTTCGTCCGCGGGCTGCAACAGGGCCAGCAGCAGCGCGCGCAGGTCGCGTGCTTCACTGGTGGCGAACAAGCTCTGCTTGCCGGCGGCGACGGCGGGAATGCCCACCATCGCCAGCGCGCGCTGCACCAGGGTCGCCTCGCGGTGGGAACGCACCAGCACGGCAATGTCACCGGGCTGCACCGGGCGGCCACGCAGTACCGCCGCACCCGCGCGGGCGTCGACCAGAGTCTGGTGGATGGCGGCCACGCAGGCCTGGGTGGCCGCCATGCGCGAGGCGTCGGCACTCATCGCCTTGTCGCCGTCACTGCGCAGCACGCGCAGCGTCAGCGCCGGTGCAGCGGTGCCTTTGCGCAGGTAATCGTCGTCCGACCGCACGCCACCGGGTCGTACCGGTTCGAAGCCGATGCCGGCTTCCAGGAACGCATCGTCGCCGCCGTTGTCATACAGGGCCTGCAGCGCCCGCAGCACCGACGGCCGCGAACGGAAGTTCTGGTCCAGCGGCGGTGCAGGCCGCGCGGCCTGCTTGGCCTTCAGATAGGTATGGATATCACCGCCGCGGAACCCGTAGATGGCCTGCTTCGGATCGCCGATCAGGAACAGCGCAGGCGGCAGGCCCAGCGACTGCACCGCCGGCGAATCACCGAACACGGTGTGGAAGATGCCCCACTGGCGATCGTCGGTGTCCTGGAACTCATCAACCAGGGCGATGCGGTACTGCAGGCGCAGCTTGCGCACCAGGTCCAGGCGCTGCGCTCCTTCCAGTGCCTGGGCCACGCCGTCGATCAGGTCGTCGTAGGTCTGCACCCGGCGCATGCGCTTGAGCGCGGCCAAGCGCTGGATGGCCTCCTCGCGCAGAGCGTGCAGGAAGTTCAGCGCGCTGCCGCGCAACCACTGCTCACGCTGCGCCAGCAGCGCCACGTAGCGCTGCAGCGGTGCCTGCAGTGGCGACGACGGCGTACGGTCGACGAACTTCTTGTTGGTCTTGGCTGCAAGTGCATCGGCCAGCAGCGCCGGCAGGCGGTCGCTGGACAGCAGTTCGGTCGCGTCGCCGCGCTCGGCCCAGGCCAGCAGCTGCCGCCCCAGTGGATGCAGCCAGCTCAGCTTGTAGGAGACGCCGTTGATCCACTTGTTGTCGACGGCTTCGCACAGGTCGAAGAAGAACTGTTCGCCGTGTTCGCGCACCGCCATCGACAGTTCCGCCGCTGCGCCCTGCAGGGCCGGGCGCGGATCGTCCACCGCCAGCGGCTGCGGACGCGGGTACAACGGCGGCGAGGCCAGCAGCGCACGCAGGTCCGACGCCAGTGCATCGGGATGCGACCACAGCCAGGTCAGCGGCTCCAGGGTGGCCGGGTCGTTGGCATGCACGCGCCACAGGTCCGCAGCCAGTTCTTCCAGCAGTTCGCGGTCGCTGGCCAGCAGTTCCGGCGGATCGAAGGTATGCCCGCTTTCCAGCGCGTATTCGCGCAGCACCCGGGTGCAGAAGCCGTGGATGGTGAAGATCGAGGCCAGATCGATCTCGTCGGCGGCGACCTGCAGCCGACGCTTCAGGGCGGACGCGCTTTCGCTGCCGCCATCAAGGTGCCGCTGCAGCACCTGCCGGGTCAGCAGCGCGTCAGGCGCCTCGTCGGCCGCAGGTGGCAGATCGACCAGGCGCGCGGCCAGCGCCAGGCGCTCGCGGATGCGCTTGCGCAGTTCCTGGGTCGCCGCGTCGGTGAAGGTCACCGCCAGGATCTGGCCGATGCGCAGGCCCTGCTCCACCACCAAGCGGGTGAACAGGGTGGCCAGAGTGAAGGTCTTGCCCGTACCGGCGCTGGCCTCGATCAGACCGATGCCCTGCAGCGGCAGCAGCAGGTAGGGATCAACGGAGCGGTTCATGCCTGGGCCTCCTTGCCGGTACCCGCCGGGACACGCCCGTCGCGGACCGCACCGAACACGATCTGGCTGTTGCGCAGCAGATCGGCGTAGCTCTCGTCATCGGCGAAGGGATCGGCCCCGCGCAGCAGCAGCTGCCAGGCATCGCTGTTGGCTTCGCCCCAGCTGCGGTCGCTGCCGTGCCATTGCTTCCAGCCTTCGCTGCGTTGTTTTTCCGCAGGCGCAGTGAACAGCACCCAGCCGGTATACGGGGCAAAGCGCAGCGGCTCGCGCAGGCCGCGCTGGCGCAACTGCAGCAGGGCACGCAGGGCCGCGCGTGCCGACGCCACGCTCAGTGCCGGCAACGCATGCGGCCCGGGGCCGGCATCGCCGCCATCGTGGAACTGCACCAGCGGCAGCGCATCACCGGCCGCGTTGGCCAGCAGCCAGTCCAGGCCCTGGCGGATCACCGCGTTACCGTTCAGCGTGCCCGCGCGCAGCCGCACCAGGCCATCGGGATGGCGGTCGGCTACCCGACCATGCAGGCGCACGCCATCGATCTCCACTTCGTAGCGGCGGCTTTCCAGCGGCTGCCCCCGCATCCAGCCCAGCAGGGCACTGGCATAGGGGCGGGTCTTGAGCTGTTCGGCTTCGAACTGACGTTCGCCCAACGCCCCGGACGGCAGCAGGCCACGCGCGCGCAGGCGCGGGTACAGCGGCTCGACATCGCCACTGAGGGTGGCGCGGACCACCGCAGCCTGCACGCTGCGCTTTTCCGGGCCGCGCGCGGACAGCACCAGCGGCTCCAGGTCGTCCACATCCTCGGCCTCATCGGGCAGGCGCAGGCCCAACGCCTGGGCCAGGAACTGCCCGGCCGGGTCACACAGGAAGCGGCGCAGCGTATCCAGTGCCACTTCTGCTTCGGCCGCGCCGTCCAGCGGCGGGGGCAGCGGCGCATCGAACCAGGCGGGCAGGCCGCCGCGCTGGCCGGCCAGACGCCCTGCGGCCGGGTGCCACTCGCGGCGATAGCTGAAACGCCGGGCATCGCCGTCGCCGAACGCGGCCGGCGAGAAGGGCTGCAGTGCATGGCGCACGGTGAAGTCGCGCGTGGCCGCCGACGGCTCGTGGTGGTAGGCCGCAGCGGCATCGATCAGTTCACTGACCAGAACCGAAGGTTCGCGCACGCTGCCATCGCGCGGGTCGGCCCCCAGATAGCTCAGGTAGAACACGTCCTGGGCGGCAGCGAACAACTGCAGGAACAGGAAGCGGTCATCTTCGCGGGTGGAACGGTCGCCCGGGCGCCGCCGCGGCGTATCCAGTTCGGCGGTGAGCTGATTCAGGCCGGCAGCCGGATCGCGGCGCGGGAAGTCGCCATCGTTCAGGCCCAGCACGCAGATCACCCGGAATGGCAGCAGGCGCATCGGCACCATGCGGCCGAAGCTGATGCCACCGGTCAGCAGCGGCGCACGCGTATCGGCCTCGGACAGCACGCCGGCGAAGTGCGCGCGCACCACCTCCGGTGGCACCCCCTCGTCGAAGCCGGCCCTGTCGGCCTCGTCGGCAAACTGGTTGAGCAGCTTGCGCAGGCGCTCCAGCGCGCGCTGGCTGTTGGGCGAACTGGGCGCTTCCGGCAGCAGTGCATCGAGCAGCGACAACAGGCGCTGCCGCCACTGCGCCGGGGTCAGCGCTTCGCCGAGACGACGCTGGTAGACGGCCAGCACGCGCAGCAGGCGCAGCAGGCGGTCCAACGCATCCAGCGCGCCACCTTCCAGTTCGGTCCACGGCGCAACGCCGGCCAGGTCGGCATCGCTGCCGGTGGCGTGGCCCAGCAGCAGTCGGTCCAGCGCGAACTGCCAGGTATAGGCGTCATCGCGCGGAGCCTGCATCTGCCCGCGATGGCTGGCGTCGATGCCCCAGCGCGCGCCGGCCTGCTGCAGCCAGCCGTGCAGGCGGTCGAAATCCACCGCCTCCAGGCCGGCGGCCTCGGCCAGCGGCGCGCTGGCCAGCAGATCCAGGATCTCGTTCAAGCCGAAACGCGAGACCGGCAGGCCCAGCAGGTGCACGAACACGTCGGCCAGCGGCTCACCCGCCAACGGGCTGCTGTCGGCCAGCGCGTACGGAATATGCTCATCGTCGCCACTGCGGCCGCCGAACACGGCTTCCAGGTACGGCACGTAGGGGTCGATATCCGGTGCAAGCACCGCGATCTCGCGCGGCTGCAGGGGCGGGTCGAAGCGCGGGTCCTGCAGCAGGGCACGCAGCTGGTCGTGCAGGACCTGCAGTTCGCGCAGGCGGGTGTGGCAGGCGTGCACCTGCAGACTCGGGTCATCGCTGCGCAGGCCATCGCGCAGTTCCCCCGACGGCAACGCGCGGCGGTGGAACAGATCGCACTGCAGGCGGTGCAGCAGACTATCGGCCAGGCCGCCATCGGCCAACGTGGGCCGGGTGTCTTCTTCCGGGTCGGAATAGGCGGCGATCTCGCCGGCCGGATGCACCACCTCGTAGCTGCCCAGCACCGCCATGAAGTCGCGGCCGGCCGCGCCCCAGGCTTCCAGCAGGCGGTTTTCGCCGGCGGCTTCGCCGAACGGGTCCGGGGTACCGCTGCGCAGGCGTTCGGCCAACGTCTGCAGATCGCCCCAGTAGGATTGCACCGGGGTGGGCATGTAGAAGTGCAGCTCGCCCACCCGCGACTGGGTGGCCATGACCCGCAGCACATCTGGCGAGATGTTCAGCGTGGCGAACGCCGAAAGGCGTGGCGGGAGACCTTGCGGCAGCGGTTTGCCAGCGCCTTCGTAGCGATCCAGGTAGTCCTGGATGCGGCGCGCGCGATAGCCTTGGCCACGGGCGATCGCCCGCCACAGGATTGCCTGCGGATCGTCAGGGTCGGCGCCGGCATCCCAACGCAGCAGCCAGTCGCGGCGCCATGCCTGGTACTTCTCGAACACCGCGGCCAGCTCGCCGGCCAGCGCCCACGGCTTCAGTGCGTCGCCGCCGGCCAGGTAGGACTGCAGGGCGCGCAGTGCCGGATGGGCCAGCAGCGACGGATCGCGCAGCGCGCTGTACAGTTTCCAGTGCAGCCCGGCCGCGTCCAGGTCGTCGGCTTCGCCAGGCACGTTCGCGTTGAGGGCGCGGGCGACGAATTCGCCCGGGGTCAGGAACTCCAGGTTCGCCGCTACGCCATACTCTGCCGCCAGGGTGGCCTGCAGCCAGCGGCGCATGGCCACCTGGGGAATCAGCACTACCTCCGGTGCCAGCAGCGGCTGGCCGGAAACCGGCGCGCGCACGTTGCGCGCCAGCAGTGCAGCCAGCACGTCCAGGGAGTTGGAATGGTAGAGACGGAAATCGTTGCCGGGGTCACTCATCGTGCACAGTGTGCCGCACGAGCGCCGCTATTCAATGGTGTACTGGCGGGATCGGTACGGATTGTTCCGGGGTCCCCGGGTATTGTCCCGGTCGTGCGGGTAGCATGGCGTGCGACAATACTGCACCGTCCAGTCCGCTTATGTTCAGCCGGCTGGCCCGATTCTGCCCTGTCGAAAAAACGTTAATGGTGCCCATGTCGGCTTCCGCCTCCAGCTTGGTGCAGTTGTCCAACGTCCGCATCGACCGGAGCGGGCGCACGATCCTGCGCGATGTTTCGCTGCAGGTTCCACAGGGCAGCATCACCGCCGTGCTGGGCCCCTCCGGCAGCGGCAAGTCCACGTTGCTGGCCGCGCTGACCGGCGAGCTGCGCCCGGTTGAGGGGCAGGTCACCCTGTTCGGCAAGCCCATTCCCCAGGGCAGTGCCGAGCTGCTTGAGATGCGCCGCAGCGTGGGTGTGCTGTTGCAGGGCAACGGCCTGCTGACCGACCTCACCGTTGCCGAAAATGTTGCCCTGCCCCTGCGTACCCACACCCGCCTGCCTGCGGCGGTACTGCGTCGGCTGGTGCAGATGAAGCTGCACGCGGTCGGCCTGCTGGCCGCCGCCGATGCCTGGCCGCGTGAGCTGTCCGGCGGCATGGCACGGCGCGTGGCCCTGGCCCGCGCATTGGCGCTGGACCCGCCGTTGATGATCTACGACGAACCGCTGACCGGGCTGGACCCGATCGCCTCCGGGGTGATCATGAGCCTGATCCAGCGCCTCAACCACAGCCTGGGCCTGACCAGCATCATCGTCAGCCACCACGTGCACGAAACCCTGCCGATCTGCGACCAGGTCATCGCCATCGCCAATGGCGGGGTGGTGTTCCAGGGCAGCCCCGAAGCGCTGCAGACCAGCCAGGACCCGCTGCTGCGGCAGTTCCTGCACGGCCAGCCCGACGGCCCCATTCCATTCGATGCTGCCCCGCGGGCGAGGGTCGCCTGATGCCGTTCGTGCAAGCAACCCGTTCGCTGGGCCGCGCCGGCCTGTTCTCGCTCACCGTGCTGCGCGGTTCGCTGCCCACCCGTGACTTCCTGGCCGAGCTGACCCGCGAGATCTACAAGATCGGCGCGCGGTCGCTGCCGATCATCGCCGTCGGCGGTGCATTCGTCGGCCTGGTGCTGACCCTGCAGGGCTACCGCACGCTGACCACTTTCGGCGCGGCCGACGCGTTGTCCACGCTGCTGGGCTTGTCGCTGTACCGCGAACTGGCACCGGTGCTCACCGCCCTGCTGTTCATCGGCCGTGCCGGCAGTTCCATCGCCGCCGAGCTGGGCCTGATGCGTGCCACCGACCAGATCAAGGCGCTGGAACTGATGGCCATCGACCCGGTAGCAAAGGCCGTGGCGCCGCGCTTCTGGGCGGCGGTGCTGACTGTGCCACTGCTGACCGGCGTGTTCTGTTCGCTGGCCATCAGCGCCAGCTACTTCGAGGCCGTGCACGTGCTGGGCCTGGACAACGGCGTGTTCTGGTCGGCGCTGCGCAACAGCGTGGACTTCTGGGACGACTTCGGTGTGGCGATGCTGAAGTCGGCCATCTTCGGTGGCACCGCCGCGCTGGTGGCCTCGTATGTGGGCTTCCACGCCGAACCCACCATCGAAGGCACCTCGGTGGCCACCACCCGCGCGGTGGTCAATGCCTCGCTGCTGGTGCTGATGTTCAACTTCGTGCTGTCGGCAATGCTGTTCACGTAACCCTTTCCACCGGCGGCGCGCAGCGCGCGCGGCCACCCAGAGACGATCAGGTATTCCACATGGCCATCCGCGGTCCCAGACTTGAATTCTCCGTCGGCGCGTTCCTGCTGCTGGCCCTGGCTTCGCTCATGGTGCTGGCCGTTGCCTCCACCAACCAGCGTTGGAGTTGGGGCAGCCAGGGCTATGAGCTGAAGGCGCGCTTCTCGCAGGTGGGCCAGCTGCGCAAGCAGGCACCGGTGAAGATCGGCGGCGTGACCGTCGGCCAGGTGGCCGCCATCGATCTGGACCCGGTGAAGTTCGAGTCGATCGTGACCCTGCGCATGGACAGCAAGATCAAGGACCTGCCGGCGGACACCTCGGCCGGCATCTTCACCAGCGGCCTGCTGGGTGAAAGCTACATCGGCCTGCAGCCGGGCGGCGATCCGGACGTCCTCAAGGCCGGTGACGAGATTGTCTTCACCCAGCCGGCGGTCGATCTGATCCAGCTGGTGGGCAAGTACATGTTCAGTGGCGGCGCCGGTGGCGGCGCCGACCCGAAATCCAACGAGAGCGCCCCCGCGCCTGCAACGGAACCGCAACCATGAAGATGAAACTGATCCCGGCCCTGCTCGCATCCTCGCTGCTGCTGGCCAGCCCGCTGCTGGCCCAGGCACAGCAGTCCACCGCACCGGCCGTGGCCGCCCCGCAGGGCCAGGCCGGCAAGGTGGTGATCGATGCCAGCACCCGCATCCTGGCCACCCTGCAGCAGCGCCGCGCTGAATTCAGCGGCAACCCGGCCAGCCTGCGCAGCTACATCGACAGCGAGCTCAACCGCACCTTCGACCGCGACTATGCCGCGCGCCTGGTGCTGGGCACGCATGCCCGCGGCGCCTCGGACGCCGACATCAAGCTGTTCGCCGATGCGATGGCCGACAGCCTGATGCAGCGCTACGGCTCGACCCTGCTGAACATCCAGGGCAAGCCCAGCTTCCGCCTGAAGGGCGAAAGCCCGCTGCCGGGCAACCGCGGCGTGCGCGTGGCCACCGAGCTGGTGCGTGCCGGCGCCGAAGGCACCCCGGTCGAGTACTGGATGCGCAACGTGGGTGGTCAGTGGAAGATCTTCGACGTGAACATCGAAGGCATCTCCTACGTGCAGACCTTCCGCAACCAGTTCGACGCCCCGCTGCGCCAGAAGGGCATCAAGCAGGTGGCCAGCGAACTGCGCAGCGGCAGCATGCAGGCCGGGCC